>Ga0207706_10001267_pt1 | contig 25478 bp, 27 predicted proteins | sample KBSC53metaG_FD_184318 | JGI IMG/M metagenome (GOLD analysis project Ga0207706, IMG submission 184318) | Corn rhizosphere microbial communities from Kellogg Biological Station, Michigan, USA - KBS C5-3 metaG (SPAdes) (version 2) | ecosystem: Host-associated > Plants > Roots > Rhizosphere > Soil ... | reverse complement strand
GGAGAACTATCGTGGCAAGGTCGAGAGTATTGGACTTAAGACGACCCGCGTCAGGAGCGATTCTGGGGAGCAGATCATTTTCGCGAACGGGGAGCTGCTCAAGAGTAAGATCAGGAATTACTCGCGGTAATCCTGAGTAATAGAGTGAAAGCAACTGAACGGCTGAAAGCCTTAAGACTGAAAGTCGCAAGCGGTAAGCTTAAGGCGTCGGGACTCTACTGGGCACGGTCCGAGAGGACCTTGTTGCGGAGGCCGTAGGTCATTTTCTGCACCTCTATTGCTTGAGCGAGCAGAGATTCGAAATCACTACGACGGATCGCTCGTACGTCGTTGGCGAAGGTCAGTTGGTACTGCAGCTCCGAGGCGGATTTCAGAGCGATGGTGAGAAACCGTCCAAACTCCTTCTGACTCTCCTGTCCGGTCCCTTCCACGATGTTTGTCGGGACCGACATCGCAGCTCGCAGCATTTGATTTTTCAGCGTGGCGAATTGAGAGCCGCGAATGCCTGTCGCAACGTGGTACACGTTGATCGAAAGGGCGTGAGCCTTCCTCCATGCCGCCAACTTCTTGAAGTCGCGCATACAAGAAGAGTGGCCAGCAATTGGCCACTCCGTGAAACCCTTTTCTCTCCCGCCTGCCCTTAAGTCCGCGCAGAGACGTCCCGACGTTTTGATCTTACCGCTTGCGACTTTCAGCCTTGAAGCTTTCGGCCGTTCAGTTGCAGTTAAACCAGTCTCGCCTCCAACTGAATATCGACATTGCCTTTCAACGCCTTCGAAACGGGACACCCTTCCTTGGTCTCCTGCGCGATCTGATCGAATTTCACTTTATCGATCTTCGGCACCGTCGCCTGGACGTTGAGCTTCATCGTAGTAATCCCGAATCCGCCAGGCACTGCCTGAACCGTGCATGCCGCCGTGGTCTCGACTTTGGTCGGCGGAGTTCCATTCTTCTCGAGTCCAGCGCTCAGAGCCATGCTGAAGCACGCGGCTTCCGCCGCGGCGAGTAGCTCTTCCGGGTTGGAGCCGACTCCGCTCTCGAAGCGTGAGCTGAAGTTGAACTGACCGCCAACAGCGCCGCTCTCGCCCTTGAAGCTTCCCTTTCCGTTCTTGAGTCCGCCTTCCCACGTCGCGCTTGCTTTTCTAGTCGGCATCCGATCTCCATGCGTGATGATCTGTTTTGCGAAAGGTAATTAGATTGCGCGGCATGGAGAGCAGTGGTGCATCGACGCCGACAATTCCTCCCTCGATCGATCGCGTATTGAAGCTTTTTCGGTCGATGGGACGGGAAGAAAAGATGCAGGCGCTGGTGCAGTACTCGAAGAAGCTCGAGCCGCTTCCCGAACGGTTCAAGGATCTCGATCGCGGCGCGTTCACTGTCCCCGAATGCCAGACCCGCGTCGACATCATTCCGGAAGTGCGCGACGGGCGTATTTACTTTTACGCCGACCTGAACGTTCGCCAGTCACCTACGATTGCCGCCGTATTGGCGATCATCTTCAGCGCGGTCAACGGCCAGCCTCCGTCGACGACGCTGGGAATCCCCGCTGATTTCGTGAGCACTCTAATGGAGAGCATCGGCCTGGCTTCGCGCGAGCCGGGCCTCACGGCGATGGTTGGACGGCTCAAGCGTTATGCGCGGGAAGCAGAGCGGCAGATCGCATAGGATTTCGACCGGCTCGACCACGGGAATCTCTGTCGCGCTCCACGATAGATGATCAGATTCTGTGGTAGTCATCACGGAGTGTAAATGGCAGACCGAACCCAGAGCTACGGCAGTCATCGCCGTTATATCCCCGAGTTTCATTTTTTCGCGCTGCCGGTGCTTGGGATCAACGTCGTTCTGACGGTGCTGGAGTTTTTTCGCGCACCCGGATTCACGACCGCATGGCTGGTGATTCTTTCACTTGCATTGGCGATAGGAGTGTGGACGGCGAGGGCGATGGCGCTTCGCGCACAGGATCGAATCATCAGGCTGGAGGAGCGGCTGCGTCTCGAGCGCGTGCTGCCGCCTGACCTGAGGGAGCGTGTCGGACAGCTTACGACGAGTCAACTGATCGCGCTTCGCTTCGCGGGCGACGACGAAATCGCCGAGCTCGCGCGCCGAGCTCTGGACGGCGATCTCAAGTCGAGGTCTGACATCAAGCGCGCGATTCGCAACTGGCAGCCCGACGAGCTGCGCGTGTGACGGCCCGCGACCGCTGCGCCCTGAGCTACGATGTGCTTCTCGAATACACTTCGAAGGAGCAGCATCGCTGGCATGACTGGTTTGCCGCGCATCCGACGACGTGGGCGGTACCTTTCGCGACCGGACGTATGGCAACGGTCGGAGGAGTGGTGCTCCACATTTTTGCAGTGGAGCTCCGTTACGTCCAGCGGCTGCGCAACGAGTCCGTCACCGACTGGGATGAGTTCCGCCAGACGTCGATCGAGGATGTGTTCGCTCTGGGTGACGACGCGCGCGGACAACTGGTCGATTTCCTGAACTCGGCGCCCGATGCGGAACTGGACAAGGTGCTGACTTTCCAGACTTTGACCGCGGGTACAGTTACGGCGAGCAAGCACAAGATCGCGTCAAATGTCTTCCTGCACGGGATTCGGCACTGGGCGCAGATCGCTACGGTTCTTCGTTATCAGGGTTTTCCCGAGCAATGGCCGCATGACATGCTGCTCAGTGGAGTAAAGCTGTAGCCCGTCGCCTGTCTCAGGACCCGACCGACACCCAGTAGATCATCGCCACAAAGCCAACGCCCGACGCAACGGCGTACAGCATCCCGATACCGATTTCCTTCATCACCGTCGATTTCAGGGACCCGCCATAAACGCGACGAAACGCCATCGTTGCATAGACAGGTATCCAGATGAGCGCCGTGATCGCTGCCAGCGCCACCACGAGCGGGATGCGCGTGAATTTCAACAGCTCTGTAGCCCCCAACGCCAGGAAAATGAAAGTGTGGAGATGAATGGCGAAGTAGAGATGTTCCGGGTATTTGCGCCCGCGATAGAAGAGCGCGACGATGCCCGCGAATACCGGAAGGAGCACAAACAGCATACGAGGCATTGCCTCAGCCATTCTGCGTTTGAGTCCAATTGGATCCCCGACTGCCCGACGCAGAAAGGGACGCACCACGGCAGGCGCACCGGCAATGTCTTTGAGCGCAGCCTCCCGCTCCTCCGGCGTCAACGGTTTTTGCTCGTCAAAGGCGTCGCTGGCTGCGTTGGCTACGCGATCAGGTCGATTCGCAGCGCCGGTTCCGGGCTGCTTCGTTGAGACGCCGACGCTAATGCCACCAATCGAGGTGCCCGCACCGCGGACGCGGACGTTAGGAGCCGCGGCGGCCACCAGGAAATACACGACACTCGCCAGCAGGTACAGTCGAACCGGCGAGATGTAACGGACGCGCCTTCCCTCCAGAAATTCGTGGGTCAACCATCCCGGACGTTGCACCAGCGCGCGCAGAGTCGTCGCAAGTCTACCATCCCAGCCCGAGAACTCGGCGAATGCATCTACGACGAGCTCGCGAACATCGGGATAGGGAGGAATGTCGCGCTGACCGCATTCGGCACAAAAAACGCCGGAGAGATGCGAGCCGCAGTTGAGGCACTGCGCAGAATGTCCGCCGATTGAGGGCGGGCGTTGGTGAAGTCGGGCCTCGTCACCCATCACGTTAGATTGGCACCAATGAAAGTTTTTGTCACTGGCGGTACCGGAGCAATCGGCAAATTTCTGCTGCCAGCGCTCCTGGAGAAAGGACACGAAGTCGTTGCTCTTACGCGATCGGCCAACAAGGCAGTGCTGCTCGAAGAGCAGGGCGTCACAGCGGTAATCGCTGATCCCCTGAATAAATCGCAGCTGACTGCGGCGGTGCGGCGCGCGGAGCCGGAGGTGATCATCCACGAGCTCACCGCGCTCAGTGGAGTCGACAATTTCAGAAATCTCGACCAGGACTTTGCGCTCACCAACCGATTCCGCAGCGAAGTCACAGAGACATTGCTTGCCGCGGCGCGCACTATCGGAACGCAAAGATTCATCGCCCAGAGTTACTGCGGCTGGCCTTACGCGCGAAAGGGCGGGCCTGTCAAAACCGAGGAAGATCCGCTCGATCCGAAGCCTCCCGAGAACTTTACCAAAACGCTCGCTGCCATTCGCTTCCTCGAAAACAAGATTGGCAGCATACCCGGCCTGGAAGGAATCGCCTTGCGCTATGGAACCTGGTACGGACCGGGCAACGCGATTGGGAAGGGCGGAAGCGTCTACAAACTGGTCAAGAAGCGCAGAATGCCGGTTGTCGGCGGCGGCGGCGGAATCTGGTCGTTCCTTCACATCAGCGACGCTGCGAACGCGACCGTCGCCGCCATCACCAACGGTGCTCCCGGTGTCTACAACATCGTTGACGACGAGCCAGCGAAGGTCTCGACCTGGCTCCCGGCACTTGCCAAAGCCATAGGGGCAAAGCCACCCTATAAAATGCCGCACTGGCTCGGCGAGCTTCTAATCGGAAAGGCGGGTGTGATGATGATGACGCAGATTAGAGGAGGCTCGAACGCCAAGGCAAAGCGCGATCTGAACTGGACTCCGAAATACAAGAGCTGGCGTCAGGGATTCGTGGAAGGACTAGGTTGAGACCGGCGTGCTGAAGACTCTCTTCGCTAACAACCGCGCGTGGGCGGCGAAGATGACCCGTGAGGATCCGGAGTTCTTCTCGCGGCTGTCCAACCAGCAGGCGCCCGAGTATCTCTGGATTGGTTGCGCTGACAGTCGGGTGCCCGCCAACGAAATAGTTGGACTGGCGCCGGGCGAGCTGTTTGTTCACCGCAACGTCGCCAACGTCGTCGTTCACGCCGATCTCAATTGCCTGTCGGTGCTCCAGTTTGCCGTCGAAGTGCTGAAGGTTGAGCACATCATCGTATGCGGGCATTACGGCTGCGGCGGAGTGCGCGCTGCGCTGCGTGACGACCGGCTCGGTCTCGTCGACAACTGGCTGCGACACGTGCAGGATGTGATGCTGAAGCACAGAGCCGAGCTGGACAAGCTTCGTGACGACGATGAAAAACACCACCGGCTGTGCGAGCTGAACGTGATCGAGCAGGTGGTTAACGTGTCACAGACCACCGTTGTGCGCGACGCGTGGTCGCGCGGACAGAAACTCGAGGTTCACGGGCTGATCTACGCTCTAGATGACGGGCTGCTCCACAACCTCGACGTCAGCGTGACGACGACACCGGTGGCGCCGGTGCCCGCAGAAACCATTCGCGCCAGAGCGCGCGGCTGAGACAGTCAGCGATTCAAACCAACTAGACACAACTTCCGGAAATCCAATGGCCGACGTGACAATTCTGGTGCGAAAAGATGGACCCTATTGGGTGATCGGAGATTTCAATCTCGTCGATGCCGAAGGGAATGCGATTCAGATTCCTGACGCTAAGAGAAAGACGACTCCTGAAGGTCTGCCCCGCGTCTCTCTCTGCAGATGTGGTGGGTCGGTGATAAAGCCGTTCTGCGACGGGACCCACAGCAAGATCGGTTTCATCGGCGCTGAATCGGCGGTGCAGAGCTCCGATACTACTCCCCCATCGCCTTGAGCAGCACGCGTTTGGGACGTTGACCGTCCCATTCGCCGTAGAACACCCGCTGCCACGGGCCAAAATCCAGCTTCCCCTTCGTGACGGGCACGATCACCTCGTGCCCGACGGTGAGTGACCGCAGATGCGCCGCGGCGTTGTCCTCACCAGTGCCGCTGTTGTGCCGATAATCGTCGGGTGACCACGGCGCGATCCGGTTCTCCAGCCAGTCGAGGATGTCCTTCCACAATCCCGACTCGTGATCGTTCACGAAAACCGACGCCGAGATGTGCATTGCCGAAACTAGAATCATTCCTTCTGCGATGCCCGCGGCTGCCCGGCATTTCTCGACATCGTCGGTGATGTCGATGATTTCCTGACGCTTCTTCGTGTTGAACGTGAGATAGGAGGTGTGACTCTTCACGCAACTCCTTTGCTATCAGAACCTGATCCCGAAGTTGAGCGGACGGACGCCTCTCCCGACTGGGTAAAAGTCGAAAGTGTGCACGATTTGTTCGACGAAGAATTCGTGGGAGCCGAGGCGCGCCTTGATGCCAAGGCCTGCATTGAGGCCGACTGAGAATTCGCTCTTGGTGTAATATGAGCTGAGATTCGAAGTAAGCACGACACCATTTACGGGCTCTCGTGAAAACTTCGAATAATAGACGCCCGCCCCGCCCTGCAGATAAGGCGTGAACCGCCACAGGTGAAATAAGTCAGCCGAGCCCCCCGCAGTCAGGCCGGCGTAGCTGTTTGTTATCCTGGTCGAGCATGGGGAGCAGCCCTCGGACCCATACCAGCCTTGTGTGCTTTCTGTGCGAGGAACATCCGCCCCCAACATCAGGGAAATGTGATGGCTCAACCGACTGTCTGGAGCTTGCCAGATTCGAGTCAGGTTGCCCACAATTCGGGTATTCAGACTGGTAGGCTCGGCCCCAACTGACAACGCCCACTTCGATGGCTCCTCTTTCGGAGCTGTCTGGGCCAGGCCCGACGCAAGCGGGAGAAACAACGCGAGCGCGATTGCGGAAGCTTTACGAGAGTACTGCATAGGCTCCTCTGTGAAACGATGTCCGGTCGAAACATTCGGGATTTCTGACTTGGACATCAGTTTGGGGTGCGGAGTTGCCTCAGGGGTTACTCACTGCCCTGACCTACACCGGTTGCTTCTGCTTGGCGAGCCTGGCGTGCCATGACTCCTTGAGGTCAAGTTCGAAGCGCGCCCGCCATTCGGCGAGCGATGTCACCGTCGTATCGAACACGCGAGTCTGTGGACCAACTTCTCCTCTGGCGCCAAGCTCGGTGAATCGTTCACGACTAACGGACTGGACTGCGCCGTTCGAGTCTTTATAAAAGATCAATCCGCTCGTCACCATGCTCGCGCCAAGCTTTGGCTCGATTGATTTGAGCGCGCGAAACAATCCATCGATGGAGCAGCCCGATGCTCCGGCAGTCGACTGATCGACTGCAACCGTGAGGAATCGTCCGTCGCTCCACTTTCTGCCAACGGTCAGCTCGGCGCCATGCGCCTTCCACTGTGGAAGGAACTCGTCGACTTCCTGCAAGAGAATCTTCGACTCGGTGCTGCTCAGGGTGCGGTCGGCACCGAACACCCATGTGCGCGAGGAATTCGGAAGATCTTCTATCGCAACTACTGACATATTCTTTACCTGGTTTTGCCGGTCGCCGGAGAATCCAAAGAACTCAGGTACAATCTCGAGCAACTCGGCCAGTCCACTGATCCAGTCCATTCATAAACAGTATTGATTCGCCAGAAACCAGCAACGGGTGTACGGCGAGCTCTTGAAGAAGTCGAGCAGCAACTGGCCCACCTTTGACTCGCCGGTCTGTGAAGGATGCAAACCATCCTCCTCAAAATCAGTCCGTTGCCAGACGAGTCCGTCGGCTCGTGGCGTCGCACCATCCGCCCAGAGGTATGGACCCCAGAGCGCCAATGGCGCCGCCTTCTTCGCATAGTTCAGTGTGCCCGCCAGAGGATTCGCCGGCTGCCCGCGCATCTCTTCGACCTGCGAGTCAATCAACCACTTTACCGCAAAACCCTCCTCGTAGGCGTAGGGTTCCGGGTTCCACGTTCCGGTTGAATAGCCACCGTAGCTACGGCTCGAGATGAACGCGAGCTGCAGATTCGGGTAGCGGGTCTTGAGCGCGCGCAGAGTGCCGCCGAGCCTGGCCTCCAGCATATATGCGTCAGCGCTGTCGGATGGCAGCGAAACCGTCGGCGGCGCGTCAGCGAGTTTCAGCCAGACTATTTGCACCTGGTTCTCACTGAGGCCAAGCGGTGCCAATCGCGCGACCTTGATTCGGTCGTAAAGAGGTGACGCAGCCGATGTCCATGCCGCGGCATCGAGTGTGTCGATGGCACCGTTCACAATGACCAGCGTGTTCCGGTTCACAGTCGGATCGAGCGCGGCGCGCCCCATGAACGTCCATGACCCGCACGGAGGTCTCGTCGTTTTGGAGCACCACTCTTCGCTGGCGTTGCCGGTCCCGATCGAGAGCAGCACCAGTTTCCCGAACGGGCTGTCATCGCCGTTTACATCGAGCGCCTTGATTGCGTTTCGTCGCGCGCGCGCGGCGGAGTCATGGCTCGCCGGAGGAATGTTGCTGATCCCCTGGTAGAGGCCGCCCTTGATGCCGTAGTACGTCGAAAGCTGCGTAATCGGGACACGCACAGTGTCCGTCGGAATCGCCGGCACGACCGGCTTTGGCGGAGGCGGCGGTGGCGGTGGAGGAGCAGCACAGGCGCCCAGAGCGGCTACGCCCAGCGCGATCATAGCGACCCTCAAGCTACTCTCGAAGCCCTCGGACTCGTTCCCTGTACGCTGTAAATGTCGTCGCGCGTGAGAGGGATGCCGGACTTCCCGCTAGCGTCGGGCTTTGCCAGCACAGTCTGTACGACGTTGATCGCTGCGCTCGCAAAAGCAGCGGCTGAAGCGGCCATGTACAGGCGCCAGACGCGATAGGTGTGGTCGCCGACTATCTCCTTTGCCTCACGACTTTTTTCCTCGAGAGATCGCACCCAGTGCCGGAGGGTCAAGGCGTAGTGCTCGCGCAGGCTCTCCATGTCGCGCACCTCGAATCCCGACGCTTCTGCCGCGCGCACCACATCGGCAGTCGTAGTGAGCTTGCCATCCGGAAAGACGTACGTGTCGATGAACGAATTCGCCTTCCAGAACCTGGCGAAGATTTTCCCTCCGATCGATTTCGGTCGCGCTTCGCGCAGGCTGATGATTCCGTGATTCAGAAACAGACCGCCTGCTTTCAGCGCGCGGAACGCTGATGCGAAGTACACCGGCAGGTGCGATAGACCGACGTGCTCGATCATCCCAATGCTCGCCATCTTGTCATAGCCATCGTCTTCGGCGAGAGTGCGATAATCCCGCACCGCCACTCGGCAACGATCCGAGAGTCCCGCTCGCTCGATTTTCTCCCTCGCGAGCATCGCCTGGTTTTCACTCAGCGTAATTCCGGTCGCGTCCACTCCATAACGCTCGGCGGCGTGCATGATGAGACCGCCCCAGCCGCAACCGATGTCGAGAAAGCGCTCGCCAGGCTTGAGGCGGAGCTTTCTGCAGATCAAGTCGAGCTTGGCTTCCTGCGCCACGTCGAGCGAATCGTCTGGTGAGCGGAAATATGCGCACGAGTACACCATGCGACGGTCGAGCCAGAGCTGATAGAAGTTATTGCCGACGTCGTAATGGAACTTCACCGCGGCGGCGTCGCGCACGGGGGCGTGGCGCGGTCCCAGTTTTCGCGCGCGCTCAGGAAAGCGAGCATCGTTGAGATCGTCCTCTGCCTTGCCCGGCAGTCGCAACAGCAGTCGAATCAGTTTCGCTACGGCCAGCGGCGAACGCAGCCGGTCGCCGATCGCATCCTCGAGATTGGATGCGGCCTCCATGCTTCCCTCGATCTCGACATCGCCGGAAATGAATGCTTCCACCAGGGAAAGCTCGTTCGGAGGAAGCAGCATCCTGCGCATTGACGCCGGGCGATTGAACACGAGCGTGTAAGCCGCGCGTCCGTGACCGGCGCGATCGACCGTACCATCCCAGAACTTGACGTCGAAGTCCCGCTCGTGCGGCTCGCCAAGAATTGCAGCGAGCACAGCGCGACAACGGCCGATGGCACTGCTATCAGCTGCTGCCGCGATGGAGTCGAGCTCCGCCGGGATCGTCGACATCAGCATCAGGCAGACATCGCGAAATCTGTCGCTCAGACTCGCCGCTGACAGGTGTTCTGCGAAGGACGTCAACGAATGCAATCAGCCTCCAGAGCGCGGGACCGGAGTGGGCGGGTCGAGCAATCTCCACATGTACCACGCGCCCACTGAACGATACGGCGCCCATTTGGCGCCGATCTGCTTTACTCTCTCAGGTGTCGGCAGCTTTCGCAATCGGTAAGTACGCTGAATTCCCTTCTGGACTCCGAGATCCAGATCGGGAAGCACGTCGGGCCTTCCGAGTCTGAACATTAGAAACATTTGCGCTGTCCAGCGACCAATGCCTTTCACCTGGGTGAGTGCAGCAATGACCTCGTCGTCGGTCAGCTCGTGAAGGGTCTCGATCGGCAGAGCGCCCGCCGCGACTTTTGCGCCGAGGTCTTTCAGGTACGCAGATTTTTGCCTCGAGAGACCTACTGCGCGGAGCTTATCGTCCGCGGTACCTGCCAGCTCCTCGGGTAGTGGCGCTCTGCCTCCATACATACCCTCGAAGCGGCCGTGAATGGTTCCAGCTGCTTTGCCGGACAGCTGTTGAAACACAATCGATCTGCAGACGGCGTCGAAGTGCGTGCCGTTGCTCACCGGCCATCCCTTGAATGGACCGATTCTGTCAATCACTTCCGCCAGTTTCGGGTCGACTTTCTTGAGATGCGCGACCGCTTTGCGACTGTAGGTATTAGAACCAGCAGACTTCATTCTTGCCCGTTAACGGTAATGGCTCTCGGTTGAGCTTTAGCTCGATGAGCGTCGTCGTAAATGGATAGAAGAATTTTATCCCGGTGTCGTCCGCAAGGGAGGATAGATCCAGAGTAGCATCCCACTTCCCTTCCCTCTGTACCGCTGGCGATTCAGTCGATTTCTCGCTGCCGAAGCCCTGGTAACCAACCAGCTGTGAACCAGAAGATGCGATGACACGAATCCAGAGGTTTGGCAGCTTTTTGTAATCCAGATCCGCCAGCCGCACGTGGAAGCAGCGCAGGCTGGAATCCGATTTGTACGTGTGCACATCCACATCGAATTGATGGATGCTGTCACGGGGACCTGTTCCTGTCCCGCGACGAAATAATTGAATGTTGTAGTCAGGCACCGCATCGCCCCGCTCGTCGACTACTCGCACGACGAACTGCTGCCATTCATCCATTTTGGCGCGGGCGCGCTGCGTACGTTTCGTCGCATCGTCTATCCACTGCGTGAAGGACGCCGCACTCGAAACCTGGAGCGCTTCGTCGACCATGTCGGCAAGCTCCTCGCCCGGCTCCGATAGAATCGTCCCGTGATTCTTGCCATCGATTGAAATCAGAGGAATGTCCGTGTTCCTCCATTCCGCAACCGAGATTCTCTTCTCGGAGCCATCGCGCGCGGGATCGCGGGTCAGATCCAGAATGATCTTGCGGGTGTTGAGTGGACAAGATGCCCAGCGCACGGTGCCATCGCTGCCCGGCTCATCGAGCAGCTGGCGGATGCCGCCGTATCCCTGATTCCCGCAGAAAATGAACACGTACGGAGTCCGCCGAGTCGGTCCGTAGAAAGTCTCGTCGCCCAGGAGATCGAGATGCGCGAGATCCCAGGTGAAGCGGCTCGCCAGCTCCAGCCCATCGAGAACCCTGTCGCCTGCCTCGAGAAAATCCGGACCGAGGTGTTTGTTGCCCTTGAATAGCGCCCCGAGCCAGCTGCGGCCTTTGTGCGCGAGCGGCGATCCGAACGTTGCCGGCGCGAGTCCGATCAGGTGCTTGAGGCGCTCCCGACGTCCCTCGTAGGCGGTCAGCCATGCCCTCATCACCAGCATTCCGGTTGAGTGCACGATGGCGTCGAACGGCTCGTCGGCGCTCAGTCCGGCGCGAATGCGCAGCGCACGGTCGAAGCCTTCGGCGATGTCCTTGATGCTCACTTCATTTGTGAGCGATCGATAGCTGGCGGCGTGGATCATCGCCACGTCGTAGCCGCGTTCCGCGAGAATGCGCTCCCAGACTCTGAACGACGCGCCCTCGTCGGAATAACCGTGGACGAGGACAATCGGATTTCGCGCCATGCGAAAATATATGGTCGCGGACTTTCGCCGTCCGGCGGCGCCCGAAACTCTATATTTGTGACGATGAGCACGCGGCAATCACAATCGCCGGCACCTCCAGCAACCGACATGTCGCCGGACGAATTCCGGAAACACGGGCACGCCGTCATCGACTGGATCGCGGACTACCTCGAGAACCCGGAGCAATGGCCGGTGTTGTCATCGGTTCGGCCAGGCGACCTCCGCGCCGCACTGCCGAAGTCGCCTCCCGAAGTTGGCGAGCCGATGGAGGATATTCTCGCCGACTTCCAGAAGCTGATTGTTCCCGCCAACACCCACTGGAATCACCCCGCGTTCATGGCGTATTTCGCCAACTCCGCGACCGGCGCCGGCGTATTGGGCGAAACTCTGGCGGCCGCTCTCAACGTCAACGCCATGCTATGGCGGACGAGTCCAGCCGCGACAGAGCTCGAGCAGCACTCCCTCGACTGGCTACGTCAGATGCTGGGCCTGAGCGCCGAGTTCACAGGGGTCATCGGTGACACGGCGTCGTCGAACACACTTTACGCGCTCGCCGCCGCGCGCGAGATGCACCCCGAGCTGCACATCCGCGAGGAGGGCATGTCGGGTCGCGCAGATCTGCCAAAGCTCGTGATCTATTGCTCCGAGGAGGCGCATTCGAGTGTCGACAAAGCAGCGATGACGCTCGGCATCGGACTTCAGGGGCTGCACAAGATCTCGACGGATTCAGGATTGAGGATGGATTCTCGCGCGCTGAGCAACGCCGTCGAAACGGATTTACGCGCCGGACGCATTCCACTCGCTGTCGTGGCAACCGTCGGTACGACTTCCACTACTGCAATCGATCCTGTACCCGAGATCGCGGAGATCTGCGAAAGACAGCGCATGTGGCTGCACGTCGATGCATCATATGGAGGGATCGCCGCGATTCTTCCCGAGATGCGACACATTCTCGATGGGTGCGATCGCGCCGACTCGCTGGTCGTGAACCCCCACAAATGGCTCGTCACGCCGATGGACTGCTCCGCGCTTTACACGCGGCGTCCGGATTTGTTGAAGCGCGCCTTTCAGCACATCCCGGACTATCTGATCGTCACCGAAGGCGATGGCGTCGCCAATCTGATGGACTACGGGATATCGCTCGGGCGCCGCTTCCGGGCGCTGAAGCTTTGGTTCGTGATTCGCAGCTTTGGCGTAGAAGGTTTGCGAGCGCTGGTGAAGGAACACATTCGCATTGCGCGAGACGCGGCGAAGGAGATCGACGAGGATCCGCAACTCGAGCGACTCGCCGAGGTCAACTTCTCAACGATTGTGTTCCGCCATCACCCCCCGGGACTGAGCGGACGCGAGCTCGATGATCACAACGCGCGGATCCTGCAACAGATTCTCGCCTCACGCGAGGTCTTCATTTCCCACACGCGGGTGCGGGGGAACTATGCGCTTCGAATCGCCATCGGTAACATTCATACGAACGAAAGCCACGTGCGCCGCGTGCTGGCCCTCGTGCGAGAGGCCGCCAAGGCGACCGTTTGAGCAAATTTGGCAGGAACGAAGAATGCTGGTCGGTATATTAAAGCACGTGATTCAGCCCACCCCTCACCTTACCAGTTAATTGACAGGTCACGGAGATTTTTTGATGAGACCAATCGTGAACAGCATCGCGGCTGCTCTTGCACTCGGCGTTGCTGCGTCGCCGCTCGCGGCACAGTCCACCTGCGATCCGACCGCCAATACCAAGGGCGACATTGCCAAGGCCCAGTTCTCGATGACGCGCGCCGTCTCCCAGATGGAGAAAGGCACACCAACGCGCGATTTGCAGGATGTGCTGCGGCTGGTCGAAGGCGGCAGCGACAACCCCACGGCTCGCAACTTCCTGCGTGGCCAGGCCTACATCATCTACCTGATGCAGCCCAACGCGCCGTCAGTCGTGCCGCGCAGCGCGCTCGGCCTGACATCGAACCCGACCGGCACCGTTGATCTTTATGCCGCCGCAGACTCGGCGTTTTCGGTCGTCGAGAAAGCGATGCCGGAGTGCGCAACCACCATCAGCCAGTGGCGCCAACAGAAACCCTGGCTCAACGCGCTAAACGGCGCGATCAACGCGCTCAACGAAGGCAAGCTGGATTCCGCCGAGGTGCTGGCCAAGAGATCGTTGCTCCTGGACCGAAAGGCCCCTTATGCCTACTCAGTGCTGGGTTCAATCGCCCGGCAGCGCAAGGATATGACCGCCGCCAACGAGTACTGGAAGCAGACGCTGACGGCGGCGGGAACCGACACGACTTACGTCGATGTCCGCTCGAAGGTGCTCTACGAGATGGCGGCGGCCGCCGCCGAGAAGGCTGATGCCGCCAGCGGAGCAGCAAAGCGCGCGGCAGCGAAGGAAGCGATCAAGCCGTGGCTGGACTACATGGCAAGCGCGAACAACGACCTGCTAATCGCCGACGCGCTCGACAATGCTTCCCGCATGTACATGGATGCCGGCGACAGTGCATCGGTGCCGACGCTTTACGCGCCGCTGCTTGCCAATCCATCGAAGTACGGCGAGACATCCCTCGTCCACGCCGGGGTCGTCGCGACTCGCAACGGGCGTCAGGCAGATGCGGTGAAGCTGTTCGAGGCCGCGATTGCCCAGAACCCGTATTCGAGAGATGCGGTGAATGACCTCGCCGCCACTTACATCCAGAACAATCAGTACTCGAAGGCGTTCCCGCTCATCGACAAGCTGATTGCAATGGATCCGAGCAATCCTGACAACCCGCTGCTCTACGCCTTCGCGTACCAGGGCCTCTACAAGGGAACGAAGGACAAGAAGCTGCAGAAGATCTACACCGACTCGCTCGTGTACTTCAACAACCAGTCCGAGAACGCGCCTGTGAAGCTCGCGGTGCAGGAGTTTACGCGCCGGACTGATGCCACAACCATCGTCGGCACGATCGAGAATCGCAGCGCAGCGTCGAAAACCTACAACCTCAGTGTCGACCTCCTCGACAAGAGCGGCGCTGTCGTCGATACGCAGACTGCCACAGTCGGACCAGTTGCGGCGAAGTCGAAGGGTGTGTTCAAGATCTCTTCGACGAAGGGGAACGTTTACGGTTATCGATACAAACCGCTGACCTGACACCGGTTCGCAACAGTAAGGAAGACCAAACGGAGCCATCACCCGATGGCTCCGTTTTTTTGCCTGGATCGACTTCCCGGCTTCCGCCTCCCGCCTCCCGCTACGAGCTGCGCGGTAGCATGAGAGGGTCTGCGTCGACGATCGCTCCCAGGATCCAGAACCGGCTGCCGTCGAACCAGAAAATTGCGACCTGCTCCAGTTCGCGGGCCAGCTCGATAGCTTCGCGCTGTTCCATGATCACGGCGACGCTGCATTCACAGTGCGTCCGGTCGGGGGAACAGGCGTCGACATCGACGAACCTGTTGCCGCTGCCGGCGAGGCGCATCTCCAGATCGCGCCTCCGGATCTCGTTTTCCTGCCCGGAAAGATTCTCACCGCGCGGATCAAACGCCGTAAGTACAGCGAAAGGATTACCGAAACCTGCAGATTCGAGGCGATCCAGTGCCTCCGCCGATGGAATTGCGCGCAGATCAATCGAGATGGGTGGATTGGTCGCGAAGTGAAGAACGGTCTCCGGATACAGTGGCCAATCGGGATCGTGCTGATCGGGCGTTGATCGCATCTTAGATGGTACGCTCCTTGACCTCAGTCACCCCATGAAATCGAATCAGATCTGGCCTGAACGACTGTATGTCGTGCGTCACGGGGAGTCTGCCGGGAACGTCGCACGCGACGCCGCGGTGGAGGCCGGTGAGCCGATGATCGACATCGACGTGCGCGATGTCGACGTCCCGCTTTCGCACCTCGGTCAGCGCCAGGCTCTCGCGGTCGGGCGTTGGTTTGGCCAGCTCGCGCCGGAAGATCGTCCCAATATCGTTCTCACTTCTCCGTATCTGCGTTCTCGTCACACCGCCGGCCTCATCGTCAAGACCGCCGACATAAAAGAAGACTCGTATTCATTGATCGTCGACGAACGGTTTCGGGAAAAGGAGTTCGGCATTCTCGATCGGCTCACCGCTGTGGGTGTGAAAGAACAATTTCCAGACCAGGCCGAGTTCCGACGCCTGCTCGGCAAGTTCTATCACCGGCCTCCCGGTGGAGAGAGCTGGTGCGATGTCATTCTCAGACTCCGCAGCGCGACCGAGATGCTCGCGCGCGAGTACTGCGGTCAGCGGGTGCTCATCGTCTGCCACGCGGTTGTCGTGCTGTGTATGCGCTACATCCTCGAGCACCTGACTGAGGCCGAGCTGCTCGCCATTGACAAGAAGGCGGAGGTGGCGAACTGTTCGGTGACAATGTACGAGCACGATGAGACACTCGGCCCACGCGGCAACCTCCGTCTCAAGATGTTCAATTTCGTTGCGCCACTCGAGGAAGCAGGCGCGCCCGTGACGTTCGAGCCGGACGCAAAAGTTGGCGCGCGCTAGCAAGCGGCCTGTAGCTGTAACGTCCTCACTTCTTCGCCGTTGGCCGCTGCCGCAGCCCGATAGCGCCGCCGACAAAACCGACCGCGGGGTTGCGCTGGTCATCGGTGGCGCCGCGGAAGTGCCGGGCGCGTTGCTGTTGTCTGGAGTCGCCGCGCTTCGCGTCGGCGCGGGAAAGCTGCAGCTTGCGTCACCCCGCGTCGCAGCGCCCGCGCTTGGTGTCGCCCTCCCCGAGGCCCGCGTCTTTGCACTTCCGGAAAATGGTGACGGCTGCCTCGACAGAAAATCCGGCTCGCGTGCCGTGGCGTGCAGCCGCGGTGCCGACTCGATTCTGATTGGGCCCGGAATGCTCAACGAGGATGCTGCACGCGGATTCATGGATGAAATTCTGCGTGGTGTCGCCGACCGGCAGCTCGTGATCGACGCCCTGGCGCTCAGCGCTTTGCGTGATGGGCGCTACCGATTCGCGGCCGAGACCCAGGTGGTGCTAACGCCAAACATCGCCGAGATGGCGAGGATTACCGGGGACAAGAAGGAGTTGATTGAAGCAGACCCGCGTTCAGTCGCCGAACGAGTCGCAAGAGACCTGAACGCAGTCGTCGTGCTGAAAGGATCCGAAACGTGGATCGCTTCACCATACGATGAGACTTTTCGCTATACCGAGGGCGAAGTTGGTCTCGCGACATCAGGATCGGGCGATGTTCTTGCCGGCGCACTAGTAGGCCTGCTGGCCCGCGGAGCAACCCTGGATCAGGCAGCAGTGTGGGCGGTGTACCTGCACGGCAGCGCCGGAAATCGTTTGCAGCGGAAAATCGGGCCGATCGGTTTTCTGGCGCGGGAGCTGTGCGACGAGATCGCGCCGCTGGTGAACTCGCTGGGTCCTAAGTGAGTTTCTAGATGTGAAGCGCGGGATGCGCGCTGGTCGGAGTAGTCGGCGTGTCGCGACGTCTCACATTTTCACCGGCGGGAGCCTTCATCGGCAGTACCAGCAGGAAAGTCGTTCCGACGCCAACCCGGCTCGCGACGGTCACGTCACCACCCAACAGCCGCGCCAGCTTCCGCGTCACGCTCAGCCCTAGTCCGGTGCCGCCCGTCTTCCTGGTCGCCATCTGCTCGGCCTGCCAGAACGGCTCAAAAACATCTTCAATGTTCTCGGAAGCGATGCCAACGCCGGTGTCGGCGATCCGCACTTCGAGCAGCGAGTCATTGACGACGGCGCAGCTGACCCGGACTTCCCCCTTCTCGGTGAACTTGATGCCGTTGGAGAGAAGGTTCACCAGCATCTGACGCAGCTTGGTGCCATCCGTCTGGATCGACTGGTCTTCCTCGAGCAGCTCGACGATGAACTTGATGTCTTTCGCCGACGCCATCGGCTCGACGAGAGCGGCAGCGTCTCCCAGGGTGTGATTGACGGACATCGACTCCCACCGCACCCGCTCGCGACCGATATCGATGCGCGCGAATGTGAGGATCTCGTCGATGATTCCGAGCAGGTGTCGTGCGCTGGCGTTGATTCTTCCCAGCTGTTGTCGCTGCAGCTCCGTCACCGGTCCGGTAATGCCGTCGGAAAGAAGCTCCTCATAACCCATGATTGCGGTGAGCGGCGTGCGCAGCTCGTGCGACATCACCGCGAGAAAATCTGTCTTGCTGTTGTTGGCCCGCTCGGCTTCCGAGCGCGCGGCCTCCGCTTCGCTGCGCAGCCGCTCGGCGTTTGCGCGCGCGTGTTGCTCCAGTGCCAGCAGATCGAGCCGCTCCTTGTCGGTATTGCGCAGCACCCGCGCGGACCAGAGGACCACCCCGACGAAAATGAGAATCGTCGCCAGGGCGAAGAGTGAAACGCCGAATTCCGATTCGTAGATGCCGAGCGATTCGCCCGCCATGCGAATAATGCCGAGCACGATCGGCGCGAATAGCGCGGCAGGGAGAAGTCTGCGAGTGAGTACGCCGGCTGCGCCTTCGTCCATGAGCAGGGCCGCCACACCGCGATCAGTGACCGCGACGACGATCCCAATTCCGAGAGTCAGCAGCGCGCTGGCGGTCACGAGTGCCATCCCGGAGGACTGGGATATTTCGTACGCAACCTTGACGCCGAACACGTAGCTCAGAAGTGCGACCAGGCTGATGAGCAGGCCGGGAGCCGCGAACATCTGCGCACGGATGTCGTGTTTTCTCTGGTCGTGCGGAATTGACAGTAACGCGAGTGCAAAGAGCAGCAGTGCGCCGGCCGTGTTGATCGCGATGCGGCCTGGCGGATCGACCGTTACGCGTCGCACCCGATCCCCGAACAGCAGCAAGTCGAAGGACGATTCTCCACCGCGCAGATACTCGTAGAGCGTCAACACGCAGATCGTCGCGACGAGCGCGGCCATGCTCTGATGAATTGCTTCGCTGGTGCCGCTGCGATTCGGTCGCACCGACATCGCCAATGCGGTTCCCGAGAGCACGAAGCACACTGCGGCGAGCGGAAGCATCGGGTATCCGTCGAGCCGCGGTGTAGTGACGAACGAAAGATTCAGTGCCCAGCCAGCAAGAGTCGCCGCGCCAAGTAGCGCCACCGCGCCGCCAGCGATCATTGGAGCCCGCTCGAAGAAGCCGATCAGCGGACCGTGCCGGCCTGTTGGGCTCAGTGCAACTGTATTTGAATTGGCCATGTTGCGGTCAATCGAAAACCTATTTGCCGATCTTGGCGAGTGCAATTCTACACAACGCGCGTCTCAATTGTTGCCGTCGCGTGACACCCGATCGACGCCACCTACCGTACGAAGCCTAGCGGGCTGGCCTTCCTGGAGTATCATTGCACAGGTTGGCCTGTGTCCCCTTCCGATGAATCTCTCCCGAACAATCACCGCAGCCTACTCTGCTCCGCCCTCGAAGCAGCGAATCGCCGATCTCCTTGCCGAGGCCCGCGAGAGGACCCTGCTGCTGATCTCGCGGTTGTCGGATGAGGATCTGCATCAGCAGCACGACCCGTTGATGAGTCCGATCATCTGGGATGTCGGCCACATCGCCCACTTCGAAGAGCTCTGGCTGACCCGTAACCTCGAGGGACCGATTGAATTCTCGGAGATGCCGGGGCTGTACAATCCGTTCGAGCACCCTCGCGCCAGCAGGGCGTCACTGGCGCTACCAACGCTCCAGCAAATAACCCGGCAACTGAGTGAGATTCGCGCGCGCGTCCTCGAACGACTCGATACGGTGAATTTCGAGAACGACAATCCGCTGCTCGAGGGTGGCTATGTCTACAACATGGTGCTGCAGCACGAGTATCAGCACAACGAGACCATACTCCAGACCCTTCAGCTGAAAAAGGGCGATCCCTATCCGGCTCCGCGGGTGCGCGAGTTCGAGCCGGGGAGTTCAGCGCCGCGTGAGGAGATGGTTCTTTTCCCGGCCACGACCGTCTCGATTGGCACCGACGACCGAACGACAGCCTACGACAACGAGCGGCCGCGCCACGAATTGGAGCTCGCGGCTTTCGAGATCGACCGCTATCCCGTGAGCAACGGGCGCTACCTCGAGTTCATCGGGGACAGAGGATACGAGCGCGACGAGTTCTGGTCGGCGGGTGGCAGACAGTGGCTCGTCGAAAGCGGTGCGGAGGCGCCGAAGTACTGGTTTCGCGATGAGAATCGATGGCTGACGCGGACGATGGACCTTGTCAGACCCGTCGATCCCGCACGACCGGTTTGTCACGTCTGCTACTACGAAGCGGAAGCGTTTGCCAAATGGGATGGCAAGCGCCTGCCAACTGAATTCGAGTGGGAGGCGGCTGCATCCTGGGATCAGTCGTCGAAACGCGCCCGCCAATTCCCGTGGGGCGATTCACCAGCGGACGACAGTCTCGCCAACGTCGACCAGCTGTCCTTTGACACTGCTCCGATCGGCACCTACGATCGCGACACTTCACCGGCAGGCTGTCAGGGCATGATTGGCGATGTGTGGGAGTGGACCTCCAGCGACTTCCACGGATATCCGGGTTTCAGGAGTTTCCCGTACAAGGAATACTCCGAAGAATTCTTCGGCTCCGATTACAAAGTTCTGCGTGGCGGTTCCTGGGCGACTCGGCCCGGCGCGATTCGCAACACCTTTCGCAACTGGGATTATCCGATAAGGCGCCAGATCTTCAGCGGCTTCCGGTGCGCACGCGACGAAAAATGAAAAACGGTCGTCAGTCGGAGCTGCTCGGAGTCACTCCTGCCTACACGGTGCGCAGGTCGCGCGAGCAGATGCTGCGGGACGTCGCGGACGGACTCAGCAAATCTCCCAAGCAGCTGTCGCCGAAGTACTTCTACGACGAGCGTGGCTCCGAGCTCTTCGAGGAGATAACGCAGCTGCCGGAGTACTACCTCACTCGCGCCGAGCGGCAGCTGCTCGAGCAACGCATCACGGCGATCATTCGATCCGTACGTCCGTGTTCGCTGGTGGAGCTTGGCGCCGGCAGCGCGACCAAGACCCGCATCATACTCGACGCGATGCGCACCAATGGCTGCGCGGAGTGTTATGTGCCCGTGGATGTAAGCCGCGATTTTCTGGAAGCGACCGCCGTTCAGCTTCGCTCTGATTATCCCGACGTCGAGATTCTACCGGTCGTGTCCGACATTACCGAGCCTTTCCTGCTGCCGCCGGTAGCAAGCCCGACACTGGTCGCATTCCTGGGAAGCACGATCGGAAATTTCTCGCGCGATCAGGCGGTGCGAATGCTCACTCATATCGCGCGCGAGATGAGTCCGGGCGACAAGTTTCTTCTGGGCGCTGACCTCATCAAGGATCCGGCGGTGATTGATCGCGCTTACAACGATTCACGCGGCGTTACCGCGGCATTCAATCTCAACATCCTGGAGCGGCTCAACCGTGAGCTCGGCGCCGATTTCCCGATCTCCGAGTACCAGCACCGCGCATTCTATAGTAGTGATCTCCACCGCGTCGAGATGCACCTGATCGCTGGCCGCGCGCATGAGGTTACCATCCCCGAAGTCGGCGTGTTCTCGCTCCAGAAGGGCGAGAGCATTCGTACCGAGCTGAGTTACAAGTACGACCGCGCGATGCTCGAGGACATTCTCACCTCGTCCGGGCTTACACTCGAAACATGGATGCCGGCGGACGATGGCGCCTTCGTTCTCGCGCTCGCCCGCGCCGAGGCGTAGCACCAGGTGAGCCTCACCGAGGCACAGCTGCTGGAGGATGTGCGCAAGCGATTGTTTGCGCCGTCGAAGTCCACGACTCCGCGTGCCGTGGGACTCGAGCTCGAGCTCATACCTGTCCTCCAATCGACGCGCCGCCCCGCGCTCACCACGGCCGGCGAGGATCTATCCACGACGACTGTTATCTCCCAGCTTGCAAAGCAGGAAGGCTGGGAAGAGGAGACGGCTGGGGACGATCCACCGTCGTGGAAGCTGCCTGGTGGTGCGCGCATCTCTTTCGAGCCTGGCGGACAGATCGAGATCAGCACCAGCCCACACTCCACCGCCAGCGCCGCCATTGAATCCGCACGCCACATCGCCACCATGCTGCGCGATGCGATGACTGCGAGGGGAATCGACCTTATTACTTATGGAGTCGATCCCTACAATGACATTGGCGTGGTGCCGCTGCAGCTCAAACGCGAGCGGTACGTCGGCATGACGCACTACTTCGACTCGATCGGACCCTCAGGCATCCGCATGATGCGCCAGACGGCGGCCCTCCAGATCAACGTCGAGCGCGGCGATGACCCGATGGGCAGATGGTTGTTGCTGAACGCGATTACGCCGGTAGTCGTCGCCCTGTTCAGCAACTCGTCGAGCTATGCGGGAAAGCGCACCAACCACGCCAGTTATCGCGCGCACTTATGGCGCACCCTCGATGACTCGCGCACCGGGATCGCTTACGACGAGGCCGATCCGGTCCGCCACTACTTCGATTTTGCCCTCGATGCATTCGCGATGCGAAGTGGAAACAAGACGCATCCCTACCTCACGTTCCGGGAGTGGATGCGCAGCGAGGAGCTGGGAATGGAAGATTGGATGTTCCATCTCTCGACTCTGTTCCCAGAGGTAAGGCCGAAGGAATACTTCGAGCTTCGGTCGTCGGACACGATCGCAATCGAATCACTGGCGGCGCCGGTGCTCTTCGTTGCGGGAGTGGTCTACGACCGTGAAAGCGCCCAGCGGGCGTTCGAGATTGTTGGCACGCCTAATCCGGATCTGCTCGAGCTCGCCGGGATCAAGGGCATCGGTCATCCCGCTCTCAGACGCATGGCGCGCGCGCTCGCCGATATTGCCCTGGATGGAGCCGAGAGTCTCGGTGAAGAGTACCTGTCACGCCGTGATGTTGATGAGGCATCGGCCTATTTCGATCGCGTTCTGTCGGCTAGCTGACACGGACATACGGGAGTGACCGGCGCTTGAGTGCACTATTCGTCCTTTTCCTCGCACAGCTCGCCGCGCCGGCCGCGCCGGTAATTCGTATCAACCAGCTCGGCTACCTTCCCGAGGCGCCCAAGGTCGCAGTCTTCTGCGGCCTGGAGAAAACCGAGCTCCGCGAGTTTACGGTTATTGCCGCAAACGGTGCGACCGTCCTGCGGCACGCAGCAACCGGCGCGAATGGTTTCGGGCCATGTGTAACGACTTACCGTCTCGATTTTTCGTCGATAAGGAAGACGGGCAGCTATCGGATCAGCGCGGGTGGTGTGACCTCGCCGGCCGTGCGGATTCGCAGCAATGCATACGCCGGGGCAGCGGATACTCTCCTCTACTACATGAGAGAACAGCGGTCCGGCTACAATCCGCTCTTCAAGACGGTGGTTCACCTGCACGACGGAATCGTTGTGGACGATCCGCAGCGTGCCGGCAAGTTCGTCCCCGTTACCGGCGGATGGGCGGATGCCTCGGACTACCTGCAGTACGTGATGACATCGGCCAACGCGACGTTCGTGCTCCTGATGTCCTATCGCGATCATCCGGCGGCTTTCTCGGACCGCTTTGACGCACGCGGACTGCCGGGGAACAATGGGACAGCCGACATTCTCGACGAAGCGCGCCACGGTCTCACCTGGCTGCTGAGAATGTTCCCGTCCGACTCCGAGATGTACAACCAGCTCGGTGACGACCGGGATCACACCTACTGGGATACGCCGCCCAACGATTCTGCCGATTACGGCTGGGGCAAGGGAAAGGAGCGCGCGCTCTACCCGTGCACTGGGAAACCGCAGGGGTTATTCAAGTACAAGAACCGCTCGAACGGGTTTGCATCGACGGCGGGAAAGTACGCTTCGACGTTTGCGCTAGCGGCAAAGATCTATGGCCAACGAGATCCGTCGTTTGCATCGAGGCTCCGTGAGAGAGCTTTGGCCGCTTACGAGATCGGCAGAAAATCGCCCGGTGTCTGTCAGGGAGCGCCCGGACGCGCTCCCTACTTCTATGAGGAAGACAATTGGGTCGACGACATGGAGCTCGCCGCCACCGAGCTCTATGCGCTGACCAGTGACACGCGGTATCTACGCGACGCTCTCGGCTACGCGTCGCGCGAGCCTGTGACCCCGTGGATGGGCGCCGATACTGCAAAGCACTATCAATGGTATCCGTGGCACAACAACGGACACTTCGAGATCTGGCGGGTGGCGACTGGAAACGACAAAAAGCTCGTCGCCGACTACTATCGGCGCGGACTGGAGGCCGTCGTCAAACGCGCCGACAATGGCTTCAGGATCGGGGTCCCGTTCATCTGGTGCTCGAACAATCTGATGGCGTCCTTCGCGACACAGGCGTACCTCTACCGCCGTATGACGGGTGACAATCGCTTTCGCGAGTACGAACAGGCGGCGGTCGACTGGCTGTTCGGGACCAACCCGTGGGGCGTCTCAATGGTGATCGGATTACCGCACGACGGGATTTTTGCGCGGGATCCGCACTCGGTTGTTGCCAAGGAGATGCACGTGGAGTTGACAGGCGCTTTGCTCGACGGCCCCGTCTATTCGTCGATCTACAAGAATCTTCTCGGCATCACCCTGCACGACCCTGACGAATACGCGCCCTTCAATACTGGATTCATCGTCTATCACGACGACGTCGGCGATTACTCGACCAATGAGCCGATCATGGATGGCACTGCCAATCTGAGTTATCTGCTGGCAGCGCTCGGTGATCGCGCTCGTTAGCTGAGAAGGGATGCCCGAGCTACCGGATATAACGGTCTACGTCGAAGCGCTGGCGGCGCGAACGGTCGGGCAGCCGCTCGAACGCACCCGCATCGCCAAGCCGTTCCTGCTACGGTCGGTCGATCCGCCGATCAGCGCCGCAAACGGCAAACGAGTATTGAATGTGCGCCGCCTGGGGAAGCGAATCGTAGTCGGGCTCGAGGACGACCTGTTTCTCGTCATTCATCTGATGATCGCCGGACGGCTCAAGTGGGTGCCTGCGGGCGCGAAAGTGCCGGGCAAGTACGGACTCGCGGCTTTCGATTTTCCCAATGGCACTCTCATTCTCACCGAGGCAGGCTCGAAGCGTCGCGCATCACTGTGGCTCGTGCGCGGAGCAAAAGGACTCGAGCAGTTCGAGCGCGGTGGCCTGGAGGTGCTCGATGCCGATCTGGATGCGTTCTCGGAGCGACTCCACCGCGAGAACCACACGCTCAAGCGATCGCTGACTGATCCCAGATTGTTTAGCGGGATCGGCAACGCCTACTCGGACGAGATTCTCCACCGGGCAAAGCTCTCGCCGATCAAGCACACACAAAAGCTCACCGACGAAGAGATTGCGCGGCTGTTCGACGCAACACGAGCGATACTGGTCGAATGGACTGACCGCCTGCGTAAGGAATCAGGCGACGACTTCCCCGCCAAGGTTACTGCCTTCCGCGATGAGATGGCCGTCCACGGGAAATTCGGCAAACCGTGTCCGGTCTGCGGCACTCCGGTCCAGCGCATCCGCTACGCCGACAACGAAACCAACTATTGTCCCCGCTGTCAGACCGACGGGAAGCTGCTCGCGGATCGAGCATTGTCACGGCTGTTGAAGCAGGATTGGCCGAAGTCCATCGATGAACTCACCTGGTCTTAGTACTCGGCGCCGGGACCCGGGCGCGATCTGGCTTGGTTCAATACTGAAGCGAGGAGCTCTTAGCGGGTCAGCTTTACAGCGGGGAGTCGTTACTACGGGCGGTAGAGTGTGAGCGGGGGGCTCCAAGCTCG
>Ga0207706_10001263_pt1 | contig 25500 bp, 25 predicted proteins | sample KBSC53metaG_FD_184318 | JGI IMG/M metagenome (GOLD analysis project Ga0207706, IMG submission 184318) | Corn rhizosphere microbial communities from Kellogg Biological Station, Michigan, USA - KBS C5-3 metaG (SPAdes) (version 2) | ecosystem: Host-associated > Plants > Roots > Rhizosphere > Soil ... | reverse complement strand
CGCGCTCCTTAAGCCGCCCTGCCAACGTCTGCGCGTTGGCGATCACGGCCTTCGCATAAGCCTTGAACTCGGGCTGCAGCGCTTCGCCGAACGCGACCGCCTTGGCGGCAATCACATGCATCAGCGGTCCGCCCTGGAGACCGGGGAACACCGCCGAGTTGATCTTCTTGGCGATGTCCTCGTCGTCGGTCAGGACCATCCCGCCTCTTGGCCCGCGCAACGTCTTGTGCGTGGTCGTGGTTACGACGTGCGCATGGCCGAAAGGCGTCGGATGCTCGCCCGCCGCGACCAGCCCGGCGAAATGCGCCATGTCGACGAACAGCAGCGCGCCGACCTCGTCGCAGATCTGGCGGAAGCGGGCGAAGTCGAAATGCCGCGGATAGGCCGATCCGCCGGCGATGATCATCTTCGGCCGATGCTCTTTGGCGAGCCGCTCGACCTCGTCGAAATCGACCAGATGGTCGTCCTGGCGCACGCCGTACTGGACCGCGTTGAACCACTTGCCTGACTGCGCCGGCGGAGCGCCGTGGGTCAGGTGACCGCCGGCAGCGAGGCTGAGGCCCATGATCGTGTCGCCGGGCTTTAAGAGCGCCATCATGACCGCGCCGTTGGCCTGCGCGCCCGAGTGCGGCTGGACGTTCGCGAACTGACAGCCGAACAGTTTCTTCGCCCGCTCGATCGCCAGCGTCTCGACAGCATCCGAGGGCGCGCAGCCCTGGTAGTAGCGGCGGCCGGGATAGCCTTCGGCATATTTGTTGGTGAGCACCGAGCCCTGGGCTTCGAGCACGGCCTTGCTGACGATATTCTCCGACGCGATCAGCTCGATCTGCGTCTGCTCGCGCTTGAGCTCGGCGCGGACTGCATCCTCGACCGCCGCGTCGGTGTCCGCCAGCGCGCTGGTGAAGAAGCCGTGCGGGACGCGGTAGCCGGTACGTTCATCGAGGTCTGCGGCGGTCGCCATCAATGGGTTTCCTGCAAGACGTTGGACAGCTGGTCGACGCGCCGCTGGTGGCGGCCGCCTTCGAAATCGGTCGAGAGGAACGCCTCGACGCAAGCCTTGGCCATTTCCGGGCCGATCAGCCGCGCGCCGAGCGCGATCGCGTTGGCGTCGTTGTGGCGCCGCGCGAGCGTCGCCGAGAGCGGCTCCCCGACCTGGGCGCAGCGGCACGCCGGGTTGCGGTTGGCCGCCATTGCTACGCCGATACCCGATCCGCAGACGGTGATCCCACGCTCGGCACGGCCCTCGGCCAACGCCTCGGCGAGCATTGCGCCGTAGCGGGGATAATCGACGCTTTCATGGCTGTTGGTGCCGAGGTCGAGCACGTCGTGGCCCTGCTCGCGAAGCCAGCCGGCAAGCTCGTCCTTGAGGTCGACTCCGGCGTGGTCGGCGGTCAGTACGATGCGCATGGTCCCTGACTAAGGCAGGCGGCGCGGATTCGCCAGTGCCGCGGCCGGTCAGCGTTCGGGATTAAGCCCGAAGAACGATCCGAGCCGGTTGAGCCGCCGCTTGAACCGCGCCCGCAAGTTCTCGGTCACGTAATAGGTGACCATCATCGACACCCGCTCGCCGTCCTTGTCGGTCGTCGTCGCGGCGCTGTGCCAGCTCTTGGTCAGCGACACCGGGAAGGCGTAGCCGCTCGCCGGCAGGAACGGCATCTGCGTCGTCCGCTCGGCCGCTTTGCCGGTCTCGCCCTCGTGGAAGATCGTACCGATGCCGCGCTGCGATTCGTCGGTCGGCAGATAATATTGGACGGTGATCGCTTTGGTCCCGACGTCGCTGTGGATGCCGATGCGATAGCCGGGCTGGTCGCGCAGCAGGATCGGGACCGGGAACAGGCTGATCTTCTCCGCCGGTTTTCCGAAACGCTCCTCGAGCGCTCCCCGGAATTTCGCCTTGAACGCAGCCTCGAGCTCGCGCGAGCACAGCGCCCGGGCGATCGGCAGCCAGACCCGCCGCTGCGCCTGCGGCATGCGCCGGACCAGCTCGGGATAGAGGTAAAGCCGAAGCCGGGTGCTGCTCCCGTCGGCGCGGATTGCGTCGCGATGCCTGAGCTCGTGGTAGAACCGCCGGTCGGGCATGGTTCTGAGCAGGGTTGCGTAGGTCTCGGGGTCGAGGACGCCTTCCATGTAGACATGGTCGAACGGCTCGGTGCGGAGCTCGCTCCGCTGAACCGCAGCGACAAGCTCATCCTGAACCGAGACTGGGGCCGAACTGGCGAAGGTGCGTTGGGCTGCCCTGTTCATCGGGTCAGGCCGCCTGGCGGACGTCCTCGCGGCCGAAAATCTCGACCAGCGCGGTCGTCAGCTCGTCCATCATGTCAGCGCTGTGGCACGGGCCCGGCGTGAAGCGCAGCCGCTCGGTGCCGCGGGGGACGGTCGGGAAGTTGATCGGCTGGACGTAGAGACCGTACTCGGCGAGCAGGATGTCGCTGACGCGCTTGGCCTTGATCGGGCAGCCGACCAGCAGCGGGACGATGTGGGTCGAGCTCGGCATCAGGGGCAGGCCCGCCGCGGTGAACTTCGCCTTCAGCATCGCCGCCGCCTGCTGCTGCGCCTCGCGCTCCTCCGACGAAGCCTTGAGGTGCCGAACGCTGGCGAGCGCGCCCGCCACGAGCACCGGCGACAGCGAAGTCGTGAAGATGAACCCCGGGGCGTAGCTGCGGATGCAATCGACGATCGTCTTGTCCGCCGCGATATAGCCGCCCATCACCCCGAACGCCTTGCCGAGCGTCCCCTCGATGATGGTCAGGCGGTCGGCGACCGAATCGCGCTCCGAAATGCCGCCGCCGGCGGCGCCGTACATGCCGACCGCGTGAACCTCATCGAGATAGGTCAGCGCGTTATACTTGTCGGCGAGGTCGCAAATCGCGCCGATCGGGGCGATGTCGCCGTCCATCGAATAGACGCTCTCGAACGCGATCAGCTTGGGCGTCTCCGGATCTTCCGCGGCAAGCAATTCCTCGAGGTGCTCGAGGTCATTGTGGCGGAACACGCGCTTCTCGCAGCCCGAATTCTTGATCCCCGCGATCATCGACGCGTGGTTGAGCTCGTCCGAGAAAATCACGCAGCCCGGAAGGAGCTTGCCGAGGGTCGACAGCGCCGCCTCGTTGGATACGTAGCCCGAAGTGAACAGCAGCGCGGCTTCCTTGCCGTGGAGCGACGACAGCTCGGCCTCGAGCTCCGTATGGTAATGGGTGTTGCCGCTGATGTTGCGGGTGCCGCCTGACCCGGCGCCGACCTCGCGCAGCGCCTGCTCCATCGCTTCGACCACGACCGGGTGCTGGCCCATGCCGAGATAGTCGTTGGAGCACCACACCGTGATCGGCTTCGGCCCGTTGCCGCCGAAGCAGCGCGCGTTGGGATATTGCCCGCGGGTGCGCAGGATATCGATGAACACGCGATAGCGGCCCTCGTCGTGCAGCCGGCCGATCGCTTCTTCGAATATGCGAGTGTAGTCCAAGCGCGTCCTCGTTCGCCCGCCCTCTAGCGGCGGCTCTGTCGCAAGGCCATTGAGAACGACTCGCAAATTCTCGGTCACAGTAATCGGATTTCGCCGATTCCGAATTGCGCCAGCATGCCGAGCAGCGGGTCGCGCGGCGGTGCCGTGAACACTGCGATCCCGGGCCGAGGCTCGGCCGGCCACGGCTGCTCGCGGGTGAGCCAGGCGATCCGCCGCGCGATCCCCGGCCCGCCGTGGACATAGGCGACGCTCGGGAACGCCGCCCGAAGCTCATCCTGCAGCAGCGGAAAATGCGTGCAGGCGAGCACCACCGTGTCGAGCCGGTCGCCGTCCGGAGCGTCGAACATCGGCTGGGCGGCGACGCGCACCGCGTCTACACTCACGACCTCGCCCGCGAGCTTCGCCTCGGCCAGTTCGACCAGCTCGGGCGAGCCATGGCGGATGATCGTGCAGTCGCTCGCGAACTGCGCGGCGAGGTCGTCGACATAGGGCTGGCGCACGGTCGCTTCGGTCCCGAGCACGCCGATGACTCGAGTCTTCGACATCTCGGCGGCAGGCTTGATCGCGGGCACCGTTCCGACCACCGGCAGGTCGAGCGCCAGGCGCACATGTTCGAGCGCGATGGTCGAAGCGGTATTGCAGGCGATCACCGCAAGGCGCGGCTGGAACCGCTCGACCAACCGTCCGAGCAAGGCCGGGACCCGGCTCGCCAGCTCGGCCTCGGTCTTTTTGCCGTAGGGAAAGCCCGCGTTGTCGGCGGCATAGACGATCGGCGCGTTGGGCAGCAGCTCGAGCGTCGGCCCGAGCACCGACAAGCCGCCGACGCCGGAATCGAAGAACAGCAGGGGAGCGTCTGGATTCACACCGCCGTCATTGGTGACGGCTGATTGCCAACGCAATGGTATTTGCTACCACCCGCCCATGAACCGCGAGCTGCTGCTCTCACTGGCGATCGGCTATGTCCTCGGCGCGATTCCCTTCGGACTGCTGCTCACCTGGGCCAGCGGCAAGGGTGACATCCGCAAGATCGGGTCGGGCAACATCGGCGCGACCAATGTCCTGCGGACCGGGAGCAAGCCGCTCGCTGTCGCCACGCTGGTCCTCGATTGCCTGAAGGCGACCGCCGCGATCCTGATCGCCCGCCGGCTGTTCGGCGACATCGACGATCTCGCCGGCCGCTGTGCCGGGGGCGGTGCGATGATCGGCCATCTCTATCCGCTGTGGCTGAGGTTCAAGGGCGGGAAGGGCGTCGCGACCTTCCTCGGCGTCCTCATCCCATTGTTCCCGATCGGAGCCGCGATCTACGCCGCGATCTGGCTCGGCCTGCTTCTGACGATCCGAATCTCGTCAGTCGCCGGAATGACCGCGGCGCTTAGCGCTCCAATCGCCGCCGCCTTGTTCAAGCCGTCACTTCTCCCGTTGCTGCTCGGTTTCGCTTTGCTCGTCCTGTGGAAGCACCGCGAAAATATCCTTCGCCTCAAGAAAGGAACCGAGCCACGGATAGGATCGAAGACCTCGTCGACCGCCTGAGGCTGGCGCGCACGCCCGGCATCGGCCCGGTCACCCATCGCCAGCTGATCGCCCGGTTCGGCAGCCCCGCGGCGGCGCTGGCCGCAGTTCCCGACCTCGCTCGGCGCGGCGGCGGGAAGGCGCCCACGCTCTATCCCAGGGACCAGGCCCAGCGGGAACTGGCGCGGGTCGACAAGCTCGGCGCCAGGTTCCTCGCGCTCGGCCAAGGCCTCTATCCCCGGCTCCTTGCCGAGCTCGAGGACGCCCCGCCGCTGCTCACCGCCAAGGGCAATCTCGCTTTGCTCGACCGGCAGGCGATCGCAATCGTCGGCGCGCGCAACGCATCGGCCGCGGCGTGCCGCTTCGCCCGCGGCCTTGCCTACGATCTCGGCCAGAATGACGTCGTTGTCGTCTCCGGGCTTGCGCGGGGCATCGACAGCGCGGCGCACGATGGTGCGCTCGACACAGGCACGGTCGGCGTGGTCGCCGGGGGCATCGACATCTTCTACCCGCCCGAGAACCAGGATCGGCAGACGGCGATGTACGAACGCGGGCTGGTGCTCGCCGAAATGCCGCCGGGCACGGAGCCGCGAGCGCGCCACTTCCCCTACCGCAACCGGATCATCGCGGGCATCGCGTCCGGGACGGTGGTCGTCGAAGCCGCGCCCAAGTCCGGCTCCCTGATCACCGCTCGTCTTGCTGCCGAGGCTGGCCGTGAAGTTATGGCCGTGCCCGGTTCGCCGCTCGATCCGCGCGCCCAGGGCTGCAACCAGCTGATCCGCGATGGAGCGACCCTGATCCAGAGCGCCGCGGATGTGATCGAGGCGATCCGCCTTCCGGCGAGCAGCGTCCGGGCCGGGCCGACGCCGTACGAACCCGCGGCCGAGATGAACGGCGACGATGCGCTCGGCGTGGTGGAGGAGCTGCTAGGCCCGTCGCCGGTGCCGGTCGACGAGATCATCCGGCTGTCCGGAGCGCCCGCCGGAGCGGTCCAGATGGCCTTGCTCGAGCTCGACCTGGCTGGCCGCCTCGACCGCCACGCCGGCAACAAGGTCAGCCTGCGCCCCGCTTGACGGGCGGAATCAAGCCACCCCACTTTATGCGCGTATACGTGAGGGCAGATCTTGAAGCTTGTTGTCGTCGAATCGCCGGCCAAGGCGAAAACCATCGAAAAATATCTTGGGAGCGGACACCGCGTGCTCGCTTCGTTCGGCCATGTCCGCGACCTGCCGCCGAAGGACGGCTCGGTCGATCCGGAGCATGGCTTCGACATGCTGTGGCAGGTCTCTCCCGACCGGGCGAAGCAGCTCAAGGCGATCACCGACGAAGCCAGGAACGCCGATACCTTGATCCTCGCTACCGACCCCGATCGCGAGGGCGAGGCGATCAGCTGGCACGTCCAGGAAGTGCTTCGCAGCAAGAAGGCGCTGCCCAAGGACGTCCAACGCGTAACCTTTAACGCCATCACCAACTCGGCGGTGACCGAGGCGATGAAGAAGCCGCGGGGGCTCGATGAAGACCTGATCGACGCCTACAGGGCGCGACGCGCGCTCGATTATCTCGTCGGCTTCACGCTCTCGCCGATTCTCTGGCGGAAGCTTCCGGGCGCCAAGTCGGCCGGCCGCGTCCAGTCGGTCGCGCTGCGCCTGATCGTCGACCGCGAGCGCGAGATCGAGGTCTTCCGCCCGCAGGAATATTGGTCGATCAGCGCCACCTTCGAGAAGGACGGGCAGAGCTTCACCGGCCGGCTGGTTCAGCTCGACGGCAAGAAGATCGAACGGCTGACGATCGGCAACAAGGGTGACGCCGACGCGGCCAAAGCCGTGGTCGAGGCCGGCCGTTTCACCGTCGAATCGGTCGAGACTAAGCCGTTCGCCAAGAACCCGCCGCCGCCGTTCACGACTTCGACCCTGCAGCAGGAAGCGGCGCGCAAGCTCGGCTTCTCCGCCAGCCACACGATGCGCGTCGCGCAGGGCCTCTACGAAGACGGACTCATCACCTACATGCGGACCGACGGCGTCGACATGGCGCCCGAGGCGATCAGCGCCGCGCGCCGCGCGATCGCGAGCCGCTACGATGCCGGCTACGTGCCCGACAAGCCGCGCCAGTATCAGAGCAAGATCAAGAATGCGCAGGAAGCGCACGAGGCGATCCGCCCGACCGACTTCGACAAGTCGCGCGCTGCGTCCGGTGATCATGCGCGCCTCTACGAGCTGGTCTATAACCGTGCGCTCGCCAGTCAGATGGCCTCGGCACGCCTCGAGCGGACCACGGTCGAGCTGACCGACGGCACCGGCCGCGCCGTGCTTCGCGCGACCGGGCAGGTCGTGCTCTTCCCCGGCTTCATGGCGCTCTATGACGAAGGCCGCGACGACCCTCAGGACGAGGAAGGCGCGCGCATGCCGGCGCTCGGCAAGGGCGACGTGCCGGCCAAGACCGCCGTCGAAGCGGTGCAGAGCTTCACTCAGCCGCCGCCGCGCTATTCCGAGGCGAGCCTGGTCAAGCGGCTCGAGGAGCTCGGCATCGGCCGCCCGTCGACCTACGCCTCGATTCTCCAGACGCTGAAGGACCGCGAGTACGTCCGCGTCGACAAGGGCCGGTTCATTCCCGAGGAGAGCGGCCGCCTGGTGACCGCCTTCCTCGAGCGCTTCTTCGAGCGCTACGTCAGCTACGACTACACCGCCGAGCTCGAGGAAGAGCTCGACGACGTCTCCGGCGGCCGCCTCGACTGGCAGAAATTGCTCCAGGAATTCTGGCGCGACTTCCAGCCCAAGGCGGGCGAGGTCATGGACCAGAAGCCGTCCGAAGTGACCGCAGCGCTCGACGAGTTCCTCGCGCCCTGGCTCTACCCGCCGCGCGAGGACGGCAGCGACCCGCGTGTCTGTCCGCAATGCGGCAACGGGCGCCTGAGCCTCCGCGGCGGCAAGTTCGGTGCGTTCGTCGCCTGCTCCAACTATCCGGACTGCAAATATACCCAGAAGTTCGGCCAGGGCGGCGACCAGGCGCAGAGCGACGGCCCGCAGGACCTCGGCGACGGGATCACCCTCAAGAGCGGCCGGTTCGGCCCCTATGTCGAGCGCGGCGAAAAGCGCGCCTCGATCCCCAAGGACATTCCAGTCTCCGACGTGACCGCCGAAGTCGCCGAGCGGCTGCTGTCGCTCCCGCGCGAGATCGGCCTGCACCCGGAGAGCGGGAAGCCGATCACGGCCTCTATCGGGCGCTATGGCCCGTACCTCGCGCACGACGGCAAATATGCGCGGCTGAGCTCGACCGCCGAAGTGTTCGAGACGGGGATGAACGCTGCCGTTTCCAAGCTCGCCGACGCCGCGGCGGGCGGCGGGCGCAAGGGCGGCGCTTCGCGCGAGCCAATCGCCGTCCTCGGCAAGCATCCGGCGAGCGGCGGCGAGATCAAGGTCATGGCCGGCCGCTACGGGCCTTACGTCACCGACGGCACCACCAATGCGACCCTGCCCAAGGCGATGGAGCCCACATCGGTCACCCTGGACGACGCCGTCCGCTTGATCGATGAGCGCGCGGCGAAGGGCCCGGCCAAGAAGGCCGGCCGCAAGCCGGCGAGGAAGAAGGCCAAGTGATCGAGATCCAGCTGCAGCGTCTTGCCCACGGCCAAGGCCTGCCTGCGCCGAGCTACGCGACCGCGGGCGCCGCCGGCCTCGACGTCGTCGCTGCGGAGGAAATCACGCTCGCGCCCGGTCAGCGCCACGCCGTCGCAACTGGTTTCGCCATCGCCATCCCGGAGGGGTACGAAGTGCAGGTTCGGCCGCGTTCTGGGCTCGCGCTTAAGCACGGCATCACCTGCCTCAACACGCCCGGCACCATCGACCACGACTATCGCGGCGAGGTGAAGGTGATCCTCGCCAACCTCGGCAGCGAGCCGTTCGAGGTCCGTCGTGGCGAGCGCATCGCCCAACTCGTCCCGGCGCCGGTGCAAAAGGCGCAATTCGTCGAGGTTTCGACCTTGTCCGAGACCAGCCGCGGGGCGGGGGGCTTCGGCTCGACCGGCCGGTGAACCTCACCGACGCCGAGCTCGAACGCTATGCGCGGCATATCGTGCTGCCGCAGGTCGGCGGCTTCGGGCAGCGCCGGCTCAAGGAGACCAGGGTCGCGGTGGTCGGGGCCGGCGGCATCGGCAGCGCGATCGTTCCTGCGCTCGCCGGAGCCGGCGTCGGCCGGCTGACGATCATCGACAACGACGTGGTCGAGCTCGCCAACCTCCATCGCCAGCCGCTCTTCCGCGAGCGTGACGTCGGCTATTCCAAGGCCGACCTCGCGATCCAGTTCGCGCACCGCCTCAACCACCACATCGAGGCCACGCCGATCCTGCAGCGGATCGGCGCCGACAACGCCGGGCAGCTTCTCGACGGACACGATCTAGTGATCGACGGAAGCGACAATTTCGCTACCAGGCTCGCCGTATCCGACGCCTGCGTGAAGCTCGGCGTTCCGCTCGTGTCGGCCGCGGCGGTCCAGTTCCAGGGGCAGGTCGGCCTTTTTCGTTCCAAGCCCTGCTATCGCTGTTTCGTCGGCGACGCCTTCGACGCGGAGGATTGCGACAATTGCGCCGAGCTCGGCGTGCTCGGGGCGCTGACCGCAAGCGTCGGCAGCTTCGCGGCGCTTGTCGCGATCAATTCGATCGTCGGGATCGGCGATGACCAGGCTGGTAAGGTCCATCTGTTCGACGGCGAGAAGCTCGAATGGCGAGCGATCCGGATTCCAGCCGATCCGCGCTGCGGCGCCTGCGGTTCAGCCTAAGGCTTCGGCGACCCGCGCGATCAGGCGCGCCGCGACCTCGTCTTTGGCGCCCTCCGGCCAGTTCTCCGTGCCCGCATCGGTCACCAGGTGAACCCGGTTGCGCTCGCCGCCCATGACGTCGCCCGAAACGTCGTTGGCGACGATCCAGTCGGCGCGTTTCGCCTGCAGCTTGGCAGCGGCGTAAGCGACGACATTCTCGGTCTCTGCGGCAAAGCCAACCAGCAGGCGCGGGCGCTGCTCGCTCGCCCCAAGCTCGGCGAGGATGTCGCGGGTCGGCGCGAACCTGAGCTTCGGCGGACCGTCGCTCTTCTTGAGCTTGGCGGGCGAAGCCTCGACCTGCCAGTCGGCTACCGCTGCGACGAGGACGGCCACATCAGCGGGAAGCGCCGCGAAAACTGCTTCGGCCATTTCCTCGGCGGTCTCGACGTCGATCCGCTCCACCCCGCCAGGCGTCGGCAGGCACACCGGCCCGGCGACGAGAGTCACGCGCGCCCCGGCTTGCGCCGCAGCGGCCGCGATCGCGAAGCCCTGCCGTCCCGACGAGCGGTTGGCGATCACCCGCACCGGATCGATCGGCTCCCACGTCGGCCCGGCCGTGACGAGGACGTGCTTTCCGGCGAGCGTCACTTCAGGAGATCGGCGAGCTGATCCATGATGTCCTGAGGCTCGGGCAGGCGGCCGGGACCGTATTCGCCGCAGGCCATTTCGCCCTCGGCAGGCTCGATGACCTTCACCCCGTCGGCCTTCAGCTGCGCGACGTTGCGTTGGGTTGCGGCGTGGAGCCACATGCGGACGTTCATCGCGGGAGCGACCACAACGGGCTTGTCGGTCGCGAGCAGCAGGGTCGTTGCGAGATCGTCGGCGATGCCGGCCGCCATCTTGGCGAGCAGGTCGGCGGTCGCCGGGCAGACGAGCACGAAATCGGCTGCGCGCGACAACTGGATATGCCCGATCTCGACCTCGTCCTTCAGCTCCCATAACGAACTGTGGACCTGGCTTTCGGCGAGCGTGCCGAGGCTCATCGCGGTGACGAAATGCTCGCCGCCCCTGGTCAGCACCGGAGTCACCGTGTGACCGGTCTTCTTCAGGAGCCGCACCAATTCGAGCGACTTGTAGGCCGCGATCCCGCCGCCGACGATGAGGAGCACCTTTGCCATCGCTTTATCCTAGCACAAACAGCGCCGCAGCGCCGACTGCGGCTCCGATCGCGCCGGCAAGCGCGTAGCCCCACCACGCCTCGCGATGAATCACCGCGACTTCCGGCAGAGGGGGGGGCGGTGGCGCGCCGCCCGCGGGCGGATAATATTGGTCGAGCCGGTCGATCAGCTCCGGGACCTTCTTCAGCGCCCGGACGACTTCGATGATCCGGTCGGCGTAATAAGCTTCGGGTCCGAGCTCCGACCGCATCCACTCGCGCAGGAACGGCTCGGCCGTCTCCCACATGTTAATGTCCGGATCGAGCGCCGTCGCCACGCCCTCGTTCATCACCATTGTCTTCTGCAGCAGCAGCAGATGCGGCTGGGTCGGCATGTCGAAGTCGCGGGTGATCGAGAACAGGCTCTCAAGCATCCGCCCGACCGAAATGTCCTTCACCGGACGCCCGCGGATCGGCTCGCCCGCGGCGCGCAGCGCGGTCGCGAACTCCTGCACGTTATGGTGCGGCGGGACGTATTGCGCCTCGAAATGGATCTCGGCGACGCGGCGATAGTCGCCGGTGATGAGGCCGTAGAGGATCTCGGCGAGCCACACCCGCGCGCGGCGGTCGATCCGGCCCATGATCCCGAAGTCGATCGCAGCGATTCGGCCGTCAGGCAGCGCGAACAGATTGCCGTGGTGGAGGTCGGCATGGAAAAACCCGTCGACTACCGCCTGGCGCAGGAACGCACGGACGAGCGTCGCCGCAAGCGCGTTGCAGTCCTGTCCGGCCGCGATCAGCGCCTCGTGATCGTTGAGCTTGATCCCGTCGAGCCATTCCATCGTGAGCACCCGACGGGCGGTGCGGCGCCAGTCGATCTCCGGAATGTAATAACCGGGCTCCGCGACCATGTTCTCGCGCAGCTCCGACGCCGAAGCCGCCTCGCGCTGGAGATCGAGCTCGCGCGCGGTCCATTGCTTGAATTGCGCGACGACGAGCCGGGGGCGAAGCCGCTCGGCCTCGCCGCCATAGGCCTCGACGTGGGCAGCCGCCCATTCGTAGGTCTCGATGGCTTTCTCGAGCTCTTCCTCGATCCCCGGGCGAAGCACCTTCACCGCGACGTCCCGCCCGTCCGTGGTCACCGCCCGATGGACCTGCGCGATCGAAGCCGCGCCGACCGGCACCTCGTCGAAGCGCGAGTAGAGGCTTTCGAGCGGCGCTCCGAACGACGCCTCGATGGTCTGCTTGATCTTGGTGAACGGGGCAGGGGGGAGGTTGTCCTGCAGCTGCGACAGATTCTCGACCGCGCGCTCGCCGACCAGGTCGGGGCGGGTCGACAGCGCCTGGCCGAGCTTGATTGCTGCCGGCCCGATCGCGACCAGCGCTGCAGCATAGTCTGGCGTCGACGGCATCCGCGCGCCGAACCGCGCGACGCGCGCCAGCCGCCGCACCGGCGGCGGAGTCAGCGGGTCCTGCTCGATGCCCGTCAGCGCACCGTAGCGCGCCAGCGTCCGGCCCCACTTCAGCAGGCGCCACAAATGGGTGACCGAAGTCGTCATCCTGTCAGATTTTCCAGCCGCTGTGGATCGTCACCAGCCCGCCGAGCATCGGCTCGGCCGAAGCGCGGACGAAGCCCGCATCGGCGACCATCGCCTTGAAGGCGTTCGGGCGCGGGAAGCGCCGGATGCTCTCGACTAAATAGCGATAGCTGTCCTCGTCGTCGGCCACCGCCTTGCCGATCCGCGGGATCATGGTCGATGCCCACGCGTCATAGAGATTGGAGAAGCCGGGCCAGTCGCTCGACGAGAATTCCATGCAGTAGAAACGGCCGCCGCGCTTCAGCACCCGATGCGCCTCGCGCAGCGCCGCGGGGATGTCGGTGACATTCCGGATGCCGAAGACGATGGTGTAGGCGTCGAAGCTTGCGTCGGCGAAGCTCAGAGCCTCGGCATTCTCGACCTGCCAGGTGAGACCGGTGAGGCTCTTGGCCTCGGCGCGCTGCCTGCCCACTTCGAGCATGTCGGCGTTGATGTCCGAAACCGTGACCAGCGCGCCGCGCCTCGCCATCCGGAAGGCGACGTCGCCGGTGCCGCCGGCCATGTCGAGGATGCGCTCGCCGGGCCGCGGCTTCACCCGGGCGACGAAGCGGTCCTTCCACAGCCGGTGCATTCCGCCCGACATCAGGTCGTTCATCACGTCGTAGCGCCGCGCAACCGAGCTGAAGACCTCGCCGACGCGCCGCGTCTTCTCCTCGGGGCTGACCAGCTGGTCGCCGAAATTCACCTTGTCACTCATGCGGCTTGGGCCTCTAGCGGGCTTGGCCCACCTCCGCCATATCGCGGTCATGCCGGAGCTCCCCGAAGTCGAAACCACCGTCCGCGGGCTTGCGAAGGTCCTGCACGGGCGGCGGCTGAACTCGGTCGAAGCGCGGCGTTCGGATCTGCGCCGCGCGCTTCCGGTCGACCTCGGTCAGCGGCTGACCGGCGCGATCGTGACCGGCCTCGGCCGCCGGGCGAAATACGGTCTCATCGACACCGACCGCGGCGACACGCTCGTCTTTCACCTCGGCATGTCGGGCCATTGGCGGGTCGATCCCGCCGAGCTTCGCAAGCACGACCATTTCATCCTCCAAACCGACGAGGGCCGGCGCGTGGCTTTGAACGACGCCCGCCGTTTCGGCTCACTCGACCTTGTGGTCACCCGCGACCTCGAAGCTTGGCCTGCCTTCGCAGCGCTCGGGCCCGAGCCGTTCGACCTCGACGCACCCGAGTTTCACCGCCGGCTCAACGGGCGGTCGGCCGCGATCAAGCTGCTGCTGCTCGATCAGCGGATTGTCGCCGGGCTGGGCAACATTTACGTGTGCGAGGCGCTGTACCGCGCCGGAATCCATCCGGCGCGCGCGGCGGGGTCGGTCTCGCTCGACCGACTGAAACGCCTCGTGCCGGCAATCCACGACGTCCTCGAAGAGGCGATCGAGGCGGGCGGCTCGACCCTGAAGGATTTCGTCAGTCCCGACGGCGAGCTTGGCTATTTCTCCAAGTCCTTCGCGGTTTACGACCGCGAGGGTCAGCCGTGCGGCTGCGGCGGCACCGTCCGCCGAATCGTGCAGGGCGGCCGCTCGACCTTCTATTGCCCCCGCTGCCAGCGCTGACCCGCCGGCGTTGACCTCGGAAGCGCTTTTGGCTAGGGGAACCGCCGCTTCGGTGCGAGCCTGTTGGCCGCGCCGTTTTTCATTGAGACGAGGACTTCGACAGAATGGCGAACACGCCGCAGGCCAAGAAGCGCATCCGCCGCAACGCGACGCGCCAGACGATCAACCACTCGCGAATCAGCCGCATCCGCACCTTCATCAAGCAGGTCGAATCGGCGATTGCCGCGGGCAAGAAGTCGGACGCCGCCGAAGCTCTCAAAATGGCACAGCCCGAACTCGCGCGCGGAGTCGCCCGCGGAGTCATCCACAAGAACACGGCCTCGCGGAAAATTTCGCGGCTGTCCAAGCGGGTTGCCGGCCTCAGCTGAAAACGGCACTAAACTGGCGCTTGAACGGGCCGTCGGGAAACCGGCGGCTCGTCCCGTTTTGGGAACGTCAGAAAAATGCAGCAATTCCCGCGATTCGCGTAGCGGTTAACTCGAAGATAATCGCATAAACCGCAGTTTTCTGCCGTTCCTGACGACTTTCCCCGCGTTTCCGATGTCAAGAGCCTTTATTTCACTATTGTGAAAAAACGGCACTTGAAAGCTGTCGCATAGGCTTTCAGAAACATCCCTTCCGGCCGCGAGTCCGCGGCGGGGGCAAGAGCGAAACGGAGCCCTTCACACCGCGACTCGTGTCCGGTGCGTGAGGACCCTTTTGTCTCGCGCTTGGGGGCTGTGGAGAGGGAGATGCGGGCCGGTGCAAGGCGGAGCTACCATTTCGTCCGTTGAACTCGCGGAGGGGGCCGTTGCCGCTCCGCTCGAGGCTGCCTGGGAATCGATCCGCACCGGACTTCGCCGCGATCTCGGGGCGCGCACCTTCGACGGCTGGCTGAAGCCGGCCGAGCTCGGCAGCTTCGAGCCGGATGGCGGGACGCTCGACCTCGTCATGCCGAGCCAGTTCATGGCCGACTGGGTCCGCTCGCACTTCGGCGACCGCCTGACGCTGGCATGGAAGACGGTCCTTCCGATCGTGCGCGACGTGCGCGTGATCGCCGCAGCCGATGCCCCGCGTCCGGCTCCGCTGCTCATCCTCGAGGAAGCTCCGGCAGCGACCGAGCGGGATCCCGCTGCGCCCAATTTCGACCCGCGCTACCGCTTCGAAACCTTCATCGTCGGCAAGGCCAACGAAGTCGCGGCGACCGCCGCGCGCACGCTCGCGACCTCGCCGACGGTCAGCTTCAACCCCTTGTTCATCCACGGCGGCACGGGACGCGGCAAGACCCACCTGCTGCACGCGATCGGCCACGCCTTCACCTCGCTCAACCGCGGCGCGCGAGTCGTGTCGATGTCGGCCGAGAAGTTCATGGTCGAGTTCATTCGCGCGCTGAAGGAAAACGACACGATCGGCTTCAAGCAGCGCCTGCGCAGCGCCGACCTGCTGTTGATCGACGACGTCCAGTTCATCGCCGGCAAGGATTCGACCCAGGAAGAATTCTTCCACACGATGAACGAGATCATCACCGCCGGCCGCCGCCTGGTGATCACCTCGGATCGGGCGCCGCAGGACCTTGACGGGATTGCGCCGCGCATCCTCTCGCGCCTGTCATGGGGCCTCGTCGCCGACATCAACCAGGCCGATTACGAGCTCCGGTTCAACATCATCGTCGCCAAGCTCGAGGCGCTTCCGGGCGTCGACATGCCGCGGCCGGTGATCGACTTCCTCGCCCGGCGCGTGACCTCGTCGGTGCGCGAGCTCGAAGGCGCGCTCAACCGCATCGGCGCTTATGCGATGATGACCGGACGCCCGATCGACGTCGCGTTCGTCGAGGAGGTGCTGGCCAACGTCCTGCGCGCCAACCAGCGGCGCATCTCGATCGACGAAATCCAGACCCAGGTCGCCGAGCACTATCGCATCCGCAAGGCCGAGATGACCTCGGCCCGCCGCGCCCGCGAGGTCGCCCGCCCGCGCCAGGTCGCGATGTATCTGTCGAAGCAGCTCACGCCCAAGTCGCTGCCGGACATCGGCCGGAGGTTCGGCGGCCGCGACCACACCACGGTGATCCACGCCGTCCGCCAGATCGAAAAGCTCCGCGCCGCGGATGCCGAGCTCGACGCGGATATCCGCCTGCTGATGAGGCAGCTCGAAGGCTGATCTTCCAAGCGACGATCACACGAAAAGAGCCGTCGAATCGCTTCGGCGGGCCTTTCTTTCTCGGTGAGCCGGAACGCTACGCGCGCGGGCGCCGACGGCTCGGAATCGTGATCCGCACAGTCTCTCCGCTCTGTCCCGGGAAGCCGGTGAACATCGCTTCGACCAGGCTCGGCACGACGACGTCGAGCCGGTTGGTCGTCGAGCGCGCCTGGGCTCGGCCGTCGAACAGGGGCTGGTTGCCGGCGCCGCGGATGTGGAGGTCGAGCTGGCTGTGATATTCGACGTAGGAGTCGACCCCGCCGCCGTACCAGAACGGATCGTTCCAGCCGAACGAGTAAGCCGACCGGTAGCCGAACCCGAAGCGCGGATAATAGAACGGGCTATAGAAGCCGTCGTAGAAGTGGCTGCGGTAGAAGGGGTCCTCGACGTAGCGGACCTGGCCCTTGTCGACTCCGTAGCCGAGCTGGACGACCATGCTCGCGCTCTGGGCGTTGCTCGCCGGAGCGTAGCCACGGGCCTGCAGCTGCTGGGCGACGAGGCCGGCATAGCGCTGGAACTCGAGCCCGCCGTTATTTGCCATTCCCCCTCCCGGCTCGACGAAGAAGGTCTGGCCCTGCGGCGCCGGCATCGCCTGGTAGCGCGACACGGTGCTGGTGATGGAACTGGCGCAGGCCGAAAGCCCGAGCGCCGCGACGCCGATCAAGGCGGCTGCGGCGAATGTCTTGAGACGCATGACTACACTCCCTCGGTTCGGGGAAAGCTGAAATATCCGTGGCCCTTACACCAACAGCCGTGAACGGTCGATGAAGCGTGGCCTCAGCGCGACAGCCCGACCGCGTCGTACGCTGCCGCAAGCGTCGGCGCGCCGATTGCCGCGGCGCGCTCGGCGCCCTCGGCCAGGATCCGGTCGAGCTCCGTCGTCTCCGAGCGCAATTGCTCGAGCCGGGTCCGCAGCGGGCTCAGCAGCTCGATCAGCGCATCGGCGAGCGCCGGCTTGAACGCGCCGAAGCCCTGGCCCGCAAAGCGCGCCAGCACCTGCTCGACGCTCTCGCCCGTAACCGCGCTGTAGATTCCGACCAGGTTTCTCGCTTCCGGCCGCCCGTCGAGCGCGACCGGGTCGTCGGGCAGCGGCTCGGGGTCGGTCTTCGCCTTGCGGATCTTGTTGGCGATTGCGTCGTCGCTGTCGGTGAGATGGATCCGGCTCATCTCCGACGGGTCCGACTTGGACATTTTCGAGCTGCCGTCGCGCAGCGACATGATGCGCGCGGTGGTCCCGCCGCCGACGAACGGCTCCGGCACGACGAACAGCTCGACGTCGAAGTCATTGTTGAACTTGAGCGCGACGTCGCGGGTCAGTTCGACATGCTGCTTCTGGTCCTCACCGACCGGGACGTGGGTCGCCTGGTAGAGCAGGATGTCGGCCGCCTGGAGCACGGGATAGGTGAACAGGCCGACCGACGCGCCTTCCTTGTTCTTGCCGGCCTTGTCCTTCCACTGCGTCATCCGGTTGAGCCAGCCCATCCGCGCGGTGCCCTGGAGGATCCACGCGAGCTCGGCGTGGGCGGGGATCGCGCTCTGGCGGAACAGGATCGATTTCGCCGGATCGATGCCGCTTGCGATCAGGGCCGCGGCCATCTCCCGCACATTGGCCTTGAGCTCCGCCGGGTCGATGTCGACGGTCAGCGCGTGGAGGTCGGCGAGGAAGAACAGGCACTCGGCCTCGTCCTGCATCCGCACCCAGCGGAGGATCGCGCCGATCAAGTTGCCGAGGTGCAGATCGCCGGTCGGCTGAATCCCCGAGACCACGCGCATCGAACGGTCAGCCGGCATCGGTATAGGGCCTCCTGCGCCGCAGCAGCGCTTTCAGTTCCTCGCGGTCGGTGCCGCCCAGGATGTAGACCAGCGGGAAATAGACGATCAGCCCGGCGCCGACGATCGCGACCACTCCGGCCAGCCGATGCCCGGCCGAGCCGGTGAACCAGCCGCCGAGCAGGGTCCGCACGCCGATCAGCACTGCGACCATCGCGGCCGCTGCGATCAGCTGGCGGAGCAGCCGCGTGGCGAGCCATTTCTCGATCCGGAAATGCCCCCGCCGGTACAGCAGCACGTAGAGGATCGAGCAGTTGAGCCACGAGCTCAGCGCGACTGCCGCGGCGAGGCCGCCGATGCCAAATCCGAGCCCCCAGATCAGCAGGAAGTTGAGGATCACGTTCACGACCAGCACGACGATCGCGACCTTGACCGGGGTCGCGGTGTCGCGCCGGGCGTAGAAGCCCGGCGTCAGCACCTTGACCAGCACATAAGCGGGCAGACCGAGCGCGATGAGCGACAGGGTCAAAGCGGTGTTCTGCGCGTCGCTGGCGTTGAACCGGCCCGCTTCGAAGATCGCGGAGACGAGGGGCAAGGCGGTGACCGCGAGCGCAAGCGCGGCCGGCAGGCACAGCAGCATCGCAAGCTCGGCCGCCTGGCCCTGGACCCGCGCTGCCTGGTCGGCCTCGCCGACGTCGACGTGGCGGCTGACCTGGGGCAGGATAGCGGTGCCGATCGCTGCGCCGATCACCCCAAGCGGAAGCTGGTTGAGGCGGTCGGCATAGTTGAACCAGCTGACCGCGCCGGTCCCGATGCGGGCAAGGAAGAAGGTGTCGATGAACACGCTCACCTGGTAGACGCCAGCGCCGAGCGTCGCCGGGAGCACGACGCGGATGAACTGGCGCACGCCCGGCGTGAGCCTGGGCTTGCGGACCTTGAGCACGATCCCGGCGCGCTTGCACGCTGCGAGCAGCAGCACGAGCTGGAGCACTCCGCCGATCGTCACGCCGGCCGAAACCGCGGTCGCGCTGATCGCTCCGCCCTGGCGGAACAGCAGCAGCGCCGACAGCATCGCGAGGTTGAGCAGGGCAGGGGCGAACGCTGCCGCAGTGAACCGCGAAATGCTGTTGAGGATGCCGGAGAACAGCGAGACCAGGCTGATCAGCAGCAAATAGGGGAAGGTGATCCGCGTAAGGTACGTGCCGAACGCGAGTTGGTCGCCGTGCCACCCCGTGATCGCCCAGATGAACAGCGGCATGATCAGCTCGAAGACTATCGTGAACAGGATCAGGGTCGGCAGGAAGACCGCCAGCACCTCTTCCGAAAACTTCTTCGCTTCGCCTTCGCCGCCCGACTGCAGCCGCTGGCTGTAGAGCGGCACGAACCCGGCCGAAAAAGCGCCCTCGCCGAACAGCCGGCGGAAGGTATTGGGGAGCCGGAACGCAACATAGAAAGCGTCGGTGTAAATGCCCGCACCGAGGATGCGGGACATCAGCATCTCGCGCGCGAAGCCGGCGATCCGGCTGACCATCGTCAGCCCGCCGATCGTCCCGGTCGCCTTGAGGAGGTTCATCGGCTGCCTGCCACGCCGCGAACGGGCGTTAGCCTTGGTTCGAGGTTTCCGGCTCCGGCTCGGCCGGGGCGGCTCCGCCTTCGCCGCTCTGGCCCTGCGCAGCCTGCAGCTGCTGGACATAGGCCGCGGTGAAATCGATCGGGTCGAGCATCAGCGGCGGGAAGCCGGTGTTGGCGACCGCGTCGGCGACGATCTGGCGGGCGAACGGAAACAGCAGGCGCGGCGCCTCGACCAGCAGGACCGGGCCGAGCGCTTCCTCGGGAATGTTGCGCAGCCCGAACAGGCCGGCGTAGGTCAGGTCGACGATGAAGTGGACGCCGTTGTCCGACCGGGCGCTGACCTCGATCTTCAGCCCGACTTCGTAGACGTCGTCGGCGACCTTGTCGCTGTTGAGCTGAAACTGGACGTCGAGGCTCGGCTGGACCTGCCACTGGAAGACCTGCGGCGAGCTCGGATTTTCGACCGACAAGTCCTTGATATATTGGGCGAGGGTCGCGACCTGCGCTTCGGTCGGGAGCTCTCCCGATCCATTGCCCTGGTTCGTCGAATCCTGGTCGGCCATCGGTCTGTCCTTGTGAGTTCGTGAGGTGTCGAGGAGCCGCTCGGGACGCGGCGCGTTTCGCGGTGGCGCCTAGCAGTCGCAATTATGGGGCGCAATGCCACGCTCGTGCGTTGGGCGGTGTTGGAATATTTACTCGACGCGCATTATGTTAGTCGAAGATTTTGAAGACTGGATGGCTGAAGCTTGACCGTAATCGTGATCCTGGCCCTGGTGGCCCTCTTCATCGGGCTTCGCCTGTACAGTGTGCTCGGCGAGCGCACCGGGCATGAACAGCAGCCGATCCTGAAGCCGGCTGACCCCGACGCCCGCGTCGAGCCACGCCCGGCGCAGCCGGCCTCGACCTCGTCGGGTCCGGTCGAATCGGCCGACCTCGCCTATCTTCCGCTGGCCGGTCCCGGAGTGCGCGCGATTCTCGCCGCCGACCCGCAGTTCGACGTTGCCCGTTTCCTCGAAGGCGCCAAGGGCGCCTACCGGATGATCCTCGAGGCCTTCTGGAAGGGCGACCTCACGCCGCTTCGCGGCCATGTCGACGATCACGTGTTCGAGACCTTTTCCTCGGCCCTCGAGCAGCGCTCGAAGGACGGGCTGACCCTCGACAACCGGCTGATCGGGGTCGACCAGGCGGTCATCTCCGAAGCCTCGCTCGACCATGGCGTGGCGATCGTCACCGTCCGGTTCGAAGCAGATATCGCCGCGGTCACCCGCAATGCCACCGGTGAAGTGGTCGCCGGCTCGCTCAGCGACGCGGTCCAGACCCGCGACCTGTGGTCGTTCCGCCGCGACATCAGCTCGCGCGATCCCAACTGGCTGCTGATCGAAACCGACGAGGAAGAGTGAGACTCCTCGGCCGGGCGATCGCCCTCGCGACGTTTGCCCTGCTGGCCGCCTGCGCGACGAGGCCCGTCCAGCCGCCGACGACACCGCCGCCGATCACTCCAACGCCTACGCCCGTGCCGCCGCCTTTGCCGGTGCCGCCGCCGCCACCCAATGCCAGGGCTGCGGGCATCGCGCTGGTTCCGCCGCCGGCGATCATCGATGAAACCGTCGCATCGCGCGCGCTCGGCGCGTTCATCACCAGCTGCCCGGCGCTTCGCCAGCGCCAGGACCGCTCGCAGCTGAGCTACGGCGCAGACTGGGCGCCGTTGTGCGATGCTGCGCGGACGGTTCTCCCAGGCAGCGCCGGCGCGTTCTTCCGCGACCGCTTCGACTGGGTCCGGGTCGGCACCGGCAAGGCCTTCGCCACCGGCTATTACATCCCGGAAACCGCCGGATCACGCACTCCGGCGCCCGGCTACTCCGTCCCGGTCTATCGCACCCCACCCGACCTCGTCCGCTGCACTAAGCCCGACGGGACCACCGGCCGCGGGCGGATCGACGAGACCGGCACCTGCGTCCTCTATTACACCCGCGCCGAGATCGAAGACGGAGCGCTCGCCGGCAAGGGGCTGGAGATCGCCTGGGCCGCCGACCCGGTCGACCTCTTCTTCATCGAGATCCAGGGCACGGGCGAGCTTCGCCTGCCCGACGGAAGCGTGATGCGGATCGGCTACGACAACCAGAACGGCCGCGAATATGTCGCCATCGGCCGGCTGCTGCGCGAGCGCGGGATCCTGCCGCCAGGCGGCGCCAACATGGACGCGATCAAGGCCTGGATGCGCGCCAACCCCGACCAGGGGCGCGAGCTGATGCGCGAGAACTCATCCTACATCTTTTTCAAGGAGTTGACCGGCCCGCCACTCGGCTCGCTCGGCTATCCGATAACCCCCCGGACCACGGTTGCGGCGGATCCCAATTTCGTGCCGCTGGGGGCGCCCGTGTTCCTGACCATGGACCGCCCGGAAGCGAGCGGGCTGTGGGTCGCGCAGGATGTCGGCGGGGCGATCAAGGGCGCCAACCGCTTCGACACTTTCTGGGGCGCAGGCCCCGATGCGACGCGGATCGCGGGCGGAATGGCGGCCAACGGACAGGCGCTGATCCTGCTCCCCCGGGGAGTGGCCGCCCGTGCGCTCGCTCAGCCCTGACGAGGCCGAGCTCTGGGCCAGGGTCGCGGCCACGATCCGACCGCTGTCGCGCGAACGCGTTGATCCTCCCCGGAACGGGGAGGGGGACCAGCCGCAGGCTGGTGGAGGGGGCCCACCGTCGAGCAGCGTCCGCCGCGGGCGCTCTCCACCGTCCGCTTCGCGGCCGGTTCCCGTCCCCGTTCCGGGGAGGACGTTGGCGCGCGCCACGCTCGACTCCACCTGGGACAAACGCCTCCGCTCAGGCTCGGTCGAGCCCGACCGCACCCTCGACCTCCACGGAATGACCCTCGACACCGCCTGGCGTGCGATCGACCGCGCGCTGGAGCAGGCGATCGCGTCCGGCGACCGGCTGCTGCTGCTCATCACCGGTCATCACCGCCCCGGCGGTCCGCCGATCGAGCGCGGTCGCATCCGCGCGGCGGTCCACGACTGGCTCGCAGCTTCGCGCCATGCGTCGAAAATCGCCGCGGTCCGCGGCGCCCATCGCCGCCACGGCGGCGGGGGCAGTCTGTACATCGTCCTCAGGCGGCCGCGGGCGCGTTAACCCTCTTCCCAGCATCCTTTCTTAACCGAGCCAATTTAACGCCCGTGGGCAAGCGGACCATTCCGCGCGCGCGAGGCCCAGCACCCGATGACAGCAGGCACCGGCCAGAAGATCAGCAACGCGATCCTCTCGTGTGCTGCAGGCGGCGCCTCGTTCCTGTTCTCGCTCGCCGCCCTCCTGACGATCACCGAATTCGACGGGAAGCTGCTCGCGGCGCTCGTCGCCGGCGCGTTTTGCCTGATGGTCAGCTACATCGCTTCGGAGCGGCCCAACACCGAGAGCGCCCGGGCGCTTGCGGCGCTGCGCGACCGGCTGATGGCGGTGGAGGACGGCGATCTCGTCTCGCCGGCTCCCGAGCCGGTGCGCAAGTCGATGCCCAAGCTCGCAGCCGCTGTGGACACGCTCTTCGCGGAAGTCCGTGCATCGATCGAGAACGCCCACGCGCTCGGCATGTACGACCCCGTTACGTCGCTCCCCAACCGACTGCACTTCCGCTCGGAGGCCGACAAGCTGCTCGGCGAGAATGCCGACCGGCCCTGCGCGATGCTGTTCGTCGACCTCGACCGCTTCAAGTCGGTCAACGACAGCCTCGGCCATGCCCGCGGCGACCAGCTGCTGATCATGGTCGCCAACCGCCTCCGGGTGGTGGTCAACGCCGAGTTCACCGGCAGCGCCCGAACCCGGCCCTTGCTCGCGCGCCTCGCCGGCGACGAATTCACGATGTTCTTCCCCGACATTCCCGGCGTCGATGAGATCGGGCGGGTCGCGCGCCGGGTCGTCGCGGCGGTCGCCGAGCCGTTCGAATTGAGCGCGCACAGCGTCGACATCGGCGCCTCGATCGGAGTCGCTCTGTCGCCGGACCACGGGACCAGCATCGAAGCCCTGATGCGCGCCGCGGACATCGCCATGTACCGCGCGAAGGAGCGCGGCGGCGGTCAGCATTGCGCGTTCAACGACGAGCTCGCGGCCGAGCACCAGGCCCGAGTCGACACCGAGAAGGCCCTTACCGCAGCAGTGCAGCGCGGCGAGTTCGTGCTGGCCTTCCAGCCGCAGATGAGCCTCGGCTCAGGCGAACTGGTGGGCACCGAAGCGCTGCTCCGCTGGGAGCATCCGCACGAGGGGCTGCGCGGGCCCGACACTTTCATCCCCGTCGCCGAGCGCACCGGCCTCATCGCCGAGATCGGCGACTGGGTTCTGGGCGAGATCGCCGCAATCCTCGGCACCTGGACCCAGCGCGGAGTCCAACGCCGGCTCGCCTTCAACGTCAGCCCGCGCCAGCTCGACCGCCACGATTTCTTCATCCGCCTCCGCCAGGCCTTCGCCGACGCGCAGGTGCCGCTGTCGCTGGTCGAGCTCGAATTCACCGAGAGCGCCGCCATGGAGGTCAGCGACGGCGTCCTGGCCGAGATCGGCGCGCTGCGCGCCGACGGCGCGACGATCGCGATCGACGATTTCGGCACCGGCTATTCGAACCTCGCGCGGCTGCGCGCGATGCCGCTCGACCGGGTCAAGCTCGATCAGTCGCTGATCGCCGACATTGAGACCTGTGAGAAGGCGCGGGTGATCGTCCAGGCGGTCGTCCAGCTGATCAAGGGGGTCGAATGCGAGGTGGTCGCCGAAGCGGTCGAGACCGAGGCCCAGGCCGAAATTCTCCGCGCGATGGGCTGCGACACCGTCCAGGGCTACGTCTGCGCCCCGCCGATGTTCGAACACGAATTCCTCGCCTGGACCGGCAACGCCGACCGCAACGGCGCGAAGTCGGTGGCCTAGCTCGGGTGTCCGCAGCTCGACGTCTAATCGTTGGTGGCATTGTGGCGGTGTACGTGATCTGCGTCGCGGCGCAGCTCGTCGGTCCCTATCCGGCTCTAGTCGAGAGCAACTTCTTCAGCATCGCCGTGCTCTTATTTCTTCTTGTCACCTTCTGTTTGCACGTCGCCGCGGTCGTCACGATGAGATCATGGAGCGCCGCCATTTTTTCCGTGGCGAGCATTGCGGCATTGGCGGCCCTGATATTTTTTGGACTGATGAAAATTACGGGCGATTCTCTGTGATGGATCGCCCGTATATCCGACTGTCAGCGGCTTAGGCGAAAGCGGAAATGAGCAGCTATACCAAAGTGGGGTTATCGTTCGCGGCTGCGCACGCAGATCTTTTTGCGCTCCTATGCGGCGCGGTGGCGTCGTCAGAAGAGCCGCAAGCACAACTCTGGCTTCTGCTCTTTTGGGTGATAGATTTCCCCATCAGTTTGCTGGCGGACTATAACATCTGGACGTGGTTGGCGCCGATATTATCGCCACCGATCTTCCTCTTTGGAATATTGGGATCGATCTGGTGGTATTTTCTGCCCGAGCTCCTGCTTCCGAAGAGTTTGGGCGGAGTTTGGGGCGCCAGGCGGGCTTAAACAACCACCTTCCGCACGATCCGCTCGTAGATCCGCGACAGCCCGTGAATATCCTCGACCGCCGCGCTTTCGCCGACCTTGTGCATGGTCGCGTTGGGGAGGCCGAAGTCCACAACAGGGCAGAGCTGGATCAGGAAGCGGCCGTCGGACGTGCCGCCGCTGGTTGACAGCTCGGGCTTCGCGCCCGTCTCTTCCTCGATCGCTTCGACGATGACCTCGAACAGCCGCCCCGGCGGGGTCAGGAACGCCTCGCCCGAAATCCGTGCTCGCACCGTCGCGCCCGGCGCCTCGCGCTCAGCGATTTCCTCGACCATCCGCACCAGGTCGGCGCCCTTGTGGAGATTGTTGAAGCGGATGTTGAGCTGCGCAGTCGCGGTGCCGGGGATGACGTTGCTGGCGTGGGTCGGCGTGTCGATCCCGGTGAACTCG
>Ga0207706_10001262_pt1 | contig 25516 bp, 26 predicted proteins | sample KBSC53metaG_FD_184318 | JGI IMG/M metagenome (GOLD analysis project Ga0207706, IMG submission 184318) | Corn rhizosphere microbial communities from Kellogg Biological Station, Michigan, USA - KBS C5-3 metaG (SPAdes) (version 2) | ecosystem: Host-associated > Plants > Roots > Rhizosphere > Soil ... | reverse complement strand
ACAATTTCACCCGGAATTAAAATCAACAGTTGCTAATCCTCACCCACTTTTTGTTAACTTTGTCGCCGCTTCGCTGGCATATGCCCGCAAGAAGTAATAAAGTACGATAACGATAAAATGGATAAGAATACAATAACCGGGTTTGTCCTGATAGTTTTAATAATGGCAGGCTCTTATTTTCTTTTAAAGCCTTCAGATGCTGAAATGAAGAAAGAGCGGTTGGTGCAAGACTCGATAAAAAGAGCAAAAACAGCTGCTGCAGTTGTTAAAACCACCAAGCCGGATACTTCAAAAAAAGCTGTCACTTTAGCAGACTCAGCGTTAAAGAAAATACCTTTCGGCGTTGCCACAGTAGGCAGCGAACAGTTTGTTACTCTGGAAAACAAGGAACTGCGTGTAAAACTGAGCAATAAAGGTGGTCGCGTTTATTCAGTTGAGCTGAAAAACTATAAGACCTTCGATAAAAAACCACTGATCTTATTCGACGGTGAGAACAATCACTTTGGACTTACTTTCCGAGCACAGGATAAGAACATCAATACCGATGAGCTTTACTTCACACCGAGCGCGCAAAATCTGACCGTAGCCGAAAAAGATTCAAGCACATTGACCATGCGCCTGAGTTATAGCCCTACCCAATACATTGATTATATCTATTCGTTGAAGGGAACAGGCTTTAAACTGGGTCTGACCATAAAAAGTACCGGTCTGGACAACGTAATGGCCAACAGCAACACTTTTAACCTTGATTGGCAGGCCAGCTTGCCGAAGCAGGAAAAGGATATGAAGCAGGAGCGCCAATACTCATCCGTTTATTATCTGAACATGGATAATGATGTGGATTGGTTGAGTGAAACAAAAGACGACCAGAAAACAATTGCCGATAAAAAACTGCAATGGGTAGCCTTTAAGCAGCACTTCTTCTCAAACATCCTGATCGCCAAACAAGGTATCGATAAATCGAGCCTGACTGTTAGTACCGATGTAAACAACAATGCCGATGTAAAGCAAATGAAGGCTGATCTATCCTTCGCCCGTGCAACAGACGGCACTTTACCACTTGAATTCTATTTTGGACCAAACCGTTTTAGCACCTTGAAAGCACAAGGGCACGATTTGGATAAGGTGATTAGTCTTGGCTGGGGACCATTAAAATACATCAACCGTTTTGCGGTATTGCCGGTGTTCAACTTCCTGCAACAATTTAACTGGAATTACGGCCTGATCATCTTAGCCCTGACGGTATTGTTAAAACTGGTATTGTCGCCGCTAACTTATAAATCCTACCTATCGATGGCTAAAATGCGCGTGCTGAAGCCTGAAATGGATGAAATAAAAGCAAAAGTAGGCGATGATAACCCTACCCTACTACAACAGGAATACATGAAGCTATACCGTCAGGCAGGTGTAAATCCATTAGGCGGATGTTTGCCATTAGTATTGCAAATGCCTATAGTGATCGCTTTCTTCCGTTTTTTCCCGAGCTTGTTTGAGCTTCGCGGAGAACACTTTTTATGGATGCATGATCTTTCAACCTATGATTCGGTGATTAGTTTCTCTCCAATATTCGGTGTCGATCACATCAGCTTAATGTGTTTGCTGATGACCATCTCTACTTTGGTTTATACTTATTTCAACAATCAGATATCAGGCGCAACAGGACAAATGAAGTACATCGGTTATGTTACACCGATAATTTTCCTGGTAACGCTGAACAACTACCCTGCAGGTTTGAACTACTATTACTTCCTGGCCAACATGTTCACCTTTTTACAACAATACCTGATTAGGCTGATGGTTGATGATAAGAAGATCCACGCGCAGATACAGGAAAACAAAAAGAAACCTGAGGTAAAGAAAAAGAAATCTGGTTTCCAGGCACGTATGGAAGACGCTATGCGTCAACAACAACAGACACAGGCGAAAAAGAAATAATTCTTTGTTGAAAGGTTGTAAAGTTAATCCAACCCGAATTTTTAAAATCTAAACAAACCCGGAATACATTTTCCGGGTTTTCTTTTTATGTCAATGGCTCAACATTACAACCTTTCAACTTTGCAACTTTTCAACTAAATTTGACCCATGTACGCGATTGTGGATATAGAAACGACAGGAGGACATGCCAGTTCAAACGGCATTACCGAAGTTGCGATATGTCTGCACGATGGTAAAAGAGTAACCCAACGCTACAGCACGCTGGTTAATCCGGGACAGGATATTCCGGTATATATTCGTGCTCTAACAGGCATCACCAATGAAATGGTACAGGATGCACCACCATTCGAGGATGTAGCTGCCGATATTTACCATCTGCTTCATGGAAAGATATTCGTTGCTCACAATGTCAATTTTGATTTTTCATTTATCCGTTACCATTTACTGGCTGCCGGGTACGATCTGCAAAGTAATAAACTATGTACTGTAAGACTTGGCCGCAAGATATTGCCGGGCATGCCGTCCTATAGCTTAGGTAAGCTTTGCAGGCATCTTGGGATCGAAAACAACGACCGGCACCGGGCCATGGGAGATGCGGACGCGACCGCAACCTTATTCTCTATCCTGCTTCAAAGTGATAATGGTAACCATATCGGTCAGGCGCTTAAACACCGGTCGCGCGAACAGGTATTACCGGCCAATCTACCTAAAGAAGATATAGACCGGCTTCCTTATACCCCTGGAGTTTATTATTTTCATAATGAAAAGGGCAAAGTGATTTATGTTGGCAAGGCAAGAAATATAAAACAACGGGTATGCAGCCATTTTTCGGGTAACAATCCGGGCTTGCAGCGACAGGAATTTTTGCGCAATATTTATCATATATCTTACCAAAGCTGCGGTACGGAGTTAATCGCTTTCGTATTGGAAGCTATCGAGATCAAACGCCTTTGGCCACAATATAACCGTTCGCTAAAGCGCTTCGAGCATGCTTACGGCTTATATATGTTTGAAGATCAAAACGGGTATTTAAGGCTGGGGGTTGATAAACGCCGGAAACTCTCCCAACCTATATATACCTGTAATTCATTGCTGGATGGGCGGAACCTGCTGCTTAAACTTATCGACGAGTTTGAGCTCTGCCCAAAACTGTGCTTTATACAAACAAACAACGAGCCTTGCACCGGCGCCCTGCAACACGTTTGCGCCTGTGAGGGTATTGAATCCACCGAGGATTATAACAGCAAAGTAAATCAGGCAATTTCACAATTGAAGGATACGCTGCCAACGTTTGCTATACGTGACGAAGGCCGCCAATTAGACGAGCATAGCTGCATTTTGATTGAAAAAGGACAGTTTTATGGCATGGGCTACATCTCCCATTATTTTGATGTTGATAGCCTGGACCAACTCAAAAATCATCTTACGCCCTACCCGGGGAATGACTATATCCGGAACATGGTATCAAATTATGCCTTGAGATACCCTGAACGGACGATGGTTTTCTCTTGATTTACGATTTTAGAATTACGAATTACGACCGGCAACCATGCTATGGCGCGACCTAATGCGGGGTGTAGCTTTCACATAGCTCAATCTCACGAAAAATATTTTCAAAAAAATTTGCGCAACTGATTGGTTGCGATTATATTTGCAACCAATCAGTTGCCAATAATATGAGACGAGACGTTTTCCAGGCCATAGCCGATCCAACCCGCAGGGCTATTATTACTTTACTTGCACTCCAAGCCATGACACCACATGCTTTGGCCGAGCATTTCGACAGCACACGGCAAGCCATTTCAAAACATATTAAAATACTGACGGAATGCGAAGTAGTAACTCAAAAGCAAACCGGCAGAGAAAATTATTATCACCTCAATCTTCATAGTATGAAAGAAATAGACATTTGGCTGGAACGATTCCGCAAGATGTGGGAGGACCGCTTTGATCAGTTAGACGATATATTAAAAGACCTATAGAACCAAACTATCATGACAAACCATTTTGTATTCGAGCCAGATACAACTGCAAAAAAAATTCACATAGTACGTGAATTTAATGCGCCAATTGAAAAAGTATGGAAAGCGTGGACAGATCCCGAGATACTCGACAAATGGTGGGGTCCTAAACCTTCCAGGATCGAAACCAAAATTATGGATTTTAGGGTTGGTGGCACCTGGCAATTTGCCATGATTACTCCTGAGGGGCAAAAGCACTGGCTATATGCCGAGTTTACCGCAATAGAAAACGGCAAATCGATTTCAACTAAAGCTTTATTTTTTGATGGTGAGGGTAATCCGGTTAATAGCGGCCCAAACTGGTTCCGCGACACTAAGTTCTCAACCATAGATGGGAACAGGACAAAAGTAGATATTGAAATTAACTTTGAAGAAGAAACAACTTTTGAAAGGTTCACCAGTAACGGTTACTTTAAAGAAGGTACCGCAATAGGTTATAATCAACTGGACGAATTACTGGCTTCTGAACAGATCACCTTATAAAAACTAAATAATCATGACAAACAATTTTGTATTCGAAAAAGACCCTGCCACCAAAAAAATTCACGTAGTACGTGAGTTTAATGCGCCAATTGCAAAAGTATGGAACGCCTGGACAGACCCGGACGTACTTGAAAAATGGTGGGGACCAAAACCATGGGTAGCCAAAACTAAATCGATGGATTTTAAGGTGGGCGGCGCCTGGCTGTATGCCATGGAAGGCCCGGAGGGCCAGAAACATTGGAGCTATGTAACGTTTACCGCCATTGAGCCAGGAAGCAGGTTTGCGGCTGATGCTGTATTTTCTGACGAGCATGGTAACGCCGCATCTAATGCACCAGTAGGCCATTGGGATAACAAATTTGTAGCGGTTGGCGATAAAACCAAAGTAGTGGTCGACCTTAGTTTTGACGAAGAAGCTGACTTTAAAATGCTAGTAGAAATGGGCTTTGAGGGAGGCTTTACCATTGGATTGAATCAGTTGGATGAATTATTAGGATCATAAAAAAAGGAAGGTCATACTTTTAAAACAATCACTATGAAGAAATTAAAATTGGCAATGCAAATGACCATTGATGGTTTTGTTGCTGGTCCCAACAACGAGAATGACTGGGTGTTCCTGCCGGGCAAACAGGATCCGGCCGCGTTCCAATTCGGAATCGATCTCGCCGACAGCTGCGATACGCTCCTGCTGGGACGCAAAATGATCCCCGGGTTCACCCAGCACTGGGAAAACGTGGCCGACAACCAGCCCGATAGTCCCTGGTATCCTTATGCGAAACTCATAGCCGATATGCGCAAGATTGTTTTCAGCCACACCCAAACTGAAATTACCGGCCGCAATCTCGAAATGGAAAACGGCGACCTGGCCACGGTAGTAAAGGAGTTAAAAAGCCAACCGGGCAAAGATCTCCTGGTTTACGGAGGCGTCGAATTTGTAAGCTCCCTTGTCAAAGAAAACCTGATAGATGAATATTATATTATCGTCAACCCCGTTGCGCTCGGTGCAGGCCTGTCAATTTTTAAGGAGAAGAATGTCATGCGATTAGAAAGCTCCGTCTCCTACACCAACGGGAAAGTGCTGAATAAATACCTGCCAGTATAAGCGATCCGATAATTTTAGATTTACGAATTACGATTGTTTAAATTCAAATCGTAATTCGTAAATCTAAAACCGTAAATCAAATAACCCCTGCCTTTTCCAGCTCGGCTTCCATTTGTTGTTGAATTTTCAAAGCTTCGGCCCTGGCTGCTTCTGCGAAATCTTCACCGTTTGAGGCATAAATAATTGCCCTGGAACTATTGACAATCAGGCCGCAGTCCCTTGTCATACCATACTGGCAAACGTCTGCCAGGCTACCGCCCTGCGCGCCGATGCCTGGCACAAGCAGGAAGTTATCAGGTGCATATTTACGGATACCGGTAAACTCCGTGCTTTTGGTAGCACCTACCACATACATCAGGCGGTCGGCGCCGGCCCAGGTATTGGCCTTTTGAATAACGGTTTCATAAAGTGTGCAGCCATTTGTATCAAGATATTGAAAATCCTTACTTCCAACGGACGAAGTAAGCGCCAGCAGGATTACCCATTTACCTTCAAAAGCCAGGAACGGAGTTACGCTGTCATTTCCCATATATGGCGCAACAGTTATGGCATCAAAATCCATTCCGGTAGCTTCTTTATCAAAAAAAGCGCGTGCATACATGCCGGATGTATTGCCGATGTCGCCACGCTTGGCATCGATAATGCTCAGGCAATCTTTTGGCAAATATTCAGAAGTAGCTATCAAACTCTGCAAACCTTTTACACCATGCCGCTCGTAAAAAGCGGCATTAGGTTTATAGGCAATACACAGGTCATTAGTGGCGTCGACAATGCGCTTGTTAAACTCAAATATCGGGTCGGGATATGCTTTTAAAAAAGGCGGGATCTTCTCAATATCTGTATCAAGCCCTACACACAGGAAAGATTTCTTTTGTTTGATTTGCTGAATAAGCTGCTGGCGGGAAAGCATTAGCGTGAATTATTTTTTCTGCAAAAAAACTAAAAAAATAAGCCAATTGTAGGTATACAAACATATTTTTCCAAAATTTTTGTTTTGTTAATATTAATGAGTAAAATTGCAGCGTTATCCTTTTGGATTTTTCTTGCGCTAAAGAAACAATTTAAAAATCCACAATCTATAAATTTTTAGATATTGCGTAAGCACAGTTGCAAGACAATTTCTCTCAAGTAAAATATTCCATTTGAACTATTATTTATATCCATGTCTGATACCACAGAATTGAACGACAAACTCGTTTCAGAGTTGCGCGAAATGGCGAAGAGTTTAGGTATTGCTGAAGCAGAGGAACTGCGTAAACCCCAACTAATTAGCAGTATCGTAGAACAACAACAACTAATAGAAGCAGCCCGCGCCCAGCAGGCAGCTATGAACGATAATTATAGCGAAGTAAAATCACCGGCCGCTAATGTTGAGCCCGCTGAAAGAAATCGTAAAAGGACCCGTACGGTCAAATCAAAAAGCAGCCCGCGTGTAGAAGTCCCATTGGATGATACCAATTTGTTTGATGTACCTGATGAAGAGGCCGTTGCTGAAGAAGACAGCGAAGATGTGCCTGTAATGGCATCAACTCCGCTAACTGAAGAGCAGGATGTTCCGGTAATTAAATCTGATGACGTAGCAGCTGAGGCAAAACCTCAGAAATTTGAGCGCCGCTTCAATAACAATCAAAATCAGCAAAAAAACCAGGAGGCCGCTATCAATCTTGATTTTGATAACGTCATCGTAAACGAAGGTGTCCTGGAAATTATGCCTGACGGTTACGGTTTCTTACGCTCATCTGATTACAACTACCTGACTTCTCCTGATGATATTTATGTATCACAGTCACAGATAAAACTATTCGGCTTAAAAACCGGTGATACTGTTCGCGGAAGCATTCGCCCGCCAAAAGAAGGTGAAAAATATTTTCCGCTGGTTAGGGTCGAAGCCATCAATGGCCGTGTCCCTGCCGAAGTGCGCGATCGTGTTCCCTTCGATCACTTAACACCATTGTTCCCGTCCGAAAGACTGGAGTTATTTACCGATGCGGGTAATTATTCAACCCGTATCATGGACTTGTTCTCTCCTATCGGTAAGGGCCAGCGCGGTTTGATCGTCGCCCAGCCTAAAACAGGTAAAACCATGTTACTGAAGGATGTAGCTAACGCGATTGCGAAAAATCATCCTGAGGTTTACCTGATCATCCTGCTGATAGATGAACGTCCGGAAGAAGTAACCGATATGGCTCGCAGTGTACGCGCCGAAGTAGTATCATCAACTTTTGATGAACCGGCTGAGCGTCACGTAAAAATCGCCAATATCGTATTGGAAAAAGCAAAGCGTATGGTTGAATGCGGTCACGATGTCGTGATCCTGCTTGATTCAATCACCCGTTTAGCCCGTGCATATAATACTGTTGCTCCGGCTTCCGGCAAGATTTTATCGGGTGGTGTGGATGCTAATGCATTACACAAACCTAAGCGTTTCTTCGGTGCTGCACGTAATATTGAGGATGGTGGTTCATTAACCATCATCGCTACAGCACTTACCGAGACCGGCTCTAAGATGGACGAAGTGATCTTTGAAGAGTTTAAAGGCACGGGCAACATGGAGCTGCAGCTTGATCGTAAATTATCTAACAAACGTATATTCCCGGCTATTGATATCACCGCTTCAAGTACCCGCCGGGACGATCTGTTGCTGGAACGCGACACCCTGCAGCGTGTTTGGATATTGCGCAACCATTTAGCAGATATGAACTCGCAGGAAGCGATGGAGTTTTTGCAAGCTCAGATAAGAGGCACAAAAACAAACGAAGAATTCCTGATCTCGATGAATTCTTAATATTTTTGATAGCTCATGGTTCATAGATCATAGTTAAGCTGTGAGCCATGTGCTGCAAAGCCAATAACATCTTCGCCCCGAGAAATGAATAAACGCGTAAGCAAACATGTTCCCAATGCCATTACCTGTGCTAACTTATTCAGCGGCTGTGTCGGAATTGTTTTTGCCTTTCAGGAAAACCTGATATTTGCATCCTATGCACTTTTCCTGGCGGCAATATTCGATTTCTTTGACGGCTTTGCATCTCGCGTGTTGCGATCATTTTCACATATCGGAAAGGACCTTGATTCGTTGGCCGATATGGTAAGCTTCGGCTTTCTGCCTTCGGCTATATTATATGAGTTGTTTCTAGAAACCCCGCAGGTCCCCAATGTGAGCTCGTGGCTTAATTTCAGTGCTTTTCTTATCTCGGTTTTTTCGGCCTTGAGGCTGGCTAAATTCAATAACGACACCCGCCAGGCGGAAAGTTTTATTGGCTTACCTACGCCGGCTAATGCCATACTGATAGCATCTATACCATTTATATTAGAACATCATGTCAATTTTGGTGATTACATATTAAACGTATATGTGCTGGCCGTTTTTGTCATGGTAATGTGTTCGCTATTAGTGGCCGAGCTTCCCATGATGTCGTTAAAATTTAAGAACACAGATCTCGATAAGAACATTTATCGTTATTTATTACTGCTGTTCTCGGCAATATTGATACTATTTTTTAAATTTGCGGCGGTTCCGGTGATCATCATAATATATATCACCTTATCTATCATTCAATACAAGTTCTCTAATGACAAAGTTTCAGGCTGAAATCGACGTAATGCCCAAAAAAGAAATTCTTGACCCTCAAGGAAAAGCTGTAACCGGTAGTATGAAAAATCTTGGATTAACCGAGATACATAATGTACGTATCGGCAAACACATTTCGCTCGAAATTGAAGCTGAAAACGAAGAAATTGCCAACTCAAAGGTAGAACAAGCCTGCAAAAGTCTGCTAGCTAACCTGATCATGGAAAGCTATAGCTTTAAAATCCAAAAAGTTTAAATTCCGGCTTCTTTCTCGGCTTTAATGCGCACAAGCGCACTCAGATTGTTTTCAATCAGATCTTTAGCCTGGAAGTATTTTTCTTTTATCTGTTCCGGCTCTTGTCCGCCTGCTTTGCAAAGCAATTCTATTTCTTGCAATAAGCCCTGTGAGATAAGCATCCCGAAAAAACCCATGGATGGTTTTAACTTATGAGCAGATGCCGCGGCAGTGGGCCAATCAGTAGATTGCAGGGCCTGATCGATGCTGTTCAGCATTTCGGGGGCTTGCTGCAATAACATGTCAATAGATTCCACAACGAACTCGTCGCTGCCATCAGCAATTTCGTATAAAAATGTTAAATCAAGATCTTGTGCTGAGTTATCCGGCATGTTTAGGCTGTACATTAATTATAAGTTCAGTTGAGTATATTAAATCAAAATTATAACTTTTTTACGATCAAGCTATCTTTAAGTTCGCTTTTAAGGCGAAAAACACTTTTTTTAAACACAGGATGTTGCAGATCAGATGCAATCTCATTCAACGGCTCCAAAGTGAACTTCCTGTTATGTAATTCAGGATGTGGCACTATAAGCCCTGATTCATTGATAATATCCTGACCATAAAACAAAATATCGATATCGATAATACGTGCCCCCCATCTCTCCTCTCTCACCCGCCCCATATTGGATTCGATCTGCAATACTTTTTCGAGTAGCTGCCTGGCTGATAGTTGTGTATGAATCTGCACTACCTGGTTTAGGTAATTCGGCTGGTCGGTTTTGCCCCAGGCCCCTGTTTCATAAACTGATGATTTTTTTAATACAGCCCCTAATTCAGTTTCAATCAGATCGATGGCTTTCTGCAAATACGCTTTCCGATCCCCCAGGTTGCTACCTAATAACAAAAAAACATCAATCATTGTTGTAACAAATATTATAGATAAAGCTCTTAATATTATATATATTGAATTGCTAAGTTTGCATAGATAAAAGATTTATAATATTTAATGAAACAATTCTTCAAATTTGTTTTCGCCACGGTGGTGGGGATTATTTTGTGTAGTGTGATATTTCTGATTATTATCGTAGGAATAATAATGGCGGCAAGTGGCGATAAACATGTAGAAGTGGATTCAGATTCATACCTGCATATTGCAATTACACATGAAATCCCTGAACGTACTCCCTACAATCCACTTTCAGGGCTTGACTTTTTAGGACTGGATGGTGAAAAAAATTTAGGCCTGAATGATATCCTTTCCAATATAAAAAGAGCAAAAACAGACAGTAACATCAAAGGTATTTTCCTGGATGAAAGCTATATGCTTTCCGGGCAAGCTACTACCGAAGAGATACGCAATGCGCTGATCGACTTTAAAAAGTCGGGGAAGTTTATCATAGCCTATTCAGAGGTTTATACCCAGGGTTTTTATTACCTCGCTTCTGTAGCCGACAAGGTATACATTAACCCGAAGGGAATGTTTGAGTTTGGCGGATTCAATTCAGAGATCACTTTCTTTAAAGGAGCTTTGGACAAATTAGGCATTGAGGCACAGGTAATTAAAGTAGGAACCTATAAGAGCGCGGTAGAGCCTTTCGTGCTGACCAAAATGAGCGATGCCAACCGCGAGCAGGTTAATTCTTATCTGGGCTCGTTATATAACTATTTCTTGATCAATATCAGCAAGAGCCGCAAGATCAGCAAAGATTCACTCTCTTATATTGCCAGCAATCTAAAGATACAATTCCCAGAAGACGCACTGAAATATAAGCTGGTTGATGGTCTGAAATATAAAGACGAAATATTGGATGAGCTACGGGACCGCACCAGCGTAGGTTCGAAGGCCGATCTGCATAAAGTAGAAATGGGCGACTATGCAGCAGGCAATAATGCAACATCAAAAGAGGATGATGATTCAAAGAAAAAAATCAAAAACCAGATAGCTGTTGTCTATGCGTCGGGTGAGATCAATGGCGGGGATGGAGATGATAATACCATAGGTTCAGCGAAAATATCAGCCGCATTACGCAAAGTAAGATTGGACGATAATGTAAAAGCTGTTGTTTTCCGCGTAAATTCTCCGGGCGGCAGTTCACTGGCATCAGATGTGATTTGGCGCGAGGTGATGCTTACCAAAAAAGTAAAACCGATCATCGTATCCATGGGCGACCTTGCTGCTTCAGGCGGTTACTATATTTCATGCGCTGCCGATTCGATCATTGCAGAACCTAATACCTTAACCGGCTCGATAGGCATTTTTGCGATCATTCCTAACCTGCAAAAACTATTCAATGATAAATTGGGGATAACGTTCGACGGTGTAAAAACCGGGAAATATTCCGATCTGGGTGATATTAGCAAACCGCTTTCACCCGAGGAAAAAGCCATCTTGCAAAACAATGTAAACCACGGCTATGACGATTTCACCAAAGCAGTTGCCGAAGGTCGCCATAAAACACAGGCATATATTAATAGTATAGGCCAGGGCCGCGTATGGACTGGCGAGCAGGCTATAAAAATTGGCTTGGTTGACCGTTTGGGTAATATCAATGACGCGATCTCGTCGGCAGCAAAAAAAGCAAACATCAAAAAATTCAAGCTCGTAGCTTATCCTGAGCAAAAGAAAGGTGTATTCAATAAATTCGGCGCCGATATCAGCGCTCAGATGAAAGTTCATTTTGTAAAATCTGAACTGGGTGACAATTACCGTTATTACGAACAGATAAAAGGGCTTACCGAAATGGCACGCACTCCGCAAATGCGTATGCCTTATGATATTGTGATAAAATAGATCATGGTTCATAGCCGATAGTTCATAGATCACAGCCATTATTTTTAAAAGCCATTTCTGCAATAAGAATGGCTTTTCTCTTGGTTTCTCAGATCGCTATGATCTATGATCCATGAACCATTATCTATGAACTATTTTGTATTTTTACCGTCCAAATCCGCTTATGGAAAACAAACCCATTGCCCGTACGCTTCGCCTGCTATCGCAACTAATGGAACTGCACGACGAAAACCCGTTCAAGGTGAAGTCGCTGGCCAATGCTGCTTTTAAGGTGGATAAGCTTCCCTATCGCATTGCAGGTAAAAGCCTGGCTGAGATGGAGAAAATTGATGGCATTGGGAAAAGTACCGCAACCAAAATAGTGGAACTACTGGAAACGGGGTCGATAACAGATTTGACAGACTTACTAGCGGCTACGCCGGAGGGGATTGTGGAGATGCTGGGTATTAAGGGTATCGGCCCAAAGAAGATCAGTATTATCTGGCGCGAATTGGGCATTGAAACAGTTGGTGAATTATATTACGCCTGCAACGAGAACCGACTGATCGAAGCAAAAGGTTTTGGATTAAAGACACAGGAAGAAATCGCAAAAGTCATCGAGTTCAGGATGGCGAGCAATGGCAAATTCCTGTATGCTCAGGTGGATGCAATTGCGGGAGAGTTGTTTCAAAAATTGAACGGAATACTTCCTGATTCGATAGTGAGTTACACCGGCGAATTTCGCCGCTGCTGCGAGATCATTAATGAATTGAGCTTTTTGGTGGGTTCGGCTGATGTGAGAGCGGATGTAGAAACATTGACCCAATCAGATATTTTAGGGAACTTATCTGTTAATGACCATACAATCAGTGGTGAAACTGCCAATGGGCTGTTGGTGAGCATTTCAGTCGCAAATAATCTATCTTTTCATTACGAATTGTTTACGCAAACCGGCACCGACGAGCATGTTCAGGCTGTTTTGGCGCGAATTTCTGATGACATTAAACAAGCAGATAGCGAGGAATTAGTATATAAAAAAGCTGGGCTTGCATATATCCAGCCGGAACTTCGCGAAGGCGATAGCTTTATTGAAAAAGCGGCAAACAACGCCTTACCTCAACTGGTTACTTACCAGGATTTGAAAGGCACGCTGCACAACCACAGTACATGGAGCGACGGTGTAAACGCACTGGAAGATATGGCCCTATACTGCCGGGACCAGCTTAAACTGGGATATTTGGGTATTTGCGATCATAGTAAAAGTGCCTTTTATGCCAAAGGTTTAAGTATCGAACGGGTTTTGCAGCAACATGAGGAAATCGACCATCTGAATAAAAAGATCACCGGTTTTCACATATTTAAAGGAATTGAGTCGGATATTTTGAATGATGGTTCGCTCGATTATCCGGATGAGATATTACAGCGTTTTGATTTCATAGTAGCCTCGGTTCACTCCAACCTGAAAATGGATAAGGAAAAGGCGACGGTGCGTTTGATCAAAGCAGTTGAAAATCCATACACCACCATTTTGGGACACCCTACAGGCAGGTTATTACTAAGTCGAAAAGGTTATGAGTTTGATTATCAAAAGGTAATTGATGCTTGTGCTGCAAATAATGTAGTCATTGAAATTAATGCCAACCCGCTGCGGCTCGACCTGGATTGGCGCTGGCACCAATACGCGTTAGATAAGGGCGTTAAACTGTCCATCAATCCGGATGCGCACCGTGTCGAAGGTTTTTCCGACATGCACTACGGTGTTTTAGCTGCACGAAAAGGGGGCTTATCTAAGGAAATGTGTTTAAATGCGTTCTCACTTGAAGAAATTAAGAAAGAATTTGAATCAAAAAAGCAGGTAAATGCTAGCAGATAAAGTACGTCACATACAACAAAAGCAAAATCCACCTGCTATTCTCGTCATTGGCGACCTGATGATCGATCACTATATCTGGGGCGATGCCACCAGGCTCTCTCCTGAAGCACCGGTGCCGATAGTTAATGTAAAAAATGAATCAACAACCCTGGGAGGCGCAGCAAACGTTGCCCAAAACCTGGTTGCTTTAGGCGCTAAAGTAACGCTTGGAGGCCTGGTCGGTGAAGACGCTTATGGCTTAAGGTTGATAGAAATATTACAAAGCGAAGGTATTGCAACTGATGCTATCTTAAAAGATATAAACCGTCCCACCACCGTAAAAACCCGTGTTGTAGCAGGTAGTCATCAGTTGGTGAGAGTTGACCGGGAAATCACCGACCCAGTTTTAAGTGAACTGGAAGATGAATTAGTAAATCAGTTAGACCATTATATCAACGAGTCTGATATTGTACTCTTCTCTGACTATGGAAAGGGTTTATTTTCGGATGACCTCACCCAACGACTGATCAAACTTGCCAAAAGCAAAGAAAAGAAAGTGATTATTGATCCAAAAGGATTGAATTACGAGAAATATAAAGGCGCATTTATCATCAAACCAAATCGTAAAGAGCTGGCAGAAGCTGCTAAAACTGAGCGGATAAGAAATATTGACGACCTGCAAAAGGCATCAAAAGTAATATTTAAACAAACAGGAGTCGAATATCTGATCGTTACCCTTTCTGAAGAAGGCATGGTGATTCTTGATGAGCTTACCTATAAGCTGTTACCTGTTAAGGCGACTGCCGTATTTGACGTAACAGGCGCCGGTGATACCGTATTGGCCACTATTGCCTACTTTATGGCTTCAGGCCTGACAATTGAAGAGGCATGCGAGTTGGCCAACCATGCAGCTGCCATTGTGATACGCCGCGTTGGCAGTGCAACGACTACTATTGACGAAATTTTAGAAGACATAAATAATGGTCAAAACTAAGTGACCAACAAAATACAAAATGAATAAACTGGTTATTGAAGAACTGAACGACCATCAGCAATTGATCAAAAAGGTAATTGATTCACTTTCTGTAGACATTGAGAAAGGATGTGGCATGATCATAAGTACCCTCAAAGAAGGGAAGAAGGTTTTATTAGCCGGCAATGGTGGCAGCGCAGCCGATGCTCAGCACATTGCTGCTGAATTGAGCGGAAGATTTGTAAAAGAACGCAGGGCCTTACCTGGTATCGCCCTTACCACCGATACTTCAGCTTTAACGTCTATAGCCAACGATTATGGCTACCAGTTTGTGTTCTCACGCCAGTTAGAAGCTTTGGCACAGCCGGGCGATTTATTTATCGGTATTTCTACAAGCGGAAACAGTGAGGGGATATTAAAAGCCTTTGAATCAGCACAAAAGCTGCAGTGCAAAACATTAGGTTTATCCGGCAGAAATGGCGGAAAAATGAATGGCTTGTGCGATTTAAACATCATTGTACCATCTGATATAACTGCCCGTATCCAGGAGATGCATATCCTGATCGGTCATATCCTTTGCAAGGCAGTTGATAATGAGTTTTGACCGATGAGAAACGACCTGGAAAAAACACTACTCAGCAAAATAAGTGATCTGCAATCACTTAAAACTTCTATCACCCAATGGCAAAGTGAGGGCAAAAAGGTTGTTTTTACTAATGGTGTTTTTGACCTGCTGCATATCGGCCATATTACCTATATGGCGAAAGCAGCCGAGTTAGGTGATAAACTAGTGATCGGCTTAAATTCCGACAGTTCAGTAAAACGGATCAAAGGCGAAGACCGGCCTGTTAATGATCAAAATAGTCGTGCTGCTTTGTTGGCTGCTTTATTTTTTGTAGACGGAATTGTTGTATTTGACGAAGATACACCGATTGATGTAATTACAACCCTGATGCCTGACATACTGGTAAAAGGCGCTGATTACTCCATCGAAAATATTGTAGGCGCCAAAGAGGTGATGGCCAATGGCGGTGAGGTAAAAACCATTGACTTTGTAGAGGGTTACTCCTCTACTTCTATTATCAAAAAGATCAGAGAACAGATCACGAAATAACATGAAGATACTGGTTGTCCGCTTCAGCTCGATGGGTGATATTATTTATACAACGCCTGTTGTGCGGTGCTTGAAAATGCAACTACCCGATGCAGAAGTTCATTTTCTAACAAAACCAGCTTTCAAATACATTTACGATAACAATCCGTATCTGGATAAATTGCTCTTGCTAAAGCCTACCCTGGCTGAAACAATCGAAGACATAAAAGCAGAGAAATATGATTACCTGATCGACCTGCACAATAACTTGCGTACATCATTAATCAAATTGCGGGCAGGCATTAAATCCTCCACTTATAAAAAGCAGCGCATTCGCAAGTGGCTGAGTCTCAAATTCAATCTAAAACTCGTTCCCCCCGTGCATTTGGTGGAACGCTATATGAAAGCCGTAAAATTTCTGGGTGTCAGAAATGACGGCAAACCCATAGATTATTACATAAAAACAGCGCACGATCTGTCAAAACTACTGCCCGATTCGCATCAGATGGGTTTTGTAGCCTTTATCATAGGCGCTACGCATTTTACAAAGCGCATGCCGAATGAAAAGATCATCAGCATATGCCGTAAGATTAACTCTCCTATTGTTTTGCTTGGCGGGAATGATGTAAAGGGAAACGGAGATTTGATAGCAAAAGCTGTTGGTTCAAATATTTACAATGCCTGCGGAACAACTTCGCTCGATGAATCCGTATATTTAGTTTCGAAAGCGAAACGTGTTTTGGGCTTTGATACGGGGCTTACACATATTGCTGAAGCATTTGACAGACCGATGGCTTCCATTTGGGGCGGGACAGCGCCGGAATTACTTGGTGTACAACCTTATATGGTAAAAGACGCAGAAGTGATCGGCATCAGTTTACCTTGTCGCCCCTGTTCAAAGTTCGGGCTTGAAAAATGTCCGCTTGGACATTTCAAATGCATGAACAATATACCCGAACAAACTGTTATAGATTTCGCTAACGAAGCTTAAACCCAGGCAGTATGAAGAAACTATTATTGGTTCGCCATGCCAAAGCTGTTCACGACGACAGTTACAGCGATTTTGAAAGACCCCTTAAGCATTCCGGCATGCGGGACGCCTCCATCATGGCCGAACGAATGGAAACCGCCGGCGCAGTTCCTCAAATGCTTATAACCAGTCCTTCCTTGCGTACTTTGGCAACGGCCAATATACTGTCTGAGCATTTAAGTTTGCGGAAACCATCAGAAGATTCCCGTATATATGACGCCAGTCAGCAATCATTGCTTTATACAATCAACGAATTCCCTGATAACCATAATTTTATAGGTCTTGTCGGCCACAATCCCGGAATCGCGCAATTGGTTCATTATTTTACCGGCGAAATACGCGAAGTATCTCCCGGAGCTGCAGTTCTGATCAGGTTTGAGTTCGATTCCTGGAAGGAATTGACCTATGATTCCGGCCAACTGGAATGGTTTAGCTCGCCGAAAGAAGATCAATAATTTGAAAATTTTTAATTTGAAGATTTGAAAATGATTGACTTCTTCTCATTGTCAAATTGCCGCATCTTCGAATTTTCAAATTAATTAATGCAATAGGTCTTTCCAGGCAACGACCGTATAAATCCCTGCATTTCCATATTTAACAGGTTCATTGCCAGCTGGCTCATTGGCATCTTGGCCTTTAACGTTAATTCATCGATAGCTAAGGGTGATTTGTGTTGATGGATAATATCCAAAATGATCCTTTCTTCATTCGATAGATCCATTGGCAGGGATAATTGCTCCACAGCGGGTCGGCCATCATCTATTTTTTCCCAGCCTAAACTATAGGCCAGATCAGCGGCACAGGTTAATAATCCTGCTTTGTTATGACGGATAAGGAAGTTGCAGCCTTCCGAAAACTCATCATCTATCCTACCGGGGAAGGCAAAAACATCACGGTTATAGGAATTGGCGATCTCGGCTGTGATCAATGCACCACCTTTAATACCCGCTTCAACCACAATTGTTGCATCCGCCATGCCAGCCACTATGCGATTGCGCTGCGGAAAATTTTCTCGGTCCGGTATCGTGCCGGACGGATACTCAGTCAAAACGCCGCCGTTCTCCTGCATCTTTTCCGCGGTCGAACGATTTTGTACAGGATACATACGGTCAAAGCCATGTCCGAGTACACCAACAGTTTGTACGCCTTGTTTTAAGGATTCCTTATGCGCATAAGTATCTATTCCGAGAGCAAGTCCGCTTACAATCAAAACATTGTACTGCTGTAGCTCTTCTACTAATTCTTTACAAAACTGTTTACCATATTCTGTCGCCCTACGAGTACCTACAATACTTATCACGTGCCGCCGGTTTAAATCAAAGTTCCCTTTGCCATATAATAATATCGGGCTGTCAATGCAATTCTTTAACCGTTTGGGATATTCCGGGTCTGTATAAAATATAGGTTTGATATTATTCTTTTCGATATAATCCAATTCCTCTTCAGCTCGTTCAAGCGCGGTTTTGAAATTGATATCCAGGTATCTTTTCTCGCCAATACCGGGTATTTGGGTCATTTTTGCTTTGGACGCTTTGAAGACCTGTTCTTCATCACCAAAATGAAAAAGCATAGATTTGGCAAACGCGGGGCCGATATTTTTTATAAAAGTTAGACCAAGACGATGAAGTAAAGACATATTTTAAAGTTCAGGTATCAGGGGCTGAAGTTACAAAACAGTTATAATTGCTCAAATTTTTAGCATTTTATTATTGAATAAAATAATATAAATCCATTATATAATGTGACCCTACCGAATAATTTTTTAATAATTTAGATGAACAAACGATTATCTCAAAATAAGGATTTATGATGAAGAATACCGAAAAAAGAAAGAGGTACTCAGCCAGGCTAAAGTACTTGCTTATAATCCCGTTATTCCTGGCATTCCTTTGCGTTTCAGCCCATGCATTTGCTCAAAGCCAGCCATCACCGCCTCCTGGCGGACCACCAGCGCCTCCTCCACCACCGGATGAACTTTTGAGGAAGATCAATCCTTTTAAAAAGCACAAAAAGGACACGACGACCAACAAAAAGAGTGATGATAAAACTACCACGACTACGGCGCCACCTGCTTCCGGACCATCTGCGCAACCTGCAGGACCGCCGCCACCACCAAATCCTTTAAATCTTTTCAAAAAGAAAAAGAAGGATACAACTAAGAATGGTAAAAGTTAACGAGAATAAAAAAGGGCGATAAGAAATTATTGCCCTTTTACATAAATTACCTGCTTGGTTTCAAAGAATTCTTCTGTAAAGTAATCCTTTAGATGATACTGTTTAACTGCAAGCTTTGATTCGGTGATCTCCTGGGAAAGGTCGCCTCCTTTTAGATATAGTATGCCGTTCGGCAATTTATTTTTGGATTCTTTATTAAATTTTCCTTTCACCCAGGGGTAAAAGTCTTTTAGCTGAGTAACTGCCCGCGAAACCACAAAATCGAACTTTCCTGGTACCTTTTCAGCCCTAATATGTTCTGCTGTCAGATTTTTCAGGCCAATGGCTTTGGCCACTTCATTCACCACTTTTATCTTTTTTCCGATAGAATCGACGAGGAAAAATTGCGTTTCGGGAAACATAACGGCCAACGGCAAACCGGGGAACCCCCCTCCGGTGCCTACGTCTAACACCATTTCACCCGGCAGAAAAGGCATTACTTTAGCTATACCCAAAGAGTGCAGTACATGCCGTTCTAATAAAGAATCGATATCTTTTCGGGAAATTACATTAATCTGGTCGTTCCAGAAATTATATAATTCGGGCAGTTGTTGGTATTGTTGCTGTTGTACGGGGCTTAGATCAGGAAAATATTTGAGTATGATATCAGATGTCATCCCTGTTAAAGCGGTTAATGATATTACCAAGCAAGTACCTGGCCCTGAACAGTTGCGCTTTAACCGTCCCCAAAGGAAGATCGAGCTGTTGTGCTATTTCTTCGTAAGACAATTCATCGAAATATCTCAGGGTGATTAGGTTGCGATAACGGGCAGGTAAACTTTCAATTAGTACTTTTAACTCCTGTGTTTGCTGTTTTTTGATCGATGTCTCTTCCGGGTTAAGTACATCAGCTTTTATCTGCAGCGTTTTCTCTTCCCCGTCATCGTCCACCATTCCGTGAATGGACATGGTGTTTAATTTCTTTTTGCGGATAAAATCGATACAGTTATTGGTTGCTACACGGAACAGCCAGGTACTGAATGCGTAATCGGGCTGATATTTCTCCAATTTTTCAAACGCTTTGGCAAAGGTTTCAACAGTGAGATCCATTGCGTCCTCTTTATTGTTCACCATCTTAAGCGCCATAAAATAGATTGAATCCTTATACCTGTGCATCAGGTCGGCATAAGCTTTTTGATTTCCCTCGCGTGCTTTCACAACAAGGTGAAAATCATTTTTCGCGTTTTCGGTAAAATTTGCGTTTACTTCCACTGTGTAGTTTTTATAAAGGTACCTATCAATCCAAAAATATTTAAATAAACATAATAAACAAGGTCGAAAAATGGTAAATACCATAATAAATTTTTCACATCCAGTTTGGTGAACACTCTTGAATATATAACTAGTTGTGCAATAAGCCTAAAAACGAATAATCCTAAAGCTGGCAGCGGATCATAAGCCAAAACAAGGGATAATATGAGCACTATATAAAATAAAAAGCCTGTTAGTGCGTCAAAACTCAGCATACGGCGATGATTATTCTTATACAGCTTCCCTACGCCCATGTGCCTCTTTTTCTGAACAAAAAAAGAAGCGAAAGTGTTTTTGGCAGGGCTGAAAGTAAAGGCGTCCGGATGTATTTCGATAGTTGTGTTATCAGCAGTAGCATTCTGATTTACGAACAAATCGTCATCACCCGACATTACATGCATATGCGAGGCAAAGCCTTTATTCTTAAAAAACAGTGTTTTCGTATAAGCCAGATTACGGCCGATACCCATATACGGATTACCGGCAAGAGCAGCCGAGAGATAATTTATCGCGGTTTTTGCTGTCTCAAACCGGATAAACGAATTGATAAATCCTTTGGTTGTATAATAAGGTGAATAACCAAGTACAATCTGCGTATCGCCGGTAAAATTTGCCGCCATACGGGTGATCCATTCCTCTGAAGCCGGTTTGCAATCTGCATCTGTGAACAACAAATGCTCATTTTTGGCGGCCTTGATACCCATCGTCAGCGCGAATTTCTTACCTGTTTTATGGCGGTCGTTCTCGATAAGGGTAACCACTCTCAAACGGGGATATTTTGCACATAACTCTTTCAGAACCAGTTCTGATTCATCCAGGGAGCAATCATTCACAAGGATCACTTCAAAATCGGGATAGTTTTGCTCTAATATAGAAGGCAGGTTTTCAGGCAATTTTTCAGCCTCATTTCGGGCGCTTATGATCACCGAGATTGGAAGTGCAGCCCCTACCAATTCATGAGCAGGTTTATAGGATTTCAGTCTGTTATGATAAAAAATAAGATAGTACAGCTGAGCAATAAAACAGAAAGTTAGCAGTATGAATAGCGCGTCGGGTAAATAGGTTTCCAATATCAGGTCAATATATAAAGGGTAAAATTGTAAAAAAAACTATGATTGTATACTATAGGTGGATAAGTTTTGTTTCATCCGGCCCCATTGTGGAAAAAATGATGAGGTTGTATTAGTTGAAATGGTTGTATTGGTTATAGAAGTTAAAATTTGTTGTAAAGGCCGGGGAGGTTGAAAATGGTTAGAATTAGCCTACTTCAATCAATACACCCATTTCAACCGAATCTCAAACATAAATGACTAATTTTGCAGCCTCGAAATGAAATTCAGATTAACAGCACAAGATCCGTTATCAAAGGCCCGCGCAGGCGAAATCACCACCGATCACGGCACGATACAAACACCAATATTTATGCCTGTAGGTACTGCAGGCACCGTAAAAGCCGTTCACCAACGGGAGTTGAAGGACGATATAAAGGCACAAATCATTCTGGGTAACACGTACCATTTATATTTAAGGCCGGGCCTTGATACGCTTGAAAAAGCAGGCGGCCTGCATAAATTTAACGGATGGGACAAGCCTATTTTGACCGACAGTGGCGGTTATCAGGTGTATTCGCTTACCGAAGTCCGTAAAATAAAGGAGGAAGGTGTTACGTTTCGTTCTCATATTGACGGGTCAAAACATCTTTTTACACCGGAAAATGTAATGGATATACAGCGCATTATCGGTGCAGATATCATTATGGCTTTTGATGAATGTACGCCCTATCCCTGCGAATATGGCTATGCGCGAAAGTCTATCGAAATGACGCATCGCTGGCTTAAACGCTGCTGCGACCGTTTTGACAGCACGGAGCCGAAATACGGATATAGCCAAACGCTATTCCCTATTGTACAGGGATCTGTCTATAAAGATCTGCGTACCAAATCCGCCGAAGTAATTGCCTCTTTTGAGCGCGAGGGCAACGCAATAGGTGGCTTGTCCGTTGGTGAACCGGCCGAAGAAATGTATGCTATGACCGAATTGGTTTGCAATATATTACCACAGCAAAAACCGCGTTATTTAATGGGCGTGGGTACGCCTGTAAATATATTAGAGAACATCGCTTTGGGTATTGACATGTTTGATTGCGTGATGCCGACCCGCAATGCCCGCAATGGTATGCTTTTCACTAAAGAAGGCATTATTAATATCAAAAACGAAAAATGGAAGAACGATTTTAATCCGATTGAGGCTGATAGCGAGCTGTATGCAGACAGGAGCTATACAAAAGCTTATCTTCGGCATTTGATTCACTCGGGCGAGATTCTTGGAGCGCAGATAGCTACTTTACACAACCTGCATTTTTACCTGTGGTTAGTGAAGGAAGCACGTGAAAAGATCATTTCGGGCGAGTTCTATAACTGGAAAAACGCCATGGTAAACCGCCTGGGCCAACGATTATAAATGAAAAGTTTTTTAAGACAATATCTGAAGGTTATTGACCGGTACGTTATTCGTAAGTATCTGGGGACATTCATATTTACGCTGGCTATTTTTTCGGTAGTGATGGTGGTTTTTGACGTATCAGAACACCTGGATAACTTCCTTAAAAAGCAGACCACCTTTCATGATATTGCATTTCAATACTATGCCGGCTTTATTCCGTTTTATTTGAATTACCTATCTCCGCTTATCAATTTTTTGGCGGTAATCCTGTTTACGGCCAAGATGGCCAATCAGACGGAAATCGTCCCTATATTAACATCAAAAGCGAGTTTTAACCGCTTTCTAAGGCCGTATTTTATTGCCGCATCGTTGTTGTTTATTATATCGTTTTTTGCCAACGTATACCTTATTCCTTATACCAATCGCCTCAAAGTCGACTTTGAAGCCACGCACTTTAGCGACAGTGACCCCACAAAAAATGAGGTGCACATGCAGCTGGATAAGCATACTTTCGTATTTGTACGTTCATTTGATCCGGCTTCAAAAACGGGCTATGAGTTCATTTTGGAGAAGTTTAACGGCGATGTAATGACCCGTAAAATAGTTGCCAGCAATGTAGTTTTTGATTCGGTAAAACGCGTCTGGACAATAAAAGCTTACTCTGACAGGCAAATCAATGGCCTAAAAGAGAATATGGTATGGCACGGGGGATCAAAAGATACTGTGCTGGATATGCGTCCGGAGGATTTTGAGATAAAAGATAATCAGTACAGCGCCATGTCAATGGGCGTTTTGAACAAGAATATTGAGAAGGCAAAACTACGCGGAACGGGCGAATTACTGGATATGCAATTCGAAAAGTACCACCGTTTTGTGTACCCTTTATCCACCTATGTACTGACTTTAATCGGCGTCGCTATGTCCTCCAGGAAGGTGCGCGGCGGCGTCGGACTACCGCTTGGGATAGGCATTATTTTGTGTTTTACCTACATTATTGTCGAACGATTTGCGCTGGTTTTCTCTGTAAAAGGAGGGGCTCCACCGTTGATTTCTGTGTTCATGCCGAACCTTTTATTCTTCGCACTTGGCTACTATTTGCTTGTAAAAGCGCCTAAATAATGGCAGAAAAAGCGGCACCGGCGCAACTAAATAAGAACCTCATCATACTACATTTTACGGTTTTTATTTGGGGCTTCACAGGTATTTTAGGCAAGCTAATTTCCATCTCCGCGGTGCAATTGGTATGGTATCGCGTGCTCATTGCATCAGTCACTTTGTTCCTTTATTTTAACTTCAATAAGACTACTTTCAGGGTAAACCGGAGCACATTTTTTAAGCTAATTTTTACCGGAGCATTGGTGGGCGGACACTGGATTTTGTTCTTCCTTTCGATCAAATTATCCACCGTTGCAGTAAGTCTTGTATGCCTCTCATCCATCACATTATTTACAGCAATCTTCGAACCGCTGATCAACAAAAAGAGAATCTCAAAACTCGAAATCATCTCAGGAGTTCTGATCATTTTAGGGATCCTGATCATTTTCAAATTTAAATCACAATACACTAAGGGTATCATAGCAGGACTTACAAGCGCTGTTTTTGCCAGTCTTTTTTCCATTATAAATTCAAGGCAGGTAAAGAAATACGAGGCCCCGGTGATCGCGTTCTACGAGTTATCCGGAGCCTTCGTTTGGATATCAATATTCCTGGCAGCGACCAACGGTTTCGACAAATTGATGATCCTGGGCCGCACCGATATCGGTTATCTTTTGCTCCTCGGCACCATCTGCACATCGCTCGCTTACGTCGCCGGGGTGTCTGTCATGCGCGAGCTTTCGGCCTTCCGCGTCGCTCTCATCACCAATCTCGAGCCTGTATATGGTATCGTCATGTCCTTTCTTTTTTTTGGTGATATGAACAAAATGACCACTGGTTTCTGGGTCGGGGCGGTCATCATTTTATCAACTATTTTCCTTTTTCCGATCGCTCAAAAACAGGTAGCCAGGAGAAGAAACGGCTAACCATTTCTTGTCCGTCTCTTTCCATATTTTTCGAACTAATTCTCAAAACCTGATGCCAGTTTCCTCTCACCAAGAGCAGAGCGGGGCTTAAAATCGGCACTGTTTAAAACGCATTTTAAAGTCCTATAAACGACTCGGGGAAAATACCCACTCCAACCCTCGTCAAAATCCATTCGTGCAATTAGGCGCAAAATCCTTTTTTGACTTAGTGTAATTAATTAAAATCACAATGGCATCGGTTCACCGGTCAAAAATCACAGAAAAATTGCAAATAAATTTTGATTAACCATTTTATATAAAAAAATCAAATATTTAAAAATCAGCTATTTATTTCAACTATATAAATTAACAGTTCAACATAATTAAAATTGAAGCTAGAGCAAGCTCCTTTATGTTGACTAATTAACTACCGTTCCATCATCAGCGAATACCCGATGTGGCACTGTTTTGCGCAACATTGCGAGCAAAGCGATAGTGGAACGCTCGCTTGACTCGCCACCGCCAAACACGAGCAAACTAA
>Ga0207706_10001258_pt1 | contig 25532 bp, 21 predicted proteins | sample KBSC53metaG_FD_184318 | JGI IMG/M metagenome (GOLD analysis project Ga0207706, IMG submission 184318) | Corn rhizosphere microbial communities from Kellogg Biological Station, Michigan, USA - KBS C5-3 metaG (SPAdes) (version 2) | ecosystem: Host-associated > Plants > Roots > Rhizosphere > Soil ... | reverse complement strand
GGTCCTCGGCGCCGGGGTGCAGAAAGAGATGAATGTGCGCGTCGATGAGGCCGGGGAGAAGCGTTGTGTCGCCGAGGTCGATCACTTTTGCGCCCTGAGGATGCTCGACCGATTTGCCTACGGCGCGAATGCGATCGCCATCGACGAGCACCTCGCCGGGCTGAAGCAGATTGCCGGTGTCTACCTGGAGGAGTCGGGCGGCGTGAAGCACGATCGGAGTGGAAGGCGGTTGCTGTGCGCAGGCGAAGGTTGCTGCGAAGACGAAAGATGAACAAAGCAGGATATGGCGAAGACGATTAGAAATTGCAGGCATGGGTACGAATATAGCAATTGGCGCTGTAAAAAGCGCACCCGTGGCTCGGGTGACCTTACATTGTGTGGAAGGAGAGTGCGTGACGGGCGATCCTGTTAGACCGCACCTTTGAAGTCCCACATCCCAGGCGGGTCATTCCAGAAGACCAGATATTTCTTTCCGCCCTCTATGGGGAGATCAACGGTGATGGTCGCTTTGTCTTGACGATCTGTACCGATGCGGACACGATCGCCGGCAATGCTTGTATCTTTCTGGCTATCGAGCGTGACTTTCTTCCATTCGCCTCCGGTGTGGCACTCGAAGGTGACTTGCGAGGTCGAGTCATTGCGGATGATGGCGAGTGCTTTCGGCGCCTGTGGCGGCGGCTGACTGGTAATTGAGGTGCAAGCGATGGCAAGGAAGGCCGCGGCGATCGCGCTTCTGAAAATGGACCGATTCATCATTGGCTCCCTTTCCGCCCCAACAAGTACCCGGCGACCGTTCCAAACAGACCCACCGCGGGCGCGATTTGATCATTGCTGTATCCCGCGCAGATGAGGACTATGGTTCCAATGATGATGAGGACAAGCGCATAAGCTCGTATCGAATCTTCGGCAGACGCCTCCTTTCTCCAAAGGAGCACCGTGAGCGTGAGCAGGACTACGACTCCCAATCCGACGATGACCAATGCCAATTCGCCTTCGTAGGTCGACAGGAAGTGTGTGCCGGGAGTCGGCGCATGAGCAGTTGTGCCCGCTGGCGGTGGGTTGGTAGCAGCCTGCAGCATCGAAACCTCAATCAAGATTCGGGGCGGGGATTTAGGGCAGTCACATTAAAGCATGAAAACTTAGATTCGAACAATAGCGCATCTCGAAGGGAAATCCTGCGCACGTCGAGAGCCTATGGATGCTCGATTTGCGCGGCGCCTTGCCGCTGGATATTTCTTCCGTCAAGATGGCCATTGGATCCGGCAGGAAGTGCGATTGTGAAAGCGGCACCCGACGATCCATCCAAACGCGAGCCGGCGTGAATACTGCCGTTGTGTCTTTCGATAATTTCTTTCGTGACCCACAGGCCGAGACCGGTGCCGACGTCCTGCTTGGTGGTGAAGAAGGGCTCGAAGATTCGACCCTCAATCTCTTTCGGGATTCCGGGTCCGTTGTCTTCAATTTTTAATTGAACAATCGTGCCGTCCACTTGCTCGATGCACTCCAGCGTTACGGAGATAGTCCCGTTGAATGCCACAGCGTCTGCCGCGTTGGAGATGAGGTTCGAGACGACTTGCTTGATTTCACCTTGAACGGCTTGAATATGCGGACATTTGCCAAAGTGCCGCTCGACCGTAATCTTCTTGCTCTTGAGCTTGTTTTCGTAAAGGCGGAATACCGATTCAATCAGGGATTCCAACTGCACGGACTCCGGCGCATTTGAGTCGCGATAAAAGCCGAGGGTCTGGCGAGTGATATGCGCTACGCGCTCAAGTTCGTGCTCGGCCTGGACCAGTTGGTTTCGAACCTGTGGCGGCAAACCTGACTCGGCCTTCGAGATGTAGATCAGGTTCACGATAGCTTCGAGAGGGTTATTGATTTCGTGAGCGACGGTCGCAGCGAGGCGAGCAGCGGCGGCGAGTTTTTCGGTCTTGCGAAGGATGTCGTCTGTCTGGCGGTTGTTGGTGATGTCGCGGAAGACGAGGACGACGCCGATCAGATTGCCGCTGTCGTCTCGGATGGGCGCGGCGCTGTCATCAATCGGGGTGAGGGAACCGTCGGGCTTGCGGAGAACCGTATGGTTTGCCAAGCCCATGGCGCGGCCCTGCTGGATGACCTTGGCAACAGGGTTATCAACGGGCTCGAAAGTGGTTTCATTGAAGATTGGAAAGACTTCGACGATGTTTCTGCCGATGGCGGCGGCTGTTGTGATTCCGGTGAGGTCTTCCGCGGTTGGATTGAGAAAGGTCACATTGCCATTCTGGTCAGTGGCGATTACCGCGTCGCCGATGCTGGTGAGAGTAACCCGGAACCACTCTTCCCGCGTGCGGATGTCTTTCGAATGCGCCTCTCGGAGGTTGATTTCCCGGATGATGTAGTAAGCGAGAAGCACGAGGCCTAGTGCAGCGAGGATGCTGGTGAGAAAGATGCACGTCGTTGTGAGGCGGATGCTCTTTCGATATTGAGCTTGCCTGGCGGCCTCAAGCGCAACCTCCGTGTCCTGCATCCGGGACACGATCGCACGGATGTTGTTCATGTAAACGAGGCCGCTGTCGGCGATGACCAACTCTTTCGCCTGATCCTTGTTGCCCGAATCGTAGACTTTGATTGTTTCGGCCAACTCTGCCAGTTTGGCCCGTGTTTGATTGCGCAAGGAAACGATTCTCGCTCGTTGTTCAGGATTGTCTGCGGTGAGTTTGGCGAGAGCGTCGATGTGCGAGTCGACATTGGAGACTGCCAGGTGATAAGGGGCGAGGTATTCTTTTTTCCCGGTGTAGAGATATCCGCGCTGGCCGGTTTCGGCGTCTTTGAGAAGGGATTCTGTCTGGCTCAATTGGAGCAGGACCTGGCGCGTGTGAATGACCGAGACAGCTGTGCGAACCTGGATGTCGAGCTGGCGCTTGGTGATAAAAGCAGCGCCAATCACAATGGCAAGCAACAGTGCAAAGCAGCCGATGACGCTGGATCGTTTGTAAAGCGTCTGCATTTGAGACTCTGCTCCAAAAGACCTTGCCCAGCGATCCGGCATTCTTTTCCGCACGGCGGATCCGGCTCACGCTCTAGCGCCTGGACCGGGAAACTCGGTCGGTTGAAATGCACCTTCAGCGCCCGGGTGGAGGCAACAGGGCAGGAGCTGAAATCAATGCTCTTAAGTTAACCGGGACTCGAAGCCCCGTCAAGGCAGCAGCGGAAAGCAGACCTGGCGAAAGCCTCTTATTCGAATAGAGTTATCGAGGATAGGGCTAATAGGCTGCGATTCCGGTGATGTGCTGGCCTAGGATGAGGGCGTGGATGTCGTGGGTGCCTTCGTAGGTCTTCACGGATTCCAGATTCATCATGTGGCGCATGATGGGGTAGTCCTCCGTGATGCCGTTGGCGCCGAGGATGTCGCGGGCGATACGGGCGGTCTCGAGAGCCATCCACACATTGTTTCGCTTGGCCATGGAGATGTGCTGATGTCCGACGGTGCCCGCGTCCTTGAGGCGGCCGACGTGGAGCGACAGCAATTGGGCCTTGGAGATTTCACTGATCATCCAAACCAGTTTTTCCTGGACGATCTGGTGGCTGGCGATGGGCTGATTGTGGAATTGTTTTCTTGTTTTGGAGTAAGTCAGGGCGGTGTTGTAGCAATCCATTGCGGCCCCGATCGCTCCCCAACTGATGCCGTAGCGAGCCTGGTTAAGGCACATGAGCGGGCTTTTGAGGCCTCCTGAGCCGGGCAACAGATTGGAGACGGGGACGTGGACATCCTGCAGGGAGAGGCCGCTGGTGATGGAGGCGCGAAGGCTCCACTTGCCGTGGACCTCGTAGGCGGTAAAGCCGGGGCGCTCGGTTTCGACGAGGAAGCCGCGCACCAAACCATCTTCTTCTTCGACCTTGGCCCAGATGATGGCGACATCGGCGATGTTGCCGGAGGTGATCCACATCTTTTCGCCGTTGAGGATGTATTCGTCTCCAACTTTGCGGGCGGTTGTGGTCATGCCGCCGGGGTTTGATCCGAAGCCGGGTTCGGTGAGACCGAAGCAGCCGAGCTTTTTGCCGGAGGCGAGAGCGGGGAGCCAGGTATTTTTCTGGTCGTCGGAGCCGAAGGTGTAGATGGGGTACATGACGAGTGCGGACTGTACGCTGACAAAGCTGCGAAAACCGGAGTCGCCGCGTTCGAGTTCCTGCATGACGAGGCCGTACTCGACATTGGACATGCCGGCGCAGCCGTAGCCCTCGAGATTAGCGCCGAAGAAGCCGAGTTCGCCCATGACGGGAACCAGCTCGCGCGGGAACCGCTCGGTGCGGAAGCACTCCTCGATAATGGGGATGAGATTGTCTTCGACGAAGTCGCGTGCGGTGCGACGCACGAGAAGTTCATCTTCGGTGAAGTTGGAATCGAGATGGAGGAAGTCGACGCCCTGAAATTTGAAAGCCATAAGTACCTGCCGTTCTGGGTGGAGCTCGAAACAGCAAGGGTAGCAGATTGGGGGAGCCGCTAGCTCTCGGCTGCTAGCTGCGAGTCCTAGCTACTAGCTCCTAGCTTCGAGCTTCTAGCTCCTAGCTTCTAGCTTCTAGTTCCTAGCTTCTAGCTTCTAGTTCCTAGGCTCCTAGCTACTGCGGTTTGTCCCTTTGGCGTGACGAAAACTATGGTTCCTGGGCGGGAAGGCTGCGAAGCGTGATCTCTTTTACGCGCTCGGGCGTAAGTTGTGGGAATTTGAGGATGATTCAAGATTTAGGCGAGGCGGCTCCAGGCGTTGCGGGGCTTTGATCTTTGGATAAGGAGCGGATGTATTGAATGAGAGCGCGCACTTCTTCATTGTTGGCGCGGCCAAAGGACTCGGCAGGCATTTTGCCTTTGCCATTGCGAATGAGACTGAACAGTTGTTGATCCGTAAATCCGATTAGTGATTTTGGATCTGTCCAATCCAACATTCCGAGCTGTCGATCCTTCGCGATATCGGTCTTCCCGTCGCCGTTTGCGCCGTGGCATATGGCACAATCCCTTTGATACAGCATTTTTGTGTTGTTCGCGGGAGCAGCATCTTGAGGGATTTGAGCCTGAGCGGATGCTGACGCGGACGTGATGAGAACTGCTGTGGTAATCAGAAGGAGCGACTTGATCATGCTGGTCTCCGCAGTCGCAGGTGTCGGGGGAGAGGCATCTTGCAGCTGTTGGAATGATTCGTGCCAATTATAGGCCCAGGCGGGCGATAGGCGGTGGCGGATGGATGCAAGTGCCCCTGGCAAAAGGGTAAGCGCGATGGATGATCTATTCGAGGAACTCGCGCACAAAGGGGTTCTCGCTGGCGACGATGTCTTGAAGCGAGCCATCGAAGATAAGGCGGCCCTCGGCGAGCATCAGGAAGGTTGTGGTCGCGTGCGTCTGGCCTTTTGGGAGGGGAACCATGCGACCCTCGTTGCTGTCGAAATGATGAGTGCACATGGTGAACGCGTCCTGAAGCCGATGCGTGACCAGCAATGAGGGCGTGCGATAGACATCGCGTTGTTTGACAATCAGCTCGATGATGGTTGTCGAGGTGATCGGATCGAGTCCGCCAGTGGGCGAATCGTAGAGAAGCAGATCGGGATTGTGGATCAGCGCGCGGGCGATTGCGACGCGACGCCTCATGCCGCCCGAGAGACTGCCTGGATAAAGGCTGAACGTCTCTTCCAATCCCACGAATCTCAGGGCTTCACGGACGCGAGTATTGATTTCGTCGTCATCTACCCGCTCCTGAATGAGTTGGTACGCGACGTTGTCGCGGACAGTCAAGGAATCAAAGAGGGCGCCCTCTTGAAAGACCATGCCCGTGCGGGTGCGGAGATGGAAGAGCTGCTGTTCGCGCATGCGCGAGATCTCTTCTCCGAACAAGTGGATGCTGCCTTCGTCTGGGCGGAGCAGGCCGTTGGCGAGTTTGAGCAGGACACTTTTTCCTACGCCGGCGGGTCCGAGGAGGATGCGTGTTTCTCCGGGTGCGACGGAGAAGCTAACGTCCTCCAAAACCGGCGGCCCGGCAAATGCGATGGAGACATCGCGAAATGAGAGAACGGGCCCGTCTTGCGAGGCGGGGCCAGAGTCGTGCTTGAGAGGAACGGGGATGGCAAAATCAGTCATCAGCCGAATAGGGTGAGCATGATCTGGGTAAGGAGGAAGTCTACAAAAATGATGAGCACCGAGGAAGTGACGACGGCCTTAATCGTCGAGCGGCCAACGCCCTCGGTTCCGCCGGTGGTTCTGAGGCCATAAAAGCAACCAATGGAGGCAATGATGAATCCGGAGAAAAGGGGTTTTACAAGACCTTGCAGGATGTCGGCAAGGTGCAGGTACTCATAAGCCATCGAAAAATACTGGGTGCCGTTCTGGTGATTCATAAAGACGGTGACGGCGGCCCCGCCGAGGATCCCAAAAAAGTTGGCAACGATGGTGAGAAAGAAGAGCATGGTCACGCACGCGAAGATGCGTGGAGTTACCAGTTTACGAATCGGATCGACGCCCAGGGCGCGCATTGCATCGATCTGTTCGGTAACAACCATCGAGCCGAGTTCGCTTGCCATGGAAGAAGCGTTGCGACCGGAGACCATGATGCCCGTGAGGACGGGGCCCAATTCGCGAATCATGGACATCGCCACAAACCGGCCCGTGACGGAGGTGGCGCCGAATTGCGAGAGGGTCGCGGCGGACTGAAGCGCCAAAACACCTCCGGTAAAGAAGCCGGACAGCAATACAATAGAGGCCGAACCCACTCCGATAATGTCGGCTTGAATCAGGAAGTCAGGCCAATAGATGGGAGGACGAAACAGATTGGTCGCGCCACGGTACGCAAACAGGGAGTAGTCCTGAATGGTGAGCACGAGATTCTTGGCGGTCGTTTCGACTGATAAAGCCATCTGGTTGCCAGCCTGTGGGTTGCGGGAGCGAGTGCGTGGTCTCCTGCACAGGATAGCGCATGGAGGTTACGGAATCGGATAACTCTTCTCTTTCTCTTCGCGTCGCAAGATTTACACGCGAGAATGCAAGATCGGCCCACTGAGTGAATCTTCCATGCTCTAAGTGTCTCAAGCTGCTGGAATTTGCTTTGGTATACCGCTTGCCTGACACCACGGTGGAGGTTTTGCATCTAAATATGGAGTATAGGTAAAGATTACAGGGGGAGTTTTCATGCATTCGTTCCGCTTGCGGCTGATCCTCGCTCTTATTGCAGGCGTGACATTGGTCTCTGTCGCATCGACCTACTTTGAAGTCTTGGCTCATAAACACGCCTTGCGCAAAGAGTTGGAACAGCGTTCAACGTGGATGGGACCCAGTATCCAGCCTGATGTGGAGCGCATTTTATCGGGCGGGAACCCCGCCGATCTGCCTGCACTCGTTGCGCGAGCGCAATCTCAGATTGGCGCCCTCGGAGTAGGTGTATATGACCCCTCAGGCCAGTTGATAGCTTCCAGCGGCGTTCCCGAAGTGTTCCAAGCCATATCGGAAACACCTTTCAAATCCCTCGCCAAGACCCCCGTGCAATCCCTGTCGAGAACGCAGATTGAGAAATCACTGCAGAAGGGAACTCCGATCAATGTGTTCGGACACACCGGAGACACGCAGTGGCTTGAAGAGGTATTCCCGCTTCATGACGGAAATGACCTAAAGGGCGCTCTGGTCATTCTGGTTGATTCGGGGTATATCCGCGATCAGAGCTACGACTCGTGGTGGCGAAGCTTCTTTCGAATCGTCGTGACGGTTGTTTTGATTGTCGGCGTCACGTTCTTGATGGTTCGCTGGTTCCTGATGACGCCTCTCACGCGGGTCGCGGAGCGGTTGAGGCGTCTGCGGCTGGGGCATTTTGAGAAAGGGTTTGGCGAATCGAACGATCTGAATCTATTCAGCCCTCTGGCTCGCGAAGTGGAGACGATGGCGGAGAGCCTGCTTGCCGCGCGTGCTGCAGCGGCAGCAGAGGCGCGACTGCTCGATGCGCGAGAAAACTACTGGACGCCGGAGCGGCTTGCCGTACACATGCGGAACAGGACCGGCAACGGGCGAATTTTTGTAGTCTCGAATCGCGAACCGTACGTGCATGTGCGCCAGGGGCGAGAAACGGTTTGCATTGTTCCTCCCAGTGGATTGGTGACAGCGATCGAGCCAGTGCTTCGTGCTTGCGATGGTGTTTGGGTTGCAAGCGGCAACGGCAATGCGGACGCTGCAAACGTTGATGAATTTGACCGGCTCCGCGTACCGCCTGACGACCCGCGCTATACATTGCGGCGGGTCTGGCTTTCGGCCGACGAGGAATCAAAGTACTACGATGGGTTTTCGAACGAGGGATTGTGGCCGCTATGCCACATTGCTCACACGCGCCCTACGTTCAGGGCAGCGGATTGGGAATGCTATCAGCGAGTGAATGAAAAGTTTGCCACTGCGGTGCTGGAAGAGATGAAGGGCAGCGTGGACCCGCTCGTGTTTGTGCAGGACTACCATTTTGCGCTGCTGCCGAGGCTGATCAAGGCGGCACGGCCTGATGCACGTGTCGCCATCTTCTGGCATATTCCGTGGCCTAATCCCGAGGCTTTTGGAATCTGCCCGTGGCAGGCGCAGTTGCTTGACGGACTGCTGGGCGCGGACCTGATCGGGTTTCATATTCCCCTTCACTGCAATAATTTTCTATCCACAGTCGACCGCGTTCTCGAGTCACGAACGGACCGCGAACACATGACTGCACGCCGTCATGGACACACAACGATGGTGCGGCCGTATCCAGTGAGTGTTGCCTTCAGCGGCGGAATTCCCGGATCGCTGCGGGCAATTCTCTCCCAGGATGAAGACGATCGCGCGGCAGAACGCAAATTCCTGCTGTCGGAATTTGGCGTGCGTGCGGAGAGTATGGCGATTGGCGTCGATCGGCTCGACTACACCAAAGGCATCGTTGAGCGCCTGCTGGCCATTGAACAGTTGATTGAAGAACACCCGTGGCACTGGGAACGGTTGACGATGGTGCAGATTGCCGCGCCAAGCAGGACCCGCATTCCCAGCTATGTAGAGCTGCGAAGGCGCGTGGATGAAGAAGTACATCGCATCAATCAACGCTTTCAGACGTCTCGATGGAAGCCGATCGTTTTGATTGATCGCCAATGCACGCACGAGGAGGTAAGCCGCTGGTATCGCGCCGCGGATATTTGCCTGGTTACTTCATTGCATGACGGCATGAATCTCGTTGCCAAGGAATTTGCGGCGGCGCGCGACGACGAGGATGGGGTGCTCGTGCTGAGCAAATTTGCCGGCGCGGCGGTGGAGTTGCGCGATGCGCTGATTGTGAATCCCTATGACATCGCGGAAGTTGCCGAGGCAATTCACCGCGGGTTGGATATGCCACGTGCCGAGCGGAGGGAACGCATGCAACATATGCGGCGCGTAGTGATGGAACACAATATTTACAGATGGGCGGCCATGATTCTGGGTGATCTGCGCGACGTTCGCCTTGAAATCGACGACGGCATTGCAGCTTACAGTGCCGGACCTTCGTCTGAGCCTGCCCCGGCAGACGAGCGCCGTAAGATGGCTTAGAAAGCGAGCAATCGTTGACCCCCGAAGCGGCAGAAAAACTAGAAGAATTTTTTCGCTCCTTCACTGGAGGAGCGTATCCACTCCTGCTGCTCGATTACGACGGAACACTCGCGGGCTTCCGCATTGACCGGTTCACCGCGCGGCCCTGGGCCGGTGTGCGCGAGTTGCTTACAGAGATTCAGAGCGGAGGGCGCACGCGGATGGCGGTAATCTCGGGCCGTCCGGCAGCGGAAGTGAATTCGATGCTGCAGCTTGATTCTCCCATTGAAGTTTGGGGATTGCACGGAGCGGAGCGTCTTTATACCGACGGAAGACGTGAGTTGGAAGAGGCCTCTCCTGCGGCGCGTCATGGACTCGAGGCGTTGCGTGAGCGCCTGAAGCGCGACAGCCTCGGAGGATTGTTTGAAGACAAGCCGAATGCGGTAGTGATGCACTGGCGTGGCCATACTCCCCACCAGGCCAGGCTTATCGAACGCAAGGCTCGCGCACTGTTTGAACCTGTTGCAGAAATGGATGGACTTTCGCTGTTGGATTTTGAAGCAGGGGTAGAACTGCGCGTGGGCCGCGACAAGGGCGGAGCAGTGAATGCAATTATGGCGGAGGCCGGACCGGGACGTCCGGTGACTTTCCTGGGCGATGACCTGACGGACGAAAGCGCGTTTCGTTCGGTGAACGGCGCAGAGGCGCCGCACCTGAGCGTGCTGATGCGGCGCGAATGGCGAGAGACCGCGGCGGACGTATGGCTGAGGCCGCCGGAAGAGCTGCGAGGGTTCCTGCAACAATGGGTTTCGGCACTGGGACCGCAGAGTTCGAAATGACGACTGGACACGTCGAATCGCTGCAATCAGACGTTGAAGTGATCGCCGCGACATTAGACCAGAGATTCGTTCTAGCGAATCTTTTTGAGTTGTATGCTCACGATTTCAGCGAGTTTCATGATGTGGATGTCGGGGAGGAAGGCCGGTTCGGCTATCCGCAACTCGCGCTCTATTGGAGCGACGCTAGCCGGTTGCCATTCCTCGTCAGAGTGAAGGGAAAGCTGGCGGGGTTTGTTCTCGTAAAGAGGGGCTCTGAGCTGTCAGATGATCCAGCAATCTGGGACATCGCGGAATTCTTCATTCTCCGCCGATACAGAGGGCGCGGAATTGGCTCCGAAGTGGCGCATCAAGTGTGGCGGCGAGTGCCAGGGCGATGGGAGATTCGCGTGATGGAATCTAACCAAGCGGGTTGCGAGTTCTGGCAGCGGGCAATCGCCGGATTCGCAGGCGCGCCTGTTTCTTCCAGACCTTATGAAAAGGGCGGCGTCGCCTGGCGCACATTTTCTTTTGAGTCGTGACCGCAGTTAGTAGCGGCTCGTGAATCTATTCGCGGCCGCGTTTGCGGATCTCAATGTTCAGGCGCTTGATCTTCTGGTTGAGAGTAGAGAGCGGGATTCGGAACTGCTCGGCGGCGTCGGTTTGATTCCAATTGCATCTCTCGAGTTTTTCAATAATGATGCGGCGTTCAATATCTTCGAGGATGTCGAACAGGGATGCATTTGGATTGTGTTCGAGCAGCGCATCTTGAAAATTGCGACCGGTGATGTGTCCGGGCAGCAGGTCTGAGCCGATTACGGCACCTGAAGAGAGCACCACTCCGCGTTCGATGGAATTCTCCAACTCGCGCACATTGCCGGGCCATTCGTAATCCACGAGCGCACGCATTGCGTCAGACGACAACCTTCGGGTTGAGAGGCCGTTTTCTTTGGCATAGAACTCAAGAAAGTGAGTCACGAGGAGAGGAATATCTTCGCGTCGGGCGCGCAGCGGGGGAAGATCGACTGTAATGACATTGAGTCGATAGAAGAGATCTTCGCGGAAGCGGCCCTCACGCACGGCCTGGCGCAGGTCGATGTTGGTAGCGGCAATGATGCGTACGTCTACCTGGAGTTCCTGAATTCCACCCAAGTGCATGAAGCGGCGATCCTGAAGGACGCGCAAAATCTTGGCCTGGGTATCCATGCCCATGGTGGCGATCTCGTCGAGAAAGAGAGTGCCGCCGTTGGCTACTTCGAACAGACCTTTCTTCGAAGCGACAGCCGATGTGAACGCTCCCTTTACGTGGCCGAAGAGCGTGGACTCGAGCAGTTCAGAGGGCATGGCGCCCGTATTGATGGGGACGAATGGCTTGTCGCGGCGGGGGGAGTTGGCGTGAATGGCTTTGGCGATGAGTTCCTTGCCGGTTCCGCTCTCTCCCTGGATGAGAACGGTGGAACGGCTCGGCGCCACCTGCGCAATCAAGTCGAAGACGCGCAGCATGGTATCGCTCTTGCCAACGATGTTCGCGAAGTTGTAACGCTGCTTGAGCGTGCGCTTGAGCTGCAGGTTCTCTTCTTCGGCGCGGTAGCGTGCAACGGCAGAACGAATATCCGCGAGCAGCTTTTCGTTGTCCCACGGCTTCTGGACGAAATTCTCCGCACCGGCGCGAACCGCTTCGACTACGTTGTCGACGGTGCCGTAAGCGGTGATCATGATGATCGGCGTTTCAGGCTGGCGTTCCTTGATTTGGGGCAGGAGTTCGAGGCCGCTTTGACCCGGCAAAGCCAAATCGAGCAGCACCAGGTCGAAGGTCTCCAACTCGAGAATTCGCAGCCCCTGATCGCCGTCGCTGGCCATCTTCACGGAATAACCTTCGAGCGTCAGCAAGAGTTCGAGCGACTCGCGAATGCCAGCCTCGTCGTCGATCACAAGAATGCTGGCACCATTGGGATTGGACGAGAAAGCAGGTCCTGATCCGGACAGATTCAAAGCTTGTTCAACCTCAGACATGTACCGACTTCCTTAAGAGCGGAAATTCAAGGTGGAAGGTTGTGCCGGCGCCGACTGCGCTCTCGACATGAATTTTGCCCGCATGTTCCTGAATAATGCCGTAGGAAACGGACAAGCCAAGCCCCGTTCCGCGTCTCTCACCAGGCCGAGGCGATGTTTTGGTGGTGAAGAACGGATCGTAAATGCGCTTCAAATGTTCCGGCGCAATGCCCGAGCCGGAATCTGCAACGATGGCCTCAACGTGGCCATTGGCGAGTGTAGTCACGCGCAATCTTCCACCGCTGGGCATTGACTCTTTGGCGTTCAGCAGAAGATTGAGAAAGACCTGCTGAAGCTTTCCGGGGTTGCCGTGGATGGTGGGCAGATCGTCTGCCAGATCTGCATCGACAATGACCTGAGCGGTTTTGAACTGGTGTTCGAGGAGCGACAGCGTATCGCGAATCACCTGGTTCAAATTTGTTTCGCGGAACTCGGTCGTCGAAGTGCGTGAGAAGTTCAACAAGCCATTTGCAATTTCAGAAGCACGGAAACTCTGCTGGGTGATTTTCTCGAGCACGGGACCGAGGCGCGTATCGCCTCGCATCTGCTTTGAAAGCATCTGTGCGTAGGACGAGATGACCGCCAACGGCGTATTGATTTCGTGGGCAACGCCGGCAGCGAGCAAACCGATAGAACTGAGTTTGTCGGCCTGTGCCAACTGCGTTTCGAGCGATACCCGCTCGGTGATGTCGTCCACGAGAATGATGCGGCCCACGACAACGAAATCGCGTGAGAAAAGCGGCGCAATGGCGATGTTGGCGGTGCGCTGTTCTCCGGCGCGGGTGGTGAGCGGGAACTTGTAGAGGTGATGCACGCCGGGCTCATTGCGGAACCCTTCAAGCGCGTCGATGAACTCGGGAGGAAAGACGCTCCTGACTGGTTGGCCGAGCGCCTCGCTGCGGCTGACGGCGTACATCGCTTCCATCTGCGCATTCCAGCTCTCAATGCTGTCGTCGAGATCCAGGGCGAGGATTCCGACGTTAATGGATTCGACGATGTTTTCGTTGAATTCCTTCAGCCGCTCAAACTCGCTGATTTTTTCTTCGAGGCGCGCATAGAGACTGGCATTCTGCAGCGCGATGCCAATGTAACTGGCGAGCGATTCGAGCAGTTCGACATCTTCGCTGGAGAGAAAGTCGCCGCCGATGGTGCGGCCCAATCCGATTACGGCGATTGTGCGAGTCGCCGATCCGTCCTGCACGCGGCAAGGCAGATAGTAGTTGAGATCGAGAAGGGCGGCAGTCTTCTGCTGGTCCGGCGGAAGATGCAGGACCTGCTGCGCGTTCTCAAGGAAGATGTGGCTATGATCGGAGGCGCGATCGAAGTCGAGGAAACCGAGAGCCAAGGATCGCTGCGCAGCACCGGGAGGCAATCCGTGAGAAGCCGCGAGGCGCAGACCTTCGCGCTCCTCTGCCAGAAACACGGCGACACGCGCGACAAGTAGCGTGCGAGGAAGGCGCTCCACGATCGAAGCGAGCAGGGCTTCGATATTAGTTTCCGAACTCAAGCCGCGGCCAAACTCCACCAGCGCCTTGCGATAGTCGTAGCGATGACGATCAAATGCCTTGTCGACCCAGCCTTGAATACGTCGCTTGAGCGGGTCAAAGACTGCCGCCGTTCCGAGGATGGCCAGAAGCAAGGCCCATTCGCGGATCGCTTCCGGGAACCGCTGATGCACGATTTCGGCGGCGAGTGCAATCACGCCAAAGTAGCCGCCCAGGAGCATGCCGGTTGCGAGGGTATAGGCCACACCACGCTTGAAGATGAGGTCGGTATCCATCAGGCGGTAGCGGACAATGGACCAGCAGAATGTCAGAGGCAGGAAGACGAGCGACAATCCCGCAAGCTTGGTGAGCAGAGCGGGCATGTGCACATCGAACAGGAATGGAATGGCATACAGCAGGGTGAAGGGCAGAACCGCGAGAAGTGCGCCGCGGGTCAGCCACTTCAACTGCTGACGAAGCAAGGGCGTGTTTGCGCGGCTATAGCTGTGAAGGAAGAGGATGGCGGCGAGAACGTAAAAGGTAGCGACATACGCCGTGCCAACCTGATCAATCCGGTGCCTTAGTATGCCCGTAGCTTGCCAGCGGGTGATGGCGACGAGCCAGATGCAGAAGAGGGCGATTCCAGGTGCGTAGAGGAATGGAACGAGCCAGCGACGCCGGAGACCCTTGAGGCGCTCCACTGGGAAGCTCAGCGCAAAATGCAAAAAGAGCGCCGGCTGCAAGGATTCGGCAAGCGTATTTATCCAGAAAGCGGACCAGTCAACGAGATCAAGCTTGCCCGTGACCTTGATGGAATGCCAAGCAAACGAGACCAGGCAGAACAGATAAAAGTGCGTCGCGCGAGGCGCGGTCCAGCGGCGGAACAGGACATAAAGGCCGATGGCCAGATAAATGAGCCCGATGAAACGCAATGCCTGCTGGAGACTGCGATCGGGCGGCTCCGGGATGACCACCACGGGAGTATCGAGCGGCACACCACCCCGGGTAATGGCGTAGTTGGCCTTTCCGTAGACCCCGGTGCGGAACAGTTCACGCTCTTTTTCGGGTACGCGGATGGTGGGGGAATCATTGACCCCCGTGAGCAGGTCGTTTACATGAATGCCGGCGCGCTCGCCTGGGCTATTCGGCAATACTTTGTCGGCAACGAGCCCGCGTCCATCGTGTGATTCGGTCCACCAGACGCCGTCATCGGGCTGCTGGAACTGGCTCTCCTGCCTAAAATTCCACACAGCAAGGAGCACCAGACCGACCGTAACAACGGCCAGCAGCGTCGCCTGCAAGCGGTTGAAGAGACCTGTCTCCATGCGCGAGGGACCTTTTACGTCACTTCTTACATAGCACGTAGGGTGCCATGTAGAGAGGTTCTGATGTCAGTAACTTACCTCCTGACAATTTGTTGAGAAGACACGAGATAGGGACGGCAACACTTTTAAAAGGTCAACCGGAGGATTGCGGAATTCGTTAAAATATGCAGAAAACAATAGGGCTCCTACACCGAAAGGAATCGACTACGAAATTCGGTAGAGAGGTTAATCGGATTCCCTATCTGTCTGTCAGGGTTGCTGTTAGCCATGAAAAAACGGCTGTTTACCGATTTGGGTCAAGTCTCCCGATCAAGGTTGGCCGTAGGTCGCCTTTGGACCATGTTTTCGCAGGTAGTGATGCTCCCCAACGTGGGCCGGCAAACCTTCCGCTGCCGAATTCAACAGCACTGTACGGAATGCAAGGCGGGCGATGTACTCCATCACGTCGGCGTGTTCGACAGCTTCGGCGGCGTTCTTGCCCCATGCGAAAGGAGCGTGTCCGGCGACCAGCACTCCTGGGACCGCGATAGGGTCAAGACCCTCGGCTCGGAATCGACGAACGATGACTGCACCGGTGCTTCGCACGTAGCCGTCGGCGACTTCTTGTGCGGAGAGCGGTTCGGTTACGGGAATCTGGCCGTGAAAGTAGTCGGCATGGGTGGTACCGAAACAGGGAATCGGGCGGCAGGCCTGGGCCCAGGAGGTGGCGAACTCCGAGTGGGTGTGAACGACACCTCCGATCTGAGGAAACTCGCGATAGAGATAGGTGTGTGTATCCAGGTCACTGGAGGGACGGCGGGTTCCATCGACGATCTTGCCATTGAGGTTGGTTACGACGAGATCGGCGGGGGTGAGACTTGCGTAGTCCATCCCGCTCGGCTTGATGACGACGAGAGGCTCGGCGCCTGAGCGGTCGATGCCGCTGGCGTTGCCAAACGTGTGCGGAGCGAGTCCCCGGCGGGAGATTTCCCGGTTAGCTTCGAGGACTTCATTGCGAAGGGATTCGAGTAGCATGTTGGACTTCCTTGATACGTCGCTTCAGAAAGCGTTTACCGCTCAAGTTTATCAGCAGAATGACAGCACACGCAGCACATCCATTATGATGGGCGCGGTTCGATGGCGAGCAGAATTCGTGCTCAATTCTTGATGCAGTCGCCGCGCTCGAAAGGAAAGGCCGGGATGGATCGTCGCAGTTTTGTAAAAACCGCTGCTCTGGTGCCGCTCGCCACTGGATGCGCATCGTTCTCGCTGGCATCGCCGGTCGAGTCGAAGCAGGAAAATGCTACGGCCCACGGCGCTACTTCGGCCCCTATGCACGATCGGTACGAACTCACTTTGCGCCGGGTGTTAACGGGGGATTCACCCGCATACACTGAGGAGTTTCTGCTGGCTGATGTGCGCCCAACTGCCGAGCGCCGATTCACGGAGTTTAGCGGCGATCTTTCGGGCCGTTACATTGGGGCCCTGGCGACAGCAAGCCAGGTGTATGGCACGAAATTTCCGAGTCTCGACGGACTCGTACAAAAGGTGATTGCCTGCCAAAAGCCGGATGGATATTTCGGGCGTTCCTTCCATTATGAAAAGCCTACAGACGATGACCTTGCGCTTCTCTGGGGGAATGGCAGACTACTGGTCGGGCTTGTTGAGTATTACCGGGTAAAGCCGTCGACTCAGGTGCTGGCGGCGAGCAAAAAGCTCGGCGACTGGCTGGTGCGGATTGGTCCGCTGATGTTGTCGAAGGACATCAGGGACGCGTTTGGCGCGCAGCATTTTGCCTCAAGCTACATCTGCTGGATGCAGCAGACCGAAGGGCTAGCCGGCCTTTACGTGATTACAAAAGATGAGCGATACCGAAAGCTTGCGGAAGAGATTGCTGCGGTGATCGAGAGACGACCGAGCGACCATGTGCACGGGTATCTGACGAGTCTGCGCGGGGTAATGGATCTGTACAGCGCGGCCGGGGACGCGCAGTTTCTTCGGCAATGCGAGAGCGCCTGGCAGGAAGTTGCCGGATCAAAGGATCTGCTGATTACGGGAGGCGTGCCAGAGGGCTGGAGCCCCAATGGGCATCGCACCGAAGGATGTGCCGAGGCCGATTGGGTTCGCTTCAATCTCTCGCTCTGGAAAGCAACAGGGAACGCGAAATATATCGCGATGGCAGAGCGCGCAGTCTTCAACGAACTGGCGTTCAACCAATATGCCAGCGGCGATTTTGGGCATCGTGTGTACACCGACACCGGACTGCCGGCGGCAGGAGCCGTGCGAGCCTGGTGGTGCTGTACGCTGCATGGGCTTCGGTGTTTCCCCGACGTGAGCACGAGTGCGTTTCGCAGCCAGCGAAACCGGTGGTACTACGACATGCCGGTTGATGGCCGCATGAAAACGGAGGCGTTGTCGGCAACCGCGGAGTCATCGCTCGCCACGGATGGGATGGTGCGGATCAAGATCACGGCTTCGAGTGGCGGCAAGACGGCACTGCTGGTGCGAAAGCCAGAGTGGGCAGACGCGGTCGATATTCAACCGCCGGGCGGCACGGCAATTACGCCAATGGAAAACGGGTATCTCGGCATTGAACGGATCTGGATTGCTGGGGACGTGGTGCAGGTGAAGTACGGAATGAAGCTCAAGGCGAATGAGGGTGCAGAGCGCCGCGTCTCCTATTGGTTCGGCCCGTGGCTGCTGGGGGCGTGCGCCGCGGACAATCCTGCCTACTTCAACGAAATGACGGCAGACAACAAACTGGGGCGGGTTGTGCGAGAGGCGAAATCGGGCGGGAAGGTCGCGGGGCCGTTTGCAGTGCCAATAGCCGCGAGGGAGTTCCGGTGCATTCCCGCTGAGTTTCCAGATCAGCCGGGGACGGTCACGCTGAGGGCGATTGCCGAGCAGACGGGGCAGCCAACGACGAGTTGGGAATTGCGGTTCCTGGCGGACGAGCGCGGATGAAGTCTTCGGCCTAACCGGCGCGATTCGAGTGAGTCACGGCGCCTCATGGCACCTTTGTGTCTGCTTTCCTGGCTTTCCCGCATAAATTGCGAGCTGGCTGTAAACTCGGGGCTCAGGCAGGCGTCTACCTGAGTGATGGCAGCCTGCACCACGTTGGAACCGATGACGAAGGCCCCGGCGGATGAGATTGCCGCGCAGGATTTTGCGACTGTCGTTGCGCGGCACCGTGCGCAGATATTCCGGTTTTTGCTCGCATCTACGCGCGACGTCGACCTGGCCGAGACGCTGACTCAGGATTGTTTCCTCAAGGCGCACAGGAACTGGTCGAATTTTCGTGGTGACTCGACGGCCATGACATGGTTGATGCGGATCGCAATCAACCTGCAAAAGGATCAGTGGCGTAACCGTCGCCTTCAGTTCTGGAGACAGACGCGGACGAATTCGGTGGATGTAGATGAGGCCAGCGATTGGCTGCCCAGCGGAGAGCGCACGGCAGAGCAGCAGATGCTGGCTCGGGAACAGGTGGGGCACGTCTGGCGCGCGGTTGAAACATTGAGCGAGCGGCAGCGAACGGTATTTCTGTTGCGCTTCGTTGAGGATCTTGAACTGAAAGAGATTGCGGAGGCGACAGGCCTGAGCGAGGGGACAGTGAAGGCGCATCTTTCGCGAGCTCTGGGCAGAGTGCGGACGGAGCTGGGGGAAAAGAAATGAAACGCAACGATGAAGTTGCAGGACTGACAGATCAGCACGACGAGTTGGAGAAGCTTGATCCCAAGGTGGAAGAGGCTTTGAACAACTTCAAGCGTAGTGTTCATACGTGGAGCGAGGCCATGGTGAGCCGTCCGCGTAGTGCGCACGAACTTGTGGTGAAAAAGGTCTGGAAGTTGGCTGCGGGCTGGGCGCTTGGCGGGGTACTGATTGCCGGAGCTGTTTCTGGCGGCGTGTTCCAGCAGCATCACCAGCAGGAACTGGCCAGAATCGCGGCAGCACGCGAGGCGGAACATCAGCGTCAACTTGCTGCAGAGCGTGCTCTCGAAGAGGAGGAACTGCTGGCGCGGGTGGACAGCGATATTTCGCGTCAAGTTCCAAGGGCGATGGAGCCGCTGGCTTCATTGATGACAGACGATGAGATTCAATAAGGGATCAACAAAGCAATGGCCTCGAAAGCAAACAGGCGAAGGAGAACGCGATGAAAGGTTTGATGTCAGTACGGCTGGGAGTGATGATTGCCGCTCTTTTTGCGGCGGGTGTGGCGGGGGCGCAGGGTCCGGGAGCACCAATGCCGGTTGAACCCGGGGCCGGTCCCGGATTTGCAGACCACAGGCCGCCGATGGAACGGGCGATGGGCCTTCGCGGTGAGCGCGGACGCTGGTGGAACAATCCCACGATCGTGGAGAAGTTGAAGCTCACCGACGATCAGCGCAAGGCGATGGACGGGATTTTGCAGCAGCATCGCGAGAAGCTGATTGATTTGCGCGCGAACGTGGATAAGGCCGAACTCGGGATGGAGCCGATGATGGGCCAGGACCAGCCCAATGAAGCGGCTGTGATGTCGCAAATCGACAAAATCGCGCAGGCACGTGCGGAACTGGAAAAGGCGAATGCACGCTTCCTGTTTGCCTTGCGCGCCAAGCTGACTCCGGAACAGTGGAAGCAGGTGCAGGAGTACCGCGCAACTCATGAAGGCATGCGGCGGAACTGGGATCGGCAGGGTCCGCGCCATGGTGATCGTCCCGGGCGTGTGACGCCTCCTCCACCCCCTGCGGCCCCGGCGGCTCCAGGTCCACAGGGGATGCTGGAAGACGGTCCTGGGATGGATGCGCCTGTACACACGGATGCTCCAGCGCCTGTTCACCAGTAGAGATTTTTCCTGGGTGTAAAGCAGAGAGCAATGCGGTTGCAACTAACACCGATGGCGGCAAGGGGTAGCCCTCTTGCCGCCGATTTTTCTGCGCGCGATTGCTAGACGTGCATCACGGCCTGGGCCAGATGGCTGAGGCTCGATTTTGCGTCGCCATAGAGCATCGATGTGCAGGACTTGAAGAAGAGGGGATTTTCAAGCCCAGAGAATCCGCGGCCCTGTCCGCGCTTGAGCACGATGACGCTCTTGGCGCGGTCCACCTCGAGGATAGGCATTCCGGCGATAAGCGATTTTGGATTGTCGCGCGCGTCGGGGTTGACGACGTCGTTGGCCCCAATGACTATGGCGACGTCGGTTGATGGGAACTCGGGATTGATCTGCTCCATCTCGTAAAGCGCGGAGTAGGGAACATTGGCTTCAGCCAGCAGGACGTTCATGTGGCCGGGCATGCGCCCTGCGACGGGGTGAATCGCGTACTTTACGGTGACGCCGCGGTCTTCGAGCAGTTCAGCGAGCTCGCGGACAGCGTGCTGTGCCTGTGCCGTTGCTAATCCATAGCCGGGCACAAAAACAACGCGATTCGCAAAGGCGAGCTGCATCGCAGCGTCGTCGATGGTGATCTCGCGCATGACACCGCCGGTTTCGGTAGTCGCTTCGGCGATGACCGCGCCAAAGCCGCCGAAGAGAACGTTGGTGATGGATCGGTTCATCGCCTTGCACATCAACACGGAAAGGATGAAACCGGAGAAACCGTCGAGCGTTCCGGCGATGATGAGTACGTTGTTGCCCAGTACAAAGCCTGTGGCGGCAGCGGCCAAGCCCGCATAGGAGTTCAGCAGCGACATCACAACAGGCATGTCAGCCGAGCCGATGGGGATGACGAGCATGACGCCAAATAGAAATGCCACACCGAGCATGGTGTAGAAGACGCCAGAAGCTTCGGGGTGCATGCAGAAGATGACGAAGCAGGAAGCCATCGTCAGAAAGACGATCAGGTTGACGGCGTTCTGGCCTTTGAACTGGATGGGTTTGCCGTGAATGACACCCTGCAGCTTGCCTGCAGCGATCAGCGATCCGGTGGTAGTGAGCGCGCCAAGGATGACTTCAAATCCGAGGGCACCGCGCGTGATTCCGGGCATGTCTCCCGCATGAACGAAGAATTCTCCAACGCCGACGAGGGCAGCGGCCAATGCGCCGAAAGCGTGGGAGAGCGCGGTTCGCTGCGGCATGGCGGTCATTGGAACCGAGATCGCCATCCAGGCTCCGATGATGGAGCCGAGGGAGAGCCCGGCGATGATCCAGACCCAGGTGATGATGTGGGTGCCAATGAGTGTGCCGACGATGGCGGCGAACATGCCGGCCTCGGCCAGGAACATTCCGCGGCGAGCGGTCTCGGGGTGCGACATGCCCTTGAGCGCAAAGATGAAGAGGATCGAGGCGACGAGGTATGTAGCTTCCATGAAGTAGGTGGAGAGGGTCATTTCGCCTCCCTCGCCTGTTCAGTCTTGCGCTTGCTGAACATTTTCAACATGCGATCGGTGATGCCGAAGCCGCCAACGACGTTGATGGTGGCGGTGGTGACCGCGATGAATCCCAGGATGTGCGCGAACAGCGGATAGTGCGCCGAACCCGCCAGAACCAGAGAGCCAATGAGCGAGATGCCGGAGATGGCATTGGTGGCGGACATCAGCGGGGTGTGAAGCAGAGGCGGCACGCGGCTGATGACCTGATAGCCCAAAAAGGCAGCCAGGGCAAAGACGTAAATCGAAGCGATGAGGACGGCTGGATTCATAGTTCCTTATCCGGTGTTGCGAGTTCACAACTCAGCACATGAACAGCGATTTGTCTCAAGTTCCAACTCAAACTTGAGAAGCCTTTCGCAGGCCTAACTGCGTTCCCTAGCCGAGAGCTTCGGCCGATTCAAGCAGCTTGGCAACGCGTGGGTTTACGGGACTTCCTTTGTGTGCGACGCACGCGCCTGCCAAAACTTCGTCGCCGAGATCGACGGCGATCTGGTCCTTTTTCACGATCAGTGCGAGGAAGTTGAGAATGTTGCGCGCGTAGAGTTGGCTCGCGTGTACGGGTACCTCGGCAGGAAGATTCATCGGGGCCATCAGCGTTACGCCACCTAGAGTCTGTGTGACGCCGGGGCGGGTCAATTCGCAGTTGCCTCCCGCCGGCGCAGCGAGATCGACCAGCACGGAACCGGGGCGCATGGCTTCGATTGCCGCGCGACGAATGAGCCGCGGTGCGGGCCTGCCTGGAACTTGCGCGGTGGTGACAATGACGTCGGAATGGGATGCAGTACGTGTGATGAGGTCGCGGCCGCGGTTGAGCGCTTCTTCGGTCAATTCGGCAGCGTAGCCTCCGCCGCCTTCCGTGGCGATGCCGCCGAGATCCACATCAAGAAACTTGGCGCCGAGTGATCGGACCTGTTCGCCGGCAGCGGCACGAACATCGTAGGCTTCAACAACCGCGCCGAGGCGACGTGCGGTGGCGATGGCCTGCAGACCTGCGACGCCGGCTCCAATGACAAAGACGCGCGCGGGCGGAATGGTGCCTGCCGCAGTCATCAGCATCGGAAAGAGGCGTGGCAAGATGCCGGCGGCGTCGATGATGGCCTTATAGCCGGCGATGGTAGCCATCGAAGAGAGTGCATCCATCGACTGCGCGCGGCTGATGCGCGGAACCAGTTCCATGCTGAACAGCGTTACATGCAGCGCGATGGCGGTGGCCAGGGCAGAAGGTGCGTCGAGAGGCCGCAAGAAGCCTATGACGACGGCACCCGATTTGAGCAGGGCCTGGTCGGCGGCGCTGGGGGCATTTACTACCGGCAACAAATCGGCATGGGCCAGAATCGATGCACGATCGACGGTAACCCCGGCTCCGACTTCCTGGTAGGCTGTGTCGTACGCACCGGCCGAGATTCCTGCGCCAGCCTCTACTGCAACTTCGATCCCTTGCGCCAGGAGTGCCTTGAGGCTTTCAGGTAGTAAAGCGACACGTGTTTCGCCGGGAGCGGTTTCTTTAAGAATGCCTAAAAGCAATTTGCCTCCGCAAACGATGGGGCGGGATAGATGCAAGGACAAATACCACCGTACGCGCAAGCGCGTCCATGGTCATCCCTAAAAATTATTCAGCAACAAGGGAGGAGGGCCGTGTGATGTTGGTCACCTGGGAGGAAGGGTTGCGCGGACAGGCTCTCATCGAGCCCGTCCGCATGGTCTGTACAGCTATTTCGGTAACGGAGCGGAGCCGGTGACGGTGAATCCGGCTTCGGATTTTGCTTTTGTTTCCTGCGGTTGTGCGCCACCGAGGGTGAGCGTGTATTTGCCGGCAAGGATGGAGCGGTTGCCCTTATCGTCGACGCTGGAAATCGAGCGGGGGTCGATCTTTAGCGTGACTTCCCTGGTGGCTCCAGGTGCGATGGTGACGCGTTCGAAGCCTACAAGGGAGTGAATCGGGCCACCTTCCTGTGGAGTCTTCACGTACGCCTCAACGACCTCGTCGCCAGCCATGGTTCCGGAGTTGGTGACGCTGACCGTGGCGGTGAGCGGATCACCAGCCTTGATCGTCTGGGCGGAAAGCTTCACCGGTCCGTACTTGAAGGCGGAGTAGCTGAGGCCATAACCGAAGCCCCAAAGCGGCTTGCCCTGGAAGTAGCGGTAAGTGCGGCCCTTGATGCCGTAGTCGGTAAATTCGGGCAGTCCGTCGAGTCCGGCGTAGAAGGTGACGGGGAGGCGTCCGGCGGGATTGTTGAGACCGGCGAGGGTGCGCGCAATCGCGGTTCCGCCTTCGACACCCGGATACCATGCTTCGAGAACAGCGGCGGCATGTTCGTTTGCCCAGTTCAGCGCCACCGCACTGCCGCTTTGCAACACAACGATGAGCGGTTTGCCGGTAGCGGAGAGGGCCTCAAGGAGCTTCTGTTGTGGCGCCGGGAGGTCGAGGCTGGTACGGTCTCCGCCGACGAAGCCGGGGATCTTAATGGGCATCTCCTCGCCTTCGAGCTGAGGTGACAGGCCGACAAAGGCCACAACGACGCTTGCTTCTTTTGCGCGCGCAACGGCTTCGTCGAGTTGTGCCTGGGCGGGCGCTTGCCATTTGAGTGTCACGCCGCCGCCTGCTTGGTCGCTGGAATGGGAATACTCGAACCGGAACTCGTGCTCTTTGGTGTCGGTGAAGTCAACCGCGACGGAGGCTGGCTTGGCAAACTTCATGATCGGTGGCGCGGTTGGCGAGGCACCGGGGGCAGCCTTGAAGTTGCCCATCTCCGACATGTCGCCGGCAATTCGCAGGGATCCTTCGCCGATGACCTTGCCGTCGAGTACAAAGTGATAGCTTTCAGACGGCGAGTACGGGAAACTGTCGGCGGCTTCTACGGTGAAGACGTAGTGACCGGGCGCGGGCGCTGCGATGGTGCCACTCCAGCGAACGGAGTAGTTGTGCGTGTCGACTTCGGGAACGGGCATCGCGTTTTCCCAGTCGGCCTGGACGGCGGGCTCTGTCCCAACGGCGACGGGACGGCCGGTCCAATCCGGTGTGGCAAAAAACTCGGTCTTCAAGCCTTTGTTCAATCCGAAGGCGGTTCGCGGGACCGGTACGCCAACGCCCTCCGCGAGGGTGGAACCCTGCGCGTAGAGGATGGGTGTGCTCTTGAACTGGTTCATGATGCCTTCGAGAGGCGTGACCGGGTGGAGCGGGGTGCCGACGTAGTTGCCGAGGATGGAGGTCAACTGATCAGCTGTCGGTCCTACGACTGCGATGTGTCCGGGAGCGCTCTTCAGCGGCAAGGCACCGTTGTTCTTGAGCAGAACGATTGATTCTTCGGCGGCTTTGCGAGCGGCGAGGCGGTTGGTGGTGTTTGCGGCGTCGGTGAACGGAATCTTATCGAGCGGATTCGCGCCTTGCGGATCGAAAAGGCCGAGTTGGAATCGCGCTTTATAGAGGCGCTCAGCCGCTTGCGTTACCAGATCTTCGGATACAAGCCCCTGGCGAACGGCATCAGCAAGCTTGTTGAAGCCTGGCGTCCAGATACTGCAGGACAGGTCTGTTCCCGCCTGTAAAGACAGGGCGGAGGAGTGCGTGATATCGGGCGTTTTCTTATGCCCCTGATTCACGTCGACAATCGCGCCGCAGTCGGAAACAACGAAGCCCTTGAATCCCCAGGCATCGCGAAGATGATCTTTGAGCAGCATTTTGTTTGTGCAGGCCGGCCACTCGTCGATGGAGTTGTAGGCGCACATCACGGATTGCACTTTGCCCTCAGTGACGGTGGCACGAAAGGCGGGCAGGTAAGTCTCTTCGAGATCGCGCTCGCTCGGATTGACATTGAAGCCATGGCGCAACTGCTCGGGGCCGCTATGCACTGCAAAGTGTTTGCTGGTGGCTACCGCGCGCAGATGATCGAGGTCGCTGCCCTGCACGCCTCCAATAAAGGCGATGCCGAGGCGGCCCGTCAGGAACGGATCTTCGCCGTATGTCTCCTGACCGCGCCCCCAGCGGGGATCGCGGAAGATGTTGATGTTGGGTGACCAGAAG
>Ga0207706_10001252_pt1 | contig 25571 bp, 17 predicted proteins | sample KBSC53metaG_FD_184318 | JGI IMG/M metagenome (GOLD analysis project Ga0207706, IMG submission 184318) | Corn rhizosphere microbial communities from Kellogg Biological Station, Michigan, USA - KBS C5-3 metaG (SPAdes) (version 2) | ecosystem: Host-associated > Plants > Roots > Rhizosphere > Soil ... | reverse complement strand
GGCGGCGGCCTAACATCAACTGACAGCGGGCCTGCCGCGATAAGCATTAATGGCGATCCCATTCCTATGGCATTTAGCGGCTCTGGAGTTTCCCGAAAGAACGCGCACGGAGCATCGCTGATAGACCCCGGCGCGAGTGAACCCTCAATCGTTGAAGTTCAGCCGGAGAGTGGCAATACTACCGGATCAAGAAGGGGGATGAGCGCAGACCTTGCGAACACGACCATTCCGCGAGGCACGAATACCCGGCTCCATGGACAGGCATTTCTATTCGACCGGCACAACGGATTCGGCGCGCTCAACTCCTCTACACAGTGGGTCCAGGAGACCACGCCCGCATCGCTCATCTCCACACCCGTCTTCACACCAATGCCATATTCCCCGATCGACCAGGACATAAGGTGGGGCGTTGGTGTTGGAGCGTCAATTCACAGAAACAGATTTTCCTGGGTCGCTTCGTTTGATAGTCATCGTCGCAACTATCCTGCCGTTTCAGCGGTAAGACATCCCGAGAATTTCTTCGCCCAGCCGTCGAATGACCAGATGCAGGTTCTCAGTGCCCGGCTTGGCTTGAGCAGCGCGAATCCAGTTGCGGCAGGCTTGGCCGCATATTCCAAGGTGCTCGAAACACTGGGCGGCCTGCTCGGGCCTGCCGATCGCACCTCTGCACAATGGACCGGCTTCGGCCGCATTGACATGAAGATAGCGGACCGCCACAAAATCGCCATCGAAGGAACCGGCGCCCGCTTGAGCTCGCCGGGTGGAGGATTCACACGTGCATCGGAGAGATACGGCACCCACAGTTTGGGATCTAGCCATGCGAGAGGAGAGTGGGCGCAAGGCCGGTGGGAAGCTTTTCTAACCCCAAATCTGCTGGTAGCTACTCAAGGTTCCATCGGGCACCACGAACGAAGTGCGCATCCCGAAACTCCTTCGGCGTACGAGCAAACCCTGAACGTCAATGCCTGGGGCCAGCTTCCGCAAATTGTAGTGGATTCGCGATACGGCTTCTCCATTGGCAACCCGGCACGTTTCGGCGCGGGACGCTATCCCGACGAACATCTTTACCAGGCGATCGAACAGCTCAGTTGGGTGCATGGAACATTCCTGTTTAAGGCAGGTTTCGAACTAAGTAAAAGCACAGACGCAACCAGTCGCTTGCGTAATGAGACGGGAACCTATCACTACTCCAGCGTAGAGAATTTCGCTTCGGACGCGCTGGCTTTCGCAGCATTTGGGCTGAACGGCCAATTGGATCCAATGGACCAGCACAACTGCGATCAGACAGGACGGGTTTGGCGGGATTCGACGGGCACATTGCACGGACTCGGCTACCTTCCGTGTTACTCCTACTACACGCAAACCATGGGCCCGCGGAATTGGTGGCTAAGCACCAACGACTTTGCTGGATATCTGACATCGCAGTGGCAACCGACGAAACGCCTTACGCTTTCACTAGCTGTACGCTGGGAACGGCAACAACTGCCGCCACCCTTGGCGTCTCTCCAAAACGCCGACCTTCCGCTGACGCAAAGACTCCCTGATCTCGGCAATAACTGGGGTCCGCGTGCCAGCTTCGCATGGGGCTCAGGGGAGTCACGTTGGCCGGTGCTGCGGTTTGGCTATGGCATGTATTTCGGTCGGACACCGAATGCGATCGTTGAGTCCGCTCTGACTCAAACCGGCTCGCTCAAGGGTGACTTGAGTTTCTTCATACGTCCCACAGACAACCTGAATGCAGGGGGAGCGCCACCTTTCCCCTATGTGCTCTCAGGAGAACCGACGAGCGTGGTAAAACCTGGAGCGGTCGAGTTCGATCCGCACTTTCGCAACGGGGAGATCCATCAAGCGGAAGCCTCGATTGACGAATCGCTGCCTGGCCATTTTCACCTTGAAGCGAGCGCAATCGCGAGCCTCGGCCGAAGGCTTCCAATCACTGTCGATGCCAATGTTGATCCAGCGATCAATCCGAAGACAATCACTTATGCGGTGGTGGATGGCAATCGTAGCGGGCCAATCAAAACACCGCTCATCACTGTTCCATATTTCGCGATGTGGCCATCAGCCGCTTCCGCGACAGGTGAAGCGGGACGGTTCAATTCGAATTATCAGCAGGTTGCAGAACTCTTCAGTCGCGCCAATTCCACCTACGAAGCCGCGAGGTTGCAGCTGATACGCAACGCCCGAGGTTTGACCATTCACGCACGATACACCTACGCGCATGCAATGGACTGGAATCCCAACGAGAGCGTTTTGGTAAACGGCAGCAGCGTGCTGGACCCACTGGATTTTCGGCAGGAATACGGCACAAGCAACCTGGACGTGCGCCATTCCCTGACCTCCGCCCTGATATGGGAGCCAAAGTGGAGGTTGAGCAATCGTGCGGGCCAATTCGCAAACGGGTGGTTGCTCTCCGGAACAGGCCAGTTCCATAGCGGTCTGCCTTACTCCATCCGGACAGCCGGTTCATTGGCAAGAGAGTTCGACGCGTCGGGCGTACCGATCGTCGCGCTCGGAGCCGGGATAAATGGCTATGGTGGAGACAATCGCATTTACGGTCTTGGTCGCAATACTTATCGCTACCCTTCGACATGGAAAGCGGACGTGCGTCTCGGCAAGCGCTTCAACCTGGGTCAAATGCGTCAGATTGAATTGCTTGCCGAGAGCTTTAATCTTTTCAATCACCAGAATGTAACCGAGTTGGAGACCGTCGGATATACGATCGCATCGGGAAATTCGCATGGAAGCCTGCCGACCTTGAACTTCCTGACAGGGCTCAAGACCGGGCAGACCGAATTCGGCAAACCGCTCACAGTGAACGCGACTGACAATTACCGGGAACGTCAGATTCAGGTCGGAGCGAGGTTAAGGTTCTAAGCACTTATACGACTGGCGCTGCTTGCGCGCTCAAACTCTTATACTGAGATGTCGGTAACGCATGCGCATCTTGTACTGATTTAACCTGGCGTCCGAAGAGAAAGGCCTTCCATGTATCGGTCATTCGCATTCTTGTGTTTGCTGGTCATCGCCATCGTGCTTCCTGCGGAACAGCCAAATCCAACGCGACCCCTCATCACTGGCATTTCGCACATGACGCTCTTCGCGGACGACTTGGAACAGTCTCAGCACTTCTACGCTTCCGTTGTTGGGTGGACGCAGGTGCCGACTGGAAAGCCCCAATCCGGCGTACGCTTTTATGCGAATCATGCCCAGTACATTGAACTGATTTCCCCTCCGACCAAAGGATTGGCAGATCGACTCGTGAGTATTGGATTCTCCACCAGCGATGCCGAGTCCATGCGAAGATTCCTGGCAGGCAACGGTGTGCCAGTTCCCCCCGCCGTTGCTGTCGATCATCTCGGAGACAAGTCCTTTTTGGTGCACGATCCAGAAGGGCATTCCATTGAATTCACACAGCCCGGACCAGATGCACCCAAGGAGGATAAAACCGCCAACCCTGTCAGTATTCACATCAATCACGCCGGTTTTGTCGTTCGTGACAGAGCAGCGCTTGATCATTTCTTCAAAGACATTCTTGGATTCCACTTGTATTGGCAAGGCGGCTCAGGCCCGGGCCACACCGATTGGGTCATGATGCAGGTGCCCGAAGGGACCGATTGGCTGGAATACATGCTGTATCTGCCGATCAACCCATCACGCCGCGAATTGAGCGGTGCAATTCATTTCTCGCCCGGCGTCGTCACCATCGCTGATCTGCAAAAGAGCCTGAAACAAAACGGATGGGTATCGACTTTGAATGAGCAACCGCTCCTTGGTGTAGATGCAAAATGGCAATTCGATTTGGCCGATCCCGATGGCACGAGAGTCGAATTTATGGAATTCAAGCCGGTAAAAGATCCTTGCTGCTCTCCTTACACCGGCCCTCAACCGAGTACAACACAATCCTGGTAATCGCTCGAACATATTCGATCGGAAATCGATTGGGCGAGTGTACGAGTAGTGCGACTTCGAAGTCTGCTATCGCAGCCCGCAAAGTGGTTCTGCCTCGACGCTGATGCCGTTAAGCGAAAAGCACGTCGCACCATTGACATCGGTTGAGAAAGTCCGCACCTTCGCAGCCTCTAATTCTGCAAGAACTTCCTGGCGGGGGTGGCCGTATCGGTTATGCAGACCGCAGGAAATGACTGCCCACTGCGGCCTCACGCGAGCGAGGAAGTCAGGTGTAGTCGAACTGACGCTTCCGTGGTGTCCCACTTTCAACAGCGTGCTTTTCAAGTCTGGCTCATTTAACATCGATTGCTCGATTGGAGCCTCGGCATCACCCTCGAGCAATACCGATGTGGCGCCGTATTTCACGTGCAACACAAGAGAGTCATTATTACTGGGCTCTATACCGGGGGCGTAATCTTTGAGCGGCGCGAACACTCTGATCTGCGCGTTTCCCAGCGTAAGCCCGTCGCCAGCACGGAGCTTCCGAATCTGAACGCGCAAACGAGTTGCTTCATCGAGCAAAGCCTTGTAGTCGGCCACCTCTGGATTGTTACCGACCCATAACTCGTTCGGTCGAAAGTTACGTAAGATCGCAGGCAATCCGCCCAGATGATCAGCGTGCGCGTGACTCAGCGCGACCACGTCCAGGTGCCGGATGCCGCGCCACCATAGTGCGGGAGATACAACCTCCTCGCCAATGTCGAACTCCTGCGAGGGCTGTCTCGGGCCTCCGCCAAAGCCACCGCCATCCAGCAGTAGTGTTCGACCATCTGGAGTAATCAAAAGCAGAGAATCTCCCTGGCCAACATCCAACGCCTCTACAAGCAGCGCATCGGTCGGATGCTGAATCGGTCGCGGCGCAATTGCTGCAAAGGCCGCAGCGATCAGAGCGACGAAGGCGGCAAAACGTTGCCAGTGGCCCCCCTCTCGATTTGCACGGCAAGCAAGGAAGATCGCCGCGCCCAGTAGCGCACAGAATGCTAAAGTCTGCCAAAGAAGCGGCCCGGGAATACGAAAATCTCCCCACGCTAGCGATCCAAACAGGTGCACCAGGCCAACGCCAACGTGGAGGAGAAACGCCACAGCCATCGCCGGAACCAACGCTGCAGTTGGCCACACCAAGAGCACGACCAATGTAACCAGCGCAGCGGGCATGAGCACAACAAGCAAAGGCAGAATAAGGATGTTGACCGGCAACGCAAACACGGTGATGCGATGAAAGTAGATTGCCATTGGCAACGTCATGGCCAATTCAACTACGCATGACACCGCAAAAAGCTCGATGCAGCGCAACGTCAAGCGCACTGCCCATGGGAAGAAGTCCCAGCCAATATGCCTTGACCCGGCACGTTGCAGTCCCACTGCAATCATGCGCAATGTGACTCTGAACTGTGCCAGATGCGCGGGCAACTTGACATCAATGGCGACAAGCTGAAGATTCCGTATTGCACTCAAGTAGGGATGCGCGGTGCACTGAAGCAGAGGGGCTGCGACCCCGCCGATTGAGACCACAGCGAGCAGCGTCATTTGAAAGCCGGAATCGAAAAGGCTACGGGGACTCACAGACAATAGACAGAGCGCCGCAAATCCGATTGTGTTCAGCGGGCTCCGTTCACGATAAAGAAGTCTGCCAAGCAGATAGAGCGTAACCATCAAGAGAGAGCGCTGCACCGGTGTCGCAAAGCCTGTAAATAGCGCATATGCCAGCGAAACGACAATGGTTACGAAAGTTGCCGCTACTCGCGGCAGGCGTAGGCGGCGAGCGAGCCAGAAGAGGCATCCCGCTACAATCGCGAGATGCAATCCTGAAACCACGAGCATATGGAACGATCCTGTGCGTTCAAAGCCCGCGCGAAGCGAATGGGTAAGATACGTCCGGTCGCCGGTCGTCATCGCCGCCAACATGATGGCGTCATCTTCACTGAGTCGAAGGATTGTAGGCACTTTCCGCATCGAATCGGGAAGAGCAAGCAGACGGGCACTCGAAGTTTGCTGCCACCTGGCAATGCGACACGCGAAAGAGGCGCGATTCCCCTGCCCGAGGGTCTCAACCCGGTCAATGGGTACAGAGGCCGTTGAAGTGATGCCCTGATCGAGTAGATATTCAGTGCGGCTCCATGCGCCAGGATCACGATAGACTTGCGGTGGCAACAGGCGAACCACTGCACGAACGCGTTCTCCGCATTCGAAAGCCCGCGCGGCAACGTGATCCATCGAATTCGCGGGCCAGTGGACGGTGAGCCGCACCGAGCCGTCAACTGGCGCCTGAATGTCTTCGTAATCATCAACTTTCTCAATCGTCGAGACGCGCAGGTCGACGCGCTGCGTCGCCAGATCAGTGACTGAGTCATCGACGCTCTGATCCGAATTGACCCGCACAGGCCCGGCAATTGAAACGGTTCCCTCGACCGTACGAAGCAGGCCGTCTGAGAGTGCGGCGATATCAGGCGAAGGTGCCGGACGTGGTTCCATCTCCCCGCACCACGCGCCCAGGAGGCACCACAACAGCGCAAGTGGAAGCCAAACGATCCGCTGCGCCCGCAAAGCCGCAAAACAGCAAAGTACCGCCACTGGAACAAACGCTATCAACACCACGCTCGGCCGCAGCCAGACAAACTCCGTTAACGCGATCCCCGCAGCAAACAGCCACGCGGCATGGAAGAGTGGAACTGTGCTGATAGGTGAATTTGACCCCGCGGTTGAAGGGGCAGGGAGTGGTGGCCCGGAATTGTCAGGTTGCGATTGCATTTACGCTTGAGATTAGAAAGGCGCTATGGCCCTCAAGCCTATCAGGCGCGCTTCAAATCGACCACTGTCTCCAGATGGAAGGTCTGCGGAAACAGGTCAATGAGGGTCATGGATTCAATCGCGTATCCCGAATCGATCAGTGCGTGCAGATCTCGTGCCAGCGTTGCTGGATCACATGAAACATAGACCAATCCTGGAGACCTGATGTCTGCGAGCTGCGAAGTTATCTCTGTACCCAGTCCAGTGCGCGGTGGATCAACAATAATCAAATCAGGCCGGCTGGCGCGGTTCTGACCTCGGAGAAATGCAAGAGTCTCCGCCTTCACAGCCTCACCTGCCATGCCGGTCAAATTCTGGTTGAGTGCTGCCAATGCCGTGGGCGAGGACTCCACTGCTACGACCCGCTCAAAGTTCTTCGCAAGCCGCCGGGCGAATAAACCAACACCTGCAAAGAGATCCCAAGCCAGGGCGCCCGTGTATCCACGTGTGACTCGATCCACGAGTTCGTCGATAAGCCAGCGGTTCACTTGGAAGAAGGCTCCCTGGTCGACGCGATAGTCGACCTTTCCGGCTCGATAAGCGAGAGATGGGGCACCCCAACGATCTTTCGTTTGGGACTCGTGCCTTGCACGGTCCTCAACTAACAGTTCTGCGCCCCGCAAGGTCGGTATCCGCTCACTAAGCACTCCGCAGAATCTGTCGAACGAAAAATTCAATCGGCTCCCAACCGACACGCTTGCCAACAGCTCCGTTTCATTTGAATTGCAAAATAGTGAAACTTCCGTCTGTCGCAATGACGGCGCAAACTCGCCAGCAGCATCCGCGACGGCAAGCGCTGCCTTTACCAACAACGGGGCCGCGATAGGACACTCAGAGATCGGAACAATTGTGTGAGAGCGGCGCCCGCGATAGCCCGGATTACCAGCCGAATCAAAGGCTATACGAATTCGATTCCGATAACCCCATGGTTCGCCCGCGATCACGTCAATTTCCTTCGGCATTTCCACGTGGGCGCGCTCCATGGTCTCGAACAGGACGGCCCGCTTCAATGCAAGTTGCGTTTGATAATCCGCATGCTGATAGTGGCAACCGCCGCAAGTTCCGAAGTGACGACAGCCCGGCATTACCCGCTCCGGGACGGAGGTGACGATTGCTTCTGCTTCTCCGGTCGCATATCCCCGCTTGTCCTCGGTGATTCGTATGCGCGCCAACTCGCCGGGCAATGTCAGCGGTACAAAAACCGCCTTGCCATCCAGGTGCGAAAGAAAAGCTCCGCCGTAGAGCGGCTTCTCAATCTGCAATACCATAGGTTCGCCCAGCCGTTGATTGTGCGGTTTTTGCGAATGTTTCATTGCTGGCTCATGTAAAACAGGCTCAAACGAGGCAGACTGTAGTGCACCAATAGTTGCTTCTGTACAAACTGTTGTTCCACCTGTCGCAATTGCACGGCGCCCATGCGACTGCGATACGGGGCGAGTTCGCGCGCGGCGTGCTCCTTTAGCGAAACTAGGAGGTCTTCTGGCGCAGCAGCCCTCAACGCGTCAAACAGCTTTTCTTCAAGCACGGTGAGGATCCGTTCAACGGCCTCCATTTCGTGAGCCGTGGGGCTGTTTCGGGCGGCGCCGCGAGCTTGCGTTGCTAACTCACGCAGCCTTGCAGATGTCACGGTACAGGCCTCTCGGGCGATCACTGCCGCATCCAGGGCACTCGCAGCCGCTTCGAGGTGCGCCGCTACACGCTCCTTCTCGAAGCCCGATTCATCTTTTGTTTCGGGTGCAGGTGCGGTACCTGCAGCGGCTTCGCGGAGTTCCTCCGCCGCCTCCATCACCGCCTGCGCGCACCATGCCAGGCCGTTGACCCGCCGCATGCGGCCGCGCTTTTGTCTGGATTCGTATTTGTCAAATGCTGCATCGATTCCGCGCAATGCTGCCTCAAGCGGAATCCCGGCATCCCGCCAGGTCTCGATCAGCGCCCAGTCCAATGTCGAAAGCAGCAGAATAGCCCCGCGCCTCTGCTGAAAGCGCTCTTCAATTTCGGTGAAGTAGTTGAAGTAGTTCTGCACGAGTGCTCTTATTGTGGCCGATTGCGCGGGCGGAGCGCACGATTGCGCTCAAACAGAATGCGCAAGCCATCGAGCGTGAGCATGTCGTCAATCTCGGCAATAAAGCGAGAGTCGGCCGAGATCTGCCGAGCCAATCCGCCGGTGGCAATCACTTTCGCGGGTTGACCTAACTCCGCAATCATGCGCTCGAGGATGCCGTCGACGAGACCGATGTAGCCATAATATAGTCCGCTTTGAAGATGGGTAACAGTGTTCGTTCCGATCACTTTGGCAGGGCGCTTAATGTCGATGCGTCCCAGGCGCGCAGCGTGTGAAAACAATGCATCGGCGCTGATGCCGAGACCCGGTGCGATCGCGCCGCCAAGGTACTCGCCCTTCACTGAAATCACGTCGAATGTGGTAGCGGTGCCGAAATCGACCACAATGCAGGGTCCGCCATAGCGTTCGTATGCGGCAATGGCGTTGACCAGGCGATCAGCTCCGAGTTCCGTGGGGTTATCAACCAGCACAGGCATGCCGGTCTTGATTCCCGGCTCTACAAATAGCGGCTGCACATGGAAGTAGGTTTCACATACCTGCCGTAGCGTCGATTCGACCGGAGGTACGACCGAGGATATGATGATGTGTTCAACCTGGCTCGGGGCCATGCCGTGCATTTCAAAAAGGTTGACAAAAAATACACCGTACTCGTCTACGGTCTGAGAGCGGTGGGTTGTGATACGCCAATGCGCGGCCAATGAAGGATCGCCGTCGAGCCGGTAAAGGCCGAGCACGGTATTCGTATTGCCGACATCAACCGCAAGCAACATGATGTTTCCTAGTTCATCTCGGCGGCGCGAATCCCGCCTGTTTGTATCGTGACGATCTTTTCCGGCGTACGCACCAGCAGAAATCCGTTCCCATCGATACCCGCGGTGACTCCAATGCAAGCCTGAGGGCCATGCACTTCAACCCGCCGTCCACGCACCCATGTTGAAGCCTGCTCAACACGTCTCAGGATCTCGTCGACGGCCGGCCGATCAGTTAACAGCGCCGTCTCACGCTCCAGCGATTTTAGCAGGGCAACGAGCAGCGTCTGCCGCTTTATACGTTGCCCGGTTTCCAAGTCCAGCGACGTACCCTGCGTCGAAAGTCCACTATCGAAGGAACGCTGGTGAACGTTGATACCGATGCCAACCACCGCAAAGGAGACCTCTGCGCCCTCAGTCTTTGACTCAACCAGAATGCCGCCAGCCTTACGCTCGCCAATCAACAAATCATTCGGCCAGCGAAGGTCTATCTCAATTCCGCTCTCCGAGCGGATCGCCTCGGCACAAGCTAGCCCTGCAGCCAGCGGAAGGAACGGCAAGATAGAGGCCCCGATCAAGGGCCGAAGCAGAACACTCACATAGAGCCCTTCGCCGGCAGCCGATTCCCAGGCATGATCCCCGCGCCCACGGCCCGACTGCTGTTCATTTGCGAAGAAAACCGATCCGTTCGGAGCGCTGGCGCGAGCGGCGGCGAGTGCATCTGTATTTGTGGAACCCGTAACCTCCGAGAAATGCAGCTTGCCAGCGAATATGGTTCCGGCAAGTGCAGCCTCAAGCGCTGCCAAATTGAACATCTCTAGCTCGGCTCCGCAACAATGCTCATGGAGATATCAGCGGCCTTGGCTGAGTGGGTGAGGGCGCCCACGCTAATGAAATCCGCGCCTGCCTCGGCATAGGCGCGAATGTTGCCGAGCACAATACCTCCGGAGGCCTCGATCGGTATCCACCGATCTTCCTTTCTAATGCGTTCAACCGAAGTCTTGACCTGCGCAGGCGTCATGTTGTCCAGCAGAATAGCCTCCGCGCCGCACTCGAGCGCTTCTTCCAATTCGTGGGGAGTGCGCACCTCCACCTGAACACGTTGACCCTTTTGGCGGCGTTCCAAGGCATTCTTGAGCGCAGTGCGCAGTCCGCCACCCAGCGAGATGTGATTGTTCTTGATCAGAATGCCGGATGCGAGGTCGAGCCTGTGATTCGTTCCGCCACCGCACAAAACGGCGTATTTTTCCAGCGCGCGCATGCCGGGAACAGTCTTGCGGGTATCCAGCACGTGAGCCTTGGTTCCCTGGATCGCATCGACATATTCGCGCGTAAGCGTGGCGATCCCACTCAGATGTTGCATCAGATTCAGGATTACGCGTTCGCAACTCAAAAGAGCGCGCGCATTGTGGCGAATGAACGCCAGCACCTGGCCCTTGTGAACGCGGACACCGTCGAATATCTCCGGGTGGCTTATGACCTCGAAGCGGGTATGTGCGGGTGGACGTGCGTCGAGCCGTGCAAAGATCTCGAGCAGGCGCGACACCGCGCCAAGGCCGGCTACAACCATCTCCTGCCGCGCGAGAATCGATGCGGAGGCCCGCAGATTAGGGTCAATGGTTAGGTTGGTAGTGGCGTCGCTAACCGCCTGATCTTCGACCAGGGCCTGTTCGAGTAACGTGTCGATGCGGTGGCTCTTCCAATCCATAGTTCTTCTTTCGAGCGGTCAAGAGCGCGGCTTTGATTTCTTCTGCAGGAGAAAGTTATAAATAACTTTCTTCACGCTGTCATCCGCCTGACTCGTAATTGAATAAAAATGGCTCCCATTCGCTCGGTAAATTTGCAGTGAATATCGCTTCTCGATGCCTGAGACATACTCGACAATTCTTTGCCAAACATTGGGCTTTCCAGCCCGGTGCAGGTCGACGAGATTGATCTTTCCGAGGTCAGTGTGCCAGATGATCGAGACGATATTGAGAGAGTCGCGAACGAAGGTTCTATCGCTAGTCAATAGGATGTACTGGGAAAGCTTGCCGGTACGTGACCCCCGCCCCGACATGTCCACAAACCCCAGAACCCTCTCCTTCTCGTACAACAGATCAACGATAATTTCCTCTACGCGCAACGGAAGATGGGGTGGTGCATAACATCCCCGAGCGCCGCCGAAGAATATGACAGGCTCTTCTCTCTTGACAGGAGCTTTAGAGACCGGTGCTTCAATTGGCAATTCCTCTGGGTTTTCACAATGCTCCCAAAGTTCGCGGTAAGCGACCTGGATTCCTTTGAAATGCTCCTCTGCATTGAGCCGCTTGACTGGGTCGCCCTCGAAACGATCGGGATGCCAGAGTTTCGCTTCAGCCCTGAATGCCTTTCGAATCGCAATCTTTGAAGGCGGCTTGGGTGCGAGCCCAAGTGTCCTGCAGTGGTGAAGGCATCTTTTGCAGGCGCAAGACATTCCCTTTAATTGTTCGGCAGCGCGGCAAGCGCGGTGCGCGCCTTGTCAAGAAGTTGCCGAGTCTCTGTCTCCTGTTTTTTTAGTCCCTCAACCACATGCGCCGGTGCCTTGGCCAGAAAGCCTTCGTTGCCCAATTGACGCTCTGCGGAAGCCAACCCCTTCTCATACTTCGCGATATCCTTTGCGAATCGCTCGCGCTCGGCAGCCACGTCAATCGTGCGTTCATAGATAACAGCAACATCGAAACCGGGCGTGGAGTGCTTTGAGAGTCCGGAGGTAGTCTGTTCCACAAACCGCATTTCGCTCACACGCGCCAGCCGCTCAATCATCGCGCTGTTCTCTCGCAATATCGGTCGCATCAAAGCCGCAATGCGTACCTCCATCGGGACGGCCGCTTTTTCCTCGACGCCAATCTCTTTGCGCAGAGCACGGATCTCAACGATCAGATCTTGTACCACCGTCATCTGCTCAATTGCATCTGCATGAGGCGCAGTAGCTCCTGGTTGCGGATATCGCGTCAGCGCAATCGACTTTGCCGGCGGGTTCCCGTCGTAGAGTGCATGCCAAATCTCCTCGGTGAGGAACGGCATAAACGGAGAGAGCAATCGCAAAGACACCTCGAACACCGAAACAAACGTCGTCAGCGCCGCCCTCGTCTTTTCCTTTTCCGCCGTCTCCGAGAAATCTAGTCTCAGTTTCACGATCTCTAAATACCAATCGCAGAAGCTTCCCCAGAAAAACTGGTAGATGGCATTTGCCGCATCGTCGAATCGGTAGTTCTCCAGCGCCTGGTTCACCTTGGCGACCGTAGTGTGTAACTCAGCGACAATCCATCGCGCCTCAAGGGGCGCTTCGGGCCCCACGGCGGGCATCGCCCCCAATTCGGCTGGATCAACGGCGACGCCAATTTCGGCTGCGCGATCCACATTCATGAACAAGAACCGAGCCGCATTCCATATCTTGTTCGCAAACGCGCGATAACCCTCCGTGCGGGCAATATTGAAAGCGATGTCCGTCCCCGGCGACGCCATCGACGCCAGGGTGAACCGCACCGCGTCCGTTCCGTACTGCTTCACAATCTCGATAGGGTCGACGACGTTGCCTTTCGTCTTCGACATCTTTTCCCGGTTCGCATCGCGCACCAGCGCGTGAATGTAAACCTCGCGGAACGGAACAGACTCAGCAAGCGGTCGCGGGCTGCCGTCGGGCATCTTCACATCTTCCGCAAACCAGCAGCCCAGCATGATCATCCGGGCCACCCAGAAAAACAGGATGTCGAATCCCGTAATGAGCAGGCTCGTTGGGTAAAACGCATCGAAATCGCCGCGATTTTTTTCCGTAATATTTGGCCAGCCAAAGACCGAAACCGGCAACAGCCCCGACGAAAACCACGTGTCCAGCACATCTGTCGACTGTGTGATTTGATCCGATCCGCAATTCGCGCAGGCCTTTGGATCTTCGCGAGTCACAGTGAGCTTGTGACATACCGAGCATTGCCACGCAGGTATCCGATGCCCCCACCATAGCTGCCGCGAGATGCACCAGTCGTGGATGTTCTCCATCCAGTTCAGGTACGTCTTTCCATACATCTCCGGCGTGAAGCGGATATGGCCGTCCTTGACCGCAGCAATCGCCTTGTCCGCGAGGGGCTGAATCTTCACGAACCATTGCAGCGAAAGCCGCGGTTCCACTACGGTTTTGCAGCGGTCGCAGTGGCCGACATTGTTGACATGGTCCTTAATCCCGGCAAGGAGACTCATCTCCTCGAGGTCTTGCACGATCTTCTTGCGCGCAGCGAACCGGTCGAGGCCCGCGTAGACGCCGCCTTCAGCGTTAATGCGAGCCGTATCGTCCATCACATTGATCGAAGGCAGATCATGACGCTGGCCCAGGGCAAAGTCGTTCGGATCGTGTGCAGGTGTGACCTTCACCGCGCCGGTGCCGAACTCGCGGCTTACCCACTCATCCAGAATGATGGGAATCTCTCGGCCAACGAGCGGCAGGCGAAGTTTCTTTCCATGCAAATGAAGGTAGCGCTCGTCCTGAGGGTGTATCGCCACCGCGACGTCACCAAGCATGGTTTCGGGCCGGGTCGTCGCAATCGTTAGAAACTCGCCGGTTTCCTTCCCGACGTCGTCGATCACCGGATATCTGATCTCCCACAGGTGCCCCTTGTGCTCGTCGTAAACCACTTCAAGATCGCTGATTGCCGTTTGACACCTCGGGCACCAGTTCACGATGTAGGCGCCACGATAGATCAGCCCTTGCTCGTACAGGCGAACAAACGCCTCGCGAACGGCAACTGAGAGCCGACCATCCATGGTGAAGTACTCGCGCTGCCAGTCCACCGAGGCGCCGAGCCGCTTCATCTGACCCAGGATCGCCCCGCCGTAGTGTCGTCGCCATTCCCACACGCGCTCGACAAATGCCTCGCGGCCCATCTGCTGGCGCGTCGTGCCCTCGCTGACGATCTGGCGCTCCACCAGCATCTGAGTCGCAATGCCGGCGTGGTCAGTGCCCGGCACCCAGAGCACAGGATTGCCGCACATCCGACGCCAGCGGATGAGGATGTCGCTCTCCGTGTGCTCGAACATATGCCCCATGTGCAGATTGCCCGTCACATTTGGCGGGGGCAGGAGGATTGTAAAAGCGGATCGGCCGGTCGAACCTTTCTGCTCAGAGTGGGCGTCAGGCGTCGCTTGGGCAAAAAGATTCTCACGGACCCAGTATTCGGCCCAGTGGTCTTCGATGGCGGTGGGGTCGTACGCTTTGGGCAGGTCGTGGGCCATGGGGGTCGTCAACGAGCCCCCGGATCTGCGCCAAACCTCCAAATTCCACAAGGGTTTGGGCGAGGGGACCTCTCCTCACTTTAGCAGATGGGTTCGATTGGATTTCGCGGGGTGACTCGGACTCAAATCGCAAAAGCAAGAGGCCGCATCGGTTGGCGATGCGGCCTCTCTTTCAATACTGCTCTGCCTAGAAGGGATTGAGCTTCTTTAGCCCCTTCTTCTTTTTCTTCTTGCTTGACGATTCTTCGTCCAGGTCAGCCTTGGGCTTTTTCTGTTTGGCGTCTGTGGCGTTCGTAGTGGGCGTTGTCCCCGGCTTGATCTCGTTCACCTGGTCGGGCGCTTCCGCCGGTTTCTCAGCAGCTGGTAGCGTGGTATCCGTCGGACCAACCGGCTTCACCAGCGGATCTGCAGCGGCCGATCCGGCCGGAGCATTCACAATCGAAACACCGACGCCTGTTCCACCTTCCGGAGCAGAGAGTTGCAGCGGTGCCTGCGACGGCTGGCCGGTGCGCGGTGGCTCGTTGGGGCCTGTCGGTGTCACTGCCGAGCCCGCCTCAGGTTTACCCGCATTCATCGCGGTGTTGAACAGGTTGATGTTTTCCTTGGTGATATCAGGAGCGAGAGTGCGCTTTGGGTCTTCCAGTGAGGGATCACCTACGTGAACCGCTTCAACCACCGTAGGTCCGTGCTTGACCAATCCCAGAGTTCTGTCGGTAAAGCGAATCGGCTGCCGGCTGCGCTCCTCGGCGTCATTCTCTGCAATCGCCTCCGCCGTGGGCTCCGGAACCGCGCGGTTCATCGCCACCAGCCGATCGCGGGCATCCTCAACGTGGGGCGCCATCGGATAACGCGTAATAACCTTTGCATAAGCGGCGGCTGCCCTGTCCTGATAAAAGGCGCGAAGCCGTTCGCGAACGGCGCCCGGCAACCCCGGAGCCATCTGCACAGTGTGCGCCTCGCCGGCGTAACAGTCACCGATCGCCAGCAGCGCCAGGTCGCTCTTGGAGTAGAGCGGATAAGTATCGACCACCGTTTGCAAGCGTGCAATCGAGGCGGTGTAGTTTTCTTTGGCCTGGTAATAAAGGCCGATCTGGGTTTCGCGCTCGGCCAGAACCTCCTGCGTCTCGCGGAGCTTTTGCTTCGCGCGAGGGATTAGCGACGAGTCCGGGAACATGTTGATCATGGTCCGATACTCGCGCTCGGCGTTCTGGGCATTGTTGTAGTCGCGGTCGGGCTTCTCCATCTGCTGGTAATAGATGTCGCCCACCTTCATCTGTGCTTCTGCGGCCTCGGGAGCTTGTGGAAAGAAGGTGATGAAGTCCTTGTATTCATTCTCGGCCTGGGCTAGGGCTGCCGTACCGCCCTCCTTGAACCATGTATCGCCAACCGCAAGCTTGGCGCGCATGCGGTACTCAGAGTCAGGATAGGTGTTGAGCATGGTTTGCAGATCAAGTCTGGCCACGTCAAACTTGCCTTTCTTCAAGGCAACCATGGCCTTGTCGAAAAGCGCCTTATCCGGCTGTTTAGAATCCACGTTAGCCAGCGGGTTTGCGCTCAAATCCTGATTCTTCTTGTGCTTGGGCTTCTTTTCCCTGGCTTGTGCTGAAACGCCCGAGAATACCAATGCGACGAGCGCCATTGCGGCAACGTTTTTTGACAACCGGTTCATACCACCTCGTTACAGCGAAGTCCCGTCGACAGGCCTCCGCCATCGTTTTTGCACATTCCAGAGAATTGTTAATTGCTTGCGGCTTCGAAAGCCGCCGCCAGCAAACTGCGGGCATCGCGTTCCGCCTGGCCGGCTCCGAACACCGCATTGCCTGCCACCAGCAACTCCGCTCCCGCTTTGACGACCTGGGCGATCGTATCGTGAGCCACCCCGCCGTCTACCTCGATTCTAAATGCCAACCCCAGTTCCTGGCGCAATTGAGCCAGCCGCCGAATCTTATCCAATGAAAAGGGTATAAAATTCTGACCCCCGAACCCGGGATTAACGCTCATCACCAGAACATGATGCACCATAGGCAATACGTCCCTAATCAGCTCAACGCGTGTCGCTGGATTGATCACAACCGCGGGTTCCATCTCATGTTGGGCAATTAACTCCAGCGTCCGATGGAGATGGCGACAAGTCTCATAGTGAACGCTCACCCAGTTGGCCCCGGCATCCGCAAAGGCGGGAATAAACTCGTCAGGATTCTCGATCATCAGATGACAATCCAATGGCAGCTTGGTCACCTTTCGCAAGCTTTTCACCACTGGTGGACCGATCGTAATATTCGGCACAAAGTGTCCGTCCATGACGTCAACATGGATCACAGTCCCGCCGCCCCGTTCAGCCGCGGCCACTTCGTCCGCCAACCGTGCGAAATCCGCCGAAAGTATCGATGGAAGCAACTCAACCATGGATGCTTATGAACACTCCTCTTGCCCGGTCAGTGTATCAGCCACAGCGCGGCGCCTCCAGCGCTTGCCTGCAGTTACGGCCGCTTGTACGCGCGGCTCCTGCTTTCCATGCGCTTCAGCAGGATCCGACCCCGGGCTCGCATCGCAGGTGTCCCACTGCGGCTCAAAAGGCGAAGCATATCCATGACCTCGGGCAGCATCGCTGAATTCGAGCGAGTCAGTCCGGCTAGTCCATGCATAGCGCAGGTCTTTACGATCGAGCTTCGGTCGTCAAGCCACGACTGCAGCACAACCGCAGTTCGCTCCGTCTCTGCCACTGTCAGCGCCATGCGAGGAGCCATCAACGCCAGATTCCATCGCAGCTTGTTTTCGGTGGCGTCGACCATTCGTCCAAGCAGTGCCTCCTTCCACGGAGCTAGTAAGTTCGAATTTGAGTAAGAAGCTCGTTCCAGCGCGTCCGCAGCGCGATTAGCCACCCACGCGTCTTCATCCCAGAGGCATTCGACTACCTGAGCGGCCTTCTTCGGATGATCGAGCAGGATCGCAGCCACTTCTTTTGCTCTTCCAACCGCGAGGCGATTCCTTCTGCCACGACCTGTCGCATCCACTTCGCAGAGCATGGCCCGGATGCTCTCAGGCCGTTTCATAACCTGTCTTTGTTTTGTCATTGTGCTACGCGCGTGGTTGGCGCCAGGGTCTTAGCGGCCACCCGCCCCACCCCTCTGATGATGGCTTTGACAGGCCAGCGATCCTCCCCATCAGGGAAGAAGATCTCCCCTGAACGTCGCGCTTCCGGCCGATAGTACCACCGCTTGAGCAGAGCCAGATGGCCTTGCCGAACCGTGGCAGACGGAGCGTCGTCGTCGCGCATCAACTCGGATAGCACAGCCTCCATTCGTGATTCGAGAACACCTCGAGCCGTCTTTGCAGCTTTCCCGCCCGCTAGGTCAGCCCCATCGGATCCGGGCGAAGGGCCGGGCGTTTCGGGCACAGGCTCGATTGCCATCGGATGCGCGAAAAGGGAACTGGAGCCCGACTGCTCGTTCTGTATCCGCATCCCGAGCGTCGAGAAACCAACGGGACCGCGCAATCTCCCATTCCAATACGCAAAAACAGCTATCTCGTCCGGATTCGCGGAGCTCTGCAAAATAGCCGCCCGTAATTGACTCAGCGGACGCACCAACTCCGGCGCCAATGACCGAACGCTCTCCACTCGTTGCACCTGGGCATGAAGAGCCGCCGCGTTTTCAAAATCTAGATTCGCCGAAGCCGCGTCGCGGTCTCCACGTAACACCACGAGTCTGTTTTCTCCACGCGTAGCCAGAAATCTCTCTACCGCGTCGGCTTCCTCGGCATAGCGCTCATCCGAGCAGCCCTTGTAACAAGGCGCAAGGCACATCTTCATCTCTGAATAAACGCACCCCGGATGGCTCGGATCAGGTTCAAGGTCCTCTGTACACCGCCGAAGCAGAAACAGCTTGAGCGCCTCTTCTGCGAATCTCTCCGCAGCCGCTCTGGAAGCAAAAGGCCCATAACTCCATTCGGCTTCTCTTTGGCTGAGCCGGTGCGTGACAGTAATGCGCGGGTAGGGATTGCCACCCAGAAACCGGACAAATGCTGGACTACGCAGGTGCATGCGCTCCAGCACTCGCGTGCCGTAAATCTCCTCCAGGAGCGCAAATTGCGCCAGCAGCGATTCGAATTCCGAACCAGTAAGTCGCCACGCAATTCGCCGAACCCGACCGGCTAGTTGCAGTCGCCGTGGATGCCGGGCAGAAGGCTGAAGCAGTTTTTCCAGCCGCACCCGCAAATTGGGAGTCCTGCCGATGTAGGGCTCGTCACGAGCCTCTGCGCCATACAGTGCAAACACCGCCGGGCCTGAAGGTAATTGGACCAGCGCGCCCTTCGCATCCGCTGGCTCAAAGGGCAGGCTCTGCAGTTCGACGCTCACGGCCACTCCCGCTCAGGCTCCCGCGATCGTCATGCCATCGATGCGCAGGGTCGGCGATGCCACCGATCCGCGGAACACCAGGTCGTTACCGATCGCTGTGATGTTCGAAAGCATCTCGACAAGATTTCCCGCGATGGTCACCTCTTCCACCGCATGTGTCAATTCACCATTCTCGATCCACAGTCCTGCTGCGCCGCGCGAATAGTCGCCTGTGACAATATTCGTGCCGAAGCCCATGAGGCTCGTAACGTACAGGCCGGCGGTCACGCCCCCAAGAATCGCCTCAGGCGTCTGGTTCCCTGGTTCCAGATAGAGGTTCCCGCAGCCAATGCCCGGAGTTCCTGCCAAACCTCGCGAAGCATTGTGGGTCGACTTCATCCCCAGTTTTCGCGCCGCGTATGTGTTCAACATGTAATTCCGCAACACACCGTTCTCGACCACGGCCGTCCGCCTCGTTGGCAACCCTTCCCCGTCGAATGGCGAGCTCCCAAACCCTCCCGTGCCGTTAGACAGCAACATTGTGTTGTCGTCAATAATCGTGATCGATGCCGCTGCAATTTGATCACCCAGCTTGCCCGCCAGGAACGACGCGTGCCGCCAGATGGCATCGCCTGATGCTGCTTCAAATACCGATCCGATCAGCGACCGTGCGACTTCTGGCGCAAACACGATTGGCACACACTGTGTTGGAACGCGCCGCGCCCCAAGCCGCCGCAATGTGCGCCGTGCAGCCTCTTTGCCAACCGATTCAGGTGACTCAAGGTCCGAGAGCCGCCGTGCGCTACTCCACCAGCCATCGCGTTGCATGTGCCCGTTTTCGTCTGCGGCCAGGGGAGCCGCCGACACTCCTGCATAGCTGCTCCGATAGCTCCCTAGAAAGCCGCGCGAATTAGCCAGCACCTTGCGACCAGTCGCTGCGTCAAAGCTTCCACCATCGGAGTTAGAGATTCTCGAGTCTGCCGCAAGCGCCGCAGCTTCCGCTCGCCGAGCCCACTCAATCCGTTGCGGCCCCTCAAGCGAGTAGACATCCTCGAAGTAGAGATGCAAATCTCTTTCGATTGAGCCGAACTCCGAGCTCTCGGGCAGTCCTGTGAATGGATCTTCTTCGGTCACTTTGGCCAGCGCGAGCGCCCCGTCAACAAGTTGGCGAATCCCATCTGCTGTCAGATCGCTGGTCGAAGCCGACGCCGATCGTTGCCCCAGGAATACCCGCAGCCCCAGCGCCCGTGAGCCAGACTCCTTCAGTGTTTCCACCTGGCCCAGGCGCACGTTCACGCTAAACTCGTCGCCTTCCCGGACGACGACGTCAGCATCACTGGCGCCCGCCTGCACAGCTAGCTTCACCACATCCGTTGCAAGAGATTCGAGATCCAAACCAGTCAAATCGGGGAGTTCAACAGCATTCGGCATGGGTCAACAGTAACAAAATGCACCAAGCCTCGGCATCCGCAAGCAGGCCATCGAGCGAAGTTGAAGCGGTGAATGTCACATCGAGTCCACGGCCTGATTCGCTATAGTGTTGGTATTTTGAAAGGCTCTATGCGATTGCGGTGGATACAGTTGTTCCTGTCTGGTTTCCTTGTCGCGTCAGGCGTCCTCGCTGTCGCACAACCCCAGGAAATCGACCCATCTCTACTGAAAAAGGCAAGCGACGGCAATGCCCAGGCGCAATATGAAGTCGGGTTGCTCTTTCATGCGGGTCGCGGGGTTCCTCAAGATGACTCGGCCGCGGCAACTTGGTTCCAGAAAGCTGCCGAGCAGGGGTTGGCAGGCGCGCAACTGAATCTCGGTTTGCTCTACGATGGCGGCGACGGTGTGCCGCAAAGTTATCCTCAGGCTGCCGGTTGGTATCGCAAGGCAGCTTTGCAGGGCCTGCCCGAGGCACAATACAACCTGGGAACTCTATACGAGCGCGGCGACGGAGTTCCGCAAGACTACACCCAGGCCGCGGACCTGTATCGCCGGGCGGCTGAACAGGGAAACGCCTCCGCACAGTTCAATCTCGGTCTCCTCTATGACAACGGCACAGGTTTAGAGCGGGACTACGCCCAGGCTGCTGCATGGTATGCCAAGGCTGCTGAGCAAGGTCTGCCCCGCGCTCAATACAATCTCGCATCAATGTATGCAGGTGGACACGGCGTTCCGGTGAACCTCGCGGAGGCCTATTTCTGGATGGACTTAGCAGCGAATACGTGGAATGGCGCTCGGCAGCAAGAGGCAGTTCAGGCGCGTGACTTAATTGCCCAAAGGCTCACTCAGACTGATCTGCTCAATGCACAAAACCGCGCCGCCAAGTGGCTCGCTGACCGTCACAAATAGGCGCTTGCAGCAGGAACTCCTATCGTCCAGTTCCGCCAACCGTCATCTTGTCGAGCTTGATTGTTGGCATGCCCACGCCGACGGGCACGCTTTGTCCGTCTTTGCCGCAAGTGCCTATGCCCTCGTCAAGCTTCAGGTCGTGGCCAACCATCGAGACGTATTTCAACGCCTCCGGCCCGTTGCCGATCAGGGTCGCATCCCGCACCGGCGCGGTAATTTTTCCGTCTTCGATCAGGTATGCCTCCGAAGCTGAAAAGACGAACTTGCCATTCGTGATATCTACCTGGCCGCCACCGAAGTTCACCGCGTAAAGTCCCCGCTTCACCGATCGCAGGATGTCTTCCGGTGAGTCTTCACCGGCAAGCATGTATGTGTTCGTCATGCGTGGCATCGGAATGCAGTGATAGCTCTCCCGACGACCCGATCCCGTATTCGCAGTTCCCGTGAGCCGCGCCGAAAGCTTGTCTGTCAGGTAGCCCTTCAGCACTCCTCCCTCGATGAGCACGGTCTCTTGCGTTGGGGAACCTTCGTCGTCGACATTCAGCGATCCACGGCGTCCCATCATCGTTCCGTTGTCCACCACCGAAACCTTCGGGCTCGCCACAGCCTGGCCAACCAACCCCGAAAACGCTGATGTCTTCTTGCGATTGAAATCGGCCTCAAGTCCATGCCCCACAGCTTCGTGCAGCAGGATGCCGGGCCACCCCGGTCCAAGTACGACCTGCATTTCGCCCGCCGGAGCAGGCACGGCTCCAAGCTGCAGAATTGCGCCTCGAGCCGCCTCCCGGGCTAAATTTTCAGGGCTCTTCGTACCCGAGAACTGGTCGAGACCCGCACGCCCTCCAGCCCCCGCCGACCCCTTGGTCGTCATTGGGCCGTCTTTGGCGATGACAAACACGTTAAGCCTGCACAAGGGCTGAGTATCGCTGGCAAATGCTCCGTCCGAGGCCGCAATCAGAATCCGCCGCAATTCTTCGCTGTACCCCGCCCGCACCTGCACAATCCGGGAGTCGAAAGCGCGCGCCGCTCGATCCGCTCGCAATATCAGTTCGAGTCGAGCAGCCAGATCCAGGTCAAACCCACCCAATGGAACGGGATAGAGATCCGCGATCGGTGCCTCAGTAAATCCTTGCACCTGTTGCTTTGCTGGTCCTGATGCAATTAATGCGGCGGTGCGCGCAGCGTGCATCAGGCGCTCCGGGTTCAAATTGTCGGTATAGGCGTATCCCGTCCGTTCACCCGAAAGCACCCTGATACCGCAGCCCGCGCTAGTCCCCTGGCTCGCCGACTTCACAATCTGTTCGTCCACGCCAAGCGAGGTCGATGTCACTGATTCGAAGTAAAGGTCGGCATAGTCGCCGCCAGCAGAGAGCGCTTCGCCAAGGCAACGCTCGAGTAGACGCTCGGTAATGCCGAATTTTTCAAAGAAGTATCGCTTGTGACTTAGTAGGGGGGAAGTAACAGGGATGCTCATCGGTGGCTTTAGTTTACGCCTGTTATCGTGCGGGCGCATCTCCAGCAGGGTCGTTTCCTTTTTTGATTCCATGCCAGACCCCGCCCTTTTTCACAGGCGGCCTCGTGTTAAATTCTGGCTATGAAAAAGATTCTCGTCGCGTCCCTGTTGATCTTGGTGTTTGCTACGCCTGTCTTTGCCGCCTCACATCATCACCACCGCCACCATCGTCACCATCACCACGCTCGCGCATAGAGATGTTTCCAGTTCAACTCGATCGTGGCAGCGTTCTCGCGGGGCACCGAATTGGCCTGTCCTCGAGCCGTAACCAGGTTTCCTGGGTAACAGGCCAAGTTTCAGGATCCCGTATCTCTCTTGATGCGGTGACTTTGGGCACTATCGCAGCGCCCCGGATCGTGCTACATTCTGGCCATGAAGAAGTTAGCAGTCGCGGCGCTCATGCTGATGGTTTTCGCTGCACCGGCATTTGCGTGGCCCTGGCACCATCATTCGTACCCAAAGCCGAGTCATCCGCCGGCTGTTCATCCGCAGAATCCTCATCTAAAGAATCCCACGCAACACAAGCCCCACGCCGTGCCTAAGACCCATCCTTCTTAGGTAGTGCCGACGGCGCAATCGCGGTTGGCTCAATTACACTAGCGACCCTCGGGCCAGGCCCTCATGACAGATTTGGAAGAACTTCGTTACCCCATCGGCCGTTTTATTCCGCTTTCCAGCAGCTCACCGGACATCCGCACGACCCAAATCGAAACGTTGCGAGTCCTTCCGGTGAATCTCCAGACTGCCGTCCGCGATCTCAGCGACACACAACTGGACACACCGTATCGGGATGGCGGTTGGTCGGTGCGTCAGTTAGTGCATCATGTCGCCGACAGCCATGCTAACGCCTACGTCCGATGCAAGCTCGCGCTCACCGAGGACTGGCCCACCATCAAGCCGTACGATGAGGCCGCCTGGGCCAACCTCGCCGACAGCCGAAAACTTCCGGTCGATGTTTCTTTGGCAATGCTGGGTCCGCTCCACGAGCGCTGGGTAGCACTACTCGATTCCCTTTCAGAAGACGATTTCCAGAAGGGCTACAATCATCCAGAACTGGGCAGGCAAAACCTCGCCAGCGTTCTCGCTCTCTATGCCTGGCACTCGTGCCATCACACAGCGCACATCACCAACTTGCGCTCGAGGCTCGGCTGGTAGGCCACGGCAATGTCATTCGCGAGCGACGCATCACCGACCCAACTTGCCAAAAGCATTGAAGAATATCTTGCAGAGCACCCTGCAGCCGCAGTGCTCGAAGATGGGCGCGTCCTGTTCGACATGCGGATCGCTCGCTATGCTGTCAGCGAATCGCACGGTCGATGCCTGCTACAACTCTGGAGCGAGGAACGCAACCTCGTTCGCAGTGTGTTAGAGATCCAGCCCCGTGCACAGAGTCTTCGGCTCCTGACGCGCCAAATGGGAGTCGCAAAACCGCAGCCACTCGAACTGGTCAGAAACAGTGACCGTCGCGCTCCTACTTCCCGCGACGCGTCACGTCGGAACTACAAGCGGCTTCTCGAACGCGTGCTCACCCGCGTGTTTCTCGAATCGAAAGTCGACGGCTTTCGTTCGGCGATGGACCTCGAGCACAGCTTCGGACCGGCCTACGTCCGCGGCCGATTGCTTCGCGGTACGGCAGCGGAAGCGGTCATCGGTGTAGGGGAAGCCGAATCCTCCTCAACCATCGACGGAATCCTCACCCTCGGGGTACTTTGGCTGGACTATTGTCGTCAACACAGTGACGGGCGCCGTCACTTTGGCGGATTAAAAGTGATCGTTCCGGTGGCAGCGTGGCAAACCTCCGCCGAGCGTATGGCCTGGCTCAACCATGCAACAGCCGATTTCCAACTCTTCACGCTCGACGAACGAAGCGAAGAACTGACACAGGTCGACTTCCGCGATTCCGGCAATCGAGAAGTTCGCCTGATGCATGCATTCTCTGCTTCCACAGCCATCGAACGGTGCCAAAAGGGAATCGATCGCCTGATGGACTTGATACCGCTAACCGGAAAAGTGCATGTCGAACTCTACCCGCGTTCGGCCACTGAGGTAGGTCTTCTGCTCCACGGTCTGGAATTTGCCCGTGTGCGTCATGGTGTATCCGCTCACTCATTTGGCCGCGAAGACGAGATCACGTTTGGCGCCGGAGCGAACGAAACTCCACTCACCGAACAGAACGAATCTCTTTGCCGCGAACTCTGCGCGCGGCTGTTTCTAAGCCGCCATCCCGAAGGAACTCACAAAGACGCGCTCTTTCGCCTTCAACCGGAGCGATGGCTGGAATCTCAATTTCGCTCCGGGCTTTCCGAATTGTTGCCCGGCATGCGAGGTGACCTGCTCTATTCGCAAGTACCGGCTTTTTCATCCGGGGATCGGGGCATGCTCGATCTACTGACGCTCGACCGCAACGGCCGTCTCGTAGTCATCGAGCTTAAAGCCGACGAAGATCTGCATCTGCCTCTGCAAGCGCTCGACTATTGGATTCGTGTTCGCGCTCTGAACGCAGATCGCCAATCGGAGCCAGGTTGTCACAGTCAACGTTCAGCATTTGAGCGTCAAGGCTACTTCGCAGGCGTAGAGATTTCGGCGCTT
>Ga0207706_10001250_pt1 | contig 25577 bp, 23 predicted proteins | sample KBSC53metaG_FD_184318 | JGI IMG/M metagenome (GOLD analysis project Ga0207706, IMG submission 184318) | Corn rhizosphere microbial communities from Kellogg Biological Station, Michigan, USA - KBS C5-3 metaG (SPAdes) (version 2) | ecosystem: Host-associated > Plants > Roots > Rhizosphere > Soil ... | reverse complement strand
GGCGCCGTAGCCCAGCGCGACCATCAGGAAGATCGCGAGGAGCTTGTAGAGGATCGCAAGGGTCACCGGGTGCTGCTGACCACCGTCCAGCCGGCGTTGTCGAAGGAGATGATCGCCAGATTATGGGTGGAGCCGCTCGCGTAGAGCATCGCGAGGCCGGTGCTGAACTGGCCATCGCGTGCGCTGACCGCGCAGTGGGTCTGCAGCAGCGTGACGATCCAGACATTGCGATCGGCCTGCGGCCGGGTGATCGCGCCCTGGCCGCTGCCGACGTCGCAACCGCCGATGCCGGTGCCGGAGATCACGCCGCTGCTCGCCGAGTTGGCGGTCAGCGTCAGCGTGCCGCCGCCGTCCATCGGGTAGCTGCCGGCGAAATCGCGCAGGTCGATCCGCGCGGTGACGGAGGCTGCCGGCGGGTCCATGTGCATCGGGAAGAAGCTGGGTGTCGTGGCGGACGCGAAGCTGACGAACAGCGTGCCAGAGGTGCCGGTGACGAACTTGCCGATGAGGCTGCCGGTGCGGCTGTCGGTCACCGCGCCGCCGACCGTGCCTTCGTCGTAGCGGCTGGTGGTGAAGCTGTAGTTGGTGCCGTCGGAGCTGTAGTCGGTGCCCTTGAAGTAGCGCACCGTCGAGCCCTGCGTCTGGTAGCCATAGGCCATGCCGTTGACGCTGAGCATCAGGCCGGCCGCGCCACCGCTGGCGGTCTCGTCGGCGACCCAGATGCCGCTCACATCCAGCGGCGCCGGTGCCGGCGCGCTGCTGCCGCCGCCGCCACAACCGGCGAGCAGCGCCGCGGCGGACGCGAAGACGAAGGCAAGGGAAAAGCGGCGCTGGTTCATGGTGCGAATGGCTAAATTCCGGACGATCGTGCGAGATTATCGGTGCGGCGCCACGCCCCGCCATAGGGAGCGGCACGGGGGAGCGGCATGGAGCTTGCGTAACCTCGCAGGCCGGCAGCGCATGCTCTCGCAGCGCATCGTGCTCTACGCGCTGCTCAGTGCGCAGGGCGAAAGCTCCGGCCTCACGGTCGCCGGCGAAGCGCTGGAGCTGTTTCGCGCCAGCCACATGAAGCTGCTGCGCGCCCGCGAAGGGGTGCCGCCCTCGGCAGCCTCAGCGCTGCAGGAGGCCTTCTTCGGCCCGCACGGCGCCGACGCGCCGATCCGCGAATTCACGCCGCTGGCCGAGGAGACGCTGAACGCGGTGGCGACCGGAGGCGCCGGCGCGCGGCGCCTGTTGCCGTGCAGCAGCCGATTCAGCCGCACCACGATGTGGCGCGGGCGCTATGCGGCCTTCTTCGCGGCCGCCTTCTTCGCCGGCACCTTGGCGGCGCGCGGCTCGAACTCGAAGCTGACCTTGCCTTCCTTGGCGTCGTAGGCCAGGCGCGCCTTGAACTTGCGCCGCGTCTTGTTGGAGACGAAGTTCTCCATCAGGTCGGTCTTGCCGGTGGCCAGCAGCTTGGTCATCTGCTCGCGCGCCACCGGCTGCTGCAGGATGATCTTGCCGCTCTTGAAATCGCAGGTCACGTGCGCGCCCACCGCATGCTCGCAGACGTAGTTGCTGCCGTGCTCGTAGACCTTGCCCTGGCACTTGGGGCAATGCCCCAGCGGCTCGTGGCCCGAGAAGTCCACCGGCTCGCCGCCCTCTTCGGCGTTCTTGGCGTCCTCGCCGAAATCGAACTCCAGCTTCCAGTTCTTGATCTCGTCGTCGAACACCAGCTTCAGTTCGGCGGTGAACGGCCAGCCCGCCTTGGAGCGGAAGCCTTCCAGCGGGCCGATCTTCTTGTCGCGCAGGAAGGTCTCGACCTCGTCGTACTCGAAGCTGCGGCCGCCGGGGATCTTGCTGATCGAGAAGCCGCAGCCGCCGTCGTCCTTGGCATCCTTGCCGACACAGGCGAAGCGGCGGTAGTTCTCCTTCACGACGCCGCCGCAATGCGGGCACGGCGTCTTCAGCGTCGCGTAGTCGCCGGGGATGGTGTCGCGGTCGTATTCCTTGGCCGTCTTGACGATGCGCTCGGCCATCTTCGCGATCTCGGCCATGAACTGCTCGCGCTGCAGCCGGCCATGCTCCATCTGCGCCAGCTGGTATTCCCAGTTGCCGGTGAGCTCGGGCTTCGTGAGGTCCTCGACGCCCAGGCCGCGCAGCAGCGTCATCAGCTGGAAGGCCTTGGCGGTGGGGATCAGCTCGCGGCCCTCGCGCACGAGGTACTTCTCGAGGATCAGGCCTTCGATGATGGCCGCGCGCGTGGCTGGGGTGCCCAGGCCTTTTTCCTGCATCGCCTCGCGCAGCTCGTCGTCGTCGATCAGCTTGCCGGCGCCTTCCATCGCCGAGAGCAGCGTCGCTTCGGTGTAGCGCGCCGGCGGCTTCGTGCGCAGGCCGACCGCGTTGACCTCTTCGTTGGTGGCCTTCTCGTTCGGCGTCACCGCGACCAGCGTCGAATCCTCGTCCTGCGCCTCCTTGCCGTACACCGCAAGCCACCCCGGGTTGACCAGCACCTTGCCGTTGGTCTGGAAGTGATGGCCCTCGATCTGCGTGATGCGGGTCGTGACCTGGTACTCGGCGGGCGGGAAGAACACCGCGAGGAAGCGCTTGACGACCATGTCGTACAGCTTGGCCTCGGCCTCGGTGAGCGCCTTCGGCGCCTGCAGGGTCGGGATGATCGCGAAGTGGTCCGATACCTTGGCGTTGTCGAACACGCGCTTGGTCGGCTTGATGTAGCCCTCTTTCAGGGCCTTCTTCGCATGCGGCACCAGCTCGCGCAGCGGGCCGGGCAGGTCTTCCTCGGAGATCATCTTCACGGTGTTCTTCACCGTGGCGAGGTAGTCCTCGGGCAGCGCGCGCGAATCGGTACGCGGGTAGGTCAGCACCTTGTGCTTCTCATACAGCGCCTGGGCCAGCGACAGCGTGGTCTTGGCCGAGAAGCCGAAGCGGCCGTTGGCCTCGCGCTGCAGGCTGGTCAGGTCGTAGAGCAAGGGGCTGGACTGCGAGCTGGGCTTGGATTCCTCGGTGACCGTGCCGACCTTGCCACGCACCGCATCGGCGATGGCCTGCGCATCGCGCTCGACCCACACGCGGTCGGCGCGCCGCTCGAGGTCGTTCTCGTCCTTCTTGAACTTGGGATCGAACCACTTGCCGTCGTAGCTGCCGGCCGCCACGCCGAAGGTGGCACGCACCTCCCAGTAGTCGCGCGCCACGTGCTTGCGGATCTTCTCCTCGCGCTCGACCACGATCGACAGCGTCGGCGTCTGCACCCGGCCCACGGTGGTGAGGAAGAAGCCGCCGTCGCGCGAGTTGAAGGCGGTCATCGCGCGCGTGCCGTTGATGCCCACCAGCCAGTCGGCCTCGGAGCGGCTGCGCGCCGCGTCGGCCAGGCCCTGCATCTGCTGTTCGGTGCGCAGCTTCTCGAAGCCGTCGCGGATGGCCTGCGGCGTCATGCTCTGCAGCCAGAGGCGCCGAACCGGCTTGGGGCCGCCTTTCTTGTCGATGCCGGCGTACTGCACGATCAGCCGGAAGATCAGCTCGCCCTCGCGGCCCGCGTCGCAGGCGTTGATCAGCTCGGTGATGTCCTTGCGCTTGACCAGCTTGACCACCGCGTTGAGCCGGGTCTTGGCCTTCTCGATGGGCGCCAGGTCGAAATGCGGCGGGATCACCGGCAGGTTGGCGAAGCTCCACTTGCCGCGCTTGACGTCGAACTCCTCCGGCGCCTTGATCTCGACCAGGTGGCCCACCGCCGAGGTGACGACATAACGCTCGTTCTCGAAGTACTCGGCATGCTTTTCGAACTTGCCCGCGGCGGGCGTGAGCGCGCGCACGATGTCCTGCGCGACGCTGGGCTTCTCCGCAATGATCAGTGACTTGCTCATCGGCTTTCGTGTTCTGAACGGCCTCGTGATCGAAGCCTACAATCGCTCGTTCTCGCGCGCACGCACACACATACGCGCGCGCACCCATGAATTCAATGTACCGAATGAAGTCGAACGCGCAAGCTGTCAGCCGCAAGACCCCAACCGCCTCCCCCCGCAAGGCCGAACCCACCACCGGCCGCCGCATCCAGGTGCGCAAGAGCGGCATCCACGGCAAGGGCGTGTTCGCGCTGCAGCCGATCAAGGCGGGCGAGACCATCATCGAATACAAGGGCGAGATCATCACCTGGGCCGAGGCGCTGGAGCGCCACCCTCACGATCCGAGCGACCCCAACCACACCTTCTATTTCCACATCGACGACGACCATGTCATCGATGGCAAGGTGAAGGGCAACGCGGCGCGCTGGATCAACCATGCCTGCGAGCCCAACTGCGAGGCCGACGAGGTCGACGGCCGGGTGTTCGTGAAGGCGCTGCGCAAGATCAAGCCGGGCGAGGAGCTGTTCTACGACTACGGCCTGATCATCGACGAGCGCTACACGCCCAAGCTGAAGAAGCAGTTCGCCTGCCATTGCGGGGCCAAGACCTGCCGTGGCACGATGCTGGCCAAGAAGCGCTAGCGCCACGACCATGCCCGACGCTACCGAGCTGCAAACCGGTCATCTGCATTGGGGTGCCGAATCCCTCTGGCAGGAGATCGAGCCGCTGCTGCCGGGGTTCAGCGTCGAGGTGGTGGCGCGCTGCGACTCCACCAACACCCAATTGCTCGAACGGGCGCGCCGCTCGGGCGGCCGGCGCGACACGCCGATCACCGGCCCCGGCGAGTTCGACGGCGGCCCCGCGAGCCCGCTCGTCACCCAGCCGCCGCCGATGCCCTATGGCCGGCGCGCCGACGACACGCAGCCCTGCCTGCTGGTCGCCGAGCACCAGTCGCGCGGGCGCGGGCGCATGGGCCGACCCTGGCAGGCCAGCGCCGGCGCCTCCCTGACCTTCTCGCTGAGCCTGTCGCTCGAGCCGATGGACTGGTCCGGCCTGTCGCTGGCGGTCGGCGTGGCACTGGCCGATGCGCTCGATCCGCCCTCCGAGCAAGGCGAACGGGGGCGCGGTCATCGGATCGGGCTGAAATGGCCCAACGACCTCTGGCTGCTCGAAGCCCCGGGCCGGGGCCGCAAGCTCGGCGGCATCCTCATCGAGACGGTGGCTGTGGGCTCCCGGCGCATGGCGGTGATCGGCGTCGGCCTCAACGTGCTGCCACAGCCCACGCGCGACCTGAGCTCCGGCTATGCCTGCCTGCAGGAGCTCGATGCCCGCATCAGCGCACCCGAGGCACTACGCCGAGTCGCCCGGCCGCTGGTGCTCGCGATGCAGCGCTTCGAGCGCAAGGGCTTCGGCGCCTTCGCGGCGCGATTCGCCGCGCGCGACCTGCTGGCCGGGCACCCGGTCACCACCACCTCGCCCGAGGTGCCCGAAGGCGTGGCCGACGGCGTCGCGACCGATGGTTCGCTGCGCGTTCGCCATGGCGGGCAGGTCCACCTGCTGTCCAGCGCCGAAGTCAGCGTGCGCGTGCAGGGCGACGACACCCCTTCCGTTCCTCTGCCGTGATCAGGAGCCGTCGATGCTGAGATGGGCGGTGCTGCTGCTGCTCGTGGCAAACCTCGGGTTCTACGCCTGGACGCAAGGCTGGCTCGACAGCGTGCCGGGCCTCAACTCGCAAGGCGACCGCGAACCCGAGCGGCTGAAGCGCCAGCAGCATCCCGATGCCGTGAAGCTGCTCAGCCCCAAGGCCGCCAGCGCGGCGCTGGCGGCCACCGCCTCGGCCAGCGCACCGGAAGGCCAGGCCGCCTGCCTGGAAGCCGGTCCGTTCGACGAAACCGGGCGTGCCGCCGCCGAGAAGGCGCTCACCCAGGCCGGCATCGCGAGCTCGCACTGGAGCACGGTCTCGCTCGACAAGCCCGGCACGTGGCTGGTCTACATGGGCAAGTACCCGAGCCCCGACGTGCTGCAGAAGAAGGAAGACGAGCTGCGCCGCATCCGCGTGGCCTTCGAGGAAGCGCCGCACACGCCGGAGCTGCAGTTCGGCCTGGTGCTCGGCCGCTACGACGACAAGGCCGCGGCCGACACCGCGCTCAACCAGGCGGCGCAGCGCGGCGTCCGCACCGCCCGCGTGGTCACGCTGACACCGCCCTCGCGCCTGCACCTGCTGCGCGCCGAGCATGCCGACGCGGCGCTGCAATCGCAGCTGCAGGGCCTGAAGGCGCCGGTGCTGGGTGCGGGCTTCCGCGCCTGCACCGCCGGCTGACGAGACGCCTCAGCCGCGCGCCGGCGCGCGGCGCAGCGCCCACGCCGCCGCTGCCAGGCCGAGCAGCCACAGCACGGACACCGCACCACCACCGCCGCTGCTGCTGGGCGGCGGCGTCACGACCGTGCCGACCTGCACCACCTGGTCCACCGTGGACGTGGCGCCGTTGCTGTCGACCACCGCGAGCCGCACCGTGAAGCTGCCATTGCCGCTGGGCGTCGCGGTCACGCTGGCGCCGCTGGTGCCGCTGAGCGCCGTGACGATGCCGCCGCCGTCGAGCAGGCTCCAGGTGTACGACGCGATCGTCGTGCCGGAGGTGTGCACAGTGCTGGCAGCGTCGAGTTGCACGGTCTGCGAGGGTTGTGGGCTCGCCGGGCTGATGCTCACGTAGGCCTCGAGCTTGGCCACCGCCGCGACGGCGGCCGCGGTGTCGAGCATGCCGGCGCCGCAGGTCGAGGTGGTGCAGTAGCACTCCAGCTGGTCGGTGCCGTTGGGCGTCTGGCATTGCTGGATCGCCACACCCGAATCGCTGGGGGCGCCGCTCTGCGGGAATGCCCGCGCGGTGCTCTTCAGCGCGGCGATCACCTGCGCCGGCGTCAGCCCGCGGTGCGCCGTCATCATCAGCGCCACCGTGCCCGAGACCAGCGGTGCCGAGAAGCTGGTGCCGACGCTGATGTTGAACGCGTCGGTGTAGCGCGCCGTGCCCGGCGTGGTGGTGCCGGTGTTCGAGGTCGTGAGGATCGGGTACAGGCAGGGCTCGCCCGCGTTGATGTTGACGCAGTTGCCGCCGGGGGCCGAGATCGTCAGCTCCGGGCCGATATCGGAAAAGCCGACCTTGGTGCCGATGTGGCGCAATCCGCCGACACCGATGACGCCCGGGCACTTGGCCGGCATGCCCACCGCATGGCCGGAGCTGTTGCCGGCCGACGCGACCACCACGACGCCCGCCGCAGTGATCTCGCTGATCGCGGCGTTGTAGGCAGTGCATTCGCCATCGCCGCCCAGGCTGAGGTTCAGCACCTTGGCGGGGTTGGGATTGGCCGGAACACCCGGCACGCTGAGGCCCGCGGCCCAGCGCATGCCGGCGATGATGTCGGAGTCGGAGCCGAAGCATTTGCCGAGCACGCGGACCGGCAGGATCTTGACGCCCCAGCCCACCCCGGCCATGCCGGTGGCGTTGTTCGTGCTCGCGCCGATCAGGCCAGCGGTCATCGTGCCGTGCCAGGAGCTGTCGGAGATCTCGCAATCGCTGAAGGTGCTCGTCGCCACGTCGGACGACGTGATCCAGTCGCCCGGGTCGGCCGGATCGGCATCGCGGCCGTTGCCGTCGTTCGCCACCGTGGCATTGCTGATCATGTCGTAGCCCGGCAGCACCTTGCCCGCCAGGTCGGGATGGTCCGACCGGATGCCGGTGTCGAGCACCGCGACCACCACGCTCGGATGCCCGGTGGTGATGTCCCATGCGGCCTGCGCGTTGATGCTCGAGACGATCTCGTTGCCGGTGACCAGCGTCGAGGCCTGCGGCGGCCGCAGGTACCACTGCCCGGCGACCGGCCCGCCGCTGGCGCCGACCACGGCCGGGCCCTGCAGGTAGAGCGGATCGTCGGGCACGCGCAGCGGCCGGCGCCGGCCATCTTCGACGGCATACTCGACCTCGTCGTCAGCGGCCAGCCGGGCGGCCAGCGCGCGCGAGCCGATGCCTTCGCTGGTGACGACCTGGGTCCGCTCGTCGATCGCGTGGCCGGCGTGCAGCGTCAGGCCGAGCCGGTTGCCGAGGCTGGTCGCCCGCGCCTGCAGGATCTGTGCGACCTCGGCGGCCGACTGCGGGGCCACTGAGGCGGCCTTCGCAGCCATGATGCGCTTGCCGAGCGCCGCGCTGCCCTTGAACTTGACGATCACGCGGCCCGACTCGCTCTGCGCGGGCAGCGGCGCGCGAGGCTGGGGTGCGTATTCGGCCTGTGAAGGCGCCCACGCCGAGGTGAGCACCAGCGCCACCAGGGGCAGCCAGCGGGAAGCGGATCGCAAGGGATTCATTGCACGGTAGGGGCTGAAGGACGAAGAGGCGTCGGGCGCTGCTCATCGCGGCGCAACTCGACGAACAGCTGCGGCTGGGCGGCCAGCCGCATCGTCGCCCGCTTGCAGCTGGAACGGTCTGCGCACTCGAGCGTGAGGGCGTACCAGCGCGGGGCGATCGGGTTCACGTCGGACCGGACCGGCACGCCCGCCACCTGGGCGGCGCGATCGGTCAGGGCGGAGAGATCGGCCCATTCCTCGGCGGTGCGGACCTGCAGCCGCCATTCGAGCGGCCCGCGCGAATGCGCGCAGGCGCCGAGGGCGGCGATCAGCACGACGCTCAAGGACAGGGGGATCTTGGGCATGGCGGCGGAGTTTACGCGGGGTGATGTGAAAAAAGCCCAGACAGCACTCGCCATCCATCGCGGCAAGCACTGTTCCTGCAACGCCTTCCGGCGGGCCCTCGACGACCCCGCAGATGCAACAAAAAAGCCGCCCGAAGGCGGCTTTCCCTTTCCATGAGATGCGCGGCTTACTTGGCGGCGACGACGCGCGCCATCTCCAGCACCTTGTTGGAGTAGCCCCACTCGTTGTCGTACCAGGCGACGACCTTCACGAAGGTCTTGTCCAGCGCGATGCCGGCCTCGGCATCGAACACCGAGGTGCAGGACTCGCCGCGGAAGTCGGTGGCGACGACCTTGTCTTCGGTGTAGCCGAGCACGCCCTTCAGCGCGCCCTGGCTCTGCGCCTTCATTTCGGCACAGATCTCGTCGTAGCTGGCTTCCTTGTTCAGCTCGACGGTCAGGTCGACCACCGACACATCCGACGTCGGCACGCGGAAGGCCATGCCGGTCAGCTTCTTGTTCAGCTCGGGGATCACCACGCCCACGGCCTTGGCGGCGCCGGTGGAGCTGGGGATGATGTTCTCGAGGATGCCGCGGCCGCCGCGCCAGTCCTTGTTGCTCGGGCCGTCGACCGTCTTCTGGGTGGCGGTGGCGGCGTGCACCGTGGTCATCAGGCCGCGCTTGATGCCGAACTTGTCGTTCAGCACCTTGGCCACCGGAGCCAGGCAGTTGGTGGTGCACGAGGCGTTGGAGATGATGGCCTGACCGGCGTAGGTCTTGTCATTGACGCCATAGACGAACATCGGGGTGTCGTCCTTCGACGGGGCCGACAGGATCACCTTCTTGGCGCCGGCCTTCAGGTGCTTCTCGGCGGTTTCCTTCGTGAGGAACAGGCCGGTCGACTCGACGACGATGTCGGCGCCGACTTCGTCCCACTTCAGCTCGGCCGGGTCCTTCACCGCGGTCAGGCGGATCTTCTTGCCGTTGACGATCAGCGTGTTGCCATCGACCGAGACCTCGCCCTTGAAGCGACCGTGCACGCTGTCGTAGGTGAGCATGTAGGCCAGGTAGTCGGGCTCGAGCAGGTCGTTGATGCCGACGATCTCGATGTCGTTGAAGTTCTGCACCGCGGCGCGGAACACCATGCGGCCGATGCGGCCGAACCCGTTGATACCGATCTTGATGGTCATGTCTGTCTCTCCAGCGTGAATGATGAAACCTGTGCGGTGGCCAGCCCGCTAGTGTGCCGGCTGGCCGTTACTTGCCGAGTACTTTCTGCACCGTCGCGGCGACGTTCTCTGCGCTAAATCCAAAGTGCTTGAACAAAACATTGGCCGGGGCCGATTCGCCGTAGGTGTCGATCCCCACGACCGCGGCGCAGCCGTACTTCCACCAGAAGTCGGTGACGCCCGCCTCGACCGCGATGCGCGGCAGGCCCTGCGGCAGCACGCTGGTCTTGTAGGCGACGCTCTGGCGGTCGAACACCGTGGTCGACGGCATCGAGACCACGCGTACCGCGATACCGCGCTGGGCCAGCAGCTGCTGCGCGTGCAGCGCGAGCTGCACCTCGGAGCCGGTGGCGACGATCACCGCCTGCGCCTTCTTCTTCAGGCCCACCTCGGCCGGCTCGGCCAGCACGTAGGCGCCCTTGCTGATCTCGTCGAGCCCCGCCTTCGGCGCATACGGCAGGTTCTGCCGCGACAGCAGCAGCGCGCTCGGGCGCGAGGCATTGCCGAGCGCCATGGTCCAGGCGATCGCGGTCTCGGCGGTGTCGGCCGGGCGCCAGACATCGAGGCCGGGGATCAGGCGCAGCGAGGCGGCGTGCTCCACGCTCTGGTGCGTGGGGCCGTCTTCGCCGAGGCCGATGGAGTCGTGCGTGAACACATGGATCACGCGGGCCTTCATCAGCGCGGCCATGCGGATCGCGTTGCGGCTGTAGTCGCTGAAGGTCAGGAAGGTGCCGCCGTAGGGGATGTAGCCGCCATGCAGCGCGATGCCGTTCATGATGGCGGCCATGCCGAACTCGCGCACGCCGTAGTTGATGTGGCGGCCGTTGTTCGGGGCGCCGTTCTCGTCGAAGCGCAGTGCGGGGGTCGACGAGGTGTTGGTCAGGTTCGAGCCGGTCAGGTCGGCCGAGCCGCCGAGCATCTCGGGCACCTGGCGCGTGAAGGCCTCGAGCGCGATCTGGCTGGCCTTGCGGCTGGCGACCGTCTCGGCCTTCTCATGGGCGGCCACGGCCGCATCCACCGCGATCTGCGCAAAGTGGGCGGGCAGCTCGCCCCGCATGCGGCGCACGAACTCGGCCGCCTGCTCAGGGAACTCGGCCTTGTAGCGGTCGAAGCGCTGACTCCACTCGCTCTCGGCGCTCAGGCCCGCGCCCTTGGCATCCCAGGCCTCGTAGGCCGCCTCGGGGATCACGAACGGCTCATGCGGCCAGGCCAGCGCCTCGCGGGTCAGCTTGATCTCGTCGGACCCCAGCGCCTCGCCGTGCGCCTTGGCGGTGCCGCCACGGTTGGGCGAGCCCTTGCCGATGATGGTCTTGCAGATGATCAGCGTCGGCTTGGTGGCCGACGCCTTGGCCTTGGCGATCGCGGCATCGACCGCGTCGGCGTCATGGCCGTCGACCGGGCCGATCACATTCCACTGATAGGCCTCGAAGCGCTTGGCGGCATCGTCCACATACCAGGGGGCCACCTGGCCGTCGATCGAGATGCCGTTGTCGTCGTACAGCGCGATCAGCTTGTTCAGCTTCCAGGCGCCGGCCAGCGCGCAGGCCTCGTGGCTGATGCCCTCCATCAGGCAGCCGTCGCCGAGGAACACGTAGGTGTGGTGGTCGACGATGCTGTGGCCGGGCCGGTTGAACTCGGCTGCCAGCAGCTTCTCGGCCAGCGCCATGCCGACCGCGTTGGTGATGCCCTGGCCGAGCGGGCCGGTCGTCGTCTCGACCCCGGGGGTGATGCCGACCTCGGGGTGGCCCGGGGTCTTGCTGTGCATCTGGCGGAACTGCCGCAGGTCGCTGACCGCGAGGTCGTAGCCGGTGAGGTGCAGCAACGCGTAGATCAGCATGGAGCCGTGGCCGTTGCTGAGCACGAAGCGGTCGCGGTCGAACCACTGCGGATTGGTCGGGTTGTGCTTCAGGTGCCGGCCCCACAGCGCCACCGCGATCTCGGCCATGCCCATCGGGGCGCCCGGGTGGCCCGAATTGGCCTGCTGGACGGCGTCCATCGCCAGGGCTCGGATGGCGTTGGCCATCAGGGAGGTGTCGCGGGGGGAGGTCGAAGACATGGGGCGAGGCGGGGAGGGAAAACCCCGGATTTTAAGCGGCGAGCCGGATAATCCGCCGCATGCACGGCCTGCACCTCACCGCCGACCTCCATCGCTGCCCGCCGGGGCTGGCGCTGATGACCGAGCCGGACATGCTGCGCACGCTGTGCATCGGCGAGGTGCAGGCCGCCGGTCTGCAGGCGGTCAACGCGCTGTTCCACCGCTTCGAGCCGGTGGCCGATGGCCCTGCCGGCATCACCGGCGTGGTGCTGCTGGCCGAGTCGCACCTGGCGATCCACACCTGGCCCGAGATGAACGCGGTGACGCTCGACATCTACGTCTGCAACTTCAGCGGCGACAACCGGCGCTCGGCCGAGGCGCTGATGCAGGCGCTGCTGGCGGCCTTTCAGCCCGGGCAGGTGGAACGGCACAGCCTGCAGCGCGGCAGCGTCGCCGCTTGATCTGGCGCAAGACGGGTGCGCCGCCGCTCGGCGAGGCTGCCCCCATGCGCCACGCCGCCCTTTCCATCATCCACGACGAACACCGCGTGCTGGCCGCGATGCTGGTGACCATGGACCGCCTGCTCGCGCAAAGCCGCCGCCTCGGCACGACGCCCGACTTCTCGGTGCTGCGTGCGATGCTGTTCTACATCGACGAGTTCCCCGAGCGGCTGCACCACACCAAGGAAGACGAGTTGCTGTTCCCCCGTGTGCGGCAGCGCTGCCCCGAGCTCGGGCCGGCACTCGACCAGCTGGCGCGCGACCATGCGCAAGGTGAGCAGGCGATCCGCGAGGTGGAGCACGCGCTGCTGGCCTACGAGCAGATGGGCGAGCCGCGGCGCCAGGCCTTCGAGCAGGCGCTGGAACGCTACACGCAGTTCTACCTGCGCCACATGGCGCTCGAAGAGAAGCAGGTGCTGCCCGCCGCCGAGCAGCATTTCAGCGAGGCCGACTGGGCCGCGCTGCGCGAGGCGTTTGCCGCCAACCGCGACCCGTTCACCGGGCACGAACCCGAAGCCGACTACCGGCCTCTTTACGAGAAGATCCTGAGCGTGCTGCCCGCACCGCTGGGCTACGGCCCGGCGACGTAGCGCCCTTCTAAACTCCAGGGCATGAAAGCCCTGATCCTGGCGGCGGGCCGCGGCGAACGCATGCGGCCGCTGACCGACCACACGCCCAAGCCGCTGCTGCCCGTGCAAGGCAAGCCGATGATCGAATGGCACCTGGAGGCGCTGGCGCGCGGCGGCGTGCGCGAGGTGGTGATCAACACCGCCTGGCTGGAGGAGAAGTTCCCCGCCGCGCTCGGCGACGGCTCGCGCTGGGGCCTGCGGCTGCATTACTCGACGGAAGGCCGCGACCACGGCGGCGCGCTCGACATCGCCGGCGGCGTGGCCAAGGCGCTGCCGCTGCTGGGCGATGCGTTCTGGGTCGTCTCGGGCGACATCTTCGCGCCCGACTTCGAGTTCGACCCCTCAACGGCGCAGCGCTTCGCGCAGGGCGACCGGCTCGCGCACCTGTGGCTGGTGCCCAACCCGCCCTTCCATCCGCAAGGCGACTTCGGCATCGACGCCCACGGCCTTGCGGTGCGCGACGTCGCCGATCGCCTCACCTGGGCCAGCTTCGGCCTGTACCGCGCGGCGCTGTTCGAGCACATCACGCCCGGCACGGTGGTGCCGCTGCTGCCGCAGCTGCTGCGCGGCATCGCGCAGGGCCGCGTCGGCGCCGAGCGCTACACCGGCCGCTGGGAGAACGTCGGCACGCCGGCGCAGCTGGAGGCGTTGAACAGCGCGCGCTGAAAGCGCCGCGCCGTGTCGCGTGGGTGATTGCGGCGCCCGGCCCGGGCCGCGATGCTGCGCGGCATGGGACAGATCTACCTCGTGCGCCACGGCCAGGCCTCGTTCAACGCCGACGACTACGACCAGCTCTCGCCGCTGGGCGCGCAGCAGGCGCGGCACCTGGGCGACTGGTTCGCGCGCTGCGGCCGCAGCGTCGACGCGCTGCACCTCGGCACGCTGCGCCGGCACCGGCAAACGGCTGAGCACTTCATCGAGACGCTGCGCGCCGACCTGCGTGCGCCGGGCGAGCCGGGAGTCGACGCGGGCTTCGACGAATACGACCACGAGGCCATCCTGCTCGCGGCGCGGCGCGACCTGTCCACCCCCGCCGAGCTGCGCGCATGGACGGCACGCCAACCGCACCCGCGGCGCGCGTTCCAGCAGCTGTTCGCCGAGGCGCTGCAGCGCTGGGTCGCGGGCCGGCACGATGCCGACTATGCCGAGAGCTGGGTCGGCTTCCGCAGCCGCTGCATGGCGGCCCTGCAGCGCAGCATCGAGGCGGCTGGCGCCTCGAAGACGCTGGTGATCGTGACCTCCGGCGGGCCGATCAGCGCGATCTGCCAGGCGCTGATGGAGCTGACCGACCGTGGCGCCTGCGAGCTGTGCTTCAGCCTGGCCAACAGCGGCGTCACGCGGCTGCTCTACAGCGGCAGCCGGCTGGGCGTGGACCACCTCAACAGCGTGGCCCACCTCGAGGTGACGGGCGACAGCCGCCTCGTCACCTACCGCTGAGCGCCGCTATTGCGCCAGCGGCTTGGTGATGGCGTCGATGCGCGCCATCACCTCGGGCGTCAGCTTCTGCGCGACCTCGGCCGCACCCAGGTTGCTCTGCAGCTGCGAGAGCCTCGACGCGCCGGTGATCACCGTGCTGACGCGCGGGTTCTTCGTGCACCAGGCGATCGCCAGCTGCGCGAGCGTCGCCCCCAGCTCCTGCGCGATCGGCTCCAGCTGCGCCACCGCCTGGTTCTTCGCGGCGTCGGTCAGCTCGTTGCGCAGGAAGGCCATGTTCTCCATCGCGCCGCGGCTGTCGGCCGGCACGCCCTGGCGGTACTTGCCGGTCAGCAGGCCCGAGGCCAGCGGGCTCCAGGTGGTGAGGCCGAGGCCGATGTCCTCGTAGAGGCGCGAATACTCCTGCTCGACGCGCTGGCGGTGGAACAGGTGGTACTGCGGCTGCTCCATCAGCGGCTTGTGCAGATGGTGCCTCTCCGCGATGTCGTAGGCGGCGCGGATGTCGGCCGCCGACCATTCGCTGGTGCCCCAGTACAGCGCCTTGCCCTGGGTGATCATGTCGCTCATCGCCCACACGGTCTCCTCGACCGGCGTGTGCGGATCGGGGCGATGGCAGTAGACGAGGTCGATGTGCTCCAGCTGCATGCGCTTGAGCGAGCCGTCGATCGCCTGCATCAGGTACTTGCGGTTCAGCGTGTCGCGGCGGTTGACCGTGTTGCCGTCGCGATCCAGGCCCCAGAAGAATTTGGTCGAGACGATGTAGTTCAGGCGCGGCCACTTCAGCGCCTTGAAGGCCTCGCCCATCACGACCTCGCTCTGGCCCAGCGCATAGGCCTCGGCGTTGTCGAAGAAGTTGATGCCGGCATCCACGGCCGCGGCCAGCATCTCGACGGCCGAGCGGGTGTCGACCTGGTTGTGATACGTGACCCAGGAGCCCAGCGACAGCTCGCTGACGCGCAGGCCGCTGCGGCCCAGACGGCGGTAGTTCATGGCTTGTTCTCCGATGCGTGGCGTGAGGGAAAGCGGGCGATGTTAGCCAGCGCCAATAGCACTGGAGCGAGTGCGAGAATGATCCGCACCACAGCTTCCCGGAGGCCGCCTTGGCCGATTCGTACGCCGACATGTTCGAGCTCGCGCCGGTGTCGCTCTGGCTCGAGGACTACAGCGAACTGAAGGTGCTGTTCGAGCGCTGGCGTGCCGAAGGCGTGCGCGATCTGCGCACATGGCTGCGTGCCGAGCCGGGCCGCGTGGCCGAATGCTCGCGCTGCCTGAAGGTGCTGCGCGTCAACCACCGCACGCTCGAGCTCTACGGTGCGCAAGACCAGGCCGAGCTCACCGCCAACCTGCACCGCGTGTTCCGCGACGACATGTTCGACCAGCACGTGGAGGAGCTCGCGCAGCTGTGGGACGGCCAGCGGCGCTTCTCCAGCCAGACCGTCAACTACACGCTGCAGGGCCGCCGCCTGGCGATCCTGCTGAAGGCCGACATCCTGCCCGGCCACGAGGACGACTGGAGCCGCGTGCTGCTCGCGATCGAGGACATCACCGACCGCGCCCGCACCGAGCGCGCGCTGCGGGCGAGCGAGCAGTACGCCAAAGGCTTGTTCGAGCATTCGCCGGTGTCGCTGTGGGTCGAGGATTTCAGCAGCATCAAGCGCCTGCTCGACGAGGTGCGCGCCAGCGGCGTGGACGACTTCCGCGTGTTCACCGATGTGCACCCCGATTTCGTCACGCGCTGCATGCAGGAGATCCGCGTGATCGACGTCAACCGGCAGACGCTGCAGATGTTCCGCGCGCCCGACAAGCCGACGCTGCTGGCCAACCTGCACCAGGTGTTCCGCGACGACATGCGGCCGCACTTCACCGAGCAGCTGATCGACCTGTGGAACGGCCAGCTGTTCCAGCAGCGCGAGGTCATCAACCATGCGCTCGACGGCGAGAAGGTGCATGTGTACCTGCAGCTCTCGGTGCTGCCCGGCCACGAGGCGCGCTGGGACCAGGTGCTGGTGTCGCTGACCGACATCACCGCGCGCAAGAAGGCCGAGGCCTACCTCGAATACCTGGGCAAGCACGACGTGCTGACCGGCCTGCGCAACCGCGCGTTCTTCAGCGACGAGCTCAACCGGCTCGAGCGCAAGGGGCCGTGGCCGGTGACCATCGTGATGGTCGACCTCAACGGCCTGAAGGCCACCAACGACGAATTCGGCCATGCGGCCGGCGATGCGCTGCTGCGCCGCGTCGGCGAGATCCTCGGCAAGGCGGTCGAGGGCCGCATGACCGCCTCGCGCATCGGCGGCGACGAGTTCGCGCTGGTGATGCCGTCGGCCGACGAGCGCCACGGCGAGCAGGTGGTCGAGCAGCTGCACGAGCTGCTGGCGATGAACAACCAGTTCCATGGCGGCGAGCCGATGAGCCTGTCGATCGGCGCGGCGACCGGCCTCGAAGGCGAGCGGCTCGAGGCGGTGATGTACCGCGCCGATGCGCAGATGTATGCATCCAAGCGGGCCTACTACGCGGCGCACCCGCGCAACCGGCGCGCCAGCTGATGGGTCAGGCCAGCGCCGCAGCCACGCGCTCGCCGGCGCGCAGGCCGTGCGTGAAGGCTTCTTCGAACACCGAGTAGGCCGAGAGGTCGGCATGCGCGAAATGGAGGCGGCCCTGCGGCTGCTGCAAGGCCTGCAGCGCCTCGCTGCCGCGCAGGCCCGGCACGGGGATGCTCATCGCATGGCCGTAGCGCATCAGCTCCGCGCGCTTCACCTTGTGCGGCAGGTCGGGGTGGGCGCGCGCCAGGTCGGCGATCACCGCCTGCGCCCAGCCTGACCAGGGCCGCTCCAGCAGCTCGGCGCGCTGCGCGAGCGGCAGCGCCCAGTAGGCCGTCAGCACCGTGGGGCCCGGATGCGGGCGCGTGCTCTGGTGCATCGCATCCACATAGCCGAGCGAGCGCGGATCGGCGCCGTAGAGCACGTTGTCCCACGACGGCGGCGCGCCGGCCGGGCGGTCGAGCAGCGGCTCGTCGAGCTGCAGGTTCGCCACCAGCCAGGGCGCATGGCGCTGACGGGCCGCCACCGCGCGCAACGGCTCTGGCGGCGACGCCAGCAGGCGCTGCGCGACGAACAACGGCAGCGCGAGCACCACGTGGCGCGCCGTCCAGGCTTCGGCGCGCTGCGCCGCCTCGTCCCAGGCGAGCACGCTCGCCTCGTGGCGGCCTTCGGTGACGCGCAGCACCGTTCGTCCCACGGCGAGCCGCCCCGCGAACGGCTCTGCCACGCGCCGCGACAGCCAGGCATTGCCCTCGGGCCACGTGAGCACCGGCTCGCGTTCGGCGTCTTCGTCGCCCGGCGCATGGAAGCCATGGCGACTCGCGAAGTAGTGCAGCCCGGCCCAGGCCGAGACGGTGGCGCTGCCGGCGCCGTAGTCGTCGCGGCAGCAGTAGTCGAGGTACCAGCGCAGGCGGGCATCGGTGAGGCCTTGCGCGGCCAGCCATTGATCGAAGGTCTGGGCGTCGAGCGCGGCATGCGCCGCACCCCACGGCGCACGCATCGTCGGCATCGCGAAGCCGGCCTCGCGCTGCGCCTGTGCGACCAGCGCCGAGAAGCGGCGGTATTGCGCGAGCGTCGGCGATCCGGGCGCCGCCGGCGGCAGCAGGCCGTCGACCCAGGCGCCGTCGATGAACAGGCGCTCCTGCGGGCTGTGGCACAGGTGGCGCTCGTCGTAGACCACGCGGCCGGCCACCGTGCGCGCCAGCTTCAGCTCGTGCAGCAGCGCCAGCACCTCGGGCGCCTGCGGGCCGGGCACCGGCAGGTAGTGCGCGCCCAACGGGCAGGCCATGCCGGCGATCTGATGGCCGCGGCTGTTGCCGCCGGCCACGTCTTCGAGCTCCAGCAACTGCAGGTCGTCGATGCCGCGCCGTGCCAGCGCCCGCGCGCAGGCCAGGCCCGCGATGCCGGCGCCGACGATCAGCACGCCGGCGCGCCGCTGCACGGCCGGTGCCGGCCACGCGCCCGACTTCGCCAGCTCGCGCAGCCGATGCCCGCGCGTGGCCGCGGCACCGACCCAGCCACCGGCCAGCTCATGCACCGGTTCGCCGCACCCCGAAAGGCCCGCCGCCACGCCGAGCAGCCACTCCCGCCGCCGCACACCCGCAAGCCCAGCGGCGGCGCCGCAGGCGCTCCGCGGGTGCGTCAAGGCCTTCCCCATTCGGCCTCGAAGGTGGTCACGAGCACCTGGTTCGAGAGTCGATTGGGTTCGGCAGGCCTGCGCGCCATGTCGGGCGGAAAGTCCAGCAGCGACGGCACGCCTTGCAAGGTAAGGAAGCGCAACCCGGGCGGCAGCGCCTTCGGCACATGCCACGGCCGATGGCCCGCGATGATGAAGCCCCATTCGCCGAAGCTCGGCACATGCGCGTGGTACGGCGTGGTCGACAAGCCCACCGCCTCGAGCGTGGTCGCCACCGTCCAGAAGCTGCGCGGCGCGACCAGCGGCGAGGTCGTCTGCACCACCGCATAGCCGCCGGCCGCGAGGTGCTGGTCGACGCGCTCGTAGAAGCTCGTCGAATACAGCTTGCCGAGCGAGAAGTTGGTCGGATCGGGAAAGTCGATCACGATCACGTCGAACACCTGCTCATGCTGCTCCAGCCACTGGAAGGCATCGGTGTTGATCACCTGCACCTTCGGCGAGTTGAGCGAGCCGCGGTTCAGCGCGGTCAGCAGCGGCTGCTCGCGGAACAGCCGCGTCACGTGGGCATCCAGGTCGACCAGCGTCACCTGCTCGACGCTCGGGTAGCGCAGGATCTCGCGCACCGCGAGGCCATCGCCGCCGCCCAGCACCAGCACCCGCTTGGGCACGCCCTGGGCTGCCATCGCGGGATGCACCAGCGCTTCGTGGTAGCGGTACTCGTCGCGCGAATGAAATTGCAGGTTGCCGTTGAGGAACAGGCGGATGCCGGCCGGCCCCGAGGTGACGACGACGCGCTGGTAGGGGCTGTCTTCGCGCAGGATCACGCGGTCCCCGTAGAAGCGGTCTTCGGCCCAGGTGGTCAGCGGCTCGCCGCCGACCATCGCCGCGCCCAGCACCAGCACCACCGCCGCACAGGCCACCGCGTGCGCATGCCAGCGCCGCAACTCGGCGCGGAACAACCACAGCGACCATACCGCGACGGCCGCGTTCAACAGCCCGAAGAACACGCCGGTGCGGATCAGCCCGAGGTGCGGCACCAGCAGCAGCGGGAACGCCAGCGCGACCACCAGCGCACCGAGGTAGTCGAAGGTCAGCACCTGTGACACCAGCTCCTTCAGCGCATAGCGCTCGCGGAAATGGCGCTTCAGGATGCGCATCACCAGCGGGATCTCCAGCCCCACCAGCGCGCCGACCAGCAGCACCAGCGCATAGAGCAGCAGGCGGAACGGCGCCAGCGCGGTCGCGGGCAGCAGGCTGTGCGCAACGAACAGCGCCGCCGGCATCAGCCCGCCGACCAGCCCCACGAGCAGCTCGATGCGCAGGAACTGCGCCACCAGCTGCCGCTCAACGTAGCGCGAGAGCCAGGAGCCCAGCCCCATCGCGAACAGGTAGGTGCCGATCACGGTGGAGAACTGCAGCACCGAATCGCCGAGCAGGTAGCTCGCCAGCGCGCCCGCGGCCAGCTCGTAGACGAGGCCGCAGGCGGCGATCACGAAGACGGAGGCGAGCAGCGCGAGCTCGCCGGGGCTGATTCGCGCACGCGGCTCATCGAGCCCCGAAGCGCCGGGCTGGGTCATTGAGGGCGAGGCGCGTTCAGCGAGCTGATGGGCACCCACTCGGTCTGCGGTTTGCCGAACATCTGGCGCTGCAGCGCGTTGTACTGCAGCAATGCGAGCGGTGGCCGCAGGTCGACGATCATCCCCTCCAGCGTGACGTCACCGATCTTGGGCGAAGTGCGCAGGCGTTGCGTTTCCTGCGCCTGCCGATCGCTGCGCTCGCGTGAGGCCCGGTCGCCGGCCTCGCTGCGCTCTTTCTCTTTCTGGTTGTAGTAGCCGGCGAACCCGGCCGCCTGCTCGGGGGTGTAGAAGGCCAGCACCGGCGCGGGCCAGCGCTCAGGCTCGTAAGGGCCGCCGCGATGGCCGTTGTAGGCATCGATCAGCATCGCGGCGATCAGCTGCTGGGCGCCGACCGCTTCCACACAGAAGAGGGTCGACTTCGTGTAGCGCTCGCCCGTGGCGACGAAGACCTGGTTGAACCACGCCGATGACGCATCGCTGAACGCGCGCGTCGCAGGCAGAAGGCTCGGGCCGCTGAGCGCCTTGCCCTGGTGCGCCTTGCACCAGGCCTCGAAGCGGGCCTTCACCTGGTTGAGGCCCTCGGAATTGGCGCGGTAGAGGCTGCGCTTCAGTGCTGGTGTCTTGTAGTCGGCCTCGTTGCGCAACGGTTCGCCGGGAACCGAGGCGATGAACCCGTTCCAGTCCACCGAGGCCTGCGGAGGCGCGCTCGCGCAGCCGGCAACGACACAGGCGAGCATGCCCGACAGCAGTTTTTTCATTCGAACTCCCCGGCGCCACCCAGCGGCGCCTTCAGTGCAGGCGCGATGCTATCCGTGGATCGCCGCCGACACGATCATCGCGATGCCCAGGCACATCGCCGCGACGACCACCGCGAGCGCGAGGTTCTTCTTCTCGACGATCTCGGCCCACAGGTCGTAGGGCGTGATCTTGTCGATGATGACGAAGCTGAGCCAGAACACCACCACGCCGACCAGCGCGTAGAGGATCGAGCCGAAGAAGACTTCGGGCTTCAGCCATTCGATGCCCATCATGGTGAGAGCTCCTTGAGGTGTCTTGAGGTTGTCACTTGTGGCCCCCACCGCCGCTGCTGAAGCCGCCGTAGGAGCCGCCGCTGCTGCGCCAGCCGCTGCCGCTGCCGCCATGGCCGGAGCGCTGGCACTGCTGGTATTCGTTGCTCGAAGCGCCGTAGGTGTCGCGCAGCGCATCGCAGTCGTCGTGGCTGCAGCGCGAGATCAGCAACAGCAGCACGATGACCACGACGACCGCGATCGCGATCAGCACGATGCGGCCCTTCAGCGCACCGCCGGACAACGGCGACACGTCGCGCTGCAGCGCCGCGCGCCGCTCGGCGGGGATGCCGAAGGCGGCGGCCACGGTGTTGGCGTCGATCGTCTCGCCGCCGGACCACACCACCTCCTGGCCGCCCTGCTCCCGGTTGAGGCGCTTGTTCTGCCGAGGCAGCAGGCCCTGGTAGTCGGTGTTGAGGCCGACCTGGTCGCGCTGCACGCGCCAGTAGAACTCGCCGAGCACGTAGGTCGTCTTGGCCTGGTAGCTGTAGCGCTTGCGGTATTCCACGCCCTGGTAGCTGGCCTTGTCGCCGCGCACCTGCGGCGCGCCGGTGATCGGCACCACCCAGCTCCAGCCGTCTTCCGCGTCGACCAGGAACGCGAAGCCGGCCTGCCGGTTGTAGAGCAGGTATTCGCGCCAGAAGCTCTGCTCGTCGTCATCGCCTTCAGGGACGTCGCAGCGCTCGAGGTAGCCGACGACCTGCCACGCCAGGCTCTCGCCGCCCAGCGCCAGCTTGCCGGTGCTGCCCAACGGCAGCAGAGGCTCCATGCCGCTGTCGCCGGCATTGCTCTGCTTGTAGTGCGCGAGGTCGGCCCCCACGCCCTTGGAGATGTCGACCACCGCGCGGCATTGCGGGCAGACGATCGACTGCGTGGTCGAGAGCTGGACCTCGAGCGCGTTGCCGCAGCTGGGGCATTCGACGCCGCGCGACTTCAGCGTCTTCTCGGCGGACTCGGCCAGCCCGCTCATCTTCAGCTCGCTCAGGGCCACCGAGCGGCCGACCGACCATTGCGGCTGGTCCGGCTGCGCATAGTCGAGCGTGCCGACCTCGCCCTTCTCGTTGCGCAGGTCCGCCACGGTGAACTCGCCCTGCAGCTTCGGCGGCCGCGGCAGCTCGCCTTCGGCCGCGAGCAGCTTCGCGCGCGTGACCGAGGCGACGCTCCAGGCGCGACCATCGACGAGGCGGCGCTCGCCGGCCGTCAGCTCATCGGCCGGCGGCACCTCCCCCTGGGCCGGCGCATCAAAGGCGAACACATAGCGCCCGTTGTCCTCGCTGAGCCAGCCCGAGCGGCCGCCGTCGAACAGCGCATGCCATTCGTTCCAGGTGCCTTCGGCATAGCCGTATTGCAGCCGGCCGACCAGCGTGAAGGCCATGCCCTGGTAGCTGCCCCCGGCGCCCAGGCGCAGGGGGCTGTGGTCGTCGAACAGCTCGGCGCTCTGGCCGATGCGGCGCAGCGCGTCGCCGTCGCGCACCAGCGTGCTGCGGCAATAGCTGCAGACGGCGCTGGCCGACGCCGCCGAGCGAAAGTCGACCGGCGCGCCGCAATTCGGGCAGAGCGCGCGGTAGGCGCGCTGGGGTGGGGTGTCGGTGGCCAAGCGCGGGGCCTCTCCTCCTGCGGGATCGCTCGGTGCGCGCGGCCGTCTTCAGCGGCCGCGGCGCACCGCCCTCTCGTGGATCAGACCAGCTTCTTCAGCAGCTCGGCCTTCTTGGCAGCGAATTCTTCCTCGGTGAGGATGCCCTTGGCCTTCAGCTCGCCGAGCTTCTCGAGCGTGGCCATCACCTGCTCGGGCTTGATGCTCTCGGGCGAGGGGCCGCCGGGCTGGCTGAGGGCCTGCGGGGGCTGCTGCTGCAGGCCCTGGCCGAGCTGCTGCGCCATCACCTGGCCGAGCGCGACGCCGGCGCCGAGGCCCATCGCGTCGCCTGCGATGCCGCCGCCCTGCGCCGCGCCCTTGGCCATCTCGGGAATGGCCTGCGCCGTCTGGTACTGCATGAACTTGCCCATGTCGCCGCCGACCATGCCCATGCCGATCTTCTGGTCGAGGATCTTCTGCAGCTCCTCGGGCAGCGAGACGTTCTGCACCGTCACGCCTTCGAGCTTGAGGCCCAGCGCCTCGAAGGCAGGGCCGTTCACCTCGCGCAGCTGCTTGGCGAACTCGACCTGGTTGGCCGCGAGGTCGAGGAAGGGGATGCCGCTGCCGGCCACCGCGTCGGAGATGTGCTGCAGCATCAGCCCGCGCAGCTGGCCATCGAGATCGTCGACGGTGTAGATGTCGCGCGTGCCGGAGATCTCGGTGTGGAACTTCTTCGGATCGGCGATACGGAAGGCGTAGTTGCCGAAGGCGCGCAGCCGCACCGCGCCGAAATCCTTGTCGCGGATGGTCACCGGCTGGGTGGTGCCCCAGCGGCGGTCGACCTGCTGGCGCGTGCTGAAGAAGTACACGTCGCTCTTGAACGGCGATTCGAAGAGCTTGTCCCAGTTCTTCAGGTAGGTGAGCACCGGCAGCGTCTGGGTGGTCAGCTTGTGCAGGCCGGGGCCGAACACGTCGGCCACCTGGCCTTCGTTGACGAACACCGCCAGTTGCGACTCGCGCACCGTGAGCTGCGCGCCGTACTGGATCTCGCGGTCGGCGATCGGGAAGCGCCAGGCCAGGACGCCGTCGCCCTGCTCCGTCCACTCGATGATGTCGATGAACTGCTTCTTGATGAAACTCATCAAACCCATGACGCTTGCTCCTCGTTGCCGGGCACGTTCCCGGTGCGGCGAATAATACGCGGCGCGGGGCCGCTTCCGGCTCCCTAGAAGGTCGATGCCATGGCGCTTTCAACACTGAATCTCGCGGTCGTCGGCGCCGGCCCCGTGGGCCTGGCGCTCGCGCTGCATGCCGCGCGCAGCTTCCCGCAGATGAACGTGACGCTGTTCGACGCGCGCCCGGCCGACCAGGACGTCTCGGCCGATCCGCGCACGCTGGCGCTCTCGCTGGGCAGTGTGCAGTTCCTCAAGCGGCTGGGCGCCTGGAACGCCGAGCGCGCGCAGCCGATCTCCGAGGTGCATGTGTCGCAGGCGCCGCCTTCGCTGGCCACGCCGTTCGGCGAACCCGAGGTGCGCATCCGCGCGGTCGACGAGGCGGTGCCGATGCTCGGCGCCGTGCTGACCTACGGCGCGGTGGTGGCGCCGCTGCAGCAGGCGTGGGAAGCGGAGGTCCAGCGCGAGCCGCTGCGGCTGCGCTCGCGCTTCGGCACCGCCGTCAACGCGCTGAAGGACCAGCCCGACGGCGTGGAGGTCGACGCGGGCATCGCCGAGACCTTCGACCTGGTGGTCGTGGCCGAGGGTGGCGTGTTCTCGGAGCAGGCGCGCAAGGCGCTGGCGTCGCCCTACGGCCAGACGGCCTGGGTCGGCACGATCACGATCGAAGGCGGCGCGCCCGGCGTGGCCTATGAGCGCTTCACGCGGCACGGCCCGGCCGCGCTGCTGCCGCTGAAATCGGCCGACGGCGCGCAGCGCTCGGCGCTGGTGTGGTGCGTGCCGACCGACGACGACCCGGTGCGCGAGCTCAACGACAACCAGCGGCTCGCGGTGCTCAACACGATCTTCCCGCCGCAGGCCGGCAAGCTGGTCGGCATCACGCCGCTGAAGGCGTTTCCGCTCGGGCTCAATGCCGAGCGCACGCTGGTCGCGGGCCGCAAGGTGCGCATCGGCAATGCCGCGCAGACGCTGCATCCCGTTGCTGGCCAGGGCCTGAACCTGGGCCTGCGCGATGCCTACGAGCTGGTGCAGTCGATCAAGAGCGCCGACACGCTGGAGGCGGCGTTGCGCCGCCTCGAATGGCGCCGCGCGCCGGACCGCTGGAGCATGATCGCCGCCACCGATTTCCTCGCGCGCAGCTTCACCTGGAAGGCGCCGGGGTTGGCCACGGCACGGGGCCTGGGGCTGGCGGCGCTGCAGCTCGCGGGGCCGATCAAGTCGGCACTGGCCAGGCAGATGATGTTCGGCCGGAGGTGATGGAGCACCGGGCCCGGTTTGGGGCGGCCCGGCGCCGGGCTTCGCGCTACCGCTCCAGCTTCAGGAACAGATCGCGGTCGGGCGCGAAGTTGTCGTACAGCGGCAGCAGCGCGCCGCCGAGCGCCCGCGCGTCCGAGCCGATCGTGCCCGGCCGCAGCGCCGGCCGCGCGACGCCTTCCCAGTTGTAGCGGTTCATTGCCTCGGCCAGCTTCGCGAGCAGCGCGTCGAGCAGGCTGCGGCCAAAGGAGCCGTCGATGATCACACCGTCCAGGTCGAGCAGGCAGGCGGCCGTGTTGATCGTCAGCGCGATCGCGGCACAGGCCTCCTTCAACCAGGCATCGGTGTGGCGGCGCCACGGCGGCTGCAGCGCGCGGTCGTCGACCACCGCGCCCGTCTCCAGCCCCGCACCGGC
>Ga0207706_10001248_pt1 | contig 25613 bp, 32 predicted proteins | sample KBSC53metaG_FD_184318 | JGI IMG/M metagenome (GOLD analysis project Ga0207706, IMG submission 184318) | Corn rhizosphere microbial communities from Kellogg Biological Station, Michigan, USA - KBS C5-3 metaG (SPAdes) (version 2) | ecosystem: Host-associated > Plants > Roots > Rhizosphere > Soil ... | reverse complement strand
GACCAGGTCGTCCTGAAGGCGCCCTGCCTAGGGCGATGAGCTAGGAGGAGCAGCTCCTGCTGCCTCCTTGAGTGAGTACGCAACGGGCGCACTGATTGCACGCCCTTCAGCGCCAGGAATCCGCTGACGCATCAGCGGCGCCGCCCTTCTGTAGGCGCGCCTATGCGAACGGCACCCGGTAGTCGGCGGTCCATGCGCCGCCGATGCAGCTCATCGTCACGCCGTCGGGTGTCAGCGCCACGCCCTTGTCCTCACCGCACAGTGAGCGCAGCGTGCGGATGCCGACTAGCGGCGGCGACGCGATCCACACGCCGTTGGCGCTGCAGGCAAGCGTGCCGCCCGAGGTGTCGAGGGCCAAGTTGTATCGGGTGTTCTGGGCACAGTGATCGCCTTGGGCTGCGCCGCGCTCGATGTACGGCACACACGCTGTGCTGGTGCCGTCACACGAGCCCGGATACGCCGAGACTGGTGCCGCCGCCACCAGCGGTGCCGCGATGAATCCACAACCCAACGCCACTGCAGCCATGAGCTTCATGGACTTAGCGTATGTTCCCGGTCGGCGTCTGCCTCCACAATCACCACAGTCGTGCGCCGAGCACTACGCTCATGAGCCATGAGATGGCTGCTTGGTGCAGTTGTCGCGGGGGCGGCGGTCGTCGCGCTGGCGCCGCCTGCCAACGCCGACGTCGTGGCGTATCTCGTCAATGTGCATGTGCGGCCGGGCTACAACTTTCCCAACGCCGAAGCCGCGATCGGCTACGGCAACAGCATCTGCGACCGGGTCGCGGCGAAGATGAGCTACGCGCAGCTGGTCGACGAAGTCAAGGCCGACTTCAACAGCACCGACTACTACCAGGGTGCCTACCTGATCAACCAGGCCGTCAATGAGTTGTGCCCCGCGCAGATCTGGCAGCTGCGGCAGTCGGCGGCCGGCTACACACTGCCGGCCTGACTCTCACGACAACGGCGGCGCCCCTGTCGGGAGCGCCGCCGTAGCAATGAATTTGGAGTACCCGGCTACGGGCAAGTCACAGCGATCTCGAACGGCTTGTTCACCGGCTGCATGGGGTTGGCCATGTCGATACCGGTCGCGGTGCCCGAGATTGTCCAATTGCTGCCGTCCTTCGTGGCCTTGGCTTCGCCTTGGCCGGTGCCGTTCTGGTAGCCCAGCGTGACGCCGTTGACGTTGCCGAGCCCCACCGACTGCACATTGGAACCGTCCTCGCTGACGACCGCCGCAATACCGGTCGCCGCGTCGCCGATCGCGATGTTCATGTTGCCGCCCATGGCGCTGCAGACGACCGTGCCTGAGACGTTCTGATCCTGACCGTCGATCGTGATCTTGGTGCCGCCCCCGCTGGGTGCCGCCGTTGCGCTCACCGACGCCGTGCCCGCGCCGGTGGTTGCCTCCGCCGTGGTGGCAGGACTCTCGGACTTCTTCTCACCCGACGAACAGCCTGACAGGCCGGCGATGACAATCGCCGCGCCGCCTACGGCGATCACGAACCCACGCTTCACCACTGTGCTCCTTTTGTTTGTCGTGATCCGTCAAGATCGGCGGATCATCCCGGTCAGTATGGGTGGCAGCCCACCTGCCGACATGCGGATGGTCGAAAAATTTGCCTACGCACAAGCTGCGCGTTGGCTGCGGTCCAACAAACGCGGCTTTCGAATGCGACCCCGCCGGTATGTTCGCCATCATGCAGAAATTGCGCACAGCCGACGAGCGATTTACTGGTATTCCTGAATTCCCTTATTCCCCAAAGTATTGCGGGGTTTCCGACCAGGACGGCGGAACTTTGCGGGTGGCATGGGTGGAAGACGGTCCGGTCAAAGGCAATCCGGTGCTGATGCTGCACGGGGAGCCGTCGTGGTCATTCCTGTACCGCCGGATGATGCCGATCCTGACGGCGGCCGGGCACCGGGTCATTTGTCCGGACCTGGTCGGCTTCGGCCGCTCGGATAAGCCGATCAGGATCGAGGACCACACGTATGCCCGTCACGTGGAGTGGATCCGCGCAGTGGCGTTCGACGTGCTGAACCTGCAGCAGGTGACGCTTGTCGGTCAGGACTGGGGCGGCTTGATCGGGCTTCGGCTTGCCGCAGAACATCCGGATCGCTTCGCCCGCATCGTCGCGGCGAACACCGGGCTGCCCACTGGCGATCTGCCGATGCCCGAGATCTGGTGGAGCTTCCGCAAGGCCATCCAAGGCGCACCCCAGATCCAGGTCGGGCGGTTCGTCGAATCCGGCTGCGTTCGTCCGATGACCGACGCCGTCCGCGCGGCCTACGATGCTCCGTTTCCCGACGACTCCTACTGCGCCGGTCCACGCGCGATGCCGGGCCTTGTGCCGACGACACCGGACAACCCGGCATCGGCAGCCAACCGTGCGGCCTGGAAGGCTCTGTGCGACAGCACAACTCCGATGCTGGTGGCTTTCAGCGACCGCGACCCGATCACGGGTCCGATGGGCCCGATCTTCGCCGGCCAGATGCGCGGCGCGCAGGGCGTCGAGCATCCGGTCATCGCGAATGCCGGGCACTTCCTGCAGGAGGACGCGGGCGAAGAATTCGCCGAGGCCATTGTTCGGTTTTTGCGACAGCCGGTCTAACCCTTTTGCCCATCAGCAAGCGACTTTGATTGCGAATGTGCCATTGGCGCGGAAGCTCGGGTTGGCGGTCTCGAAGCCGTCGGCCGTTCCGGTGATGTCGTAGGTTCGGCCGGTCATGGAGACCTTCGCGGTGCCGCCCAGACCGGCGTTGTAACTGCCGGTGAAGCCGCCGACGTCGTTGATGCTGACGGAGGCGGCGGTCAATTCGTCCTTGTTGGAGATCAGCGAGGTAATGCCCGAAGTCTGGTCACCGGTGGTGATGGTGGTCAACGAGCCCGCGGGAGTGCACTGCACCGCCTCGGTGGTGCCGATGTTCTGGCCGTTCACGGTCATCTGTGCGGTCCCGGGGACCAACGTGCCCGGCGCCGGCTGGTAGGCAGGTGGACCCGACGAACACGCGGCGAGGGCCAGTGTTGCTGCGGCCGTGGGCACCCACCCGATTCTCACAGTGCAGAATCTACGGCGTGCGCGAGCAGTTCTTCACCGTTGACGCCGAATTGCCCGGCCGGCTCGGTCGTGCCGGCATCATCCGGACTGCGCACGGCGACATCCACACACCGGCGTTCATCGCCGTCGGCACCCAGGCCACCGTCAAGGCCGTGACGCCAGAAGCTATGAAAGAGCTTGGTGCGCAAGCTGTTCTGGCCAACGCGTACCACCTGTATCTGCAGCCCGGTCCCGACATCGTCGAGGAGGCGGGCGGGGTCGGTGCGTTCATGAACTGGCACGGGCCGACGTTCACCGACAGTGGCGGGTTTCAGGTGCTCTCCCTCGGCGCCGGCTTCAAGAAGGTGCTCGCGATGGACACCCGACGGGTCCAGGCCGACGACGTGATCGCCGACGGCAAGGAGCGGCTGGCCCACGTCGACGACGACGGCGTCACGTTCCGCTCGCATCTCGACGGCTCGACCCACCGCTTCACCCCTGAGGTGTCGATCGGAATCCAGCACAAGCTCGGCGCAGACATCATCTTCGCCTTCGATGAGCTGACCACGCTGGTCAACACGCGCGGCTACCAGGAAGAGTCGGTGCAGCGCACCCACGATTGGGCGGTGCGGTGCCTCATCGAACACCGCAGACTGACGGCGGCCCATCCCGAGAAGCCCGCGCAGGCGTTGTTCGGCGTGGTGCAGGGCGCCCAGTACGAGGACCTGCGCAGACAGGCGGCTCGCGGTCTCACCAACATCGTCGACGAGGCCGGCCGTGGTTTCGACGGCTACGGCATCGGCGGGGCGCTGGAGAAGCAGAACCTGGCCACCATCATCGGCTGGGTCAGCAGCGAACTGCCCGCGGACAAGCCTCGTCACCTGCTCGGCATCAGCGAGCCCGACGACCTGTTCGACGCAGTCGCCGCCGGTGCCGACACGTTCGACTGCGTGTCGCCGTCGCGAGTCGCCCGCAACGCGGCGGTGTATGCCGCGACCGGCCGCTTCAACATCACCAATGCCCGGTACCGACGTGACTTCAGCCCGATCGACGCCGACTGCGACTGCTACACCTGCGCGCACTACACGCGCGCCTACCTACACCATCTGTTCAAGGCGAGGGAGATCCTGTCGGCGACGCTGTGCACGATCCACAACGAGCGGTTCGTCATCAGGATGGTGGACCAAATCCGGGCCGCGATCCGCGCAGGCGAGTTCGACGAACTCCGCGCGCACGTCTTGGCTCGGTACTACTCGACGCCTGGACAATAAAACGATGACGACCGCTGCGGTCCTCGACCTGTCGAACCGGGCGAATACGTACCCGGATTACACACGCAGATCCGTGAGCGTGGACCTCTGCAGTTGGTGACCATGATGTCCAGGCCGCCGAACCGCGGAATGGCGTGCTGGAGGTGGCGATCTAACTTCACGCCCGAGTAAAAACCGCCAAATCGTCGATCTCGGCGACGTCGTGTATACCGTCGTGCGCATGCGAATCCTCTTGGTCGGCGCGGGCGGCGTCGGTTCGGCGTTCTGCGCCATCGCGGCGCGCCGAGATTTCTTCGATCACATCGTCGTCAGTGACTACGACGAGTCACGGGCCGCGCAGGCCGCCGACGCGGTGCGCGATGCGCGGTTCTCCGCCGCGCGGGTCGACGCGACGTCGGCCGATTACGTCGCCGATCTCGTTCGCCGCCACGACATCACGCATGTCATGAACGCCGTCGACCCGCGGTTCGTGATGCCGATCTTCAACGGCGCGTTGGCCGGTGGCGCCGACTACCTCGACATGGCGATGAGCCTGTCGCAGCGGCACGCCGAGCGACCGTACGAACTGACCGGCGTCAAGCTGGGCGACGATCAGTTCGCCGCGGAGGGCCAGTGGAAGGCCGCCGGCCGGCTCGCACTCGTCGGGATCGGCGTGGAGCCAGGCCTTTCCGACGTGTTCGCCCGGTACGCCGCCGACCATCTGTTCTCCGATATCGACGAGTTGGGCACGCGTGACGGGTCGAACCTGACCGTTGACGGGTACGAGTTCGCGCCGTCGTTCTCCATCTGGACCACCATCGAGGAGTGCCTCAACCCGCCCGTGATCTGGGAGGCCGACCGGGGCTGGTTCACCACCGAGCCGTTTTCCGAGCCAGAGGTTTTCGACTTCCCCGACGGCATAGGGCCCGTCGAGTGCGTCAATGTCGAGCACGAGGAAGTGCTGCTGATGCCGCGCTGGGTGAAGTGCAAACGCGCCACGTTCAAGTACGGCCTCGGTGCCGAGTTCATCGGCGTGCTCAAGACGTTGCACAAGCTCGGCCTCGACCGCACGGAGAAGGTCACCGTCGACGGCGTGCAAGTGAGCCCGCGCGACGTGGTCGCAGCCTGCCTGCCCAATCCCGCCACGCTGGGGCCGAAGATGCACGGCAAGACCTGCGCCGGGCTGTGGGTGACTGGCACAGGCAAGGACGGCAATCCGCGATCCACCTACCTGTACCACGTTGTCGACAACCAATGGTCGATGGCCGAGTACGGTCACCAGTGCGTGGTGTGGCAGACCGCGATCAATCCGGTTGTGGCGCTGGAACTCCTGGCGAACGGAACGTGGACTGGCAGCGGTGTGCTCGGTCCAGAGGCATTCGACTCGGTGCCCTTCCTGGACCTGCTCACGGCATACGGCTCACCCTGGGGCCAGCAGGAGCTCTGATGCCAGAGGAAGCGGGCATCAGCCGCACAGTCGACTCCTAGAGCGGGTTGAGGATCCGGTCCAGGAACTGGCGGGTGCGCTCCTCCTTCGGGTCGCCGATCACCTCGGCCGGCGGACCCTTCTCCAGGATGACGCCCTGGTCGGTGAACAGCACCTGATCGGAAACTTGCTTGGCGAACTGGATTTCGTGCGTGACGATTATCAGCGTCCAGCCCTCGAGGGCCAAATCCCTGATGACAGAGAGCACCTCGCCAACGAGTTCAGGGTCCAGCGCCGACGTCGGCTCGTCGAACAGCACCACCTTCGGCTTGAGCGCCAGCGCCCGTGCGATGCCGACGCGCTGCTGCTGGCCCCGGACAGTTGATCGGGGTACTGGTCACGCTTTTCAGCCAGGCCGACCTGACTCAGCAGTTCAAGGGCCTCGGCCTCCGCCTCTTCCTTCGCGCGCTTCTGCACGACGATCGGGCCCTCGGTGACGTTCTGCAACACCGTCTTGTGCGGAAAGAGGTTGTGCGACTGGAATACAAAGCCGCTCTGCGCGCGGTAGCGCCGCAGCTGGTCCTTGGACACAGGCTTGGAGAAATCCAGTTCGACGTCGCCGACGCGGATCACACCGGCGTCGGGCACGTCCAGCGCGTTGAGTGCCCGCAGCAGCGTCGTCTTCCCCGACCCTGACGGTCCGATGATCGTCGTCGCCGTGCCCTGCGGAACGTTGAACGAAACACCCTTGAGCACTTCATTATCCCCGAAGGCTTTATGTACGCCCTCGGCCATCACGCGGTTCTCTGTCATCGCGCCACATACCTTTCCAGCCGGCGTTCAATGCGGCCTTGGCCGAAGGACAGCACCACGCAGATGACCCAGTAGTACACCGCGGCGGTGCCGTAGAGAGCGAAGAATTCGAACGTCGGCGCGGCGATGATCTGGGCTTGCCGAAGTAGCTCGGTGACCAGAATCGTCGACGCCAGCGAAGTGTCCTTCACCAGTGAGATCAACGTGTTCGACAGCGGAGGCACCGCCACCCTGGTGGCCTGCGGAAGGATGATGCGCCTCAGCGCGCCGACGTAGTTCAGGCCGATTGTCTCGGCCGCCTCCCATTGACCCTTCGGAATGCTCTGGATGGCCGATCGGATGATCTCCGCGGCGTAGCCACCGACGTTCAGGGAGAACGCGATGATGGCCGCGGGGAACGGATCGATCTTCACCCCCAGTTCCGGGAGCGCGTAGAACACGATGAACAGCTGCACCAGTAGTGGGGTGCCGCGGATGACCGAGATGTAGAACCGCGCGACATTGGTGAGGACCATGTTCGAGGAGAGCCGCGCCAGCGCCACCGCCAGCGCGATCACCAGCCCGATGAGGAAGCTGATCACCGTGAGCGGGATGGTCTTGGTGATTGCGGCCTTGGCCAGCGGACCCAGGCTGTCCAGAATCAGCTGCCACGTAGAGAGCGGCGCATGTTGCGCCTGGCCCGCCTCGGGGCCGCCAGACGCGTTTGCCTTCAGGTACTTCTGCGAGATGTCGGCCAGTTTGCCGTCGGCGCGCAGTTCGTCCAGGGCCTTGTTCAGGTCAGGCGCAGCCCGCTGTTCTTCCGGGTGGCGAAGCCCTGCTCGCTCTTCTCGCCTGTCGTTGTCGCGATCTTCACCGAGGTGTCGCCGGTCTCGGCAAGGTAGGCGTACACCGCGATGCTGTCGTTGATCACCAGATCGACCCGGCCCTGGTTGAGCAGCTTGATGGCCTGGGTGAAGCCCTCGACGGCCTCGACGCGCGCACCGTGATCGCGAGCGACCTGCGCCCAGTTGCTGGTGGCCGTCTCGCCGGCGACTTTGCCCTTGATGTCGTCGAGCGACTTGACGGAGTTGTCGTCGGCCCTGGTGACGATGACGCCTTCGCCGACTGAGTACGGCTCGGAGAGGTCGTACTTCTCTTTGCGTTCGGCGTTGATGGTCACTCGTTGGCTACCACGTCGAACCGGTTGGCCTCGAGCGCGGCGAAGATCGAATCCCATGGGGTCTCGACGAATTCGACTTTCACCCCGAGTTTGTCGGCGACGGCGCGAGCAACGTCGACGTCATAGCCGACGAGCTGGCCGGTCGCCGGGTCGTGATAGCTGAACGGGGAATACACGCCTTCGGTGCCGACTCGCAGCACGCCCGATGCCTTGATCGGGTTGCCCCCGTTGGTAACCGACGAACCGCATGCGGCGAGCACGAGTGTGGCGAGCAGCAGCACCGCCAGGATGGCTCTTCGTAGATAGCGCACCGGCGGAAGCTAGCAAGTCGCTGGGCGGACACCAAGAGTTCTGCTCAGCGTGGAATTACGTCGAATCGGATGGAGTCGTCGACCGGAACGACGATCACCGGGTCGCGGCCCTTCTGCCACTCGGCCGAAAGGAGGATGTACTCGCTGGGTGTGCGGATGAGCAGGCGCAGGTTGGAGTACTGGAAGTGGTAGCGGCTGCCCGGCGTGTCGATCTCATTCGATTGAACCCCCGACCCCGAGATGAGCAGGCGCTCGGCGCTGTAGAGCACAAACTGGGTGCTCGTCGGCGACTGCAGCGTGTTCGCGGTGTCGCGCGCCTCGCGCTCACCGTCTGCCCCCGCGTACAGGTCGGCGATCCACAGCACACCGGCAAGGGCGAAGGTGGCCACCGCCATCGACCACATCCGGTCGGTCGAATCCGGCCAGCGGGTGCCGGGCAGCAACAGCCTTCGGCCCACGCCGACGGCCGCGGCGATCCCGATGACCGCGATCGGCATCGGATATCCCCGTGAGTACGCGGTATAACTCGATGGCACGATGCCGTTCACCAAAACCGCCACGCAAACGACGATGACGACGGCAATCGCGATCACTGTTGCCCGGTTGAGGTGTGGTCGCGCTTGGATGAAATCGACCGCTTGGCCGAGGTGTCTGGCCGTCGCGAGAACCGCGAGAATAGCGAGGGCGCAGACGATTACCGGGGGCAGTGTCGCGTTGAGGCTGCCGATGACGTAGTCGCTTGTCGAAAACCCCAACGCGTGGGTGCCGATGCCGAAGTAGCCGTAGAACGCTCCCGTGCGCACCCGCCCGTAGAAGAAAAGCAGTGCCGTTATCAGCGCGGCCTGCGAGGCGATGGACGTGAAGACCGCGACCAGGGCGGGCGTCAGAACATGGATCGTGGCCGCGGGCGCAGGCGGCGGTGGCGCTTGCGAATCCGCCACAGTAGTCATCTCACGGCGCCGAGGTCAGCGTCGGCGGGGAGGGGTCCGGCGCCGACGGCGTGGTGCCGGTCGTGGACACCGGCGGCGGCGTCGTGATCAGCGGCGGCGTCGTGGTGATCAACGGAGGCGTGGTGACCAGCGGCGGCGTCGTGGTGCCCGGTTCCGTCGTCCCTGTCTCGATAGGCGGGGTGTAGTCGCCGGTCATGACGGAAGTGGTGCTGGTCTGTGTCACTGAGGCAGTTCCGACGGTTTGCGTGACGGTGTGTGTCACGACCGAGGACGTCCCGCTCTCCGCAGGCGCTCCGCAGGCCGCGAAGCCGGCAGTGCCGATGCTAAGGACGCTCGCGCACGCCAACCCCCGCCGTACGCCAGCGGACATCGATTTGCCGTTCATGATCCGACCCGTTCCTGACGAATTGCTGAATCGCACGTTAATTCGCCGCAGCGCGAATTGCGTGAGTAGGCGGCTACTCGAAATTCGGGCCGGTTACGGCGGCTGGTAGATCCAGGGGTGCCGCGGCAGCTGAGCGGGATCGAACCGCGCGAGCAGTTCGTCGAGGTTCGATGCCTGTGATCCCAGCGATTCGGCGATCTGCGCGAACGCGCGTTCCACGCCGATCTCGGCGAGCGTTACCGCGCCGTCGCGCTTGGCCAGTCGCGCGCCGTCCTCGTTGAGCACCAGGGCGACGTGCGCGTACGTGGGCTCCGGATAGCCGAGCAGCCGCGCCAGGTAGGCCTGCCGCGGCGACGATGGCAGCAGGTCGTCACCGCGCACGACCTGGTCGATCCCCTGCGCGGCGTCATCGACCACGACAGCGAGGTTGTAAGCTGCGACGCCGTCGCCGCGGCGGACCACGAAGTCGTCGACGATGCCGGTGTACTCGCCGTGCAACAGGTCGTGGACCGTGTAGACGATCGCGTCGGTGCGCAGCCGCAGCGCGGGCGGCCGTCCTGTCTCAGCGCGCCTGGCCTCACGTTCCGCGCGGGTGAGGTCACGGCATGTGCCCGGGTACGCACCTTGTGGTGCATGCGGGGCCCGCGGCGCCTGGGCGATATCCCTTCGGCTGCAATAGCATTCGTATAGCTGGCCGCGGCCGGTCAGTTCGTCGACGACAGCGTCGTAGCGCTGCGGATGTTCGGACTGCCACTCGGCAGGCTCATCCCACATCAGGCCGATCGCCGCCAGATCGTCGAGCTGCCGGTTGGCGATGTCGGTGTGGGTGCGGTCGTCGAGATCCTCGACGCGCATCAGGAAGCGACGCCCTGTCGAGCGTGCGAACAGCCACGCCAGCACAGCGGTGCGCAGATTGCCGATATGCAGATCGGCCGACGGGCTGGGGGCGAAGCGGCCGGCTCCAGAAGCCATGCCGTCAGCTTGCCTTGGTTCGCACTTCCTGTTTTTGGAGGGCCACCGACGCCGTGTCGACCGCCGATTGAATCCCGACTCCATGTCCCTGCACGGTGACGGCCAGACGCGTGCGGTCACCCCGGAACAGGTCGCGCGAGAACTCGCACGGCGATCCGTGTTGGTCGTAGGTGATCCGAGTGATGAGCAGCAGAGCGGACTTGGGTTTGATGCCGAGCAACGAGGCTTCGGTCGGCGTGGCGTTGACCGCTTCGATCCGCTCCTCGGCCCGCGCCGTCACGAGACCGTAATGGGTTTCCAGGATTTCGTACAACGATCCGCCGAGCTGTTGTTCGAGTAACCCAGGGAAGGCGTCGGCCGGAAATTGCGCGAGCTCCAGCGAGATCGGGGACCCGTCCGCAAGGCGGACGCGCTGAATCTCGATGACGAAGTCGTTGGAGCCGATGCGCAATGCCTTTTGCGTGGCGCGGTCCGGCGCGGTGATCTTCGTGGATAACACGCGGGTGCCCGCGACGTAGCCCTGGTTGGCGAGGAAGGCGGGCACGCCCACCACATCAGACAGGCTCCGCTGCACCTGACCGTGGCTGATGAAGATACCGCCCGATCGGCCGATCAGCCGATGAACCAGGCCTGCTTCCTCCAAGGCCGCCAGCACTTGGCGCAGGCTCGAGCGGCTGGTGCGGTAACGCTCGGCGAGATCGCGTTCGCTGCCGAGCTTTGCACCAGGCTCGCCCGCATTGATGTCGTCAACGATCCGGCGGCGCAACTCCTCACTTGGCGTAGACACCGGCGGTTCCTCCCCGTTGATTTGGTCCAACCAATTCTAACCGGAGACCTACATGTCGGAGAGCGCCTGGCTGGACTCGGGCAGGATCTGGCCACCGTCCACGACTAGTGTCTGACCCGTGATGTAGCCCGCCTCGTCGGTGGCGAAGAACAGCGCCGCGTTGCCGATGTCGGCGACACTGCCGAGCCGCCTCGCGGGTATCGAGGCGGCCATTTGGTCCATGTATTCCTGACCCATTTCGACGAGGCCCTCGGTGATGATGTTGCCCGGCATCACCGCATTGATGGTGATTTGCTTCGGCGCCAGCTCCATCGCCGCCGTCCGCAGGAACCCCAGCTGGGCTGCCTTGCTGGCCCCGTAATGCGACCAGCCGGGGTAGCCGGTGATCGGGCCGGTGATGGACGACGTGATGATCACGCGGCCGTGGCCGCTGGCGGTCAGCGCGGGCAGCGCGGCCTGAATGACGAAGACGGTGCCCTTGAAGTTGACCGCGAGCACGTGCTCGATGTCGTCGGGCGTGAGCTCTTCGAGCCTGCCCGATGGGAAGATGCCCGCGTTGGCGCAGACGATGTCCAGGCCCCCGTGTCGCTCGACGGCGGTTTCCACGGCGCGGCGGCAATCGTCCGGGTTCGTCACGTCGGTCGCCAAGCCGCTCACTCGACCCGGTTGGTCGGCGAGTCCTGCGACTGTCGCGTCCAGGTCGTTTTGGGTGCGTGCGGTCACGAGTACGTTGACGCCTGCGGCGGTGAGGGTTTCGGCGATGCCCCGGCCGATTCCCTTGCTGCCGCCGGTGACGATAGCCGATCGGCCGTCGAGTGAGCTGAACATGTGAGTCCTTCCGTCAGGCCAGGCGACGGCCGTTTGAACTGAGATAGTGCTCGGCGAGCATGCAACTGCCCTGCGCGTAGGTGATTGCCTTGGTGCGGGATTCCTTGGAATGGCTGTGGGTTCCCATCCACGCCAACAACATCAGCCTGCGCAGGAACACGAACGACGACAGCATGTCTTCGTCGGCGGCGGCGATCGGTCGGCGGGTGCGGTAACCCGCGACCCAGGAGTCCTGCCATTCGGGCAGCGCCGGGTCGTCTTCGATGAACGAGACCGCGGTGCCGAAATCGTAAAAGAACCAACCGAATCCGCAATCGTCGAAGTCGATGACCGTGATCGTGGATCCGTCGACCAGCAGGTTGGCCAGCCGCAGGTCGGCGTGAATCAGCCCGAACCGGTCCGGTCCCGAGCCATAGCTTTCCAAGCGTTCGCGCAGGAGCTGTTCCGCCCGGTCCAGGAGTCTGTGTTCGTCGGCACCGACGCCGTCGGCGTCCTGCCATCTGCCCCACCGAGCCTCGGCGCCCAGGCTGTGCGGCCAATCCCACGCGAACCGGCTGAACCCGGCAGGACGGGACCATGTGTGCGAATGCTCGTGCAGGGCCGCGGTTATCTGCCCCAGCGTGTGGAAGTCGTGGACGGTAACGGTGTCCTCGTCGGGTTCCGCGCCAGGCACCATCGCGAAATGTACGACGTGCCGCTCTGTTCCGTTGACGTTGACCGTCACCACGCGGCGACCGTCCGCAGCGGGCAGCACCGTGGGGACTGTGATGGCGCTCTCGCCACGCAGTGCGTCGAGCCAGTCCAGTTCGGATCCGATCTGGTGCGGCAGGTGATAGTTCTGCCGATGCACGCGCAGGATCGACCGGTGCCCGGTGGCGGCATCCTCCACCGCGTAGGTGGCGTTCTCCGAGAGGTTCAGCAGGTGCAGTGCGGAATTCTCTGCGAGTCCATACTCGGCGAGTGCGCGTTCGGCGACTGCGCGGTCGTCGGCGATCACGCCGTTGGAGTCCTCCATTACTGGTCGCGTCCCTCGATTCCGGCCAGCACCGCGGTGATCCTGTCCCTCGCCGTGGTGACGTCCTTGCTGCTACCGCCGATGTAGAGGCGGCCGGTTGCCCCGATCATCTGCACGTCGACGATAGTGATCGCGGGGGCTGCGCGCTCGGCTTCATTGGCGGCGACGGCCGCGAACAAGGCTGGTGTCATCTCGTAGACCAGCAGCGCCTGCCCGGGCAGGATCATCGAGGCCTGACGGTGCCGGTTGAGGATCACCGCGTGCTGGTCGGTGATGTTTTCGATGATGTCGTGGAACAACACCTGTGGCCGTAGCTGATCGGCAGCCTTGGCCCTGGTGCCCTGCAGAATCGCTTCGCCGGCCCGACGCACCTCCGACAGGTCGCTGGAGTGCACCTCCAGCACGCCGAATTGCCGCTCCACATAGAGGATCCCGGGCGCTACGCCGGGCACCTCGCGCAAGGCGAGGTCGATCACCCGCTCGATCGCGAGGGCCGGGGACACTTCGACGATCAGCGCGTGCTCGCCCTCATACGGCGGATAGCCCCGAGCCCGTGTCGGTGTTCCCAGGTAGGCGGCGAACTGTCGCTGCAGGTCCTCCACCAGAAGATAGACGCGGATGTCGGTGCGCGTCACCGTGTCGGGCTGGGCAGTGGTCGTACTCATTCCGAGACGAACTACTGGGCGGCCACGGCGAAGTGAGTACCGAGCTCGCTGTGCGGGCGGGGGATCACGTGGACACTGATCAGTTCCCCTACCTGCGAAGCGGATTCGGCACCTGCCTCGGTGGCCGCCTTGACGGCGCCGACCTCACCGGTGACGATGACGGCGACCAGTCCGTCGCCGACCTGCTGACGGTCGGCAATGGTGACGTTGGCTGCTTTGACCATCGCATCGGCGGCAGCCAGCGCAGCGACGTAACCCTTGGTCTCGATCATTCCAATCGCGTTGCTGGGCATCGTGTTTCTCCTTCTATGTGGTCGCGGGTGGCGGACTGCTACCCGCTCGAGTTGTCGTCGATGGAACCGATGATGAGCGCGTCCACGGGGGGCGGTGTGCCGGTGAACCAATTCGCGGCAACCGACCCCTGCGCAATCAGCACGCGCTCACCCACACCGCTGCCGAGTACATCGAACGCGATCATGCGCGAACCGGACCCGTCCGCCTCGACCTCGAGGAACGCACCCGCGGGCAGCCCGTCGATGCGGCGCGTCGACCAGACCTGACCGGTGACCTTCGCTGATATCACTTTCGCTCCTTTTGAATCGAGACCCCCAGCGCACGGGCTTTCTCCCGCGCCAACGGCGTGAGTACCGCTTTGCGCCCGAGGATCAGGCCGCCGCCGGACGCGGCAACATCGACGATGTGGCGCTCTGTGACAGCCCCACTGTCGATGCGGCGCGACACGGCCGGTGAGCTTGCGGACGTGCCGGCGAGTCGGAAGCTCAACCGGCCGTTGCGAAGATCGGCACGGGTCTTGGGGTTCTCGAACAGCCGGAGCAGTTGCCGGACAAAAGCATCGAGATCGTTGTCGGTGGCGATCCGCACGGTGTCGACGCGCGTCTTCTCGTCGGCGTTCAATGGTCCGGTCGGCTGAACGCCGTTGTGGTTCGTCACCATTGGCTGGGGGACCAGGTCGGCGACCGCATCACGGACCACTTCCCGCACCAGTGCGCGCAAGTCGGCGTCGTTCAGTGTCACGTTGCGCTCCGTGCCAGCGCATCCTGCGCGGCGGTCGCGGCCTGGCGCACATCCGCCTCGGTTCCAGAGAGGTAGACGCGACCCGTCGCGCCGATCATCCGGTAGTCGACCACCTTGATGTCGGCCGCCTTCTCGGCCTCGTTGGTGGCCAGGATCGCGTACGACGCGGGCTGCACCTCCAGCACGAACAATGATTCACCGGCCAGCACCATCGAGCCGATCTTGTTGCGGTTGATCAGGAATGCGTGCTGTTGGTCCACGCTGGAAATGATGCGTGCGGCCAGGATGGTGGGTCTCACCGCGGAGTCGGCGTCTTTACCGAGCTCCTGCAGCGCTGCGTCGGCCGCGGCCTTGACGGCGCTCGTTTCACCGTGGAACTCGAGATACCCGAATTGCCGTTCCACCACCAGGATTCCGGCCTTCACGTCCGCGTGCTTGAGCGCGATGTCGGTGATGCCCTCGATGTCCAGTCCGGGTGCCACCTCGATGATCTGCGCGGCGCCATCGGCGCGCGGCGGGGTTCCGCGTATCCACGTGCCCAGGTATGACATCGTCTGCGGCTGCAGACGATCGATGAAGATGAAGGAACGTAATTCGGCCACGGCTCACCTCTTGATGAGTTGTGCGAGTTCTTCGACGACGAGTTGACGCAGTTCGGCGCGCAGGGCGTCGAGGCTCGGCTCCGGCGTCCAGCTGGCAACGGGGTGGCCGCTTTGGCGCGGCGGCGGTGGGGTCTCGCCCTCGTTGGATGAGCGTGGGTAGGCCGGCACCGGCCCAGAAGGGGACCGCCACGGTGTGATTCCCGCGAAGTTCGGCATGCTCACTGTTGAATCACTGTTGTAGGCGATTCGGGTCCAGTTCATGAGGTTGTGCGGCTGCAGGTTCTCGCCGAGCGAACTGCGACCGACGAAGCCGGTGCCGAGTGTCATCGACGGCGCCAGGTTGGTCTGCAGCCCGGAGCTGCCGGTGCTGTTGCCGACGTTGACCGACACCCGCAGCACCGGCACCTGGGTCGCGAAATCGGTGATGACTGTTGGGCTTTCACTGTGAATGGCCGCCGAGTGCCCGGCGCCACCGATCCGCACGACGGCACGGGCCGCTCGAATGCCGCGTTCGGCGTCGGCGACGGTCGTCATGCCGAGCACCGGAGACAGCTTCTCGTGGGTCAGCACCTCCTCATCGACGACGTGCTCGAAGGGAGCGATCAGCACCCGCGTCTTCGGGGTTACGCGCATCCCGGCCTGACCGGCGATCCAGGCCGCGTCACGACCGACGACGTCGGTGTTCAGGTGGCCGAACGGAAACATCAACTCCCGCAGGCGCTGAGCATCCTCGGCATCGAGAATGTGCGCACCGTTGCGGGTGAGCGCCGCCCGAAGCTTCTCGGCGATGGATTGTTCTGCGATGAGCACGGATTCGTTCGTGCACAGCACCGAGTTGTCGAACGCCTTGCTTTCGACGATGCTGCGGGCCGCGGCGTTGATGTCGGCGCTGGCATCGACGAAGACCGGAACGTTGCCCGGTCCCACACCGAGAGCGGGATTGCCCGACGAGTGCGCGGCGCGAACCACGCCCGTGCCGCCCGTCGCGACGATGACATCTGTGCGCTCGTCGGCCATCAACGCCTCTACCAGCGGTATGGAGGGGTCCTCGATCACCTGGACGATGCCTTCGGGTGCCCCGGCGGCGACGGCGGCTTCGGCCAGCACCCTGGCGGCGTCGGCCGAACATTGCTTGGCTCGGGGATGCGGCGCAACGACAACGGCGTTGCGGGTCATCAGGGCAAGGATGACCTTGAAGTAGACGGTGGCAACGGGATTGGTGGTCGGCGTGATCGCCAGCACCACTCCGGCGGGACGCGGTATCTCCAGGATCTTGCGGGCGGTGTCGATGCGCGGCGAGATGAAATCCTCGCCGCGATAGTGCTCGACGATGCCCCGCGAACATGCCCGGTTCTTGATGACCTTGTGCGCGGCCACACCCATCTCGGTCTCGGTGACCGTGGCCTCGGCCAACCGTTCGGCTGCGGCGTACCCCGCGTCGGCAGCGGCGGTGACGATCGCAGAGACCGCGGCGTGGTCGTAGTCGGCGTACGCGCGGGCGGCCCATCGGGCGCGTTCGAGCAGATGGCCGGCGTGCGCAGTGCTGGTCATGACTTCTGTTCCTCCCGTCGCTCCGCTCGCCCAGGCCTCCGTTCGGTCGCGGCCTTGCGGGCATGCCGCACGGCGACGTCGAGGCGGTCGAGCACGTCCTCGCACAGGTCGCGGCCCAGCAGGATGCCCGGTTTGAACTGCAGCACACGGGGATCCAGCGTCGAGAAGATCGCCCATACCCCGTTCTCGTAGAGTTCCCGCATCACGAACTTCGCGCCTTCGGGGTGATTGAACTCCAAGCCGATCACGACGCCGTTCTGCCGGATTCCGACGAACCAGTCGGGGTCGTCGGCCTGAATCCGGCGCAGCCCGGCCGAGAACAGATCGGCGATGTAGTGCACCATCGATCGGACCTCGGGACGGCTGGTGATCTCGAGGGTCTTCACTCCCGCGACACAGCCGAGCTCGGCGCCGCCAAACGTCGAGATGTGCGCGAACCCGTCTTCGTTGAGCCATTGGGCCGCACGATCGCTGAGCATCGCCGCCGTGATCGGGTACATCCCGCCTGACAGGCCCTTACCGGTGACGATGATGTCGGGGTCGATACCGTGTTTGGTGATCGCCCACATTTCGCCGGTGCGCATCAGGCCGGTCTGCACCTCGTCGGCGATGTAGAGCGCGCCGTACTTGTCGGCGAGGTCCTTGACGGACTCGAGGTAGCCCGGTGGTGGCAGCGGGAAACCGTATGTCGCGGGGATCGTCTCCATGATCACAGCGGCCACGTCCCTGCCGGAGAGCGCTTGCTCCATCGCGCCGACATCGCCGAACGGAACCTGGACGAAGTCGTCGGGTTGGTCGGACAGAAAGATCTTCGCGAACCGATCGTCCCCTGTGGCCAGCGCCAAGCCGGTGTGACCGTGGTAGGCCTTGACGATCGAGACGATCTTGCGGCGCTGGGCGGCATGACGGGCGCTCTTGATCGCGATATCGATGGCCTCGCCGCCCCCGGACCCAAAGGCCACTTTAGAGATCGACGCAGGCGCCGATTCGACGAGCTTCTGCGCGAGTGCGGTCCGCGCAACCGACGGGAAGTGATGGTTGCCGATGTCGAAGTATTCCGTGGCCTCTGAAATCGCCTGGACCACTTCTGGGTTGCGATGTCCGAGGCTGTAGGTGCCGCCGTTGAGGTGCATGTCGATAAGCCGTCGACCGCTCATGTCCCACAGGTAGTAGCCCTCGCGGCGGTCGATCACCAGATCGACACCTTCGTCGATCCAGAACTGTGTCTTGCCCGGGTTCCAGAACGTCTTCGCCCGGTCCAGCACCTGGGCCTTGGAGTCAAACGAGAATGTGCCGTAGTCGTACATGCGGCTCCTCCGCGGAGTTGAGGCAGCACCCACCATAAAAAGGCTGGACCATTTCTGTCAATGGTTCGTAAAGGGTCTTGCGAACGGAAATTGGTAGTGCCAAACTCCTAACGTTCGTGCTGTGGTGTGCGCCACATGGAAGCCCGTCGACCGCTCGGAAGGCTGCGCATAATGACCGACAAGGTCTTAGATCGCGACGAAAACGAAAACACTGACCAAGTTCAGCGACTGAAACCGAACGCCGTCGGCATCATCGGCGTGCTGTTCATGGCGGTGGCCACCGCCGCCCCCATCACGGCAATGGTCGGCAACGTCCCCATCGCGGTCGGCTTCGGAAATGGTTCGCACGCACCGGCAGGCTACCTCTTCGCCACCGTAGTACTGACGCTGTTCGCCATCGGCTACGCCACCATGGCTAAGCACCTCACCGCCACCGGTGCCTTCTACGGCTACATCGCCCACGGGCTTGGCCGGATCGTCGGCATGGCCAGCGGTCTGTTGATCACCATGGCGTACGTGGTTTTCGAGGGCTCGCTGATCGGGATCTTCTCGTTCTTCTTCCAGAACCTGATGAGCTCTCTGTTCGGCGTCCACGTGCACTGGGTCCTGCCTGCCCTGCTGATGTTGGTGCTGAACTCGGTACTCGCCTTCTACGACATCAACATCGCTGCCAAGGTTCTCGGTGTCTTCCTGCTGACCGAGATCTTCATGCTTTCGTTGGGTGCGCTCGCGGTGTTGTTCCACGGCGGCGGCCCGAATGGGTTTGCAGTGAGCGAGACGATCAACCCGGGTGGGACATTTCAGCCCGCCGCCGGAATCGTGGGGGCCAGCGCCGGACTGGGGCTCTTCTTCGCGTTCTGGTCGTGGGTCGGATTCGAGTCGACGGCGATGTACGGCGAGGAGTCCCGCAACCCCAAGAAGATCATCCCGCGCGCCACCATCCTGAGCGTCGTCGGCATCGGGCTGTTCTACGTCTTCGTGTCGTGGATGGCGATCGCCGGGACCGGCCCACAGCATTCCATCGACCTTGCTCAGGACGCAGGCACCGCAGGCGACATCTTCTTCGGGCCCGTCCGCCAATACTACGGCGAGTGGGCGGTCACGATGTTCAACATCTTGCTATGCACCGGGTCCTTCGCCTGCGGCATGGCGTTCCACAACTGCGCTTCGCGCTACCTCTACGCGCTTGGCCGCGAAGGCCTTTCGAAGAGGCTGCAGAGGACCATCGGCGCGACGCATCCCAAGCACGGCTCACCGCACATCGCGTCGTTCGTGCAGACCGGCATTACATTGGTCCTCATCCTGGCGTTCCTGGCGGCAGGCATGGACCCGTACGTGCACATGTACACGCTGTTGGCGATTCTCGGGACGATGGCGATCCTGATCGTGCAGGCTCTCTGTGCGTTCGCCGTGGTGAGCTACTTCCACATCGGGAAGAACCACCCGACCAGCAAGCATTGGTTCCGGACGCTCGTCGCGCCGCTGCTCGGCGGAATCGGCATGCTGTACGTCGTTCTTCTGTTGTGGCAGCACAAAGAGGCCGCCGCGGGCGCAGCCTCCGGAACGCTTCTGTTCAAATTGACACCATGGATCGTGGTCGGGTTGTTCATCTTCGGCGCGGCCATGGCGATCTACTTCAAGTACCGTGATCCGCAGCGGTATGAATTGATCGGCCGCGTCGTCTACGACGAGACCGCAGTTCGCGAGTAGGAGAACAGTCCACCAGTGCACGCAAGGGATCTCGCGCTCGGGCGGATGCGCGTCCTCGACGCGAAACCGGTGAACCTCGACGGGTTTTCCGTCACCAATCCGGAGCTCGGCCTGGTCGCGATGCGCAGTCCGCACGACCCCGAGCCATCCCTTGTCGTGCACGACGGGGTCGTTGTCGAGCTCGACGGCAAGGCTGGCGAAGACTTTGACGTCATCGACGAGTTCATCGCACGCTACGGATTGGATCTCGAGATCGCGCCGGAGGCCATGGCGCTCGACGATGCGGTACTGGCCCGGATGACTGTGGACGTCAATGTGCCACGGGCGGAGGTGGTGCGCCTGATCGGTGGCACCACGCCCGCCAAACTGGCCCGCGTCGTCGCGCTGCTCACGCCGGTCGAGATGCAGATGGCGATGAGCAAGATGCGCGCCAGGAGAACGCCGGGCAACCAGGCCCACGTCACCAATCAGCTCGACGATCCACTGCTCATCGCCGCCGACGCGGCCAGCGCCGTCGCGTACGGCTTCCGGGAGGTCGAGACGACGGTGCCGGTGCTTGGCGATGCGCCGTCCAATGCGGTCGCCCTGCTGATCGGCAGCCAGGTCGGTGTGCCCGGGGCGATGGCCCAGTGCTCCATCGAGGAGGCGCTCGAGCTGCGGCTCGGCCTGCGTGGACTGACTAGCTACGCCGAGACGATCTCCATATACGGCACCGAGCAGGTGTTCGTCGACGGTGACGACACCCCGTTCTCGAAGGCGATCCTGACCTCCGCGTATGCCTCCCGAGGGCTCAAGATGAGGGTCACCAGCGGCGGTGGGGCCGAGGTGCTGATGGGTGCGGCGGAGAAATGCTCCATCCTCTACCTCGAATCGCGGTGCGTCTCGCTGGCGCGCGCGTTGGGGTCACAGGGTGTGCAGAACGGCGGCATCGACGGCGTCGGCGTGGTGTCCTCGGTGCCAGAGGGAATGAAGGAGCTACTCGCCGAGAACCTGATGGTCATGCTGCGTGATCTCGAATCATGTGCAGGCAACGACAATCTCATCTCCGAGTCCGACATTCGCCGAAGCGCGCACACGCTGCCCGTGTTGCTCGCGGGCGCCGACTTCATCTTCTCGGGCTTCGGGTCGATCCCGCGCTACGACAACGCGTTCGCACTGTCGAATTTCAACGCCGACGATATGGACGACTACCTTGTGCTGCAACGTGACTGGGCGGCGGACGGTGGATTGCGCACCGTGCCGGCCGAGCACCTTGCGCGGGTACGTCGCCGCGCAGCGACCGCGGTACAGGCGGTCTATCGAGATCTCGGCCTTGCCGATTATGACGACGAGCGAGTCGATGAAGTGGTGGTGGCCAACGACTCTCGTGACCTGTCGCCCGGCTATCCGAAGATGGTCGCCGAGGCGGCCGCCGCCATCGAGGCCAAACAACTGACCGTCTTCGACGTGATCGCCTCCTTGAACCGGACCGGCTTCGACGACGAGGCCGAATCGATCATGCGGCTCACTCGTGAACGGCTGGGAGGCGACCAACTGCAGACTTCGGCGATCTTCGACGAGAATTTCCGGGTGCTGTCGAAGCTCACCGATCCGAACGACTATGCCGGACCTGGCACCGGTTACGCGCTCACCGAACAGCGGCGCGCCGAGATCGACAACATCCGGCAGGCGCGCACGGTCGCAGAGTTGACCGCCGATCAGGACGAGCACCGCGGCCACCTCTCGGTCACTCCTGTCGAGCCGGCTCTGCAGGGCAGCGATCCTCGCGAAGTGTGCATCGGGCTGTCACCCGCATTCGCCCGCACCGTCTGGCTCACGCTGTGCGGCCTGACGATCGGAGAGGTGCTGCGCCAGATCGAGGCCGGTCTCGAGGAAGAAGGTTGTGTGCCTCGGCTGGTCCGGGTCAGGTCGACGATCGATGTCGGGCTCATCGGTCTCACCGCGGCGCGACTTTCGGGCTCGGGAATCGGAATCGGATTGCAAGGCAAGGGAACCGCGCTGATCCACCGGCGTGACCTCACGCCGCTGGCCAACCTCGAACTGTTCAGCGTCGCGCCGCTGCTGACCGCGAAGATGTACCGCGAACTGGGTAAGAACGCGGGCAGGCATGCCAAGGGGATGACGCCCGTTCCGATCCTGAGCGGCGGCACCGACGAGTCGATCTCGGCCCGCTACCAAGCGCGCACTGTCGCCCTCGTCGCCCTGGAGCGTGAGCTCTGCGAGCCTGGGCAGCCGCCCCTCACTGTGAAGGCGACGAGGACATGACCGACGACAAGTTCACCGTGCAGGCGGCCGTGGACGGCAAGCTCCAGCTGTCGGACCTTCGGATGGATCCGGCCACGCTGGCGCATCAGGCCGTCGTCGCCGAGGAGGGCGGCAACCCGCAGTTGGCCGAGAACTTCCTGCGCGCAGCGGAATTGGCGACACTGGACGGCGAAGAGGTGATGAGCCTCTACGAGGCGCTGCGCCCGCATCGCTCCACGGCCGAGGAACTGGAGGCAGTGCGGGCGTCGCTGGACGCGCGCGGTGCCTCGCGGTGCGCGGAACTCGTGCGGCACGCCGCGGTCGTGTATGCCCGCAGGGGTCTCTTGCGTTGATCGTCGCGGGAATCGACGTCGGCAACCACACCACCGAGATCGTCATCGCCCGCGTCCGAGACGGCGCGGTGGAACCAGTCGCACACGGGCAGGCGCCTACACGCGGCCGAAAGGGCTCCAGGGAATCGCTGGAGGGGGCGGCGGCACTGCTGCACAAGTTGGAGGTCGAGGCGGCTGTTGCCGTCGACCAACTCCTGTTGGCAACCCTCCGTCCGGTGGATACGTCGACCGTCCCGCTGCCGGCCGCCTCGTCACCGCGCTCGCCGGTACGCAGCCTGCGAAAGCCGGACGCGAGAACGCCGGCAGGCACCGGATCGGCCGTCGGCCGACACGTCCCGCTGGCTGATCTTGCCGGCGACGTGATCGATGGCCCCGCAATCGTTTCCGTCGGTGCCGCCATCGATTTCGAAGTGGCGGCGAGAGAGATCTCGGACGGTGTGAGCCGCGGCTGGCAGGTCGCCGGCGTGATCGCCGCGCAGGACGACGCCGTGCTGATCCGCAACCGCATCGCGATCGACTTGCCGGTGGTCGACGAGGTCGACCTGGACGGTCTCGAGACCGGCGCGCTGGTAGCGGTTGAGGTCGTCACCGAAGGCCGTGCATACCGCGCCCTGGCTGACCCGATAGCGCTGTCGGCCGCATTGCACCTGGGCCAGGACCAGATTCACCACGTGGCCGAGTTCACCCGGGAATTGGCCGATTCGCCAGCGATCGCGGTGACTCCTCGAACCGGTCCGCTGGAGGCGCCGAAAGCAGACGACGACTACGTCGACTGTCGTGTCGACGGTGCGGTGACGCGGTATCGGCCTGCCCAGGCGCACAGCGTCCTGCGACTCGAGTCTCCTGGCAATGTCGTCGCTGTGCGCATCGCGGCGATTCCGACGGCAGAACGCGGGATGGCAGTGGATGACGCGTTCTTCACCGACCTGGCGTCGATCGACAACGGTGCGTGGTTGCGACGCGGTGTCGCGGATGCACGCGGCACCGTCGTGGCTCTCCTTGCCGCCGAACATGTCTCGGATGCCGCCGCGATGTTGGCGGAGTTGACTGGCCGGCCGGCACACACGATCGCAACCGAACCGGAGGCGTCGGCGCGCGGCGCACGCACGACGCCGGGCCTGCCGCCCGACTCGATCGTCTGCGACATCGGCGGCGGCACGATCGACGTGGTGGGCGCGCACCGCACGGTGATCGCGGCAGGCGCGGGCGAATCAATCACCGTCGCCGTGTCGCGGGTGCTCGGCATTCCTCGCGCCCTCGCGGAGCGGGTCAAGCGCACGCCCGCACTGCGCGTGGAGAATCCGCACATCGCGCATGAAGAGGACGGGCGGCGTGTCTTCCTGGACCACCCGGCCACCCGTGATGCGATCGGGTGGCTGTGTACGCGCGGAAGCGCCGGTCTGGTGCCGTTTTCCAGCAGACTGGCGGCAGAGGAGTGGCGCAGTCTGCGGCTCGCCATCAAACAGGAAACCGTCGCGGCGAACATCGCCCGCTGTCTGAGGGCATTCGACCAGTCACCGTCCGCGCTCGTGCTGGCCGGTGGTGGAGCGCTGGACGACGAGCTGTTGCGGACGGTCGGAGAATCGCTACGCGCGATTCCGGTCGCGGTCGGCAGGGCCGATATCGACGGCGTGCACGGCCCGCGGTTCGCGGTGGCCTCCGGCCTGGTCCACCTCTACGCAGAGGCTCGCACGGGTTAGCGCTCCCAGGGAGCCGTGTCGCCCATCTTCTTGTAGTACTTGGCCAGATGGCTTTTCACCCGGTTGATGTCGTTCTTGGGCAGGTCGATACCGCCGCGGGCGCCGTCCATGATGGCTCCTGCCGCCATTACGCCGCGGGGCACAACCTCGAGCTTGTCGGCGACCACGTCGGCGATCAGCAGCTTGTAAGCGGTGAAGTTTTCCTTGTTGTCGCCGTCGTACCACACGTGGGCGTCGCGATACTTCTGGTTGGGCTCGTCTTCCGCGCCTGCCCACTTGCGGACTCGCTTGTCCGCCGCGTCGCCGTCCCATTCACGGTCCCGATCAGCGAGCGGCAGATCCTGAAATGCTGTTACAGACATGGGTTAGTGGTGCCCGCTCGACGGGTCGTTAAACCCGATGACCGTGACAACGGCATTGCTACGCGGGCTGCAAACTCAAACTGATCGGCTGTTGAGCCTGCTGCGGGTTGGGGTCGTTACACGCCCCGGGTTTCGACGTGGAAGTGACGGTGCCCACCAGGGTGACAGGGTCGAACGAGTACAACAGATCCGCCGGGCCCGGACTGCCGTCCGGGCATGTCCACCCATTCGACATGTCACGCCGTTCCGCGGTCCAGGGCCCACCCACCACTCTGCTGATCGCCCCGACCCACCCTGTGGAGGTTGACACCGTCCCTCCGCACGTGCGGTCCGCGTTGCAGTGCGTGGTGATGGTCCATGTGTTCGTGGTCGCGCCGTTGACGAAGGTGTAGTCGCCATCGAGCCGCTCGTCCGCCCGTGCAGGGCTTGCCAATCCGACGGCGGTGCAAGTGACGGCGAGGGCAACGGCCATCGCCCGGGTGGTCGCCATGGGTCGAGCATCACACGTTTCTGGCGACGACATCGCGTAACCATCGAATACGCTTGCTCAGCCGAGGCCAGGAACGATGTCGCCGAGACGGAAGGTGACCGGATGCTCGAGCTGCTCGTAGGTACATGAGCGCGGCTCGCGGTCGGGCCGCCAGCGGTTGAACTGCGCTGTGTGGCGGAACCTTTCACCTTCCATGTGGTCGTAGCGGACCTCGACCACGCGTTCGGGCCGCAGCGGCACGAACGAGAGGTCCTTGCCCGCGTTCCAGCGTGAGCCTTCGTTGCGACGCGGCGTCCGATCACCGGCCATGTGGGCGGCCCAGTTCCACGGGTGGTCTTCGAAAGTCGTGACGAGCGGCTGTAACTCGGTCAACAGCCGCCTCCGTTCGGCCATCGGGAAGGCACCGATGACGCCCACCGAGGCCAGTGTGCCGTCATCTTTGTACAGCCCGAGCAGCAGCGAGCCGATCGCGTCGGCACCCGACTTGTGCACGCGGTAGCCGGCGACGACGCAGTCGGCGGTGCGCTCGTGCTTGATCTTGAACATGACGCGCTTGTCCGGCTGATACGTGATGGCCAGCGGCTTGGCGATCAACCCATCGAGCCCCGCGCCCTCGAATTCGTCGAACCACCGCTTGGCGGTTGCCAGGTCCGCGGTCGC
>Ga0207706_10001247_pt1 | contig 25629 bp, 25 predicted proteins | sample KBSC53metaG_FD_184318 | JGI IMG/M metagenome (GOLD analysis project Ga0207706, IMG submission 184318) | Corn rhizosphere microbial communities from Kellogg Biological Station, Michigan, USA - KBS C5-3 metaG (SPAdes) (version 2) | ecosystem: Host-associated > Plants > Roots > Rhizosphere > Soil ... | reverse complement strand
AGTGCGGCGGAAAAGATTCGAACTTTCACAGCCTTTCGGCCGCTACCACCTCAAAGTAGTGCGTCTACCAGTTTCGCCACCGCCGCAGGGGCTGCAAATCTATCGCAGATTTCACTGATTTTATGGATTTCACAGATATAAATTTCTGTGTCAATCTGTGAAATCAGTGAGCTAAGTATTTATGCCCTCAGAGATTTCTCAGATTTTCACTAATAAATTCTAAAATCCGTGTTCAGCAGGGAAATCTGTGATCCGATAATGGCTTACCTTTGCCCGCCCGTTCCAAACATGCAAATAATAAGATAAAAATTAGGGAGCGTCGGGGACGGCTTCAAAAAATTTCAAGGATGATAAGTGTAAAAAATGTGACTCTTTCGTTTGGCAAAAGAGTTTTGTTCGATGAAGTGAATCTCAATTTCATCAAAGGAAATTGTTATGGCGTGATCGGGGCAAATGGTGCAGGTAAATCTACCTTTCTGAAAATTCTCAGCGGGGAGATTGAACCTAATAAGGGAACAATTGAAATAAGCCCGGGTGAAAGAATGGCGGTATTGAAGCAAAATCAATTTGAGTTTGATGAATTTACCGTGTTGAATACTGTCCTGAAAGGCCACGATAAATTGTGGAGCGTAATGCACGAGCGTGAAAAAATTTATGCAAAGGAAAATTTCACAGAAGAAGATGGAATGACGGCCGCACACCTGGAAGCAGAATTTGGTGAAATGGGTGGTTATGAAGCAGAGAGCGATGCGGGCAGCCTGCTCAATAGCCTCGGTGTCCAGGATTCTTTTCACCAGAGCCTGATGAAGGATATTCCTTCGAATCTAAAGTTACGCGTACTACTGGCCCAGGCGCTGTTTGGCAATCCCGACATTTTATTACTTGATGAGCCTACTAACGGTTTGGATATTGAAACCATCAGTTGGTTAGAAAACTTTTTGGCCGATTATGAAAATATTGTCCTGGTCGTAAGCCATGACCGTCACTTCCTGGATGGTGTATGTACACATGTAGCTGATGTGGACAGGCAGAAGATAAAAATATTTACGGGTAACTATACTTTTTGGTATGAATCTTCACAGTTGATGGCACGACAGCTAAATGATAAAAATAAAAAGGTGGAGGATAAGAGGCAGGCACTACTTGACTTTATCGCACGGTTCAGTGCCAATGCTTCCAAATCAAGGCAGGCAACGGCAAGAAAAAAAGCACTGGAGAAATTAACGATCGAGGAAATAGAGCCAAGCAACAGAAAGTATCCCGGTATCATTTTTAACCCGCAACGGGAAGTCGGAAATCAAATTTTGAATGTCGAAAAACTCAGCAAATCTGTTGATGGTCGCGTGCTCTTTGATAACGCTTCGTTTACCGTAAACAAAGGAGATAAGATCGCTTTTTACAGCAGGGATCCGTTAGCTATAACGAGTTTCTTTGAGATAATTAATGGCGAAGCAAAGGCGGACCACGGAAATTATGAATGGGGAACAACTGTTACCACAGCTTACCTTCCATTGGAGAACAGCAAATTTTTTAATGAAAATCTTACCTTGATGGACTGGCTTCGTCAATGGGTGCCTGCCTATATCACTGATGTAGACGAACCATTCCTTCGTGGCTTTTTAGGAAAGATGCTGTTCAGCGGCGATGATGTAATGAAAAAAACAAAAGTGCTGAGTGGTGGTGAAAAAGTTCGTTGCATGATCAGTCGCATGATGTTGCAAAATCCGAATTGCATCATTCTTGATCAGCCTACCAACCACCTCGACCTCGAAAGCATTCAAAGTTTTAATGAAAGTGCGGTAAATTTCAAGGGTATCGTGCTTCTCTCTTCACACGATCATACATTCATGGAAACAGTTGCTAATCGCGTCATTGAATTAACGCCAAATGGTACTATCGACCGGTTGATGGAATTTGATGAATATCTTGAAGACACAAGAGTTCACCAGTTAAGAGAAGAAATGTATGGGCAAATGATGGATGCAAGATAAATTTCCATTTGAAAATAAAGTAAAACGCCTCAATAACGAGGCGCTTTTAATATGATTTATTTGGCTGCCATCTTCATTACGTCAGGCGGCGAAACTGGTGCAGGTACTTTATTACTGACCGGGGGCAATGACATTAAATAGACATATACAGATTTCAAATCGTCATCAGTCAATTTAGATACGAACGGCCAGGGCATTGGCGGCAGAATATCCCGTCCATTTCCTAAATGTTTACCATTTCGTATTGTATTAATAAATGTAGCTTCACTCCATGCTCCTATTCCAGATGCGGAATCAGGGGTCAGGTTGGCTGCGTAAGAAATACCCCAGGGACCAACAAACGCGGTGATATCTGAAGTCATGCTAATCCAATTTCCGGGCTTCAGTGAATTAAGATTGATAGGTGGCAACGGACTGCCTCCGGGATGGCCTGACAATAATTTAGTTGAATCAGGCACAGGTCCCATTTGCGTCATGATTTTGGGTGAATGGCAATCATTGCATGAACCTGTGGTAACAATATAATCGCCACGTTTGATCATCTCCTCTTTCGTCATTGCTTTTGTTTCAGGGGTTGTACTGGTTTGTTCTTTCTTTTCGTCAGATGCCGAGTTGCACCCGGTAAGATAAAAAGCAAACCCTGTAACAAGAATGGTTGAGATGGCATACAATCGTCTTCTCATAATGGTTATTATTTTGGTTGAATAAATACTGGTTTAATTTGCCGTAGCCGGATAAAAGGGTATGCTCGCAGGAGCCGCGATGAAACTAAAAATTAAAATCGAATTTTAAAAATTTAATTATTTACCGGTGAAGTAAATTATCATGCAAATAAAAATGGTAAATAAAATTATCAGTGCCACTTTATATTGTTCCCATAAAAAAGCTCTTTTTCGATTCTTCAGGAAATTTTTTATCTGGAGCATTGATGTTTCATCATCAGCTAAGGTTCCAAGTCTTTCGGGCAGTTTTCCGAGGAATCTCATGCTCAAAGGTTGCATCGCTGATAAAGTTGAAGTGATGATCTGCCTGTTTATTTCCGGCTCGTTAAATTGCTTCAAATTTTCAATAGTGCCTGTTGAAAGTAATTCGTCAATATAACCAGAAAGCCCTTCTCTGTTCATCCGGTGTACATCAAGTCTTGAAACATATTGTTCCAGCTCAAGAACGATTTTTAAAATAGAGACGGGAGTGATGGTCTTCGCAGTTCTTCTTTTTCCAATACTTTGATTATACCAGCGCTGCTGAAGATAATTTTCCTTTTTTACCGGGTTGGTCAATACCTCGTATGCTTCTTTAATTTCATTGAACTGTGCTTCTGCATATTTATCATTTGGATTTTTATCGGGGTGATAGATCAGGGCCAATCGCCGGAAGGCTTGTTTGATCTCAGCTAAGGTTGAATGAGGCTGTATTTGCAGAATTTGATAATAATCCTTCAGCATAGCGGGATGCGAAGATAGCAGCTAACTGAAAAAGGCAATTTACTTTTTCACCAAAAAAATGATCACCTGGCTAACCGTAAATCCAAGTGTAAAAAAGAAAACTGTAAGAACCAACAACTGGGACATTATGGCTCTGTCAGGAACTTCCTTTGGCACGGCATAAAATTTACGGTAGAGATTGAGGATAGCTTTCATAAATATAAAAATACTACCTGCCTGGGTAAAATGCAAAATTTTTGATTTCATATCATAAATTTTGTTAACCACTTGTTTCTTAAGCTAATCTTCACATAAGAAATTGTAAAAACGTGTTTAGTAAATTAAGCTGGCAGGGTATTCGTTCATCTAATACTATGATCAAATTTTTACAAACAGTTAATAAAAACCACATGAAACGTATCTTGAAAATAAGCGGAATTGCATTCTTAGTGATGTTGTTCTGCGCTACCCGTACCCCTGCGTCCGCGCAGGGACCGATGCCGAGTGTGACCTATCAAACCTTTTATGACGATCTGAGCCCCTATGGGGATTGGATCGACTATCCGGAATATGGCTATGTTTGGCATCCACGTGTTGCTGATTTCCGTCCTTACAGTACAAACGGGCACTGGGTGTGGACTGACGACTACCAATGGATGTGGGTCTCCGATTACAATTGGGGATGGGCTCCCTTCCACTATGGGCGTTGGCTGTATGATGATTTTGCAGGATGGGTTTGGGTACCCGGATATGAGTGGTCTCCAGCGTGGGTAGAATGGCGTACAGGCGGAGACTATTATGGTTGGGCGCCCCTTGGACCTGGCATTAATATCAACTTAAACTTTTCGTTTGGACGATATTCTCCGCCTTATGATTATTGGTCATTTGTACCCAGGAATTATATGCTGTCTCCGAGAGTTTATGATTACTGTGTGCCACGGAGCAGGAATACAGTTATTATCAATAACACCACGATCATCAATAACTATAGCAGGACAAATAATGTATTTGTAACCGGCCCGGAAAGACATGAAGTGGAAAGATATACTGGAAGGGTAAATGCATTCGTTTTGCGTGATTCAAGAAACCCCGGCCGAACAGAAGTGGACAGAAATACAGTGAATGTATTCAGACCACGGGTGCAACAGGATAACAATGAAAGGCGTTTCGCTCCACGCAATTTTGAACGATACAGCGGGCAAAGCGGGAATGTATTTCAACAAAGAAACCAGGATGTAGTGAATAATGGACAAAGAAGAAATGATGTTGAAAGAAGGGCAGCGGATCAAAACAGTGGCAGAATAGAACAGCGAAATAACGATAACACTGACCTCATACGCAGGCAAAGTGAAATGAAACGTTTGCAGGACATTCGCCAGCAACAACAGCAAAATACTGAGCGCCAAAATCAATTTGAGCGTAACCAGGAAACAAACAGGCAAAATGAGATCCGCAGGCAACAAGAGCAAAGAAATATTGAGCAGCAACAACAGCAAAACCGTAATGCGTTTGAACGCCGTCAGAACGAAATGAGGCAACAACAGGAAACGCAACGTCAGCAACAGGAGCAAAGGAATTTTGACCAGAAACAAAACGAAATGAAACAGTATGAGAATCAAAGAATGCAGCAGATGAGGCAACAGCAACAACAACAGCAGCAAGAACAGAAAAGACAATGGAATGCACAAAGGCAGAATAATGGATCCGAAAGAAGGCAACAATTGAGTCAGCCGAATCAGCAGCAAAGAGAAAATTCCTTTCAGCAAAGAGGATCACAGAATTCGGGACAGGGAAATGGCAACGGCAGAGGTCACGGACGGCATGATTAAAAAATCTGCATCATCATAAATGAAGGGTCTCGTACAGAGGCCCTTTTTATTGCGATAGAGCCAGGACTATTTAAGATATTTTCCAAAAAATTCAAGAGTGCGCTGCCACGCAAGTTTTGCTGCAGCCTCATTGTATCGTGTTGGGGCTGTGTCGTTGTGAAATGCATGATTTACGCCATCATACATATACATCTCATAAGTAACGCCAGCCTTTTTTAACGCTTCCTCATAAGCCGGGATACCTGCGTCAATACGTTCATCCAAACCAGCATAGTGTAGTTGTACCGCGGCCTTTATTTTCGGAACATCAGCGGCGGCAGGCTGTCGCCCATAAAAAGCAACGGCAGCTTTTATCGATGGAACATTAACGGCCAAATCATTGGACATTCCCCCTCCCCAGCAAAAACCAACACATCCCCATTTTCCATTACAGTCCTTTCTTGTGGGCAGGTAATCAAAAACTTTTATGAAATTCTGAAGCGTTTCAGCAGCATCCAGTTGCTGAAACTTTGCACGGGCATCATCCTCATTCGGTGGCGTACCGCCAAGAGGTGACAGGGCGTTGGGAGCTATGGCAAGGTATCCTGCCTTGGCTGCTCTTCGCGTTACGTCTTCAATGTGAGGATTGAGACCACGATTTTCGTGGATCACTACAACAGCAGCATACTTCTTTTCTTCTTTTGGTCTCGCCACATAGGCCTGCATCTCTGTTTTACTACCGGGATACGTTATGTGCTCTGTAAAAAGATCCTCCTGGTCTGTAATCACAGCTTTTGAATAATTTACTTCGAGCAATGGTAGTACAGTCATTGCAGCAGCGGAACTGCCGGTAAGCAATGTTAAGCGATGAAAAAAGTCTTTCCTGGTTAGAGGCTTATGAGTGTATTCATCGTAAAGGTTAATAATGCGCTGATCCATAAAAAAGAGTTTATTCTTTTTGAAGTTACTAAGATTATATCACCAAAAAGGATCACCGGTGACGAATCAACTAAAATACCTTGTACCTTAGTTAATAAAAAATTTGCTATGTATAAGAAAATTTTGCTTCCGATATTAACCATCACTTTTATTGCCTGTAATAATTCCACAGATAAATCAAGTGCTTCTAACGACAGCACTGATAAGAAAATGAGCAGTGATACTATGAGCAATATGGCAACAACAGCCACGGTTCCCGAATTGCCCGCCGTTCCTGAAGGAGCGAAAGTTTATTTTAAAAACCTAAAAAACGGAGCCGCTGTTACGTCACCGGTAAAAGTTGAGATGGCCGTAGCTGATATGAAAGTTGATACAGCAGGACCTGTAGTCGCTGCCTCGGGTCACTATCACATTTTTATTGATGCCGAAGATTCACTGCCAAGCGGTACAATGGTCCCTAAAGATTCAACCCATCTCCATTATGGAAAGGGGCAAACAGAAGCTGAGGTTAAATTAGCACCGGGTGTTCATAAACTAACTTTGCAATTTGCTGATGGCTTGCATCGTTCATATGGCAGTAAGTTAGCAACGACTGTTTCGGTGAAAGTAAAAAAATAGTCTGGACTACAATTATTGTTAAGTCTGTTAAGTCATCCCCGGCAATTTTATTCCCGCGCCTTTAATGTCCTTTAATAATTGTTCCTGGAAAGCAAGCCTCGTATCCTGGAAACCATGAGCTTTTGTCCATACATTAATGACCATCGTATATCCATCGGCATCAAATTTCTGCAAGCCTATTCTCGGAGGTGGATCCTTTAAACACCGATCAAAGGAAGCGATAGTTGTCAAAACAATGTTTTTCATTTTTTCGAAATCAATACCATAATTAAATTTAATTTCTATATCCATCCTTCTTTTTCCTTCTTTGCTGAGATTAAAAATTATTTCATTTGAAAGTTTGCTGTTGGGAACAATTACGGTTGTATTATTAAAGGTGAGAATAACGGTGTAGAACAATCTTATTGCTGTCACGGTTCCTTCCTGCTCTTGTGTATTTACCGTATCACCAACTCTGAACGGTTTTAATAAGATGATTAAAACCCCGCTTGCAAAATTTTGAAATGTTCCCGATAGTGCTAACCCGGCAGCCACGCCCAATGCCCCGATGAGCGCTGCAAAAATTGTCATCTGTATTCCCAACACCTGCATCAATGCCACTATCAGCAAAGCCTGTAGTATAATGGCAAAAAGATTTTGCAAAAAAGGACGAAGTGTTACGTCAAACCTATGATTGGAGATGATTTTTTTGAACCAGCGGTTTAACATACGGATCAGCCATTGACCTATAAAAAAGGCAATAAGCGCAAAGATGATCTTAGGGCCATAGGTCAATATCCAATCATAGGCCCTGCCAGTAAACTTATGCGCTAAAGTATCCATATGAAAATTGATAGGTGCGGAGAGAATAACATGAAAAACTGTGCCGAACGAATGATGGAATAAAAGTGTTTGTAACCGATTTCGAAATCCACGTAAAATCATGCTTAAATCTGTAACTTTATAGGAGTTGCTGCTGCTCCCGATTATTCTCACTAAAATCTACCTGTATGCTGGAAGAAATTGCTCCTGCGCTGAAGCCGTCTCGAAAATCAAAAGTTTTCTCGCCAGAACCCGGCATTTCTGAAAAGTTGACATTGGTCGAAAGCAAAGTGTCTTTCTCTCCCTTTGTTAACTATTTAAAAGAGAAACGTCAATCTGTTTCTGAAACAAGAGAAAAGGTTTATAGTTACCTCATCAAAAGATTTGAGAGTGAACCATCCCTCTTGTATCCTGAAAATTTAGACATCATTCATGAGCACTCTGACCTGATGGAACTTCTCACTACGTCATTATTCCCCATGGTGGGTAGTGATCACCGGCATATTTTTGCGCTGGCATCTCCATACCAGTTCAGCGTTTTTTATTATTCGGATTATTTCAGTGAGCTATTTTTTGATGATGAAGAGAAACATCTTCTTCTTCCGGATGGAATTCCGATCGATGAATTAAAATCGATTCAATGCGCCTCGATCTATGATCATGTTCTCCAGAAATTTTATGGCGTGAAGCTGAATGAAAATCGCGAACTGATCTACCCGTTTACAGATCACAACACAGGCATGATACGTTACTACAAGATCAGGTATGACAGCCGGTTTATTGATTTGAAACTTAAAGGCACATTGCCTCCGTTAAAGGATTGCGCTGTATGTATGAATACTTTTCGCATTCTGGATATGGAAAAACAGCTCGACAAAATGCCACTTGATTTATTTGAGGCAGAAGGCTTTGCCGTTTGGGTGGCAGAAGATGTGACCACAACAGAATCATTGGAACTCGTTAAAAAGATCCTTCTTCGTGAAGATGATTTTGACACAAATGCAATTTCCGATTTAAAAAAAGCAGTGAAGGCATTGGTTGGTCTTCACGATATCCAGGTAGGGTTGATGCCCTTCGTCAAGATCAATAAACAGTTTGTACTTGATGAAGAAAACGTTGCCCATAGTCTTGTAGCAAAACAATGGCTGAGTGATAGACCGGAAAATTGTGAGCAGTTTAGAATGTACACTCAGTTTATGCAGGAGTATCCAACGCCAATGCCTGTAAGTGTTGTAAGTGAAGAGGTGTTCGTAATGGTGCCTTTCCTTAAATCGCTTTATGACGAAGGAGTGAGGAGTTATATTACGGTACCTATGCAAAATAGCGATGGTTTGATAGGTCATCTTGAACTGTCCTCAAATGTTCCGAATACATTAACACTACAAACCATGGCGAGGCTGGAACCTGCTATACCATTATTATCTCTTGCTTTGCTGAAATGCCGCGATAATTTTCAGTATAAGATCGAAAAGGTGATCAAGGAAAAATTTACGGCCCTACAACAGTCTGTCGAATGGAAATTTGAAGAAGTGGCCTGGGATCATCTGCGCCGTGATGGGAATAATGAAGAAGAAAAAAATGTCGCGTTTGACAACGTCTTTCCTTTATATGGAGCCATTGATATCAGGAATTCATCTGTAGAAAGAAGTCATGCTATTCAGAAAGATCTGAAAGAACATTTATTGCTAATTGATGAGACGTTACATCGGTTAAATTCAGTTGTCCAACTGCCATTGCTCGAAGGACTCGAGTTTAAAAATGAAATTCTTCGAAAATCCATCGAGGAACAAATGACGGCTGAAGATGAAATTCGTATCAATGAGTTTCTTACCCAGGAAGTAGCCCCCATTTTCACACATCTGCAAAAAAATGAAAAACAGTCCTGTGAACTTACAGATGACTATTTTAACATAGTCAATAACACTGATAGCAGGGTCTATCGCTACAGGCAGGAATATGAGGAAAGCGTTTCAAAGATAAACGAAGCAGTATCTGCGTTTCTTGAAAAAGAAGAAGAAAGGATTCAAAGATCGTATCCGCATTATTTTGAAAAATACCGCACGGATGGACTTGAATATAATATTTATATCGGGCAATCAATATCCCCTCACACCCCATTCAACCTGCTTTATTTAAAGAACATTCGCCTATGGCAGCTGACATCAATGGCAGAGGCCGCCCGTATCACACATCTATTATTACCCTCGCTGAAAGTTCCATTGCAAACCACGCAACTCATTCTCATCCATAGCAACCCAATCTCAATTAGTTTTCGGAAGGATGAGAGAAAGTTTGATGTAGAAGGTTCTTATAACATTCGCTACGAGGTCATCAAAAAACGTTTGGATAAAGTTCGGATCAAAGGCACGGAAGAAAGGCTAACCCAACCTGGAAAAATAGCTATTGTTTATTCCAACCAAAAAGAAGTCCCGGAATATCTCGAATACATAGAGTTTCTGAAAAATAAAAACATACTCAAGCCGAATGTTGAATTCCTTGAATTAGAAGAATTACAGGGAGTAACTGGAATGAAGGCCCTCAGGGCCGACATCAATATTGTCTAATTCATCCCTAAAATACCGCGATTCATGCAAGATTTTCGTTTTGAAAATCTTTTTTTATTTAAGCTTGTAAAAAATATAAAATAATGACTGCCGTCACCGACGAGTACATGCAACAAATGCTTGCAAAAACAAAAGAATATAATATCGTTCTTTTAAAACCGGGACCAAGAGCGGAAGATCATCCCGATATTAAAAAATTGATCTGGGAACATGGACGGCGTAATTTCTCGCTTAGGGCTGACGGGGTATTGTCCATAGTTTGTCCTATTACCGCCGAAACAGGCGTAAATGGTATTGGCATTTTCAATGCAGGCGCTGAAGAAACAAAAGATATCATGGACGGTGATCCTGCGGTTCAAGCCGGAATTTTTGTGTATGAGATCCATCCGTGCAGAAGTTTTCCAGGTGATAGTTTGCCTTAACCGAAAACCGAATCATAAATTTTCAATCAGTTCATACCATTATGACAAACAAATACTCAAGGCGTCGTTTTATAAAAGACATTTCATTTGGTGCAGCTGTTTTAACGCCTGCTCTTTCTTACTTAGCGGCGTGTTCCCCGCGAAAGCCAAAGGATAAACTTGGAGTGGCATTGGTGGGTCTTGGAAGTTACAGCACCAGCCAACTCGGTCCCGCCTTGCAGAAAACAAAAAATTGTTATCTCGCCGGCATCGTAACAGGTACACCTGCGAAGGAAAAGATCTGGGCCGGTAAATACAACATCCCTGAGAAAAATATTTACAACTATCAGAATTTTGATAACATAGCATCCAATCCTGATATTGATATTGTGTATGTAGTTCTTCCCGTTGCAATGCATAAAGAATTCACCATTCGTGCGGCACACGCGGGCAAGCATGTCATCAGCGAAAAACCCATGGCTATTAGTGTTAGAGATTGTGAAGACATGATCGCTGCATGCAGGAATGCCGGAAAAAAGCTATCGATCGGCTATCGTTTGCGTTTCGATCCTTATAATAAGGAGATGATGCGGTTGGGCCAACAAAAAGTATATGGCAAACCCTATCAAATTGATTGTGCCAACGGATTTGTATACAAGGATGATCCAAATGCATGGCGGTTAAAAAAAGCAATGGCGGGTGGTGGTGGATTGATGGACATGGGAATTTATTGTATACAGTCAGCGAGATACGTAACAGGTGAAGAACCAGCATATGTAACAGCAAAGGAAGAAAAAACAAACCCGGAGCTTTTTAAAGAAGTAGACGAAACGGTTCATTTTGATCTTGAGTTTCCCTCAGGTTGTATGGCAAAAGGCACTTCCAGTTTTAATCTGGAAATAAGTTCGCTGCGGGTGAAAGCTGAAAGGGGAGAGTTTGGCTTATCCCATGCCTACTGGTATAGTGGTGAAGAGGGCAGGACACCTGCCGGTAAAATGAATTTCTCACCGGTAAACCAGCAAGTCCTCCAGATGGATGATTTTGCCGATTGTGTTATACAAAACAAAAACACCATCGTCCCCGGAGAAATGGGTTTGCAGGATATAAAAATCGTAGAAGCTATTTACCGGAGTGTCGCCTCAGGAAAAAAGGAAAAGATATGAGCTAAGCTACACGCCTTGACCTTTTAGTGGAAAGGATATATTGAAATCCCTTGTCCGTAAGGTAAATAACAGCCGGTGAAAGTTGTATGATCTCCACCAGGTTCTCAGAACATAATTCATCAAGGTATTTAATGCTTTCGTCCCATGGAAAGTTTTGCCTGACAATCACTTCATTTGGAAAAACAATGGTTGAGGTGGGGTGAGCATCATTTTTAACGATATCATAGATCGTCTGCAGCGTGATGTATTTATTTTCCATTGCCCAAGAATTTAAGTGCTTTTTTGCAGCATAAATCATTCCAAATATTAATATGTTTGCCCTGTTTTTGGCAAAGCATTCAAAAGGATGGCAAACTTATCATTCGTTAGCGATGAGAGTTTGTCACAACAACTAGTTTAAATCACGTTTGTCTGAAGGTTAGATGCATCCTCATCTTCACATTTTATTAATGATTTTCGTTGCGAAGGCTTCCGAATTAGAATAATTTTGTTGTCTTTCTATGGCAAAAAAACTGCTTTACCAGGTTCAGAGGACCGGCAAAACCTACTGGCGTGAGATATTAGCTCTTCTCTTTTTGTTGGTAGGTATATTTTTTTTCCGTTCCGAGCGCCGTGAACTTCGGTCTTTGGAAGAACAGATCGGGGGAGCCACTGCTTTGTGGGTTTGGCTAGGAGTAGGTGTAACCGTTCTCTATATTTTACTACAAAGCGGCATGTATGTAGCCTCTTTCAAAGCCATTTCCACGCGGCTTTCTTGGGTCAATGCCATTGAACTTTTTCTGAAAAGAAATCTTTTGAGTGTTTTTTTACCAGCAGGTGGTATCAGCTCTTTAGCCTACTCCCCTAACAGCATTCGTAAAAATGGGCTGACTAAAATGCAGGTTCACCAGGCATCAGGTATTTACGCGTTTGTGGGATTACTTACAGTATTCATTGTTGGAGTGCCGGTATTGATCTATTCATTTTTTAACGCGAGAAACATTCTCCATACAGGACAAAGTCTTATCATCCTTTTTTTAATACTGGCCGCTGCATACCTGGTCTTTCATTCATTCCGGCAGAAAGGCAGATTATATCAATGGGTGCAAAAAAAATTCCCGAAATTTATTCCTTCAGTTGATGAATTATTTTCGGCCAGTATATCCACACGGCATTTTACTTCTACAGTTTTATTTTCATTAGGTGTAGAGTTTTGTGGCATCTTACATTTATTTATTGCCACAAAGGCCCTTGGTCTGCCGGCGTCATTAACAGCAAGCGCCATCGCATATATTGTATCGGTGCTATTGATGATCATATCACCATTCCTCAGGGGACTTGGTGCTGTAGAGCTTTCGATGGTTTATATTCTAAGTCTTTACGGCTATTCACCGGTTGACGCTCTTGCAATAACCATTCTGTATCGCTTCTTTGAATTCTGGCTACCATTGATAGCAGGTTGCTTTTCCTATTTATGGCACGGGCGGCACATCTTTGCAAGAATATTTCCTGCGTTTCTTGTTTTCGCATTGGGCGTCGTTAATATTCTCTCAGTGATCACACCACCTATTGCAGCAAGGTTAAAAATGTTGCATGAGTTTATTCCTCTTGGTTCCATTTATGCAACAAACGTCATGGTATTACTGATTGGACTGATACTGCTGGTAACAGCTGCATTCCTGATACAGGGTATAAGAAATGCGTGGATATTAGCGATGACATTGGCCATATTATCCCTGTTTGGGCATCTTTTTAAAGCCCTGGACTATGAGGAATCAATTCTCGCAGCTTCAGTTGTAGTTATTTTATTAGCAAGTGTAAAGCAGTATCGCCTTAAGACAAATGAACGATTATTTCAACTTGGAGTAACAACAACGGTCCTTATTTTTCTTGCAGTGGTGATCTTTGGATTCATAGGATTTTATTTTATCGATAAACGACATTTTGGAGTTGATTTTAATTGGAGGCAATCCTTACTTTTTGCCTGTAGAAATTTTTTGTTAATGAATGATGATGGCATACAACCATTGACCAGGTTTGGTCACGAATTTATCTGGATGGCCCATACGTTAGGATTTATTGCCTGGAGTTTTTTAGTATTTACAATGGTAAAACCATATTTCCATCGCAAACATCACGCACCCACTTCGCAGGAAAAAGCTTATAAGCTGGTAGAACGATTTGGTAATTCACCGGTAGATCATTTCAAAACCTATCGCGACAAACTGTTTTATTTCTCTGATCAGTTTGAAGCTTTCATTGCTTATCGAATTGCCAATGGATTTGCGATCGTACTGGAGGAGCCGGTATGTGCCGATGACTACAAAATAGCGGTGCTCCAGGAATTTGACAGGCATTGTCACAAGATGGGTTTGAAAACGGCTTTTTATCGTGTTGATGAAACGGGGATGTCTTATTTTAATTATTTAAAAAAACGAAAATTATTGATCGGGCAGGAAGCTGTCCTGGAACTGGATAAGTTCACTTTGGAAGGAAGAGAAAAAAAATCACTCAGGAATGCGCTGAATAGTTTGCAAAAAAAGGGGTATACCACTTCTGTTTTTCGTACACCTCTTTCAAAAGAGATCGTTTCAGGGCTAAAACAAGTTTCTGATGAATGGTTGAAACATTATGAGAAAAAAGAGATCGTTTTTTCACAGGGTATGTTCGATGAAAAAGAAATTCAGCAGCAGGATGTTATTATGATCCGGGATGAAATGGGAACTGTAAAAGCCTTCCTCAACATCATTCCTGATTTTGCCCCGGAAGAATGTACCTATGATCTTATTCGCAAAACCGCTGATGCACCAGGAGGTTGTATGGACGCGCTGATCATTGAACTGGTAAAATATGCAAAAGAAAAAAGATTAAAATACCTGAACCTGGGTCTTGTCCCGATGGCAGGCATTGAACAACCTGACAATACAGCGGAGCGCCTGATACGCTATGCCTACGAAAAGATAAAACGCTTCAGGCAATATACCGGTCTTCGTGAGTTCAAAGAAAAATATGCAACAACCTGGGTGAATAAATATCTTGTGTATGAAAATGATTTTGACCTGATACAATTACCGGCTGCCCTCAATAAAGTGATGCAGCTTTCATCACGATGAAAAAAACGATAACTATCTCATTCATTTTACTCTTAGGCATCTTCAACATCTTGTCGGCTCAAAAAACATCGTTGCCACTTTCTTTATACGCAAGTACTGATACCACAAAACCACTAATATTTTATATTTCCGGTGACGGAGGTTTCAATAAATTCTCCACCTCTTTTATGCAATCTTTGAACAAGGAAGGTTATGCCGTTATCGGTTTAGATGCGAAAGATTATTTCTGGAACAAAAAAAAACCACAGGAAGCAGCTACCGCAATTGAGGAGGTCCTCAATGGATCAAATAAAGAATGGAAGAAGAAAAATATTGTATTGATCGGCTATTCGTTCGGAGCTGATGTATCCCCATTCATGCTGACCCATTTTTCCGCAGCCTTAAGCAATCGGATCAATCATCTCATTTTATTATCACCCTCGGCAAAAACTGATTTTGAAATTCACGTGCTCCAAATGCTGGGGTGGGGAAAAGATGCAGGCGAAAGTGTCCCGGCAGAGATAAACAAGATCTTAAAACCCGTAACGATCGTTGTTGGTGACGATGAAAATGAATTTCCGTTTGATCAAGTAACAATAAAAAATAAACAGATCGTAAAAATGCCGGGTGGCCATCACTATGATGGAGACGTAGATGCCTTGTGTAAACAAGTTATTCAACAAATAAAATAACAGTAAAATTCCCTGAACCAGTCATGGCTTATAATGAAAAACTAACGGCAAGAATAAGAGAAGCTCTTGCACATTTACCCAAAGTAGAAGAAAAAAGAATGTTCAGGGGCGTTACATTCATGGTGAACAATAAGATGTGTATCACTGCAGGCGATAATAAAATTATGTGCCGTATTGATCCCGCCATTCATGAAGAAGTCATAAAAAGAAAAGGTTGCGAGACCGTTAAAATGAAAGGCCGGGAATACAAGGGATACGTTTATGTCAGTGAAGAAGGAATAAAAACAAAAAAGGATCTTGCTTATTGGATCACTCTTGCACTGGACTTTAATAAACTGGCAAAATCATCCAAAAAGAAAAAATAACTTGATCGGGACGAAGGGTATATTTATATTAGACCCCCGCACTTAAAAAATCAAAAACATTGAAACATAAATGTATCATAGCTTTTATTGTAACGCTTTTTTTACAGATCCATTTGGTTTTTTCCCAATCTGCAGAAGTGAAGTTTCTTATTGACACTTGCATTACCATCATGAAACAAAATTCCGTGAATGCAAATACTGTCAACTGGAATGAAATAAGAAAAAATGCTCTGGCAAAGGCAGCAGGTATTACTGATGCACACAAACTTGGCCCTGCTATAAGATACATATACGGGTCGGTCAATGATTTTCATGGAACTTTTTATTATGGTGACAGTAGCTTTAGAATAGAACATAAGGAACCTCCAATTTCAGACTCAGTACGCAAAGAGTGGAACAAAGGAATAAGTATCAAAACAGAGATGCTGGAAAGTAATATAGGGTACCTGAGAATACCTTACATGTCAACCTCTACAAGGGAAGAAAACAATAACAAAGCACAAGGACTAAATGATAGCCTTTGCTCAATACTGGAAAAAAATAGTAAAGGGCTTGTCCTTGACCTGAGATTAAATGGTGGAGGTGATATGCATCTCATGCTTCTTGGAGTACAACAATTGCTGGGCAATGGGCATATAGGTTCGTTTCATGTAAAGAAAAAAGAAGATTGGATATTAAAAGACAATAGCTTTTTTACCGACACTACATTGAATGTAAATATTGTTCCTAAATGCAATACCAATGCACAAGATCTTCCAATCGTTATTTTGATTGGACCGGGTACGGGAAGTTCGGGTGAATTTTTTCTCATGCCCTTCAAAGGAAGAAAAAACACCGTGTTTTTAGGTTCTGAAACAGCCGGGTACGTTACGGTAATACAAGGTCTTCGTGTAAGTGATTCAGCATATATGCTAATCTCTGTTGGGTATGGTGCAGACAGGAACGGGAAAATTTATAAAGATGCTATTAAGCCTGACATACCTTTTACAAGTCCGGACAGCTTTAACGATATCAGGAATGATGAAAAAGTAAAGGAAGCCGAAAAATGGCTAAAGCTTCATTTTTAAAATTGTATCAAATGCAAAGGAAAAAGCCCTTGATGATATTGGTAGCTGGTCCTTATCGTTCGGTAACAAATGATAATCTTGAATTAATTGCTGCTAACGTAAAAGCAATGACGGATGCAGCCCTGGAAATTTATGAAATGGGGCATCTGCCGGTCCTGGGAGAATGGCTCGCCTTGCCATTAGTTGAGGCAGCGGGCTCAAAAAAGATCGGGGATGATATCTTCAATAAAATATTTCACCCCATAGCAGTTCAACTCATTGATCATTGCGATGCAGTGTTGGGAATTGGTGGCGCTTCATCAGGTGCGGATGAAATGGTAAATACCGGCAAAGCAAAACATAAAACCATTTTTTATAGTGTTGAAGATATCCCGGTGATCAATAGTGTACTTTAATACCAGGCTGTTGCCATTTACTTTCCCAGCATCGGGAATAAGTTTTTTATCTGTTCATCATTTGGTTGAGTACCATACTCGCAAATTTCAAATGCTTCGGCATATTTAACTTGTGCCGCTTTATCTTTTCCATACCATTTTTCCAGTGCGGTCTTTATTTCGGGAGTAATAGTCCCGGCCCTTTGTTTTGCCAACCATTGAATGCGTTCATTTTTATCTTTTGGAACCTGGTCGAGATAATGCCCGATCCACGGCAACCACTCATACATCTGCGATTCATGGGCATCGAGGCCTGAAACCTTTTTGTCATACACCGAAGTAATGTCCACCGCTATATCCGGACGAAATGGATTGGGTCGCTGAAAATGATCCTGGTAATATAAAAAAACAGGATTCTTCTTCAACGCAGGAACATCGGGGGCAATATTTGGTACTGAAACCATATAGGCAGCATCCTGCACCAGTACTCCCGTATAACGATGATCCGGATGATAATCGTTTGGGCGCGGTGCGATGACAACATCAGCATTCCATTCGCGGATCTTTCGTATGATCTCTAATCTTACTTCGAGTGAGGGCATCAATAAACCATCATGGTTGTCAAGTACATCATAAGTCACGCCAAGACGTTTCCCGGATTCCTGCGTTTCTGCAAAACGGCGTTTGGCAAGTTCTTTTCCTTTTAATGCCTGGTGACCAGCATCTCCATTGGTTACCGAAACAAATTTCACCGCATATCCCATCTGGGCAAAAAGTGCAGCCGTACCTCCACCATCTTCATCGCAATCATCAGGATGTGCGCCGATCATAATGATCCGGATCTTATTATCTGCATTTTGCGCATTGATCGTTGTCATAATACTCAGTAAAAAGCAAGAAGTCAGCAATATGAAGTTGTAGACTTTTTTCATAAAAGAAATTTTTATTATTATGAAGGTAATTATTGTGAAGAAATTTTAAGCGGACTTGTGTCCTTTCCGTTTTCTTTGTGACCAAAATATGGTCACGACGAACACGAAGCCCGACTACATCGGGACACAAAGTTCACAAAGAATTTAAAATTGAAAACGGACTTAGTTGTAACACCTTAGAATAGTTATAACAACTGAAAACTTTGTGTTCTTTGTGTGTACTTCGTGGCCTTTGTGACCAAAATATGGTCACGACGAACACAAAGCCCGACTACCTCGGTCACTAAGTTCACGAAGAATTATTTTAGTGATCTTTGTAATAATTTGAAGAACGATGATAGACATAAAAACATTTAATGACTACCCTGATATCGACAAACCAAGGCGATTAAGAAAATACGTACTTATCTGGTGCTCCAAAGGGACACTAATAGCTGTGGTAGATGAGAAAGAATTGAAATTGAAAGAGCATGAGGTACTGACGATTACATCCGGCCAAATCCATTATCTCAAAAATTCCAGGAAAGCGGAAGGATTTATTCTTGAATTCACGATCGATTTTTTTTGTAAGAACGATAATGATATTGAACTCATATTTCACAATGGCTTGTTTTGTCATTTCGATCTAAATGAGGTGATCAAAATTCAAAATCACAGAATTATACAAACGCAGCTTGAACTGATCAGAAAGGAGCTCCAGCTAAAACCCTATCAGCTCTACATCTCAATACACTCCCGCATCGAATTAATATTGGTAGAGATCAACCGGGCAAAAGTGGAGCGGGGTGATGAAATATGGAAACCTGATGCTTTGTTCCTGAAATTTCTTGAAACTGTAAGAGTAAATTTTGATAAGAACTATTCTCTCGCAGACATCGCCGGAAAACTTGGCACTACAGAAGCTAAATTGAATGAACAGTCAAAGCTCCATACGGGCAGGACCGCTCAAAATGTCATTTATGGTTTGATCGCTTCCGAGGCCAAGCGACTATTGACCTATCAAAACCTAACAGTAAAAGAAGTAGCTTACCAATTAGGCTTTAATGATCCTTTTTATTTTTCTAATTTCTTTAAGAAGCATACCAATCATTCGCCCAAATCATACCAGGCCAAATACGCTTTATAGATTTTACATGCTTTTCTGAATTTTCTCTATTCTTTTGGACACATCTCCATTCTACTTTTGATATCTCAACAACTATTGAAAATAAAAAAGTAATTTATGAGCAAGAGGATCAACTTTAATGATGTGCAACCCGGTGCCTATGACGCCATGGAGGCACTTGACAAATTTGTAGAAGAAACATCCATTGATAAACTGCACAAAGAGTTTATTAAAATACGCGCCTCGCAGATAAATGGCTGCGCTTATTGTGTTGATGCACACTCGCATGATGCATTGAACCTGGGTGAGTCGTTACAAAAGGTTTTGCTTATCAGCGCATGGAGAGAGGCTAAAAACATCTTTTCAGAAGAGGAACAACTATTGTTCCGGGTGACCGAAGAAATAACATTGATACATCAGCATGGACTTAGTGATGAGACCTATCGAAAAGCCATCCAGGTATTTGGTGAAGAAAAAACCGCACAGATCATAATGGCCATCGTTACCATCAATGCCTGGAACAGGATCGGCGTAGCAACCGGGCTGAGACCATCGCACAGAAAGAGAAACCTGCATCAATTGATTAAAGAATAATTTTACAAAAAATCAGTCCATGGCACAGGCGGCAGCTGATTCGAAACAGCAGGAAAAAGCAAAACAATTTTACAACCTTCATCATTCGGGCAGACTTTTGATGTTGCCCAATATCTGGGACTGCCTCGGAGCAAATCTTCTTGAAAGTTTGCACTATCCGGCAATAGCTACCGCCAGTGCTTCGGTCGCTTTTACAAATGGATACGATGATGGACAAAGAATATCATTCGATTCAGTTTTAGCACTCTTAAAAAAAATTGTAAGCAGTGTGAGCATCCCTGTATCAGCCGACATCGAAAGCGGGTTCGCTGAAAACGATCTGCAGTTAGAAGAAAATACCAAACAACTACTCGCAACCGGGATAGTTGGCATCAACATAGAGGACACCGACAAAAAAACAAATTCAATACTGCCGGTCGAAACTCAATGTGAAAAGATCAAACTCATAAAAAAAGTTTCACAAGAGGTGGGCGTCCCGCTTTTTATTAATGCAAGGGCAGACGTTTATCTGCGTGGGAAAGATTTTGACACTCCCGAATCAAAATTCGAAGAAGCACTAAAAAGGGGAAGGGCTTATAAGGTAGCAGGAGCAGATTGTTTTTACCCGATTGCTATGACAAGGCAGGAGGATATAAAAAGAATGGTTAAGCAACTTCAAATGCCGGTGAATGTGATAACAATACCTGGTATCCCGGAACTAAATGTTCTCAATGAAATAGGGGTTGCCAGGGTCAGCTTAGGTCCTTCATTTTTAAAAATTGCCATAAAGGCCATGAAAAATTTAGCCCTGAAACTGCAAAACCTCGAGGGCCTGTCAGACATTACAGAAAATGAGATCACATCTGCTTATGTAAAAGATCTCGTTAATAAAAACTATTGAAGATATGTTCACGCAAAGGCGCAACGGACGCAACGAATACATACAACTGCCTTTGCGTGAAATCTAATTTCAATACATTTACTGCAACAAAACAATTGCTATGTCAGTAAAACGAATGCTGAAACACCTCCTTTTTAGCTTGGCCTTTTTTTCTTTCTTCATTTTACATTCGCAAACACCAGATCTTTTATCGAAACCATGGGATGCCCGCTGGATCAACGTTCCAAATGAGCCGTTGCACGATTATGGTGTTTACCAGTTCAGAAAAACATTTACACTCGTGTCAAAACCCGCTTCATTTATTGTTCATGTGTCTGCAGACAATCGCTATAAATTATTTGTGAATGGAGAATTTGTTTCGCTAGGCCCTGCCCGCGGAGACATCTTCCACTGGAATTTTGAAACGGTTGATATTGCTCCTTATTTACAAAACGGGAAGAATGCAGTTGCTGCCATTGTCTGGAACTATGGTGATATGCGCCCGGAAGCTCAAATTTCTTATCAAACTGGTTTCATTCTGCAAGGGAATAGTGAGACTGAAAAAATGATCAACACAGACAAAACCTGGAAATGCAGACGTGATAATAGTTACCATGCAAAAGAACCGGCGCTTATATATACTTATTACGTCGCTGGTCCGGGAGAGACGGTCAATTTTAATTTGTCATTAAAAAATTGGAAGAACGCAGATTTTGATGACAGTAACTGGTCTTCAGCAAATCAAATTACTCAAGGTCTGCCGAAAGGAGTTTTCGGTTATGGCTTGGGCTGGATGCTTGTACCAAGATCAATTCCGCAGATGGAATTAACGCCCCAGCGCTTGCAAAAAGTTAGAAAAACAGACGTCTTTCAACTGCCTGAAAATTTTCCCGCTCAAAAAAGTCCATTCGTTATTCCTGCAAACAGCAGTGCTTCCATTTTACTTGACCAGGGACATTTGACCAACGCATATCCCGTGCTCCAATTCGGCAAAGGAAAAAATGCTACCATTAGTTTAAGCTATGCCGAGGGATTGTATATCATTGAGCCTGAAAAAAAGGACTGGAGAACTCTTCACCAAAAAGGAAACCGGAATGAAGTTGAGGGGAAAAGATTTATTGGCGTCACAGATAGCCTGGTCTCTGACGGAAGTGACGGCCAGGAATTTACTTCTCTTTGGTGGCATACATACAGGTATCTACAGTTGCAGGTGACTACAAAAAATGAGCCCCTGGAAATAGATGATCTCTATGGCATCTTTACCGGTTATCCATTTACCCAGAATGCAAAATTCGATGCTAACAATGATACATTGAATAAGATCCTGGAAACAGGTTGGCGTACGGCACGTTCCTGTGCAATGGAAACATACATGGATTGCCCTTACTATGAACAGTTGCAATACGTAGGTGATACACGCATTCAATGTCTTGTTTCGTTATACAACAGTGGTGATGATAAGTTGATGCGCAATGCCATCGATTTGATCGATGACTCACGCATGGCGGAAGGCGCAACGCTTAGCCGTTATCCTACTGCCAACGCACAGGAAATACCCCCATTCTCCCTGTGGTGGATCGGTATGGTACATGATTACTGGATGTACCGTAATGATGAAACATTTGTAAAAAGCAAATTGCCAGGCATGCGACAGGTGTTGTGGTTCTTTAATAAATATCAGCAGGCAGATGGTTCATTGAAAAATTTACCATACTGGAATTTCACTGACTGGTGCGACACGAAAGGTTGGCATGATGGCATGGCACCTGTCGGCAAGGATGGTTTTTCTGCCGCTCTCGATCTGCAGTTGTTATGGGCCTATCAAATCGCCATTGAGTTAGAAACCAATTTAGGAATGAAAGAATATGCAAAACAATACGAAACTGCGGCTGTACAATTAAAAGAAACCATTCAAAAAAAATATTGGGACAATACAAAAAAATTATTTGCCGACACTGATGAAAAAGATGTTTTTTCTCAGCATACAAATTCGTTAGCGATCCTAACTGGCTTAATGAACGATGCTGATGCCACCGCCCTTGCAAAAAAACTTATCTCCGATAATGATCTTACACAAGCCACGATCTATTTCAAATATTATTTGCACCTGGCATTAACCAAAGCCGGCCTGGGAAATGATTATATAAGCTGGTTGAGCGTTTGGAAACAAAATCTTGCGATGGGTATGACAACCTGGGCTGAGATCTCTGACATCAATAATACCCGTTCTGATTGTCATGCCTGGGGCGCCAGCCCGAATATAGAGTTGTACCGCATCGTACTTGGCATTGACAGTGATGTCCCTGGCTTTAAGAAAGTAAAGATCACTCCTCACTTAGGTTCGCTCACTCATGCAAGTGGAACTGTTTCCCACCCTAATGGAAATATAATCGTGAATTATGAAAGATCGGATAACAACATGAAAGTATCGATTACGCTACCTCCAAATACGCCAGGATATTTATTGTGGAAGGATAAAAGATATGAGTTAAAGCCGGGAGAAAATTCTTTGTCGGTGAGGTAAGAGTTTTTTTGTCGCATTTGTAATTGCGAAACCCAACAACCAGCAGGGGGGCACAAAACAGCTAAACAACCAATTAATGAAAATCAAAGACTTGAAAAAATTGTAGTTTCGCTCAATACAGCCATACTTTCGTTAGCGGCAAGCATGAATAGAAAAATTGTTTTGAATAAGAATGAAAATTTAAAGGTAATTCATCCAAAACCTTGTAGCAGGGTTTCAGAATATGTTCAAGACATTTTAGTCATAGAAAAATCAGGTTTGACAAATCCTTTCATATTGCCATTATTTGCCAATGGTAAGCCGACATTACTATTTCATTCAGCCAAAGGGCAGATTAAGTGTCTCAGTAATTATATGACCTTATTCGGACAATCAGTTTTTCCAGAAACACTAACATTAAATGACGATTTCATTTTAATTGCATACTTTTTTAAACCCTATGCCCTCACGGCATTATATGGAATTACAGCAATCGAACTTACCGACAAACCTATAGACCTACATCTGCACACTCCTTCAATCACGTTAAGTTTACAAGAACAATTGTTAAATGCATCATCAACGAATGAAATGATATCCTTGCTTGATAATTACATATACCGCCTGATAACGAAAATCAAAGCTGATACCCGGATTTTGAAATACGCAACGGAAAAAATCTCTGGTAATCCAAACAATGACGTTCTCATTATAGCACAAAACGAACTTTGCTTGACGGAAAGGACTTTTCAACGCCTGTTTGAAAATCATATTGGAGTTTCACCAAATCAGTACCGGAGAATTTCGCAATTCAATGCAGCATTTCAGCAGCTTCAAAAGCGACAATTTAAACAATTGTCTGATATAGCCTATACACATCATTATGCCGATCAAAGCCACTATATCAGGGCTTTTAAAGAATTTACCAACCTGACTCCAAAGCAGTATTTGGCGTTCGGGACCGCTGACTAAAACTCATTTTGTCGGTTCTGTTCTATTTTAACTCTTTGGCACATTCTACTTTTGCGTTGTAATCAAAAAAATATACTCAATGGCAAAACAAATGTATCCTTGCTTATGGTTTGACGGAAAAGCAAAAGCAGCAGCAGATTATTATTGCTCTATTTTTAAAAATTCAAAGATTATTTCGGAAAACCCCATTGTAGTTCAGTTTGAATTGAATGGCAACAGGTTTATGGCATTGAATGGCGGACCGAAATATAAATTTACTCCGGCAACTTCTTTTGTAATTGAATGTGAAACACAGGAGGAAATTGACTTTTATTGGGATAAATTGGGTAAAGGTGGAAGATATGATCAATGTGGATGGCTCGATGATAAATTTGGAGTATCATGGCAAATTGTTCCTGACGTACTGCATCAATTAATGAATGATCCGCTTAAGGCTCCAAGGGTAATTGATGCGTTTATGAAAATGACAAAATTTAATATTGAAGCTTTGGTAAGTGCCTGATGATAGGTATAAATTTCTTTTTTAAATCGCAAAATAATTTCCGGCCGGCACTCCCGGAGCCACTAAAATGTTACATCAGCTTTCCCGGAAAAAAATCAACCTGATTTAGACCCCAAACGTTATTGTGGAATATTATTTTACTGACCGTGTATCAGCAACGTTCCTGATGAGGTTCAACAATAATTATTGGCTTTTGGTTTTGGGTTTTGAACAATTAAAAGCCTTGTTAATGAAAAAAATTACTGCTGAACACTTTATTGCTGAACTAACTGCTCTCAGTTCAGAAAGTGAACTTAAAAATGTGCAGCGATTTTTTCGTGATAAAAATTCCGACACTAAATTTTTAGGCCTCCGAATGGCGAATATTTTTAACCTGGCAAATAAATTTATGGAAATCTCCGTACATGAAATTGCCAAATTGCTAAAAAGCGAATACTATGAAATTAGAATGGGTGCCCTAAGTATTATGGATTTTAAAGCAAGGGCAAAAAACACTTCACTGGAAATAAAGAAAGATTTATTCGAACTCTATATAAAGCGGCATGACAGGATAAACAATTGGGACTTGGTTGACAGGAGTGCACCTTATGTCGTGGGTAGATACTTGTTTGATAAAGACCGAAAGATGCTTTACAAATTAGCCAGGTCAAAAAATGTCTGGGAAAGAAGAACAGCAATCGTGGCAACATACTTTTTTATAAGACAGAATGACCTCTCAGATACTTTCGGATTGCAGAAATTCTGGTTAATGACAGCCACGATTTAATTCAAAAAGCAGTTGGAAGCTGGATAAGGGAAGCAGGCAAAAAGGATAAATTGCTCTTAATTGAGTTTTTAGATAGTCACGCTGAGTCAATGCCAAAAACAATGCTGCGATATGCAAT
>Ga0207706_10001245_pt1 | contig 25648 bp, 25 predicted proteins | sample KBSC53metaG_FD_184318 | JGI IMG/M metagenome (GOLD analysis project Ga0207706, IMG submission 184318) | Corn rhizosphere microbial communities from Kellogg Biological Station, Michigan, USA - KBS C5-3 metaG (SPAdes) (version 2) | ecosystem: Host-associated > Plants > Roots > Rhizosphere > Soil ... | reverse complement strand
TCGACCGCCGGGTCGAGCGAATAGCGGACCGGAACCCCGTAGCGGGCATCATGATGGTTGTAGGAGAGGCCGATGTTGAGGCTGCCGTCGACATAAGCAAGCCCGCCGGCGATGTCGTCTGTTCGGCCGGCGGTGTTCGGCAGCTTATCCTTGAGGTCGGCCAAGGCGCGCACGGCGGGATCGGGGCTGGCGAGCGCCTCGTGGCGGAGCGGATCGGACAGGACGAAGCCCCCAATCTCCAGATCGTCATATTTGGAATATGACCCATCGGCGTGGGCGACGAAACGCCCGCCGATCGGAACGTCGACCGAGAGGTTGCCGGACCTTTCGTTGGCAGCGCTGCCGAACGCAGCGAGACCGTTCGCCGCGACCGGTCCATCCGGCACGTGGCGGGGGATTCGGGTATCGATGACATTGACGACGCCGCCGATTGCCGATGAGCCGAACAGGAGTGCGGAAGGGCCGCGAAGGACTTCGATCCGCTCCGCTGTCAGCGGGTTGATCGCGACCGCATGGTCAGGGTCGGACGCGGACAGGTCCAGGCTGCCTATCCCGTCGACGAGCACTCTAACCCGCTCGCCCGACAGACCGCGTAGGATTGGGCGGGACGCCGTGGGGCCGAAGCTGGACGAGGAAACTCCCGGCTGCGATGCGAGCGTTTCGCCGATACTTGGACGGACATCGTGAGTCAGCTCCTCTTCATCGAGGATCGTGACGCCGCCGAGCACATCGCCTGCCACGCGCCTTACGCCGGTTACCACGATCGTCTGGTCGGGATCCGGGTGCGCCGCCTGTGCAGATCCGGGAACCGGGGCTTCCGCGCCCGTCCCTGTCGCATCCGATCCATCTGAATAGCCGGACCCGCCGGAGCCGCTCGAATCATGGGTCGTCTTGCCGGCTGAGGTTGCGGAAGCGGCGTTCGGAGCGACGCCGAGGCCAATCGCTGCCGCGGAGGCCAAGAGGTACGCGATCATAGTACGGAAGAATCCAGCTAGGGTCGGAGCCCGGCGCGCTTACGCTCAGTGATACAAAGTCACAAGCGGCGCGCGCGCACTTTCGGCGAACAGAAGCGTGGGGTCGCCGAATGGCGGGGTTGCGGCTTCGGGCGACGGGCGCATAAGGCGCGGCATGGCCGACGGGCACGATCCTCTCGCTCTGTTTGACAGCTGGTTCGCCGAGGCCGAGGCGAGCGAGCCGAACGAGCCCAATGCGATGGCGGTCGCCACGGCCACAGCCGACGGCAAGCCATCGGTGCGGATGGTCCTCCTGAAGGATTACGACCCGCAGGGCTTCACTTTCTACACGCATGAGGACAGCCGGAAGGGCGGCGAGATCGCGGCCAACCCGAATGTCGCGCTTCTGTTTCACTGGAAATTGCTGGGCCGTCAGGTGCGGATAGAAGGCCCGGTCGAGAAGGTCGAGGCGGCAGCCGCCGATGCCTATTTCGCAACGCGGCCGCGGGATTCGCAGATCGGCGCGTGGGCGTCCGACCAGTCGCGCCCGCTTGCCGACCGCCGAACTTTCGAGGCGCGGTTCGAGGCGATGAAGGACAAGTTCGAAGGCAAGCCCATCCCGCGCCCCTTAACCTGGTCCGGCTTCCGCGTTCGCCCGGAGAGCTTCGAATTCTGGACAGCCCGCGAGCACCGGCTGCACGAACGACGCGTGTTCACCCGAACCGGGAGCGGGTGGGCTGAAGGGCTGCTCTACCCGTGAGCGGAATCCATCACCACCATGGCCAGGGACACGGCCACGCGCATGGGGACGACAGATCGACGCTGACCTCGCGCGCCGCGCTCGCGAGCATCGTCATGGCGATCTTCCTCATCGCGCTGAAGACCTGGGCGGCGCTGCAGACCTCGTCGATGGCGATGCTGGGCTCACTCGCCGACAGCACGCTCGACCTGGTCGCCAGCCTCGTCGTTCTCATGGGTGTTCGGGTCGCCGCGCAGCCGGCCGACCGGGACCACCGATTCGGACACGGCAAGGCCGAGGCTCTGGCGGCGCTCGTGCAGGTCATAATCATCTCGATCTCGGCACTGTTCATCGGCTTCAGGTCGATCGAGCGCCTGATTGGCGGAGTGGAGACCTCTCAAGCCGAGCTTGGGATCGGAGTCTCGCTCGTCGCGATCGCCTTCACGGTCGCGCTGATCGGATACCAAAGATACGTGGTACGCCGTACCGGCTCGGTCGCGATCGCCACCGACCGGCTGCACTATGCGTCCGACTTGCTGCTCAACGGCTCGGTGATCGCGGCGCTCGTCCTCGATCAATATGCGGGCGTCGTCGGCGCTGACGCCGTGTTCGGGCTGCTGATCGCGCTCTGGCTGGCGTGGGGCGCGTGGAGATCGTCGGCGCATGCGCTTGACCAGTTGATGGACCGCGAATGGCCCGACGAGATGCGCGAACGCTTCCTCGCCGCGGCGAGGAAATACCGCGAGCTGGAAGGCCTCCACGACCTTCGGACGCGAACCAGCGGGACTCACAATTTCGTGCAGTTCCATGTCTGGGTGCCACCCGACTGGACCGTCCGAGAGGCGCACGACAGGATGGACCGGATCGAAATGGAACTTGAGAAGCAATTCCCCGCGACGGAGATCCTGATCCACCTCGACCCGGAAGGCCACACGGATCGTGAAGGGGTGCTGCCGTCCCACATCGCGGAGCAGCTGGAATGACGGACCTTCCATTCTTCCAGGTCGACGCGTTCGCCGAAGCCCCGCTGACCGGGAATCCGGCGGCGGTGATGCCGCTCGACCAGTGGCTCGACGAGCTGCTGATGCAGCGGATCGCAGGCGAGAATAACCTCAGCGAGACCGCCTTCACCGTTCCGAGCGAGCGGGAGGACGCCGACTTCGACCTGCGCTGGTTCACGCCGACGAGCGAGGTCGACCTGTGCGGCCATGCGACCCTTGCGGCCGGCCATGTTCTCATCACCGGGGAGGCGGCGCGTTTTTCTACTCGGGCGGGAATTCTGACGGTCACTCGACGCGATGATGTGCTGGAGCTCGACCTTCCCGCGCCCGTGCTCCGGGAGGTGCACGAGCCGGAGCTGAACCGGGCGCTCGGACTTCCGGACTCTCCGGCGTGGCTTGCGGACGGCTGCAACGACGCGGCGGTCATCGAGCTTGCCGACGAGGCCGCGGTTCGGGCGGTCAGGCCGGACTTCGCTGCGCTTCGCAAAGTCCACCGGATGGCGGTGGTGACTGCGCACGGTGACAGCGAAGACATCGTCGACCGGGTCTTCGTCCCCTATCTCGGAGTCGACGAGGATCCCGTCACCGGCTCGGCGCATGCGGCGCTCACCTCATATTGGGCGAAGCGCCTCGGCCGGAGCGAGTTCACCGCGCTCCAGGCGAGCGCCCGAAGCGGCGTGCTCCACTGCAGGCTCCAAGGCGATCGGGTGATCCTCGGCGGCCGCTGCCGGACCGTGATCACGGGGACGTTCCAGCTGTGAGGCTGCTCCTCGCGTTCATCCTGTTGCTCTTGGCCCAGCCCGCCGTCGCATCGCCCGAGGACGACAGGGCCGCGATCCTCGACACGATCGCGCGGATGGAGGCGGCGTGGAACCGCGGCGATTTTAAGGGCTACATGGCCGGCTTTAAGAATCCCGACGTGATCTTCGTCTCCGGAGGCAAGTTCCAGGACGGTTGGCAGGGGACGCTCGACCATTATTTCCGCGACTACGGCGGGTCGGCGGAGCGGCGCGGCCAGCTCCACTTCTACGACATGAAGGTGGACCTGCTCGCGCCGGACGCGGCGATGCTGATCGGCAAATACCGCCTCATCCGAGGCCCTCGCGTAACGGAAGGCGTCAACACCCGCCTGTTCCGAAAGGTCGGCGGAACCTGGCTCATCACGATGAACCACGTCTCCGCTTTTGACGTTGCACCTACTCCGACCGCCCCAGAAGCTCGATAAGGTCGGCTTTCCAGAACTTCGCCCAGGTGTGCGTGCCGTGGCCGTGGGTGTCCGCGCTTTCGCGAACTAGCCGAAACTTCGCGTTCTTCATCCGCCTCACCGCCCGCTGAGGGACGTCGAGGTTGCGCGGATTGATGAAGTCGTCGGCCGAATTCACCCACATCACCGGCGCCGTGATCCTCTCCAGCCCTGCCGACGGATTGTAGTTCCGCGACGAATCGAACTGATAGATCATGTCGTTGGCGTCCAGGCTGACCATGGCTTTCTCAACCGTCTCGCGGACATAGGCCGTCGCTTTCTCGCGGGTCGGATAGTGCTCCTGAAGGTAAAGCGGCGCTCCGCCGACGATGAACAGGATCGATTCCGCGGTGCGAAGTCCGTCGACCGGCTCCTGGTCGTATTCGCCCGCCGATTTGCCTTCGCCATAGGCCGGATCGTGCGTGATCGCGTCTATGACGAGCTGCCTCCACATCCGGTTCAGGCCGGCGATCTCTACGGGCAAGCAGGCGAGCGGCATCAGCGCTTTCGCGAACGCGGGGTAGGTCTCGCCCCACATGAAGATGTGCATGCAGCCCATCGACGTGCCCATGATCAGGCGGAGCTGCGTGACCCCGAGCTTTTCCAGCATGTCGTGCTGGGCGCGGACCATGTCGGCGTAATCATACTTCGGGAATTTCATCCGGAGCCCGTCGGACGGCTTCGACGAACCGCCGTGGCCGATATTGTCGGGAAGGATGATCCAGTACTTGCCGATGTCGAGCGGCTGGCCGGAGCCGTAGAGCTCGTCGGCGAATTGCGGGCGGAGGAACTGCGTTCCGCTTCCACCCGTGCCGTGGAGGACCATCACCGCATTGTCGATGGCTCCGGCCGAGTTGCGGTGCGGCGATCCGAGCGTCGTGTAGTGGATCTTGAGCTCCGGCAGGCTTTCGCCGCTTCCAAAATGGAAGTTTTTGAGGACGACGTCGCTCTCCTGCGTCGGCCAGCTCTTTGCCTCGGCTGTCGCTGGGGCGGGTGGAACCGGAGGCGCTGCCTGGGCGGCAAGCGCGGCAAGCAAAAGCAACATCACATCACCTCGTCGATCGCAGTTTCTCTTCGAGCGCATCCAATATCGGAAGCTGGCTCGGGAGCATCATCCGCCGCGCCTTGTCGATTGTCATCCATGCTGCGTCGTCGGCTTCGGGGTAGCGCCGGATCTCGCCGGTTCTCGGCGGCCATTCCATTTCGAACTCCGTGCTCTTGAGCCTGGAGGTGTCGAAGTCGCCCTCCGCCGCGAAGACCTCGACAATCTTTCCGCCCGATTGCCTGATCCGGCACAATGGGAAGGGGCGGCAAGCGAGCGGCGCGCCCAGCTCCTCCTGGAACTCACGGATTGCCGCGTCTTCGGGCCGCTCGCCTTCGTCGATGCCGCCTTTCGGGATCATCCACGCGCCAACCTGCTTGTTCGCCCAATAGGGGCCGCCGGGGTGGATAAGCAGCACTTCGACGCCGCCGCGGGCGCGGCGGAACAGCAGGATTCCCGAGCTAAGCGGCGGCGGCACAGGCGACGCGCGGGTCGGCGGCGAGAGTCTCGGCGATCCAGCCGCCGCCGAGCATCCGCGAACCGTCATAGAAAACAGCGGCCTGGCCGGGGGCGACGCCATATTCCGGCCGGTCGAAGACGACCCAGCCCTGCTCGATACGGGCGGAGACTGGCGGCGCCAGAGAGCGGACCTTTACTTCGACGACCTTCTGGTCCTCGCCGATCCAGCTCAAATCCTCGACACGCATCCGCTGGACTGCGAGCGCGCTCCGCGGACCGACGACGAGACGGCGTTCGTCCGGCTCGATCCGCACCACGTAGAGCGGCTCGGGACTGCCGCCGATGTCGATTCCACGCCGCTGACCGATCGTGAAGTGAACGACGCCGCGATGCTCGCCGAGAACCCGGCCGTCCAGGTGGACGATCTCGCCGGGCGCCTCGGTCTCGGGACGGAGCCGCTTCACCAGCGACGCATAATCGCCGTCGGGAACGAAGCAAATGTCCTGGCTGTCCGGCTTGGAGGCGACGGAAAGCCCCGTTTCCATGGCGATTTCACGCACCACGCTCTTCGGCAGGTCGCCAAGCGGGAATCGGAGGAATTCCAGCTGCCCAGAGGTCGTACCGTACAGGAAATAGCTCTGGTCTCGCTTCGGGTCGGCGCCCTTGTGGAGCTCGACCCTTCCATCGGTCGCGACCCGGCGGACATAATGGCCGGTGGCAAGGCAATCGGCGCCGAGATCCTTCGCGAACGCGATGAGGTCGGTGAACTTTACGCCCTGGTTGCACAGGGCGCACGGGATCGGCGTCCGCCCGTGCGCATATTCGTCGGCGAACCTGTCGATCACCCCCTCGCGGAAGCGGCTTTCGTAATCGAGCACATAGTGGGCGATGCCGAGCCGGTCGGCCACCTGGCGAGCATCGTAGATGTCCTGCCCGGCGCAGCAGGAGCCGCTGCGCTTCACTGCTTCACCATGATCGTAAAGCTGCAGCGTAACCCCAATAACCTCGGCGCCGGACTGGGCGGCGAGGGCAGCCGTCACGGAGCTGTCGACGCCGCCGGACATGGCGACGACGATCCGCGAGCCCTCAGGGCTGTCGAGGCCGAAGTTCACGTTCATTGTCGTTGTGGATGCGCTCTTTACCCGAAGTTCACTCCTCACTGCTAGTCCGGGATCGACAGGGGCAATTCCGGGGGTGCCGTGTCGCGTATCGAAAGGAAGATTGGTGACAAAGACGACCAGCCGGTCGACGCTGCGGAAATCCTGGCGTCTCTCGCCAGGGAAAAGCGGCCGGACGGCGGGCGGCGTCAGGGCGCAGTGAGCTGCTACCTCTCCGCAAGCGAGGGATGGCGGCAGGCGGCGGCCCTGCTCGGCGGAGCCTTCGCGCCCCGGGGGTCAGGGTTAAGTGCAGACGAGGAAAAGTGAGCGGCCAGTTAACCAGCGGTCTTGAGAATATCTTCAACGCGCCGGGCTTAAGACAAGTGTCACAGCGATTGATGCAACAGGTTTGGTGAGAATGCTCGAGAATCAAAATATTCGCCCTGCACAGGTCATCGGCCCCCTTGGGGAGCCGCTGACGCTCGATTCGCTTCCGCCGGCCGACACCGACCGCTGGGTCGTTCGTCGCAAGGCCGAAGTCGTTGCGGCAGTCGCAGGCGGCCTCCTGTCCGTCGACGAGGCCTGCCAGCGCTACACCCTCAGCCTCGAGGAATTCACCAGTTGGCAGCGCGCCGTCGAGCGCAGCGGAATGCCTGGTCTCCGGGTCACCCGGATCAAGCATTACCGCGACGTCTACGAACGCCAGCAGCGCTACTGACGAGCTGGTAACCTTACCGGCTGGTTCGTTACAGCCATTCATCGACCCGCGGATTTCCGTGGATTATCTCCCCTCGGACAGCGTCCGAGTCTGGACACAAGCGACCTAATCCGGAACAACGGGCGTGCATCGAGCGTCTTTGCGGTGCTCACGGCCGCCGGGTAAGCGTGGCGGTCACGAACAGAGGGGAACGCTCATGGGTTTCATCATTTGGCTGATCATCGGGGGCGTCATCGGCTGGCTAGCCAGCCTCGTCATGCGGACGGATGCACAGCAGGGCATCATCCTGAATATCGTCGTCGGGATCGTTGGCGCGGTCATCGCCGGCCTAATTTTCGGCGGCGGCAACATCAACAGCTCCAATCCGCTCGACCTGACGAATATCCTCTGGTCGCTCCTCGGCGCGATCATCCTTCTCGCGATCGTGAACCTCATCCGCAGAGGCACGGTTCGGTAAGGTCCTGAATCGGTTTCGATCGTCTGGGCCGCGCGGAGACAATCCGCGCGGCCCTTTCGTTTACTGCAACTCGAACACCATCGACAGATTGACCTCCAGCTTCTGCTCACCGGGCTCGATCTTCGTCGAGGGGGCGGAGGCGGCCATTGCCCTCTCGGCATATGGCATTGGCGGCGGGACCGGATAGGATCCGCCGGTTTCGCTGACGGAGACCACGCGCACCACCCGCATTCCTAGCGCCCTTGCGTAGAGGTCGGCGCGCGCGCGGCCGTTGGCGATGGCTTTCGACCTCGCCTCGTCGAGCGCAGTTTCGGGCCGCTCGATGGTCATTGTGGGACCGTTGATCTGGTTCGCGCCCTCGGCGACCAACGCATCGAGGACCTTGCCGCTGTTGCGGATGTCGCGGAAGCGGACCGTGACCTGGTTGGAGGCCGTGTAGGCGACCAGCTGCGGAGACTGGTTATCCGGATAGCGATATTCGGGATTGAGGCTGATCGAGCTCGTCTGGATGTCGCGGTCCTCGATGCCCGCCCGCTTGAGAGCGGCGATCACGCGGTCCATCCGGGTCGAATTTTCCTGGAGCGCAGCGCTTGCCGTCGTCGCCCGGGTGAGTACGCCCGCCGAAATCACTGCGAGATTGGGCACTCGAGTCGCTTCACCCGTCGCGCTGATGTCCAGCCTGGTCCCGGTGATGGCCTGGGTCACCTGGCCGGTCGTCTGGGCGGCGGCCGGGACAAGCGGAATCGCGGCCGAAATCAGCAGCGCCGTTAAAATTGCCTTCATCTGGTCAATCCCTCGTTCAGTCACATTGCACGAAGGAATTGCCGTTCCGATATGGCCCTGCAGTGAACGGAAGTTCAATCGGCCGTCAGGGCCTGCGGCTGACGACCAGGCGGTAGATCGCAAGAATGACGAACGCACCGATGATCGCGGCGATGAAGCCGGCTCCCTCGTTGTTGTCGTACCAGCCGACGGCGTGGCCCAGCCACCCTGCGACAAAGGCGCCCGCGATGCCGAGAAGGACAGTGACGATGCATCCGCCGGGATCGCGCCCGGGCATCAGCATCTTGGCGATCGCTCCGGCGATCCCGCCGATGATGATCCACCACAGCCAGCTATAGGATTCCAACATGCCGCTTCCCCTTGCTTGTTCGATGGGCCAAGGCCGCCCTCCGTCGAATGAGCCAACGCGCCTCTGCTGTTCAAGTGCCGCGGTTGGTAGAAAATTGGTGGCGAAAAGCGGTTGCCGGGAGTGTGTTGCTCTTGGTGCCTTATTCGCGTAATACAGTCGCTCTACAGGGCCGCGCAGGGGGCGGGCAAGTCGAAAGATGCTTGAGATGAACCGGGAAACGTCAATTCGCAGCTCCGATTCGGAGACGGTCGTCCTCGTCGACGACGGCAGCCGCCGCCGCAAGAGGATTGCGATCGTCGGCGCCGCTCTCGTCGCGGTGGCCGCGATCGTGATTGCGATGATGATGATGGGCGGGAGCAAGGAAGATGCGGCTGGGAACGGACCCGGCGCCCAGGCGCAGCTTGCCAGCGTCTCGGTCATCGTGCCCGGCCGCACGGCCGTCGCCGGCAACGTCACCGCCAGCGGTCCGCTCGGAGCGAAGCGCGACCAGCCGATCGGGATCGCGGGCGTCGGCGGCAAGGTCGTCCGAGTCCTCGTCGACGCCGGAAGCTGGGTTCGCGCTGGACAGGTCCTCGCAATCGTCGATCGGTCGGTGCAGGCGCAGCAGGCGGCGCAGCTTTCGGCGCAGGTTGATTCCGCGAAAGCGAATGCCGAGCTTGCCAAGAACAATTATGAGCGCGCTCTCGCCCTCAAGGACCGCGGTTTCGTCTCCAAGGCGGAAATCGATTCCAAGAAGGCGACCCGCGACGCCGCCAATGCCCAGGTTCGCGTTGCGCAGGCCCAGCTCGCCGCCACGCGCGCGGAGATCGGCCGGCTGAACGTCACGGCGCCCGCCGCCGGACTCATTCTCGACCGCAGCGTCGAAGTCGGCCAGATCGTCGGCCAGGGATCGGGCGCGCTCTTCCGCCTTGCGGAGGGCGGCCTGATGGAAATGCGTGCACAGCTTTCGCAGCAGGATCTTGCCGCAGTTCACGTCGGCATGCCCGCAACGGTCACCCCCGTCGGTTCGGATCGAAGCTACGCCGGCACCGTATGGCAGGTGTCGCCGATCATCGATCCGCAGAGCCGGCTTGGGGAAGTTCGGATTTCGGTGCCCTACGGCCCCGAGATGCGTCCCGGCGGTTTCGCGGAAGCGCGGATCACTGCCGGAACGACCACCGCGCCGCTGCTTCCGCAGAGCGCTGTGCTCAGCGATGACCGCGGCAATTACGTCTACATCATCAATGGCAAGAACGAGGTCGAGCGGCGCGACATCAAGATCGGAACCGTCGGCCAACAGGGCGTCTCTATCGCCGAAGGCCTGTCCGGCAATGAGTCGGTAGTGCTGTCCGCAGGACCCTTCCTGAACCCGGGGCAAAAGGTGAGCCCCCGGCGCCACGCCGCGCAGTAACGCCAGGAAAGTAGTGACGTCATGAATTTCCGTAACATCTCGTCCTGGTCGATCCGCAACCCGGTGTTTCCGATCGTGCTGTTCGTCGGGCTGATGCTCGCCGGGCTGGTGTCGTTCGCACAGATGCAGGTGAACAACGCGCCGGACATCGACTTTCCCGGCGCCATCGTCTCGGTGAGCCAGCCGGGCGCTGCCCCCGGCGAGATGGAGACTCAGGTTACGCAGCGTGTCGAATCGGCCATCCGCGGAGTGACCGGGGTCGAGGAAATCAGCAGCAACGTCGTCGAGGGCAACAGCACGACCTTCGTCACCTTCGAGCTCGGAACACCGAGCGACCGCGCGGTGAACGACGTTCGCAATGTGATTTCGCAGATTCGAAGCAGCCTCCCCGAGGGTATCCTCGAGCCGCAGATCAGCAGGATCGACGCGGAGGGCGAACCCATTTCGTACATCGGCGCGCAGGCGACCGACATGACGCTCGAGCAGCTCAGCTGGTACATCGACAACAACGTCGCCAAGCGCCTGCTGGGCCTCGAAGGCGTCGCAGCAGTCGAGCGCGTGGGCGGGGTCGACCGCACGATCCGCGTCATTCTCGATCCGGCCGCGCTCCAGGCGCAGGGGATCACGGCTGCCCAGGTCAACCAGCAGCTTCGCGCGAGCAACTTCAACGGCGCCGGCGGCCGCGCCGAGATCGCCGGTTCCGAGCAGTCGGTCCGAGTCCTCGGCAATGCCCAGGACGCCTATCAGCTGTCCCAGACGGAAATCGCTCTGCCAGGCGGCCGGTTCGTCAAGCTGGCGAACCTCGGCCAGGTGCGCGACAGCAGTTCGGAGCAAAGGTCGATCGCCAAGCAGAACGGCCGCCAGGTCGTCACCTTCTACGTGCAACGCGCCAAGGGTTCGTCCGAAGTCACCGCCTACGAGAATATGTGGGAAGAGCTGCGCAAGCTGCAGAAGGAGAATCCGAACGTGAAGTTCGCGGAGGTCTTCACCTCCGTCGACTATACGAAGGCTCAGTATCGCTCGGCGATGGAAGGCCTGATCGAGGGCGCTCTCCTCGCGGTCTTCGTGGTCTTTCTCTTCCTTCGCGACATCCGCGCCACAGCCATTTCGGCGCTCGCTATCCCGCTGTCGGCGATTCCCGCCTTCTGGTTCATGTCGATGATGGGAATCACGCTCAATTTCATGTCGACCATGGCGATGGGTCTCGTCGCCGGCGTTCTGGTCGACGACGCCATCGTCGAGATCGAGAACATCGTCCGCCACATGCGAATGGGCAAGTCGGGCTATCAGGCGGCCATCGACGCCGCCGACGAGATCGGCCTCGCGGTGTTGGCGACGACGATGGCGATCGTCGCGGTCTTCTTCCCGGTCGCATTGATGCCCGGAATTGCGGGTCAGTATTTCAAGGCGTTCGGCTTCACCGTTGTCATCTCCGTGCTGATGAGCCTGTTCGTCGCCCGGATGATCACGCCGCTGATTTCGGCTTACTTCCTGCGTTCGCGCGGTGTGCAGCCGCACGCCAACTGGAAGTGGATGGAGGTCTATCTCAAGGTCCTCAACTGGAGCCTCGATACGACCAGGGCGCACGCGCTGCTCGAACGCCTGCCGAAGATCCCCCGCCGCTGGGGCTATTGGGCCCTCGCGGTCCTGCTGCTCCTGCCGGTGATCGCGGCTTTCCTGGTGGGAACCGGCGGAGGCACGATGCTTATCGGAAAGATCGGCATTCCCGGCGCGGTCGCGTTCATCTTCGGAACCGCTGCCGGTGCGGCGCTGGGTTACTTCACTGCAAGGCTGATCGTCTGGCTCGTTCAACGCGTCGGAAGCCGAAGCTTCGCCGAGTGGTACGGGATCCTCGTCTCGCGCTGGAACGCCCGGATGCACGACCACCGGCTGGCGATGGTCGGTGCCGGCATCGTCACCCTGCTGCTGAGTGTCGGCCTTTTCGGAACGCTCTCCCAATCCTTCTTCCCGCCGGAAAACAGCGACTATTCGCGGGCCAACATCACCATGCCGCCCGGTGCGACGCTCAAGGAGACGGAGGTCGCGACCGACCGCGTCGCCGCGATCGTTCAAAAGGACCCAAGCGTCGAGCGGGTGTTCGAGCGAGTCAACGTCGGCTCAGGCCGGGTGAACATCGTCCTGAAGAAAGACCGGGACGTCACGAGTACCGAATTCGAACGCAACCTGTCACCGGCGCTCGCCGCATTCCCCGACGCGCGAGTGAGCTTCCAGAGCCAGAACGGCGGCGGTCCGGACGCGGATTCGCGCGACATCATGCTTTACCTGGGCGGTGACGACCCTGTTCAGCTGACTGCAGTGGCGAACAAGATCGCGAAGGAGATGGAGAGCGTCCAGGGGCTCCGCGCGCCGCGCGTCGGAAGCCAGCTCGCGCAGCCTGAAATCACCATCAAACCGCGCTTCGACCTTGCCGCGGACCTCGGCGTCACGACAGCCGCGCTCAGCCAGACGATCCGGATCGCAACCTTGGGCGAGATCGAGCAGAACAGCGCGAAATTCTCACTGTCGGATCGCCAGGTCCCAATCACCGTCTCCCTCTCGGAGAATTCCCGGCGCGACCTGTCTACGCTCGAGAACCTTCCGGTCCCGACGTCGGGCGGCGGATCGGTCCCGCTAAAGTCGGTTGCAGAAATCGGCTTCGGCTCGGGACCGACGACGATTCTTCGGTCGAACCAGCTTCGCCGGCTGGCGGTCGGTGCCGATCTCGCACCGGGCGTCGTCGAGGGTGACGTATGGGCCAAGGTCAATGAGCTGCCGTCGCTGAAGAACCTGCCACAGGGCGTCCAGAAGATGAATCTCGGCAACCAGAAATGGCAGGCCGAGCTTCTGTTCAACTTCGCGGTCGCGCTGGTCTCCGGAGTCTTGCTCGTGTTCGCGGTCCTGGTGCTGCTCTACCGCCGTTTCCTGGCGCCGTTCGTGAACATGGGCTCGCTGCTGCTTGCCCCGCTCGGCGCGGCGGTCGCGCTTCACATCGCGGGCCAGCCGGTATCGCTGTTCGTTCTGATCGGAATCCTGATGCTGTTCGGGATCGTCGCGAAGAACTCGATCCTGCTGGTCGATTTCGCGGTCGAGATGATGAACCACGGAATGGCCAAGAACATGGCCATCTGGGAAGCCGGGCATAAGCGCGCCCAGCCGATCGTGATGACGACGGTCGCGATGGTCGCGGGCATGCTTCCAACGGCGATCTCGATCAGCGGCGACAACAGCTGGCGAGCGCCGATGGGCATCACGGTGATCGGAGGACTGATCTTCTCGACCGTGCTCACCCTACTGCTGGTGCCGTCCTACTTCTCGATCGCAATCTCGATCGAATCGCGGATCGGGCGGCTGTTCCACCGGTTCGTGGGAAGCGAAGCGCACTCCACTGGCCAGCCTGTCCCGGCGGAGTAATACCGCCGGCGTGATTCCGCCGGCGTGATTCCGGTGGGCCCCCCGGCTATGGCTGGCCGATGACTCCGGCAACGCTCGCACGGTTCAACCCCGCCCAGCCCGGCGCCACGGGAATGAAGCGCGCCGCGACGGGGCTGCTCGTCGTCATGGCCGCCCTGTTCGCGGTCACCCGGGTCCTCGAGCCGGCCTACCCATGGCTGGGCTTCGTCAAGGCCTTCGCCGAGGCGGCAATGGTGGGCGGCCTTGCCGACTGGTTCGCCGTGACGGCCCTGTTCCGCCACCCCCTTGGCCTTCCGATCCCGCACACGGCGATCATCCCGCGCAACAAGGACCGGATCGGCCAGGCGCTCGCCAATTTCATCAACGAGAACTTCCTGATCCCGTCCGTCGTCGCGCGGCGCATGCGCAACATCGACGTCGCCGGCGCGGCAGGGCGATTCCTTCGCACTCCCGCTGCCGAGGGAACCCGAATACGGCACGGCGCCTCCCGGCTCATCGCCGACGTTTTTGAGGGCCTCGACGACGAGCGGCTCGGCGGCATTGTCAAAAGCGCGATCGCCGCCCGGATCGAGAAGATGGAAGTAGCGCCGGTGATCGGTCACGCGCTCGCGTCGGCGATCAACGAGGACCGGCACGTGCCGATGCTGGAGGCGGCGATCAGATGGATGGCGCGGGCTCTCGACGCCAATGAAGAGCTGATCCGTGACATGGTCCACAAGAAGGCGAACTGGGTGCTCAAGCTGGCGGGACTGGACGCGAAGCTGGCCGACGCGATCCTCGACGGGCTCCGCAAGCTGACGACGGAAATGTCGACCGACCCGGCGCATCCGGTTCGCCTCAAGGTCGAAGAGGCTTTGGCCCAGCTTGCGAACGACCTCCAGACGAAGCCTGAAACGCGCGCGAAGGTGGAGGAAATGAAGGCGCAATTGCTGGGCAACCGCTCGGTCGCCTTGTGGATCGACACGCTTTGGCAAAAGGGCCGGGAAGCGATCATCCGGGCCGCCCGCAATCCCGATGCGGCGATGGCCGGGCGCCTCGGCGAAGTGCTGAGCTCGATGGGGACTTCGCTCGAGCAGGATCCGAGGATCCGTGCCGCGATCAACCAGTTCGTGCGCCGTGCCGCCGCGGGGATGGCACAAAGCTATGGAAGCTCAATCGTGAAGCTCGTTTCCGAGACGATTCGCAGCTGGGATGCGCGGACCGTAACGGCGCGCCTCGAAGCGGCAGTCGGCCGCGACCTCCAGTATATCCGGATCAACGGAACGCTCGTCGGGGGTCTCGTCGGAATCGTTATCCACGCACTCGATTCAATTTAGCAGACGGCGGAAGCCGGGTCATCGAAATGGGTAAATAACGCAGCGGACTGCTTTTCGCTGTGACTCATCGAATACTTGCGCTATGCGTTAATTTCTCATCAATAGAGGAGAACAGCGATGAAAAGTGCATTTTGCACGATAGCCGCGCTTGCATTGGTTTCGTCTTCAGCCGCATTGGCGGGAGAAATAAAGGGGCCGCCGCCGACGGAAAATCGCGATCCAGCGCCTCCTCTGAGCAACGGCAACTCCTTCTGCAAATATTCGGGGCTGAATGACACTCCAGATGGCTTGACGAACCCGCAAACCGGGGCAGTCATCGATCCGGGCGGCAAAGTGCAGTCCTATGGCTATTTTATGTCTCACTTCGACGCTTTCGATCCGAGCGATCCTGAGCAACGGGACACTTTCAACTTCCCCGGGACAGGCTGCAACGGTCACGACATTCCGCTGCACGGCTGATTACTGCGAATGGAACGGCCGGCGATGCACCCGCGGGGTGCCGCCGGCATTCCTTTTGTCGGCACCACGGTTGCGTCCGTCGAAATGAACGGAGCGGTCAGGGGTGATTCACCTTTTCAGGCAGATCAGTCCTGAATGACCACCCGATCGCTCCTTCTTGCAGGCGCCACATTCTTCGTTTGCGCGGCTGCAGCGAACGCGCAGGACTCGTCCGCGCCACCGTCACCCGCCGACCGGCAGACGCAGCAGGACCAGCCCGGCGCATCTGCCACGCTTCCGGAATATGAGGATGAGGGCGACGGCCAGACGATCGTCGTAACCGGCGCCAAGCCGCGCGGTTCGGTGATCGGCAACATCCCGCCGGAAAGCACTCTCACCAGCCGCGACATCCAGGCCACCGGCGCCAACGACATCACCGAGCTTCTCGACGCGATCGCGCCGCAGGTCGGAAGCGCCCAGGGCCGTGGCGGCGAGCGGCCGGTCATGCTGCTCAACGGCCAGCGCGTCTCCAGCTTCCGCGAGCTACGCGATATCCCCACGGAAGCCATCAGCCGGCTCGAGATCCTGCCGGAAGAGGTGGCGCTCAAATATGGCTATCCCGCCAACCAGAAGGTCGTGAACATCGTCCTTCGTTCGCGATTCCGGTCCACCAATGCGCTTCTCAGCGGAAAGGCCGCGACGGAAGGCGGCTATCCTGCAACCGCGGCGGACGTCACTCGGCTGATGATCGGCGAGAAAGGCCGCACGACGGTCAACTTGCACGCCGAAGGCAACGGCATGCTGACGGAGGACGAGCGCGACATCCTGCTCGGCGAGACGCCGCCCGCGGGCGCGGACGAATCCGATCTCCTTGCGGCGCGCTCGCTTATCGGCACGAAACGCGACCTTCGCGCAAGCGTCACCGTTAACCGCGAGCTCGGCGCCGTGGGCGCGACGGGCAACGCTGAAGTCGAGCATGTCGAAGGCCGGTCGCTGATCGGGCTTGGCGAGACCCTGCTGACGCCGCTCGCCCGCAACACATCGACCGATAGCGCCCATGCGGGGATGGTTTTGAACGGCAGTGCGGGTGACTGGCACTGGTCGGTGACCGGCAATGCCGACGCGCAGCGCGACGTTACCAAGACCGATGTCGACGCTGAGGACGAGCGCAACCGGACCAGGACGACCACCCTCTCCGGCGACGTCGACGCGATGGCGAACGGAAAATTTTTCGAGCTTCCCGCGGGAGATGCCGAAGCCACTTTCCACGTCGGCGCAAGCACATTGCACCTCGACGGCGATTCCGACCGCGGCCCGATCGAAACCTCCAGCTCGCTCGGGCGAACGACCGGCAATGCGACGGTGAACGTCGACCTTCCCGTTTCACGCCGGAACAGCGATTTCGGAAGCGTCGGCAATCTCAGCATCAACGCAAATGGGGCGGTGGAGCAGCTCTCCGACTTCGGGACGCTGACGACTGTCGGCGCGGGTGCGAACTGGTCGCCGGTGAAGCGGCTGAACCTCATCACCAGCTGGACGAGGGAGGAGGGCGCGCCCTCCGTCCATCAGCTCGGCGATCCGCTCCTGCAGACTCCCGGCACCCGGATCTTCGATTTCACGACCGGCGACACGGTGCTGGTCACGGCGATTACCGGCGGCAATCCGAATCTCGAGGCGGACAGCCGGACCGTGCTCAAGCTCGGCGGAAACTGGCAGCCGCTGGAGAATACGGACCTCAGGTTTCGAGCCGATTACGTCCGTTCGACGATCGACGGCCCGATTTCCAATTTCCCGGGTCCAACGGCTGAGCTCGAAGCCGCTTTCCCCGAACGCTTCGTTCGCGACCCGGACGGCAATCTGGTCGCGGTCGACCTTCGTCCGGTCAATTACGATAAATCGAAGCGCGACACGCTTCGCCTCGGCTTCGATTTTTCCAAGCCGCTCAAGTCGGCGGCCCCGTCGCAAGCCGCGATCGCCGCATTCCGGGTACGGCGGGAAGCTTCGGGCCAAGGCCGAGGTTCGGGCGATGACAATCCACCTTCGAGTTCGGAAGGGTCCGAGACGGGCTCGCCGACCGGCGGCGGCGTCCGCGGCGGCGGCCGCTTCGGCGGCCGGCGCAACGGCGGCCGGCTGACCTTCTCACTCGCCGACACGATCACGCTTGTCGATGAGGTGACGATCCGGGACGATCTCAAGCTCGATTATTTGCACGGCGATGCGCTGGGCCAGGCCGGCGGGCGACCACGGCACGAGGTCGAGGCGCGGGCGGGCTATTTCAACAACGGGCTCGGCGCTCGGCTGTCGGCCGACTGGCGCAGCGGTACCGAAGTGAACACATCCACCGGCGACGACTTGCGCTTTTCGCCGCTGGCAACGTTCGATCTCAGGCTCTTCGCCAATCTCGGCCAGAGGTTCGACCTCGTGGCCAGGCATCCCTGGCTTCGCGGCTCCTCGGTCAGGTTCGAGGTGGATAATATCTTCGATTCCAAACCGAAGGTGCGCGATGCGTTCGGAAGCGTACCGTTGAATTACCAGCCTGATCTTCTCGACCCGCTCGGCCGGACGATCACGATCACGTTCCGCAAGCTGTTCCTGCCGCCGCCGAGCTTCTTCCGGCGAGAGGCGTCGGGCGGCGGCGAGGATTAGGATCCGCGGCTAGCGTCGCGGCGCAAGCAGAGCGTCGAGCGTGCCCTGGCCCTTACCGGTCTTTTGCAGGCGCGGGTACTTCAGCCCTTCGTGCCAGTTCAGGTCGAGGGTTCGATAAAGGTCGCCGCTTTTCACGAGGAGCTTGATGGGTTGGGCGGTGCGTTTGGCCGACGTGATCGCGGCCTTCAGCGCATCCCCGTCATACTCGCGTCCGTTGACCGCCAGGATCGACGAACCCACCGTGATTCCGGCGTTGAATGCAGCGCTGTCCCAGATGACGGTGCTCACCTTCCCGTCGCTGTCGACGACCAATCCGCCAGAATAGGTAAGGTCGGTGTATTTGCCTTTCTTCTCCGCGAGCTTGATCCAGTCGGTCGGCTCTTCGGTGAAGACGAGCTTGTATCCACCCTTGTTGATGCCATCGAGCGGCGGTGCCGCGTAAATGTCGTAGACGTGCGCTTTGAGATAGCTGGCCCAGTCATACGGCTGGACGGCGTTCAGCGTCTTGACGACGTCGCCGAACGCGTAGGTCAGCTCGCCATAGTCGCCGTCCTTCCCGCCGAAGAACGTGCGCGCGAAATCGTCGATCGACTTCCTGCCGCCGGACCGTTCGCGGATGATGCGGTCGACGTCGGTCCAGATCAGCAGCCCCTCGCTGTAATAATCCTCGCTCCGCTGCCAGCTTCGCCAGGCCGCCGGCCGGCGCTCCGCGATGATCGGGTCGTTGGTCGTGTCGATCAGCGGCCGCCACGCACGTCCTGGAGTCGCATAGCCGTATGTTGCCGCGGTCGAGGCCAGTGCGTCGAGCGTGTCCTGCTTGGAGAGCATCCCGGAACGGGCCCCGAGGATATAGCCCCAGAACTGCGTCTGGCCTTCGTAGACCCACAGCATGCTGTCCTGCATCGGCGTTCGGAAATCAGGGGTCCATAGGTCCGCGCCGCGGCGGTACTTGCCGTTCCAGCTGTGCGTATATTCGTGGGGAAGGAGGTTGCGGTCGCGCCCCGCATTCTTCCAGTCGGTGAAATAGCCGGGATCGACCCCGTCCTCTGAGCTGCGGTGATGCTCAAGCCCGATTCCGCCGAGATTATCCGATATCGTCAGCAGGAAGTCGTAATGGTCGTAATGCTGCGCCCCGAACAATTTCACCGCCTGGTCGACCAGCTTCTTGTGGATGGCGATGACTTCCGGAGTGGCGGCGAGCTCGGCTTCGGTGTCTGCGACAACGTCGAGCGTGACTCGGTCGCTGAGCGGGATCTGGCGGTAATGTGCGCCGGCGATCAGGGGCGAGTCTGTCAGCACCTGGTAGTTGACGGTGCCGAAGGTGATCCGGCTTCCGGCCTCGGGGCCGCTCGGGCGTAGGGCCGTCGCCACCGTCCAGCCGTCGGGAAGGATGACCGTCGGCTCAACCTGGATCTGGCGCGTGTAATGGCCGGCCGGGTAGAGCGAGGTGGCGATCCACTGGATGCTCGCCATGTCGGGAGTGGCGACGATCCGGCCCTGGTTGCCGGTCGTCGCGGTCACGAAGTCGAAGTTGGCGTCCACTGCCGTTACCCCTTCCGGCACGGTCACGTGAAACGCATAGACATCAACGTCGTCGCGGACCCACTTGAGCTGCCGCTCGTTCGCCGTGAAGGTGATCCCGGTGACCTTGCGGATTTCGCCGGTCGGCGAGTGGTGTCCGGGAAGCCATTGCGGATAGAGTAGAACGAGGTCGCCCGCGGCGGTCACGGGAACCCGCTCGTGAACCTTGAATATTCCGCGGGTGACGTCGCTTGCGTCGACCGTCAGCTGGATCGTTCCGGAAAATGGGACATCGCGTGCAGCCGGGATCGGCGCGAGCTTGGCTGTAGGCTCGGCGGGCAGGCTTTGCTGGCCTGGCGCGGGTTGCGCACTGGCAGAGGCGAGAGGTGCGGCGGAGGCAAGCAAAAGGCAGGCAAGCGCAGTCGGACGCATCGTGTTTCCTCAATTTGGGTGTGGCCAGACAGGCCTATCGAAAGTTAGACCGCATTGGTGCAGGATCGGCGCAAAAAGTCCAGTGGCCGACCGCCACAGGCAGACGGCTTCCTTCCCTTTGTCGAATGTTTTTGCCATGCGCGCAGCATGACGACGCCGCAACCGGTCCGGGGGATGCAGAGCCTGCTCGGCGAGGAAGCCGACCGGATGGCGGCCGTGGTCGACGCGTTCGACCGCGTTCGGAGGCTCTACGGTTTCAAGCGCGTCGACGTGCCGGTGCTTGAGGATACGGCGGTCTTCGCCCGGACGATGGGCGAGACGACGGACGTCGTGTCGAAGGAGATGTACAGCTTCACCGACCGGAGTGGCGATCCGGTGACGATGCGGCCGGAGTTCACCGCAGGAATCGCCAGAGCATATCTTTCGGAAGGCTGGCAGCAATATGCGCCGCTCAAGGTCGCTGCCCAGGGCCCCGCGTTCCGCTACGAGCGGCCGCAGAAGGGCCGCTTCCGCCAGTTCCACCAGCTCGATGCCGAGATCATCGGCGCTGCCGAACCGGCCGCCGACGTCGAGATCCTGGCGTTCGGCGATCAGCTGTTGAAGGAGCTGGGCATCGGAGGAGTGACTCTGGAGCTGAACACGCTCGGCGATGCGCCGACGCGCGAGGCCTGGCGGAAGGCGCTCGTCGATCATTTCTGGCAGTCGTTCGACAGCCTGTCGGAAGACAGCCGCGACCGGCTGGAGCGCAATCCTCTTCGGATCCTCGACAGCAAGGACCCGCGCGACAAGGCGATCGCCGAACATGCACCCGCAATCGACGAATTCCTCAGCGCAGAAGCGCGGGAGTTCTTCGCCAAGGTCACGTCGGGACTCGACGCGGCGGGAGTCGACTGGAACCGCAACCCGCGCCTTGTCCGGGGCTTGGATTATTACCGCCACACGGCCTTCGAGTTCGTGACCGACCGGCTCGGCGCGCAAGGGACTGTCATCGCCGGCGGCCGCTACGACGGGCTCATTGAGGCACTCGGCGGGCCGCACACCCCGGCAGTCGGCTGGGCTGCCGGAATCGAGCGGCTGGCAATGCTGATCGATGGGCCGGAAGCCGAAGCGCCGTCCGTCGTCGTCGTCCCGCTCGGCGAGCGCGCGCAGCTGGCCGCGGAAGGGATCGTGGCGGGCCTTCGCCGCGAAGGCGTTGCCACCGACATGGCCTATCGCGGGAACATGAAGAAAAGGATGAGCCGCGCGAACGCCGCCGGCGCAAAATATGCGCTGATCATCGGCGATGACGAGCTCGACCGGGGAGAGGCCCAGTTGAAGGACCTCGGCACCGGCGAGCAACGGCCGGTCTCGCTCCAACTTCTGACGGAAGCCATCGCCGAATGAGCGGTATTTCGTCGGAACGTATCGCGTCGATCGAAGCCCGAAAGCACGAGCTCGCGGAAGCGATGGCTCGCAGCGACCTCTCGCCCGACGAGTTCGTGAAGCTGTCCAAGGATTATGCCGCAATCGAGCCGGTGGCGGCAGCGGCTCGCGAAGTGCGCAGGCTTCGGGCCGAGCTCGAGAGCCTCACCGCAATGACTCGCGATGCGGACGCGGACATGCGCGCCATGGCCGAAGAGGAGCTGCACGAGATCGAGCGAAAGCTCCCCCAAGCCGAGCGGGCGCTTGCAGTGAAGCTTCTCCCGCGCGACGCAGCGGATGACCGGGCCGCGATGCTGGAGGTGCGGGCCGGCACCGGGGGCGACGAAGCGGCGCTGTTCGCCGGCAATCTGCTGCGAATGTACCAGCGCTTTGCCGAGGACCAGGGCTGGCGGTTCGAACTCATCTCCGCGAGCGCATCGGAGCTGGGCGGCTACAAGGAAGCGGTTGCCTCGATCAGCGGGCCGGGCGTGTTCGCGAAGTTGAAGTTCGAAAGCGGAGTCCACCGCGTGCAGCGCGTGCCCGTCACCGAAGCGGGCGGACGGATCCACACGTCGGCGGCGACGGTCGCCGTGCTTCCCGAGGCCGAGGACGTCGACGTGCATATCGACGACAAGGATTTGCGGATCGACGTGTACCGCTCGTCGGGGCCGGGCGGACAGTCGGTGAACACCACCGACAGCGCGGTCAGGATAACGCATTTGCCCACCGGGCTGGTCGTCATCCAGCAGGATGAGAAATCGCAGCACAAGAACAAGGCGAAGGCGCTGAAGGTCCTTCGTACGCGACTCTTCGAATTGGAGCGCGAGCGGCTTGCGAGCGAACGAGCCGGTGCGCGCAAATCGATGGTCGGATCGGGCGACCGGTCGGAGCGAATTCGCACGTACAATTATCCGCAGGGCCGGGTCACAGACCACAGGATCAACCTGACGCTGCACAAGCTCGACCACATTCTGGAAGGACCCGGGCTCGCGGAGCTCGTTGACGCATTGATCTCCGAAGACGAAGCACAGAGGCTTGCCGGGCTGGAAGACGCGTGAAGCCTGTTGCACGAGCGCTGGGCGAAGCAACGCGTCACCTTTCACAGACCAGCGATACGCCCAGGCTCGACGCAGAGCTGCTGATGGCGGAAGCGCTCCACATCGACCGCGACAGGCTGATCCTGAACCCGCCCGACCGCGAGCCGCCGAAGCGGTTCTGGACGATGGTGAAGCGGCGCGGCAAAGGCGAGCCGGTCGCTTACATCACCGGCCGCCGCGCCTTCTGGAACATCGAGCTTCACGTCGGCCCGGGAGTCTTGATCCCGAGGCCGGACAGCGAGGTGCTGATCGCGTCGGCGATCGAGCATTTCGAGGGGACGGCGGGGCCGAAGCGGATCCTCGATCTCGGCACGGGGCCAGGGACGCTGCTCCTCGCCGCTCTCGATTTGTGGCCGGAGGCAACCGGCATCGGAATCGATTCTTCCCGCCGGGCGCTGTCCTACGCCTCGGCCAATTCGCGAAGGCTCGAGCTTGAAAAGAGGGCCAAGCTGAAGATCGGCGACTGGGCGAACGGGATCGACGAGAAGTTCGACCTGGTGCTGTGCAACCCGCCCTACGTCGCCGAGGGCGAAGCGCTTGGCGCGGGCGTCGCCGAGCACGAGCCCGAGGAGGCCTTGTTCGCGGGGCCGGAAGGGCTGGATTCCATCCGCCGGCTCGCGCCCGAAATTCCTCGACTGCTCGCTCCCGGCGGCCTCGCGGCAGTCGAGATCGGCGCGGACCAGTCGAAGGCTGCCCGCAAGCTTTTGAAGCGGAATGGACTTGCTGCGCGGACAGTCCAGGACTTCGGCGGCCACGACCGGGCAATCCTCCTCAAATGGGTTTAGAAGGAATTTGCTTGGAATTTGCCCGAACGCACACTACATCAGGTGCCAGGACCGGGTCCGCTTCGAACTGAGATGAGCGCACCAGTCCTACCCCCGATGCAACCGGCCGTTCGCGAAGCGCTAGGCGCAGAACCGAACGAAAAGCGGAGCTGCGTTAAGCGCAGTCCGCGGTCAGCCCGGGAAACGGGGGAGATTTCGACCTATTAAGGATGTCGGCATTTGATCAACAATCGACAGGGCGGCCGCAGGCGCGGTCGGGGGGGCCAGAGGGGCCAGAGCGTCGGGGGGAACCGGCAGGACAACCGCCAGCGCGGAAACGCGGCGCAGCTCCTCGAAAAATATAAAAGCATGGCGCGCGACGCGCAGCTCGCGGGCGATCGCGTCCAGAGCGAATATTTCCTCCAGTTCGCGGACCATTATTTCCGCGTCCTCGGCGAGAATCGTTCGCGTTTCGAAGACCAGCGCCGACAGCGCGGCGACGACTCATCGGACGACGATGAGAACGACAATGAAATGGAACAGGATGCCGCCGAAGCCGACGAAGAGGATCGGCGCGAGCAGCAGACCAGAAATTCGGGCCGCGACGGGCACGAGCGGTCGCGCCGCAATGGGGCGCAGGCGAATGAGTCCGAGAGCGACAGCGACGAAGAGCGGATAGCGTTTGAGGTGCTTCCGCCGGCGATCGGACGCGAATCCGACGACGATGGCGATGAGCCTCCGGCCAAGCCGAAGCGCCGCACTCGCAAGCCGCGCGGTGACGACGCGGAAGTCGCACCCGCCGCCTGACAGCAGATCACGTTGAAGCGAACAACGGCTCGCCGGCGATGGCGGGCCGTTTTCGTTACTGGTCAGGCTTGGACGTCGACCGACCGGGGCCGGTGACGCTCGTCCAGTGCGACGAAGGTGAAGAGGCCTTCCGTCACCTTGATGTCGGTCTTGCCGCGGTCGCGCGTGGCGATGACCTCGATCCTGACCGCCATCGACGTGCGCCCGACGCGGTCCACGTGAGCGAAAACGGAAATGAGGTCGCGGATGTGGATCGGGGCGATGAACTCCATTCCGTCGATCGCCACCGTCGCGACCGGCCCGTTCGCTCGCTGCGACGCGACGATTCCGGCCGCGATGTCCATCTGGCTGAGCACCCAGCCGCCGAAGATATTGCCGTTGGCGTTGATATCGGTCGGACCCGGAACCACGCGGAGGGTCGGTTGGCGCTTTTCGTCGGTCATTGGTCCTCCTTGTGCCGGCTCACTTCGTCATCGTGCCCGCTTTGCGCGCTGAGGAAGGTCAGCACCATCAGCCCGGTTCCGAGCAATATGGTGAAGAAGACCCCGAGGCCCGTCGCAATGAGCATATGGATGTGCATCGCCGGATCGCCCTGCGCGACGAGGATGACCGCTATCGCCGCCACCACGACGGACAGAAGCGCCATCCACAGCATCGCTTTCCTGAACCGCAGCAGCGTCGATGAACGGGCGCTTGGAACTGGGTCCGGACGTGGCATCGCGCTTCCCTTTGGTCGCCGGGCGTGAGACTATCAAGACGTTGCTCTAGAAAGCCGGAGTCGGACATGACGATCCAGGCGATTTTGGCCGGGAAGGGCCATGAAGTTGCGACAATCGGACCTGATGCGACGCTGTCGGAGGCGGTCGCCCGGCTCGGCGAAAAGCGAATTGGCGCGTTGCCCGTGGTCGAGAACGACCAGGTGGTCGGCATCATCTCCGAACGCGATGTCATCTACTGCCTTCGCGACCGCGGCGCCGACGTGCTGCAGTGGCCCGTCTCGCGAGTAATGACGTCTCCCGCGATTACCGCGGATCCGACCATGTCGGTAATGACCGCGATGGCGATGATGACGCAGCGCCGGATTCGCCATCTCCCGGTGCTGCACCGAGGCGAGCTCGCCGGAATCGTTTCGATCGGAGACATCGTGAAGCACCGGATGGAGCGGATCGAGGAGGAAGCCGACGCAATGCGCGCCTACATCCAGAGCGCTTGAATTGCCTCTGTTTTCCTGTGCCATACGCTCTTGAATCTGGCGGCGCCGTATCCATCTGGGGATGAAGGCGCCGGCCGTTTGGGTGGCGTCTTTTTCAGGCAGAACCGGTTTTTTCCTCCTCGCGAGCAAAAAGCCGTTGACGCGTCGGGGAGCCACACATATATGGCCCTCCAGCAACGGCGACGGCCCCAAGCGGGTCGGCGACGGTTTCGCGCCTCTTCTTAGTCGGTACAGCCGATGCCCGGAACCAATCGAACCGGGGGAGGATGCGTGTCGGCTCTTTGACATTGTCGGTTTAGATGAAGGGACATGTGGGCGGCGGCCCGGTCACCGATAGCCTCTGGGTATCGGCGGATCGGTCAAATTTATGC
>Ga0207706_10001244_pt1 | contig 25678 bp, 20 predicted proteins | sample KBSC53metaG_FD_184318 | JGI IMG/M metagenome (GOLD analysis project Ga0207706, IMG submission 184318) | Corn rhizosphere microbial communities from Kellogg Biological Station, Michigan, USA - KBS C5-3 metaG (SPAdes) (version 2) | ecosystem: Host-associated > Plants > Roots > Rhizosphere > Soil ... | reverse complement strand
AGAATGCGACGACCAGGGTCTGACTATCGGCTTTGGCCGACACGCCCACCATCGAGCGGTACCCGTTCGCCACCAACCGCTGGCTCACCGTCACCCCGGACGGCACCGGCAGCGCCTCGCGGGCGAGATCCCGGATGATGAGGTCGTCCACCGGCGGCAGCTGCCGGCCCGGCGGTGTCAGCGCGGCGAACTCGCCGGGCGCGGCCTCGACGACCGCGTGGCCGCGCTCATCGCGGCACACCACCGCCACCGCGTCATGCGGCAGCAGCGGCTGGATGATGTCTGACAGCCGTGGCAGCACCGTCCGGATATCCAGCGCGTGCGCCATGGCGCGCAGCAACTCGAACGAGACGTCGAAGTACGCGTCGCGCGATTCACTCCGGAGCTGACCAGCGTCTGAAGTAACCATATATGCTCCCCCGTTGACCCGCCCATTCTGAAACGGCCACGCCGTCAGCCCAAGCACGTTCGAGCGCGGGCATCGGCCACATCGAGCGCGGGCCTCAACCACATCGAGCATTGGCGCTTCACCCTTCAGGGTGGCGCGAAATGCTCGGACGGGGGAAACAAGCGGGAAAAGTTCGGGCGCACTGCCGAATAGTTCGCCGCGAATGAGCTCGGACAGGAAGCACTTCAGGACGATCAACAGACGCCGAACGGCTGGGCCAAGACCTTCGGTCCGCACGCGTCTGCCACCTAAGCGCCGCGTGCTCCATTTCGCCGTTTCACGTCGGTGGATTCGGACAGCATCGGCGTCTCACCGATGCGCTCATTCGACCGCGGCCTACGTCCGTCCGTGTCGGATCACGAGTGCCACGGGTCGACGACCGGCACGTCGAGTCCCTCAAAGTGTCTAGTATTGCGGGTCGCTATCGTGGCGCGGCGCGACTGTGCGATGCCGGCAATCAAGGTGTCGCGTAGGTCCGCGACGCGGCCCGCCCGCTGGCGGTCGACAGCGAGCTGGGCAGCCGTCATCGCGGCCATTGAATCGAGAGCGAGCACGCGATTGGAGAGGTCCTCTATCAGCACGCGGTCGAACGCGCGTTCGAGCCCACTGCGGCGTCGGCCCTTCGGCAAAAGTGCCAGGCCAAACCGAGCCTCGAACACGGTGATACTCGTGAGCCACACCGAGTCGGCGGGTTGGCGATCCAACCAATCGACGACCACGGACTCAGGATTCGTTCGCATCAAGGCCGATAGGACGTTCGTGTCGAGGACGATCACGAATCGAACTCTGCCGCTCTCGCGGCGACGCCGCGGAACTCGGGGAGGTCGCTGGTCAGCCCCGAGCGCCGGAAGCGTTGGGCGATTCGCGTGCCGAGCTTCTGAACGCTCTCTGGACGTTCTTGCACCGCCGTGCGCAGGATATGCCGCACTTCGTCTTCCATGCTCCTGGCGTGCCGCTTCGCTCGCTTCTTCAGCTTCTCAGCGACGTCCGCCTCCAAATGCCGCACGACGAACTGAGCCACGCTGACCCTCCGCCTTTGATGATATCACGATATCGACTGAGTCACGATCGAGGTTCGGACGGGCAGCCACGCGTGGTAGGACTCGCCGATTCAATCGAACGCGAGGGGAAGTGGGCGGTGTCCGCCGCCTGACAACGCGCGTCGAGTCCCGACGGACTCACGCGGTGTGACCGCATATGACTCTGCGTCAAAGGAAGGACAGCGCCGAATGGTCAGCTCTCGCTCGCGGTGTCGCAACCTGCAGCGCGTTCGCCGTGGCGGCCGGCACCGTGAAGTGAAACGTGGTGCCTCGGCCTTCGTTGGCGGTTGCCCACAAACGGCCGCCATGCGACTCGATGATCGAGCGGCTGATCGACAAGCCCATACCGCTGCCCTGAGGTTTGGTGCTGAAAAACGTCTCGAAAATCTGATCTGAGTGTTCGGTGGGCAGCCCACATCCCGCGTCGCTCACGGAGATCGTGAGTTCGCCATCGGGCGCGACGCCCGACGTGACAGTCAATTCGCCGCCGGACTCCTGCATGGCCTCGATGCCATTCAGAATCAGGTTCATCAGCACCTGCCGGAGCTGCACGAGATCGGCGGTGGCGAAGGCAGGTTCCGCAGTCAAGTCCGCGCGCAGCGATACCGAGCATTGGGCCGCCTTGCTGCGCAGCAGATCGAGCATTTCACGGGCGACGTCGTTCACATCGACGATCGCGCGGACGGATGGAGCCTCCTTCTTGTAAAACGATCGAAGGCGGTCGATGAACTCGCCCGCGAGCGTCGCGCCCTTGACGACGCGTGTCGCCGCTCGGCGCGCGCGCTCCACGTCAGGCGTGTCGCGGCTCAGCCAGTGGAGGCAGGTGTTGGCGTCCAGGATCGCGGCCAGCACCGGTTGTTTGAGCTCGTGCGAAAGCGACGCAACGAGTTCGCCCAGCAGGCTGATCCGATTGACGTGCGCCAAATCGGCCTGGAGCCGCAACAGCTTCTGGCGCTCGAGTTCGGCGGTTTTGCGCTCGGTAATGTCGAGCAGGTCCTTGAACCGTTCCTCCGCTTTCTTCCGATCGCTGATGTCCCGGATTGCGGCGGAGACCAGGGGGCCATCCTCGGTGTTCAGGGGACTCAAGCTGATTTCAATCGGAAACTCCGACCCGTCCTTTCGCAGGCCGGAGAGCTCCAGGCCAGAGCCCATCGCCCTGACGCGCGGTTCCGCGAAGAAATCGGCTCGGTGTGCCCGATGCGCTTCGCGGATGCGTTCCGCGATGAGGACTTCCACCGGCTGGCCCAGGAGCTCCGTCCTGGAGTAGCCGAACAGCTTTTCCGTTTGTGCGTTGACGATCGTGATGTTGCCCTCACGGTTGACGATCACGATCGCATCCGGCGCCGTTTCGAGCAGGCTGCGGAACTTCGCTTCGCTCGCCTCCAACTCGCGCAGCCGCCTGAGAACCGTGATGTCACGCTCGCAGACGGCGATCAACGGCTCGTCATCAGCTCGACACATCACTACGCTGACCGGAATCAGCGCACCTTCCTTCCGCCGGCGAAGTCTCTCCACCGCGACCGCGCCAGTGGCGAGGGCGCAGCGCAGATCGGTCGAGGCTTCGCCGCGGAGTTCATCGAGAACCGTCAGGTCGGTAATCCGCCGGCCAATAGCTTCCTGCGGCGTGAAGCCGAACATCGACTCTGCGCCGCGATTCCACGAGAGTACCCGACCGTCGTCCGTCACGGTAAAGAGTGCGTCCGGCGAAGCATCGAGGAGGCGCTGAGAATGAAGAATATTTCCGAGCGTTCGCAAGTCGTCGGTCATGCATGTCAGCGTGCAGCGCTGCTCCTTCGACTGCGTCTTGGTCGTGCGAAACCCGATGGTCTCTTCGTCGTACCCTATCACATGTCGTGGGCCGAAGGCTGCGTGTGGTTCGAGTCTCGATCCAATTCCGCCAGGGCATTGCCGCGCTGATTGAGAGGTCCCCGACATGGTCCTGGCGGCCGAGAACGCCAACGGCCGGCAGGCGATCGATCTCCTTCGCCAGCACCGCCCGGACGCGAGTTGATGGACCTGCAAGTGCCGGACATGACCGGCCTGGAGGCGATCACAGCCATCCGCGGGGAGTTTCCGACGCGCGCTTCTAACGTCTACCGAGCGCAGGCTCTCTAAAGAAGCCTCCGCCACCACGCCGTGCGCGCGGACGCGTACGCCGTCGCGCCAGGAACGCGAAGTTCGACCTCGGTGCCGGCGCCAGGCTGCGTGCGAACGTCGAGGTGACCGCGGACGATCGCGGCGCGCTCGCGCATGCCGGGCAGCCCGAAGTGACCGGTCATTGGCTGCCGCTGAATCATCGCCTCGTCGATCCCCTTCCCATCGTCACGGACGGTCAAGCGGAACTGCCGCGCTTCGTAGCGGATCGTGACGATGATCTGGCGCGCCTGCGCGTGCTTGAACGCGTTGCGCAGCGCCTCGCTCGCAATGCGATACGCTTCGTCACGGACGACGGGATTGAGATCGCGTGACTCGCCGACGACGTCGACCTCGATCGCGGGCGCGTTCACGGTTGACGGATCGCTCGTGAGCTCCGCGCCGACCGCCGCGATGCCGTTCGCGAGGTCGTTCACCGTCGTCGCCGACGCGCGCAGACCTTGCACTGCATTGCGGCCCTCAGTGATCGCCGCTTGCGCCTGAGCGAGCGCGCGCTCGAGTCGCTCACGCGCATCGTCGGGACGCGCCGGCAACAGCATCAACGCGGACTGGAAGCGCAGGAGCAGGGCATGCAGGCTCCCCAGCAGCGTGTCGTGCAACTCGCGCGCGATGCGCGTCCGCTCGCTCACCCGCTCTTCCAAGCGCAGGTTGAATTGCGCCGCCAGTTGCCGCACCCGCAGTTGGTACGCGGCCCAAAGCAACGTCACAAGGGCGACCGCAAAGAGGGCGCGGAACCCGTTCGTTCTCCACCAGGGGGGTGTGATGAGAATGGGCAGCGACACCCCTTCTTCGTTCCACATGCCATCGCTGTTTGATGCCTGCACGCGAAAGACGTACTTGCCCGGATCCAAATTCGTGTAAGTAGCCACGCGTTGCTTGCTACTCACCTCGTTCCAGCCAGGTTCCAGGTTCTCGAGCTTATATCGATAACGGTTCTTCTGGGAATTTGCGTAACTCAGTGCCGCGAATTCAAACGAGAAGACATTGTCGCGATACGAGAGAGTCAGAGAATCGGCGTATGGGATGGCTTTCTTGAGCACCGACTTAGGGTCGATGAGAACGGGTTTATTGAAGATCTTGAAACTCGTTAGCATGACCGGGGGCACGTAGGGATTGTCTTGGATATTTTCCGGAAAGAATGCGGTAATCCCGTTGTTGCCGCCAAACAACATCTCCCCGCTTTGGCTGTCTTCGTAACAACCCCCAGTGAACATCTTGCTTTGCAAGCCATCGGACGTGTCGTAGTTTCTGAATCCTCCCGTTTGCGGATCGAACCGGGATATCCCCTTCGCTGTGCCGAGCCAAAGCCTGCCGCCCCGATCACCCAGAATGCACTGAATTTCGCCGCTGGGCAGGCCCTGATTCACCGTGTAATGGGTAAACGTTTCGTTTTCCCGGTTATACCGGTACAGTCCATCCGTGGTTCCCAACCACAATGTTCCGGCCTGGTCTTCGTAGATGGCGTAAATGCGGCCACCTCGCGAATCGGCCCTCACGTTCGCGAAGGTGTTCGTCTTGTCGTCGAATCGGCTCAATGTGCCCATCCAGGTCCCAAACCACAGCGTGCCGGACCGATCCTGATAGATGGCGCTGACGTTATTGATCCCCACACTCGCCGGGTGAGCCGGATCATTCCGGTAGTTGATGAACTTTTCCGTCGTTGGATCGAAACTGCTGAGACCGTCAACCTGCCCCACCCACAGCTTGCCGCTTCTATCTTGATAGATGCACAGAATGTTGTCGGAAAGTAAGCTGTTTGGATCGGCGGGATTGTGTCGGTAGTGTTTGAACTGTCCGCTTCGTTCATCGAACCGGCTCAGACCGCTATCCCAGCCACCGAACCAGAGATAACCCTGCGCGTCGCGGTAAATGTTGTTTCTAAGAGAACTGCCTTTGCCGAGCGCGTTCTCGTTTCCCGAGCCGGGAAGATAATGGGTGATTTGCCCCGTCTTTCGATCCAATCTATCCAGGGCGAAGAGAGTGAAACCTACCCACAAAATGCCGTCGCGGTCTTGATGCAGTGCACTGACCACACCGGGCGATAGACTACCGGGGTTACCGGGACGATGCCGGTAAGAACCGAACTGTCCCTGCTGGAAATCGAGAATATTTATCCCCCCATTTTCCGTGCCTACCCACAGCACGCCGGCCCTATCCCGATGAATTGACGAGACACTGTTATCGCTGAGGCTGTCCGGGTCGGTCTCATCGTGTTGAAAGCGATATGTGAACTTTTCCGTCTGCAGATCGAAGTGATAGAGCCCCTGGCTCGATGCCACCCACATCCCATTCTGTCCGTCATCCAGAATGGTGCTATTGGGTATGCCGACAGCGCCTTCCCCAAATGGATATTCAGTGAATCGCTCTGCTTGACGATCGTATTTGACGAGCCGGGCGACCGGAGAATAGACAAGCATCCAGAGATTGCCGGCTTTGTCTTCATGGATATAGTCTGCGGCGAAACGATCAATGGTTGCGGACGGACGAGTGATCCGTCCTGTCTGTGGGCTGAGATGGAACAGACCGCGCGTGCCGACAAACCAGATATCCTGATGGCTATCCTCGATAATGGAATTGACCGTCCCAACAGATTGGCCATTGCTGTCATTGCGAAAACGAGTGAAGGTTTCAGTGGCTGGATCAAGTTTGTTCAGGCCCTCGTCTACGGTGCCAACCCAGAGAGAGCCGCGACTGTCTTGGGCGATGCTCTTGATCGCATCGCCGCTAATGCTGTTGGGGTTGTCGGGATTGTACCGATAGTGGGTAATGCGTTCGGTTGTTGGATCTAACTTGTCGAGCCCACCCCAGGTGCCAATCCATAGGTAGCCATGGCTGTCTTCAATCAGATTCTGAATCAAGCTGGCGCTCAACGTATTCGGATCGTCGGGGTTGTTTTGGTACACGACGAACGTGTTGCCATCATAGCGATTGAGTCCGTCCTGAGTGGCGAACCACATGAAGCCGCGGCGATCCTGCAAAATCGAATAAATCCGATTTTGGGATAGGCCATCGTCGCTTGTGAGGTGGGTGACTTTGAGGCTCCCCGCAGGATGGTCGCCCTGAGCGTGGATATTCTGACGGCGGGGAGTCGAGTCAGCTCTCCCGTCGCGGCGCCCGGGGAGACGGGCGTTGATCGTCGAGTCGTAGATGTTCTCGTCAGGGACTTGCTGATCCGCAGGTGCCTGCCTGGGGCTACTGCGAACCGCATCGAAGCGAAACAGGCCTGCAGTACGTGCGTACTGAGTGACGTCGGCTGACGGATCTGAAGCCAATGAGCAAGCGCAGCACGCCAGCAGAATGGCCAGCGAGAGGACTAAGTGCCAGCGCCCCATAATGGATGAATTCCAAGCGATTGGTAATTCGTCAACGGCGTGCCTCAGAAATACGCGTGGAGGCCCAACTGCACAGTGCGGTTGTTTACCGAGGTGCGGAGAATTCGTCCGAAGTTCGCGTCCGTGGGATCGGACACTGCCTCTCCGAATTGCGGATGATTGAATAAATTGAAGAAGTCCGCGCGAAAACGCAGGCGTCGTTGGTCTCCAACTCCGGGGCCAAAGTCCTTCTGGAGCGAGAGGTCGACATTGTTGACGCCCGGGTTGCGAATATTCGAGAAGTACCGCGGGGCGTTTCCGAAGGCCTTGGCCGGATCGCCTGGGAACGACGTCACGACAAGATTCTGTGCGGGACAGGTGCCTGAGAAATCAAAGGCACGGGTGTCGAACCAGTGATCGAGCGTCTGGTCGAATCCCGCGGGGAGCGGATCGCCGATCATGTTCGGCCGATTGGAAAGGGTGTGCGCCGCGTTGCAGTATCCGTACGATTTGTCCATGATGCCGAACGGCGATCCGCTGCTCACGTTGTATACGGCGGCCGCACGCCATCCGCCCAGCAGCTGACTCGCCACTCCGCTGTTCAACCACCGGCGACCAGGGCCGAACGGCAGCTCCACGATCGGCGCGACCGTCAGCCGCAGTGGAATATCGCCGCTGCTCACGGTGTAGTCGGCGTCCCGGTTGTAGAAATCCTGGCCCAGCACATCAAGAGACCAGAAGCCGCTCCAGTCGGCCGAGGAATCGTCCATCAGCCGGCTCCAGGTGAAGTTCGCGAGGAGTGACATCCCTCCGGAGAAACGCCGCTCGAATGTGCCTTGGAGCGAGTGATAGTTTGATCGCGAGAGTCCCCAGAAGCCCGGGTTGACGACGAGGTCGTACAACGATCCGCCTCCTGCGAGGACCTTTTCTGCGGCAAGCGGACAGTGAGGGCTCGTGGGCGCGGCGCTGCCGAACTGCGCAGCAGTCTCCGGCGTCTGCGCGCAGATGTTGTACCCATAGTTAATGGGCAGATGCCGGCCAGCGCTGCCGACGTACCCGACCTGAGCGGCAGTATTCGGTCCGAGCTGCTTTTCAATCGTGAAGTTCCACAACTGGAACTGAGGAGGCGCCTGCTCGCGCGGTGCCCAATAGACGAATGACACGGTGCCCGCTACAGGGATGGGCGCGCCGATGGCCGACGGATCAGGATTCCTGATGGGCGGCAGATTCCCCCAATCGGTCCCGCGAGCAAAGGTGGTGTTTGCCAGGACGTTGGGACTGACTTCTCCATCGCCGGCGCGTCCGTGGCCAACCCACCCCGGATACGTGATGCCGTAGCCACCGCGGATGACGAGCGTCGGAGTCGCACTCCAGGCAATGCCAACGCGCGGCGCGAACTGCTTCTTCGAGGGATCAAACGGTGTCTCGGGGGCATTGACGCCGAACTGCTCCCACGCAGCGGTGTACGGGTTGAAAAACGCAAGCGCGTTGTTCTTCTCGCGGACTGATTGATCGTACTGCCACCGCAGGCCCAGGTTCAGCGTCACCGTTGGCCTGATCTTGAAGTCGTCTTGCACGAACAGCGAGTAGCTCCATGCCCGCGTCTGCACCATGGCGTTCTGCAGATTCACGCTGCCGGTATTCATCACGCCAAACAGGAAGTCGGCAAACGGGTGGCCGCTCTCCGTACCCCTAAAGCTAAAGCTCCCTTGCGGCGAGTTCGGCTGATAGTTGTCGATTGCCACGCGTCGGGCCTCGCCACCCAGCTTCACACTGTGTCGGCCAAGCAGGCGGGTGAACGTGTCGCTCAAATGCAGCGTGCTGGCTGGCTCGTAGAACGGCAATCCGCCGCCGACGCCGCTGAAGCCAGTAATCGCGACACTCGGATTGCCGCATCCCGACAAACCAGGGACGGCCGAGAGACATTCCGGAATGCCCTGAATGCCGAAATCGGCCGGAGAGCCTTCGGGCAGGAAGTGGTTCTTCCGGTGCATGTAGCCGACCCGAAGATTGTTGAGCGTGCTCGAGGTGAAGATCCGTGTCCAGCCGGCCGAGAATGCATAGTCGCCGACGTGACTGGTCCTGCCGTTGGGAATGGGATTCGTGCGTCGAGTCGCGCCCGCACCCCAGTTGGCGTGCAGTGCGCCGACAACCTGGTCCGAAGACGTGACGTGGAAATCGACGCGGGTGTCCATCTGGTTCAGTGTCGAATCCTCCGCGCTCCTGTCGGCCAACTCGAGAGTTCCGGGATTGGGACCTGGGCTGCCTGACGTCGGCATCAGGGCCATGAAGGCGCGCGAGATCGGACTGACCCGTCCGGCCGGGATGCGATTGAACGGTACGGCCGTGCCCGTCGCTGGGAAGCGGATCTGCTGGCTCGGATCACCACACGTCCCCGCCGCATCGAACCCTGCCGTGCACAGAACCGACAAATCGCCGATCCGAAACGCCTCATTCGGCACGACGACGCCGACGACGGGGGCGGACGTATCGGCGCGTACCCTTTGATATCCCATGAAGTAGAACAGTCGTTCGTTCACGAGGGGACCTCCGAGGGTGCCCCCGAACTCGTTCCGATCGAAAGGAATCTTCGGCTGGGCGCGGTCTTCGAAGAAGTCACGGGCGTTCAGCTTTTCGTTGCGGTGGTACTCGTACGCGGAGCCATGCAGCTGATTCGTGCCGCTCTTCGTCACCGCGATCAGCAGCCCTCCTCCCGCCCGCCCGTATTCGGCCGACATGCTGTTGGATTCGATCCGGAACGCCTGGATCACGTCGATCGACGGATTGATCGATTGGCCGCCGAATACCGGCTGGTTGATCGTGGTGCCATCGAGAATGTAGTCCTGCGTACGCGGCCGATCGCCGTTGATGCGTAGAAGGGCGTTATTGCCACAGTCTGCGTCGCAGGCCAATTGCTGCGAGACGCCGGCGGCGAGAGGAATCAGGCTGAACAGGGCGCGTCCGATCGGTAAAAGCTCGATTTGCTGCTCGGTCACTGTTTGCCCCAGGTTCGTGCGCTCCGACTGCAGCAGCGGCGCGGGAGCGACCACGATCACCAGTTCCTCGGCACCTCCCACTTCGAGTGTTAAATCGATTCTGAGGCTGGCATTCACGTCGAGGAGAACGGACTCGACGACTGCGGTCTTGAACCCGGGAAGAGACGCCTCCATCTTGTGCGGGCCTGGAATCAGGTCTGTTGCGCGGTAGACACCGGCCTCGTTCGTCGTCCACGTCTTCGTGGCGTTGGTTGCGAGGTTCGTGACAGTGAGGCTTGCACCCGGCAGCACGGCACCAGTGGAATCCCTCACGGTACCCGTAATGCCTGCAAAGACACCCTGCTGCGCCTCCGCTCGTGTCCCAGGCGCGAGGCAGGCAAGCGCAAGGCTTAAAGCGATGGCCCTGGCCCCGCGCCGATTCACGAATCCCTCCCTGTGTCCGCCTCGCTGGCGCTGCTCGCCGCCTGCACCAGAGTCGCGCGCAGGATGGCGAGAAGCGTGTCGGACTCGATTGGCTTCGGGACGAACGCGATACAGCCGCTGTCAATCAGGTCTGCTGCCAGCCCGGCTTCGTCCCACGCACTCGTCGCGATGGCGATGATGTGGCGCGTCGCCCGTTCGCTCTTGACTCGCCGGGCCAGCACGAGGCCACTCATTCCTGGCAACAACACATCCACAATCAGCACGCGAATGAACTCGTCGCGAAGTACAACGAGGGCTTCTTCCGCACTGTGTGCGACATGCACAACGGTGACGCCCTCGGTGGCGAGCACGGTCGCGATCAGCCGTGCGCTCGCAGGATCGTCCTCGACGACGAGGAACGGGACGTCGGCGAACGGCTCGACACCGTGCGGCTGAAGCGACCGATTGCGCACCTTGTTCGACCGAGATTTTGTTTCCCTCAGATGTCGCGTGACACCGGACGGGGAGGCCTACAGTTGTTCGGGGACGTGTCGTGTGAAGGCAAGGAACAAGCCAACGGCCGCGCACGGTGCAGTCCGTCGAAACCGCGAATCACGTCGAGTGCAGCGGCAGAGGGGGCGGGGTAAGGCGGCGGCGGTAAGGCCCGTGCCCGCCTCGCTGGCGCTGCTCACCGCTTGCACCAGAGTCGGGCGCAGGGCCTGGCAACACCACGTCCACAATCAGCACTCGAATGAAGTCGTCGCGGAGTACAGCGAGGGCCTCTTCCGCTCGACGACGAGGAACGGGACCTCGGCGGGCGGCTTGATACCGTGCGGCCGAACCCAGTGATGTTGCAGGTTGTTCGACCGAGCTGTCGTTGCCATCGGATGTCGCGTGACACCGGACGGGGTGTTTACTGTTGACCGAAACGACAAGTGGGGTGTGGGTGCGAGGGACGGGCCAACCGCCGCCGGTCTCGGTCGGTAGAAATACGCAAACTACGCCGCGGGCCGCTGCGGGAGGCTGAGAACTGGGGTGGCAGTGGTAGGGCACGAATGCCCCAGTTGGGTCATCAGTGCCATACTCTAGCGATGGGCGGAACGCTGCTGATTATCGACGACGATGAGCCCAGCTGCCGGCTAGTCCGAGCCACTTTCCAATCTGAGGGCGTAAGCGTACTGGCGGCACACGACGGGCCGGCCGGGCTCGAGCGCATTGAGACAGACCGGCCGGACGTCGTCCTGCTCGACATTCATCTCCCGTCGGCCAGCGGCATCGACCTTCTCGAGCACTTGAAGAAGACGAATCCTTCGCTGCCGATTGTGATGCTGACGGCGTCGCGCGAGATCAAAACGGCGGTGCGTGCCACACGGCTCGGAGCGTTCGACTATTTGACGAAGCCAATAGACGACGACGAACTCGTGGCGATTGTGCGGCGCGCGCTCGACGCCCGTGCGCTTTACCTCGAAGTCGAAGACCTCCGCACCCGCGTTACCAGGAACGAGGCGGACCAGTTGGCATTCGCGATGGGAACCAGCGCGAGCGTCAGAGGGCTTGTGGAACAGATCGCCACGGTGGCGAGGTCGAATTTCAGCGTCCTGATAGTCGGTGAGACGGGAACCGGAAAGGAGCTGGTGGCACAGGCGATCCACCGACAGAGCGATCGACGGAAACAACCATTCATTGCGCTGGATTGCGGAGCCATCCCGGAGGCGCTCGTGGAGTCGGAGCTGTTCGGCCACGAACGAGGCGCGTTCACGGGAGCAGAGCGTCGCCACGCCGGGCAGTTTGAACTCGCGACTGGCGGCACGTGTTTCCTCGATGAGATTGGGAATCTGCCGCTCATGCTGCAGGCCAAGCTCCTCCGCGCCCTGGAGTCTCGGGTAGTCCGTCCCGTCGGCGCAGAACGTCCTACGACCGTCGATGTCCGCTTCATCGCGGCAGCGAACGAGGACCTGCAGGCCCGCGCGCAGGACGGCCGTTTTCGCGCCGACCTCTATTTCCGTCTGGCGCAATATACGATTGCGCTGTCACCGCTGCGCCAGCGACCCGAGGACATCGCGTATTTGGCGCAGCGGTTCCTTCAAGAAGCGAGCGTGGAGCTGCGAAAGCCTGTCCGCCAGGTGGCGCCGGCGGCAATCGAGATGTTGCGGCGACACGATTGGCCGGGAAACGTACGCGAGTTGCGCAACGTTGTTCGACAGGCTGTTTTGCGTTCAGACGGACTCGCGATACAGCCCACGGATCTCGGCCCTCTTCTCTCGTCTATGCCAGCGAGCGCAAGTGGTGCGGTCAAGAGCACCGGGATGCAGTCCTTGAAACAGATTGCCGCCGATGCAACTCGAAGTGCGGAACATGACTCGATCCGCGACGCACTTCGCGCCACCAAAGGTAACAGGAGCCGGGCGGCGAACCTGCTACAGACTGATTACAAGACGCTGCTGCGGAAAATCAGGCAGTTGGATATTCGGGTGCGGGATTTCATTCCGTGATCTGGTTCACCGACTCGGGGCTACGCTCCGCCAAATACGAGCTGACCACTACCGGAAGTCCCTCGACGTCGATTGGCTTGGTGATATAACCATCGCAGCCCGCGGCGAATGCCTTCTCGTCATCGCCCTTCATCGCGTACGCGGTGAGCGCGATGATGCGGACCGCTCGAGTTGCGGGATCCGCCTTCAACCGGCGTGTGAGCTCGAGCCCATCCATCCCCGGCAGCTGTATGTCCATTAGAATGAGACGAGGCGTGACTGTCCGAAGGAGCTGAAGGGCGTCTTCCGCGTTTGAAGCGGTGTAAACGTCAAACCCTTCGTTCGCGAGCACCACTCGGGCAAGTTTCAGATTCTGAGTGTTGTCATCGACGATCAGAATTGACTTTCCTTCCATTGTCCGCCTCAAGGCCGATCCGTGGGACCGCTGTCGTGCACGTCCGGCGATGATGCGCGGGGAAGGACCGCGGAGAAGGTGCTGCCGCTCCCCGGCGTGCTGCGCACGGCCACGCGGCCTCCATGTGCCTCAACGATCCGTTTGGTAAGTGCGAGCCCCAACCCCGTTCCCTGGTGTTGCTTCGCCACGCTGGCATCGAGCTGCTGAAACTCGACGAACAGCTTTCCCAACTGCTCAGAAGGTATTCCGATGCCGGTATCCTCCACGTCGATGCGGAAGAGCGAAGGACTCTCGGACGCTACGCGTACGAGGATGCGCCCTCCTTCGGGGGTGAACTTGATGGCATTCGACAGGTAGTTGTAGAGGATCTGTTTGACGCGGCCGGCGTCGACGACGACCTTGCGTGCTTCCTCGTCAACCTCTATCTCGACTCGCAGCTGCTTCTTCGCAGCCAGGCCGCGAAGAATATCCCGCACCTCCGTCGTCAGCTGCGAAAGGTCGACCTCCTCCGGCCGGAACTCGATCTTGCCTGACTCGACCTTCGCAAGGTCGAGCACGTCGTTGATCAGTTGTAACAGATGTCGGGAGCTGGTCAAGATGTCTCCGACGTACTCCCGATGTTCCGGCGACAGAGGCCCGACCTTCCCCTTGTACATCAGCGCAGCGAATCCGATGATGGCATTCAAAGGCGTCCGCAGCTCATGGGACATGTTGGCAAGGAACTCGGTCTTGAGGCGGTTGGCCTCCAGCATCCGCCACTCGAGCTGCTTGCGCTCGGTGATGTCGCGAATTGCGCTCGATACCAGCGTGCCGCCGTCGGTCTTCAACGGGCTCAGACTGATCTCGATCGGGAACTCCGTCCCGTCTTTCCGAAGCCCGAACAGCTCGAGCCCGATGCCCATCCCGCGTGGCCGCGGGTCCGCGAAAAACCCGGCACGGTGCCGCGAATGGGATCGGCGAAAGCGATCGGGAACGAGGATCTCGACCCCTTGCCCCACGAGTTCCTGCCGGGTGTGTCCAAAGAGCCGCTCCGTCTGGGCGTTGATCAAGACTATTCGCCCGTCCTTGTTGACGATGACCATGGCGTCCGGAGCCGACTCGAGCAGGTCCCTGAACCGTTCCTCTGCTTTCTTCCTATGGCTCGTGTCGCGGATCGCGGCGGAGACCAGGGTGCCACCCTCGATGTCCAGAGGACTCAAGCTGATTTCAATCGGAAACTCCGACCCGTCCTTTCGCACTCCGGAGAGCTCCAGGCCAGAGCCCATCGGCCTGACGCGTGGTTCCGCGAAAAAATTGGCTCGGTGGGTGGGATGCGCTTCACGGATGCGAGCCGGGATGAGGACTTCCACCAGCTTGCCCAAAAGCTCAGCCCTGGAGTAGCCGAACAGCTTTTCCGTTTGTGCGTTGACGCTCGTGATCTTGCCGTGGTGGTTCACGATCACGATCGCATCCGGCGCCGTTTCGAGCAGGCTCCACGCCTTCGCCTCGCTCGCCTCCAATTCGCGCAGCCGCCTGAGGAGTGTGATGTCACGCTCGCAGACGTCGATCGACGGCTCGTCGGCAGCTCGATGCATCACGACGCTGACGGGAATCAGCGCACCGTCCTTTCGGCGGCGAAGTCTTTCCACTGCGACCGCGCCATTGGCGACGGCGCAGCACAGATCGGTCGAGGTTTCGCCGCGGAATTCCTCGGGAACGATCAGCTCGGTTATCCGCCGGCCGATCGCTTCCTGCGGCGTGAACCCGAACATCGACTCTGCGCCGCGGTTCCACGAGAGCACACGACCGTCGTGTGTCATGGACAGCAGTGCGTCCGCCGACGCATCGAGGAGGCGCTGAGCGTGCGCCAGATCTCCGGGACGTCGCACGTCATCCGTCATGTGTTACACCTGCTGATCCTTCGACTACCTCTCGACGCGTGCCCCCGCTCCGGCTCAAGACCGCCTCAATCCGGGTACTTCCCCTCCGCCCCTTGCACGTCGACGGCAGCTGCTGGCCGGGTATCATACCCTCGTCGTCTGTCAGCCGCTGCTCAAGTCGTGGGCTGCTGTGTAGCTGGTTCTGGACGTTCGATCAGCATGCGTGTCGTCGTCCACGATAGCCACCATTTGGAATTGCCGGTGGCCATCGACGCGAAGTAGTCCGACTCGAGCCGCCCCCCGGTCTCGCCGGAACGGGTTTCGGGCGCGGTTCGTTTGGGTCCCGTTCACCCCCCGCCGCAAATGCGCGACCAGCACGCCTTGGGGAATGGTACTGGCAATACAATGGTCCGCCGCTTGCATCGCCCAGCGTCCGGCGAGGTCGACATGATCGGCACGCGGCCAACATCTGACCGGCCACGGTCGCTGCGCTTTGCCACCGGCCCGGGCGTACGCCCGCGTCTCCCGGGCGGGCCGCGATGTCCGGCTGCTGGCGTGGCGGCGCGCACTGACGACAGCATGAAACAATGAGTCGCGATTCGCGGGCGATTCGGGTTCTCGTGGTCGACGACCACCCGGTGTTACGCCAGGGCATCGCCGCTCTGATCGAAGACAAGCCCGACGTGATCCTGGTGGCCGAGGCCACCAACGGCCGGCAGGGGGTTGAGCTCTTTCGCCAACACCGCCCGGATGTGACCTTGATGGATCTGCAGATGCCGGACATGACCGGCTTGGAGGCCATCACGGTCATTCGCGCGGAGTTCCCCGAGGCGCGCATCATCGTGCTCACGACGTACGCCGGCGATGTCCAGGCGGTGACGGCACTGCAGGCGGGAGCGAGCGGCTACGTGCTGAAGACCACGCTGAGCGCCGAGCTGCTGTCGACCATCCGCGCCGTGCACAGCGGGCGCAAGGCGCTGTCCCCGGAGATCTCGCTCGAGCTGGCGGAGCACGCCGCGCAGGACGCCCTGTCGCCGCTCGAAGTGCGTGTCTTGCGGCTGATCGCCGAGGGGAATTCCAACAAGGAGATCGGCGCGCAGCTCTCGTTCACAGAAGACGCCGTCAAAGGCCACGTGCGGAGCATCCTCGCCAAGCTGGGTGCCAACGACCGCGCGCAGGCCGCCGTACTCGGGCTGAAGCGAGGCATCATCTAGCCGCCCTTGGGCGTCACCACACTCCAATCGAGGATCGGAGCATGACGGAAGAGAAAGACGAGTTCGCGGCCGTCGCGGCGGCAACAGTGCTCGATGCGGCACCGGATGCGTTCATCCTGGTTGACGCTTCAGGGACGGTCCGCTTCGCCAACCAGCAGGTGACCGCACTGTTTGGCTACCGGCGCGACGAGGTCATCGGGCTGCCGATCGAGGCGCTGATTCCCGAGCCCTCCCGTGCGAGACACGCCGAGCATCGGCGACAGTATATGGCGGTGGGCGAGCGCCGCCTGATGGGCGTCTCGCTCGACGTGTTCGCGCTGCACCAAGATGGTCACCAGTTTCCGGTCGAGGTCAGCTTGAGCCAGATCGTGCCAGGTCCCACCGGTCTCGTCGCGGCGACGATTCGCGATGTCAGCGAAGGCAAGCGTTTGCAGCGTTCGCCGCGCGAGCACCAGCAACTCCTGAGAAGACTTATCGAGTTCTCTGATGACGCCATCATTACGAAGACGCTGGACGGAACCGTGACGTCATGGAATCCGGCCGCTCAAAAGCTCTTTGGATACACGGCGGAAGAGGCGATTGGTCATTCAATGCAGTTGGTCATACCTCCGGAGCGGTCCAACGAGGAAACGATGATTCTGGCGAAAATCGCGCGCGGCGAACTCGTTGACCACTTCGAGACGGTCCGCGCCCGTGCGAACGGCACGCGCATCGACATCTCCACGACCATCTCACCGCTCAAGGATGCCAACGGGCGCGTCATCGGCGCATCCACGATTGCCCGCGATATCACTGAACGGAAGACGCATGAGCGAAAGATGCTGGCGCAGCTCGCGCGTTTGAACCTGCTGCAGCAGGTGACCCGCGCAATCGGAGAGCGCCAGGACGTTGACAGCATCTACCAGGTCGTCATTCGAAGCATCGAAGATCATATGTCGGTTGATTTCGCAGCGATCGCGCTCTACGAGCCTGCGAGCGATGTCGTTGTCCTCAAACGCGTCGGCGCGAAGAGTCGCGCGCTCGCCGTGGCGCTTACGCTCTCCGAAGAGGCAAGGGTCGGAATCGACCAGAACGGCTTGAGTCGGTGCCTGCGCGGCAATCTCGTGTACGAGTCTGATCTTTCGGACGCCACTCACCCGCTTCCTGCGAAGCTGGCCAGCGCCGGGCTGCGCGCCCTCGTCATTGCACCGCTCAGCGTCACGAACAAGGTGTTCGGCGTCATGATCCTCGCGCGCCGCGCGCCGGCAAGTTTCGCGAGCAGCGATTGTGAGTTCCTGCTCCAGCTGAGTGACCACGTGGCCCTCGCCGCCCATCAGGCGCAACTCTACGCCGCCCTGCAGCAGGCTTATGAAGACCTGCGCCGGACGCAGCAAACTGTGATGCAGCAAGAGCGGTTGCGCGCACTCGGGCAGATGGCGAGCGGAATTGCCCACGACATCTCCAATAGCCTGAGTCCAGCGGCACTATACGCCCAGGTGTTGCTGGAGCGCGACCCCGGTCTCGACGAACATACGCGCCGTTCCCTGGGTGTGATTCAGCAAGCGGTCGAGGACGCAGGCCGCACGCTGGGTCGACTGCAGACCTTCTACCGCCCCCGCGAGGGCGAGTCGCGACCGATCGATTTCGATCTCAATGCTCTCTTGCAACAGGTGGCCGACATCACCCGCGCCCGCTGGAGCGACATGCCTCAGGAGCGCGGCATCGTCATTCACCTGCGCATGGATTTGGCGCCAGACCTTCCGCGAATCATGGGTGCCGAGAACGAGATCCGGGATGCACTCACCAATTTGGTCTTGAATGCCGTTGATGCGATGCCTGAGGGCGGAACGCTGACGCTGCGATCACGTGTCAGCGCCGCAGGGGACGACGGGCCCTTACGGGCATCCGCCGAGGTGATCGACACCGGAGTAGGTATGAGCGAGGCCACGCGCAGGCGCTGCTTCGAGCCCTTCTTCACGACCAAGGGAGAGCGGGGGACGGGTTTGGGACTCGCCATGGTCTACGGTATGGCGCAGCGCCACGGCGCGGATTGCGAGATAGAGAGCAATCTGGGCCACGGAACGACCGTGCGGCTCAGCTTTCCCGTCATGCCGGCGCTGCCTGGGGCCCCTGCCGCGCGGACACGCCACAGCGTACCGCCACTGCGCATTCTGGTCGTGGACGACGATCCTCTGATTCTCCAATCCTTGCGCGATATTCTCGAATTCGACGGTCACGTTGTGGTCACCGCCGATGGTGGACAGAGTGGAATCGATGAATTTCTGGCGGCTCGCGAGGCCGACCGGGCGTTCGACATCGTGATCAGTGATGTCGGGATGCCGAACGTCGATGGTCGAACCCTTGGTGCCTCGATCAGGTCCGTGGAACCCGGCATTTCGATCATTCTGCTTACCGGCTGGGGTCAGCGCTTGCAGGCAGAACCTGACGTGTCACGGTACGCGGATCGGGTGCTGAGCAAGCCGCCGCGCATGTCGGAGTTGCGCACCGCGCTCCGGGAACTCGCAAAGAGTCGTCGGTGAGACGATGCACGCCAAGTGCAGGTGTCGGCGAGCGAAACACCGCTGTCGTTGAAGCCGATGGTGCGCGGCGAGTGTACCGGATTGCCGCTGAAGCGCTCCGCAATGCGCTCCACCACGCCGAGGCGCGCCAGGTCCTGGTAGACATCCGCTACGATCGACGCGTGTTCCGCGTTGCGGGTGCGAGACGACGGGGTTGGCATCGACGACGAGGTGAATCCGCAACGCGGCGCGCGACTGACGACAGCATGAGACAATGAGTCACGATTCGCGGGCGATTCGGGTTCTCGTAGTCGACGACCACCCGCTGTTCCGCCAAGGCATTACGGCCCTGATCGAAGACGAGCCCGACATGGTCCTGGTGGCCGAGGCCACCAACGGCCGGCAGGGGGTCGAGCTCTTTCGCCAACACCGGCCGGACGTGACCTTGATGGATCTGCAGATGCCGGACATGACCGGCCTGGACGCCATCACGGCCATCCGCGCGGAATTTCCCGAGGCGCACATCATCGTGCTCACGACGTACGTCGGCGATGTCCAGGCGGTGAGGGCACTGCAGGCGGGAGCGAGCGGCTACCTGCTGAAGACCACGCTGAGCGTCGAGCTGCTGTCGACCATCCGCGCCGTGCATCGCGGGCGCAAGGCGCTGTCCCCGGAGATCTCGTTCGAGCTGGCGGAGCACGTCGCGCAGGAGGCCCTGTCGCCGCTCGAAGTACGTGTCTTGCGGCTGATCGCCGAGGGGAATTCCAACAAGGAGATCGGCGCGCAGCTCTCGTTCACAGAAGACGCCGTCAAAGGCCACGTGCGAAGCATCCTCACCAAGCTGCGCGCGAACGACCGCGCGCACGCGGCCGTGCTCGGGCTGAGGCGAGGCATCATCTAGTTGACAAGACCGCCGTCCTGCACCAGTACTCCGACCACACGCTCGCAGCTCCATCGAGCAGAACTTCGGTCCGCACATCGAGCAGAAATGCGCGACCTTGGCCTCTTGGGCCGGCAGGCTCGTCGCGATAGGACGCGCGGTAACCGCATCATCGCAAGGTTGAACTGATCGTCATAGCGGCGGCGACGACGTCCGCCCGATATCCACGGGCACGAGGCCTCGCGTGTACAGCGCTGCGCGTTCCCTGTACAGGGGATGCGCGACTCGTTGACAGGTGTCTCTCGGGCGCCTGCGCGCCCGCCGGTTGTGCGGTGGCTACTACGAGAGTATTCGCGTTCGAGCCCGCACAACGTGCGCGGTCACTGCGCACCGATGCGCGGGGTGCACCTGCTTACACACGCGGTCGCGCGGGGCAACCTGGCTGCAGTTCGGTTTCTCCAGCGTTTTTCCCAATCTCACCTCGGCACCGCGCTTGCCCCCTTCATGACATGGCAGTCACTACTTGAGGAGGAGTTGAGTTATGTCACGTTGGAGTACAGCGTTGTCGACAGCCTTGTTGATGGCCGGGGCGGATATCGCCACGGCGCAGTCATCGAGATGACTCACCATGTTCGAGGCCGCTGAACTCCGTCGCGAAGTGGCGAAGATGGACTACGAGTCCGAGGTCGCCAGGCTGCGGCTGGAACTGTTCGAGCTCCAACGGAGGCTCGAACGCCATCCGTTCCCGCTCATCGTGCTGTTCGGCGGTGTCGATGCCGCCGGGAAGAGCGAGACCGTGCATCTGCTCAACGAGTGGATGGATCCACGGTGGATTGCGAACCGTGCATTCGAGACGCCATCCGAGGAGGAGCGCGAGCGCCCGCCGTTCTGGCCATTCTGGCTGGCGCTGCCGCCGCGCGGCCGCATCGGATTGTTTCTCAGCGGGTGGTATCTGCAGCCGATTTTCGATCGAGTGCACCGGACCTCGAGCAAGGCCGAGTTCGACGGCGCCCTCGACCGTATCGCCTCGTTCGAGCGGATGCTCGCCGACGACGGTGCCGTCATCGTCAAATTCTGGATGCACCTGGACCGCAAGGCGCAGAAGAAGCGGCTGCGCGCGCTGGCCCGCAATCCGCTCACGCGCTGGCGGGTGACCAGGCGTCAATGGAACCAGTGGAAGCGGTATGACCGCATCATCGTCGCGGCCGAGCGCCTGATCCAGCGCACCAGCGTCGCCCATGCGCCGTGGATCATCGTGGACGCCTCCGACGAGCGGTACCGGCGCCTGGTGGTCGGTACCGAAATCTGCCGTGCACTCACGGGCGCGTTCACCCGCCACGAGCGCGCCTTGGCGGCGGCGGCGACGGCAGCCCCGCGCCATCGGCGCCGGCAGACGCGGCCGCGGGATCTGGTCGGCCGAGTGGATCTCGATCGATCGATTCTCGAAGCACTCGATATGACACGCGCCCTGCCCAAGGAGAGGTTCGAGACGCAGCTGCTGCGGCAGCAGGGACGTGTGTACCTGGCGCAGCGGCGCGCGCAGGCGAAGCGCCGGACCATCGTGCTGGTGTTCGAGGGCTGGGATGCCGCGGGCAAGGGCGGCGCGATTCGGCGCGTGGCCTCCGCCCTCGACCCGCAGTGCTACCGCGTCGTCCCGATGGCCGCCCCGACCGACGAGGAGCGTGCGCGCCACTACCTGTGGCGGTTCTGGCGGCACCTGTCGCGCGCGGGGCGGGTGACCATCTTCGATCGCAGCTGGTACGGGCGGGTGCTGGTCGAACGCGTCGATGGGTATGCGTCGGAGGCGGAATGGAATCGCGCCTACGCCGAGATCGAGGGCTTCGAGGAGCAGTTGGCCGATTTCGGCATCATCCTCGTCAAGTACTGGTTGCACATCACGAAGGACGAGCAGGAGAGGCGGTTCCACGAGCGGGCTCAGTCGCCGCACAAGAGCTGGAAGCTCACCAAGGACGACTGGCGGAACCGCGCCAAGTGGGACGAGTACGAGCTCGCGGTCAACGACATGGTGGCCCGCACGAGCACGCGCCGCGCGCCCTGGCACCTGATTCCGGCCAACGACAAGAACTACGCGCGCGTCGAGGTGCTTCGCCTGGCGGCCGATGCGATCGAGCGGGCATTGGAATGATGTGTGACATCACCCTTCGTCGTGAGTGTCGTACCGTGCGCCCAGCATCGTGCGTTGCTCGGATCAGCAAATGGGAAAGGCGTAAAGTCGAACGCGAAAACCGTCGGTCAAAGCCGCCCGAAAGAGTCTGGTGTACGGCTCATTCGGGTACGAATCGTTCGACCATGAGAACAGGCAGCCGTACGGCCGCAGGTTCTGCTGATAGAGGACGTTCCGTCGCGCGCGCCCCAGGCGCAGACACGTTCGACATGAGAGGCGTCAGCCACGCTCCCGATCGGCACCGGCCGTTGTTATGCATGGCACCGGCGCTCTACTGCTGCTGTGTTCCCATGCTTTTGCACTGAATCCCACACTCGATATCAGCCTTCGCGCATGGAACGCAAGAAACCGATTGTTGGGGCAACCGATCGCGCAGGCTCACGATCCGTGGTCGTGCTCATCGCGGGTCGGTTGCCGGATAACCGGAGGTACTCGTGACCTCCTTGGAACTGACCTACACCGGAGTCCTGCTGGCCGTGTTCGCCAACCAACTTTGTCTGCCGATCCCCGCGATCGTTTTCCTGATGGCCGGAGGCGCTCTTTCGGCGAACGGCGGAATGCGCACGAGCATCATTATTCTTCTTGCTGTCTTGGGTTGCCTGACGGCGGATTGGATCTGGTTCTGGTTCGGCCGCCGGTGGGGTTCTAAAGTTCTGCGACTGCTCTGCCGGTTCACTGCCGACCCACGAAGCTGTTCGAAGAATGCGCATGAACAATTTCGCCGCTACGGTCTTCCGCTGTTGTGCGTGGCCAAGTTTGTTCCCGGTCTGGACGGCCTCATGCCACCACTTGGAGGTGCCCAAGGAGTATCGCTCGCCGCTTTCCTCGCCTTTGATGCAGTCGGGAGTCTCCTCTGGTCAGCTTGCTATGTTGGACTGGGATATCTCTTCTCGAATGAACTGGAGATTGCGATTCGGTGGGCCGAACGTTTTGCGGGAGTTCTCGGCGTCGCGATTGGCATTCCACTCGGTGTTTATGCCGCCTGGCGAGGACTGCTTCTGGTACGAATGGTCCAGCGACTGCGGCTGCACCGCATCAGTCCGGCAAGGCTCGCGCGCAAACTGAAGTCAAAAAGTAAGGTTGCGGTACTCGACCTTTTGAAGTTCGAACCAGAAACCGATAGCGGTACCTTCGCAGCGATTCCCGGTGCCCTCACTGTAGATCCCGCCCGGTTGCGGAAGTCCCCACAGATCGCGGTTCCGGACGATGTCGAAATCATCCTCTACTGTTCTTTGGGCGGTGATATGGTCAGTGCGCGGGTAGCCGTGGCCTTAAATCGAATAGGTGTGAACAAAGTGTGGGTGCTGGAAGGTGGACTCAAGGCGTGGCGTGAACAGGGGTTTCCTGTCTCTCGTTACCTGGAAGCACCCGAACTCGTTGCAGAGCGCGTCGGAGTCAAGTTACCGGCATCCTGACACCTTCTCACGGCCCCCTCATCGCCTACACCTCAGGAGTCAGCGCGTGTCGGCGATCCCGTCGCGAGAACGAGCGGATGGTCGTCGACCCCGAGAATCCGAATCGGCGAGCCACCACCCCTCACGACGCATCCCCTCTCTCTTCTGCCGGCGTGCGGGAGGCAGAAGGTCGAGACCACCAGGAGCGGCTCCGCGCAGGCGCATAGACGGCGCTGGCCGGAGTCCGGAGCTCCACCTGCGTTCCTGCGCCAACCTCGCTCCACACGGCTAGTTTCCCCCCAATCAGTGAAGCCCGTTCCGGCATGCCACGCAGTCCATAGTGTCCCTCGACGCCTCGGGACGCGAGAATCGCTGGATCGATGCCTCTGCCGTCGTCCCTCACCCGCAATCGGAACTCATCGCTGTTGTACCGGATCTCGACCTCCACCTGCCCGGCCCGCGCGTGCCCGAAGGAGTTCCGCAGGGGCCTCCGCCGCAATCTTGTAGATCTCGTCACGTACAATCGGGCGCAAGTGGCGTGCGTGCCCTTCGACTCCGACGCGAAATACTGGCGGTGGATCGTCCGTCGCTCCAGTGCAGCGAGCGGAGGACCGCGTGCGGGCTCACATTCGCGTCGCGCATCGCTTGTGCAAACCGATCCCACTCGGCTTGCGCAACAGCAAACAACAGGTGCGCACTCGTGAGCACGGCGTGCTCGCGCCGGCGCGAGTCTTCGAGCGCGCGATCGATGACGCGCCGCGCCGATTCGGTCAACTTATTCACTGGATTGAAAAGATCGTCGATGTGCACGGGAACCTCCATCCATCGACCGGTGCAGAAAGAACCAGTCCGCGATCGGAGCACTAGCGCCATCACTCGGCTCACGGCTTTCTGCTTCGCGAGAAACCATGAACCCAGTCCGAGAGTCCACGGCCCCAGAGTCCAACGACCCGGATACGAGATCGCGCCAGTGGAACGCGTTCCCGCTCGAATGCGCACATCCGAAGGATCCCGAAGGTGTCAGGAAGGGAGGCAGCGGGTCACTCGCGTCAGAGCTCGAGTGCTCCTGGTGTTGGAGCGATCTTACGCTGACGGCGGCGCTCGTCATCGCTCGATGAAGGGGGCTGCGACCGCAACGGCCGTTGGCGTTGTTCGAGCGCCTCCGCCGGCATCTTGATCAGCGTTTCCGAAAACAGCTCTCCGCCGGCGCCCGCGACCGTCCACTCGCCCACAAGTCGACTACCATCTTCGATTTGATACGCGGCTACTCCTGGCAGTCCGGAGAAGTACGAAACAGCTAACACAGTTCGCCTGCCGCTGCTCCGGAGACAAAAGGTTCGGCAACTCTTGCCGCAGAGCGATTGTGTAAATCGTCACGTCGAGCTGCCGAGCCAGTTCCGCTGCATCGTCGAACGTGACATGGCTCGCGTTGCACAAGGGGCGCTCTTCAAGAGCGGCGTCGACATGGTGGCTCTCACTGTCACCGTAACCGACTCCGCTGGTCAGTGAACGCCATCTGCCATCGCCACGAATCGGTTCGACTGGCTTTGGGACGGGCGTACCGACGACGGCGAGCGCGAGAACGAGACAGGGATGAAGCGCGGGATCTGCACCTCCTGCCTGCGGTCAGTGCCAGGGCAACGGTGATGCCGCGCGGGCCGCGTGACGGCGCATACCGGCGGCCACGGGTGGTCTGACGTTGGAGGCGCAGGCTTGACTGGAATGGAGCCTGCAAAGCGGGCCCTTCATTGTGTGGCCGCCAACCGCAGCCGTGCGGTGCTGGCAGGCGACACGCGGTGTGTGGCTATACGCACTCTGCACAGCGTCGCGCAGGGTGTCGGCTGGCACGCGTCGGTTCCGCGCGTCCGAGGTGGGCCGCAACGCCACAGCAGAATGGCGCCATCTTTGCCGTGACCGTCCGTATGGACTCCACTGCGCGGCCCACGGCCGGAACAGGAGGCGCCGTCACGGCAACGTCGGCATTGGACTGCGATGCGGCCGAACGCGCACTTCGAATTCACGGTGACCACTCGCACGCAGCCGCTCACGCTGTTTTCGAAGGCGCCGGACCGCGGCCGTCACCGGCCGCATGCCATCATTCATCCCCGCATCCGCGAGCGGTGCAGTTGCTGCTCATCGATCAGCAGATCGCGTCGGCGCTGCCGCTCGCCCAGTGAAATCCGAGGAGCATTCGATGACGAAAGAATCCCCCTGGCTCGCGCTTTCGTGGTGGTGGCTGTCGCGCCGGTGCTCCAGGCCGACCAGTTGAAGATGCGCACCGCCGCCGTCGTCGACCGCACCTACGCCGGCGGCGACCAGAGGACCGTCCGCTTCCAGTCGGCTGACGGCGTCACGGAACGGTACGCCGTGATCGACACGGCCGACCTCACGTTCCTACCGCGGAAAGCGCC
>Ga0207706_10001242_pt1 | contig 25687 bp, 25 predicted proteins | sample KBSC53metaG_FD_184318 | JGI IMG/M metagenome (GOLD analysis project Ga0207706, IMG submission 184318) | Corn rhizosphere microbial communities from Kellogg Biological Station, Michigan, USA - KBS C5-3 metaG (SPAdes) (version 2) | ecosystem: Host-associated > Plants > Roots > Rhizosphere > Soil ... | reverse complement strand
GCCTGGCCCGACAGGCCGCCACCCTTGACCGTCGCTTCGACGTCATACTGACCCTTGCGGTCGGTAACGTCGAACACCTGGTTGATGATCAGGCGCAGGGTCGGACGAGCGAAGTAGACCTCCTGCTCGCGGCCGTTGATGATGATCTTGCCGGAGCCGGGCTTGAGCCAGACGCGGGCGACGGCATCCTTGCGGCGGCCGGTCGCATAAGCGCGACCATGCTTGTCGAGCTGCTGCTCGCGAAGCACTGCCTCGATCTGCGGCCCTTGGGTCGAGACACCGTGGTCGTCGACCGGCTTCTCGCGGCCTTCACGGCCACCACGCTCTTCGCGAGCCGGTGCTGCTGCTTCGGGAGCGCTCGCGTCCGCGGTCGCTTCGGCCGGAGCTTCGGCGGCCACCGGAGCTTCGGGCTTCGGGTTGGTCAGCTCGCCGAGATCGGACAGGGATTTCTTGTCGGCCATTATGCGCCCACCTTGTTCTTGCGGTTCATCGAGGCAACGTCGAGCGTCTCCGGGTTCTGACCCGCGTGCGGATGCTCGGTGCCGTTGTAGAGGTGCAGGGCACGCATCTGGTCGCGGCCAAGCGGGCCGCGCGGGATCATGCGTTCCACGGCCTTTTCCAGGACGCGCTCGGGGAAGCGGCCTTCGAGCACTTTGCCCGCGGTCACTTCCTTCAAGCCGCCGGCATAGCCGGTGTGCTTGTAATAAATCTTGTTCTGCAGCTTGCGGCCGGTGAAGCGAACCTTGTCGGCGTTGATGACGACGACATGGTCGCCGCAATCGACGTGCGGGGTGAAGCTCGGCTTGTGCTTGCCGCGCAAGATGTTGGCAATGATCGTCGCGACGCGGCCGACCACCAGGTTCTCGGCATCGATCAGATGCCATTTTTTCTCCACCTCGGCCGGCTTCACCGACTTGGTGGTCTTCATCAGCGCCTTCATGGGCTGGACCTCTTCTTCAAAAATGCGGGAGGCGCCACCCAAGGCAGCGCCGTCGGGCGGCCTAATGATGATGGGGGCCGAGAAAGTCAAGCAAAAGCGGGGATTTGCGAACGGGTAAAATAATACCGTCTATCCGAAGAACTGAACAATATTGCCTTCCGGATCGCGTACCGCGAAGGTCCGCCACGGATTCCCATCGGGCTGCACGATATGATAGTCGAAGTCGGCTCCCGACGCTTCCAGTCGATCGTGAAGGCCCTGAAGATCGGTTACCGAGAGACCGATTTTGAAAATCCCCTGGATTTCGATGGCGCTTCGCCTTCCGTCGGCCCTAGCCGGCGCCGGACGGCTGTCGTCGCGCTGGATCAGCTCAATCATCGAAGCGTCGCGTTCAAGCAGGATAGCGACGATCCTTTGCCGCGCGATGTCGCGCTCGAGCAACGTGCGGAACCCCAGCTGATTGCGGTACCAATCGGCCATCTTTCGAGCGTCCTTGACGGAGAGCGCGAAGAAGGCGCCGCGTACGGGCCCGCCAGGTGTTATGGTCGCGGCGTTGGCAACAGTTGCCGGCGCCGATTGGGCGGGCGCCGCCAGCATCGCGGCAAGCAGCATCGCAACGGTCAAATCAAACCACCTTTCATCTCATGTTCGACCCAGTCGCTATAAGCCGTTGGCAACCGCTCGATCGGCCAGACGACAATGGCCGGAACCGAATAGCTGTGCAGCTCGGTCACGCGGGCGATCAGCGCATCGGCCTTGTCCAGCGTTGTCTTGAACAGCGCGGGCGTTTCGGTCGCGGTCTCAATCGCGCCTTCCCAGCGGTAAATCGACCGGCAGGGGCCCAGGATATTGACGCATGCGGCGAGCCGCTCCTCGATGATAGTCATGCCGATCCGCTGCGCTTCGGCGGGGTCGGCGAACACCGCATAGACAGTTACGATGCTCAACGGCCCCGGCCCACGCTATTGGCGCCCCAGGTGACCGAAGCGACGACCAGCGCTCCTACTGCCTGGTGGCAGACCGCGAAGACGATGTTCATCCCGCTTATCACCGTGGCAACTCCGAGGATGATCTGTGTTCCGAAGGCAATGTGGATTGCCTTTGACGCCGACCGATCTGCCGCTTTCACCTTTCGTGCGAAAATCACCAGCGCCCCGACCACGACCCACGCCCACCAGCGATGAAGGAAATGGAGCAAATATGGATCGTGTGTAAATGCCCATCCTGCGCCGAGCGCCCAGTCGATGCCGTCGGGAATTAGCTTGCCCTGCATCAATGGCCAGTCGTTCGCGACATAGCCGGCGTTCAGTCCCGCTACCCATGCGCCAAGCAGCAGTTGGACGAACAGGATCGCTGCGGTGAGGACGGAGGGTCGCGTTATGCGGGCGGGGCGGTTTTCGCCAGTTTTCGCCAGATACTGGAGGTCGAGCGCAGTCCAGATCAGCGCCGCCATGATGAAGAGCGCGAGCAGCAAATGGGCCGAGAGGCGGAAGTGGCTGACGTCGGTGCGGTCGACCAGGCCCGACATCACCATATACCAGCCGAGCAGCCCCTGGCTCCCGCCGAGCAGCAGCAGCGTCACCAGTTTCCAGCCATAGCCTCGCGGGATTGCCCGCCGCACCGCGAACCAGATCAGCGGCAGGGCGAATACGACGCCGATCAGCCGGCCGATCAGCCGGTGAATCCATTCCCAGAAGAAAATGAACTTGTACTGGGCGAGATCCATGCCCGCGGGGCCGTTGATCTCGCGATATTCCGGCGTCTGCTTGTAGAGATCGAAGGCGTGCTGCCATTGCTCATGCGTCAGCGGTGGAATGGCCCCGCTGATCGGGTTCCACTCGGTAATGCTGAGCCCGCTTTCGGTCAGCCGGGTGATGCCGCCAACGACCACCATCAGAAAGACCATGGCGGCCACCGCCAGCAACCAATTGGCGATGGCGAAGGGACGGGCCTTGGGTGAATTCACCGCGACAGGCTGAATAAGAGCCGATTCCATATGGCGGCGCGATATGGCCGGATAACAACAGCTTGCCAACATTGTTGCAGGCCGATCAATGTGATGTTGTAACTTCAAGCAAGCGACGTTATATCCTGCGCCATGTCGCCGCTTGCGATTCCCACCAACCGACTCGACCGGATGGCCATTGGCCTGTCCGGCCTTTGCCTTGTGCATTGCCTGGCGACGTCGGTGCTGCTGGCATTGGTGTCGGCCGCGGGCGGCATCCTTGGCGCCCCGATCATTCACGAGGTTGGCCTCGGCCTGGCGATGATCATGGGAGCGATCGCGCTCGGCCGGGGCATCCTCGAGCATGGCTATTCGATGCCGAGTGCGGTCGGCGGCCTTGGGCTCGGCGTGATGGCCGGGGCCCTGACGATGCCTCATGACGGGTCTGAGGCTGTTTACACGGTTCTCGGCGTTGCAATTCTGGCGCTCGGGCATCGGCTCAATCACATCGCCGCCGATTGAGTCTGTTTGCTTGCGGCTAACCCCCGCAAGTCCTATCTTTCCGGCATGTCAGCACATTCCCATCAGCTTCATCAGGGCAATGCCCTTCGCGACGCCGCCGCTCGGCGAATGGCCGAGCGCGGCGAGCAATGGACCGATATGCGTGCGTCGATATTCGATGCCCTTGCCGGATTTGACCGGCCGGCATCGGCCTATGACATTGCGGAAGCGGTCTCGAAGTCTCGCGGCAAGCGGGTCGCAGCCAATAGCGTCTACCGTATCCTCGACCTGTTCGTCGGCACCAACCTTGCGCGGCGGGTCGAGAGCGCCAACGCCTATGTCGCCAACCAGCACCCGGGATGCCTGCACGACTGCATCTTCCTGATCTGCGACACCTGCGGACAGGCAACGCACATCGATGACGACAAGCTGTCGGAAGGAGTGCGCGCCGCCGCCGAACATGCGGGGTTCGCAGAGGTTCGCCCGGTGATCGAGGTCCGCGGCCGCTGCGAAGACTGCAGTTAGGCGCTGAGCATTTTCTGAGTAATCGCTGAAATCGCAGGCACATTGGTGACAGGCCTGCTTCTAGGGGATAAGTGCCGCCCCATGTCCGACCGCCCCGATACGCCGCTACTCGACCAGGTCCATTTTCCGGCCGATATTCGCAAGCTGGAGAAGTCCCAGCTGCCGCAGCTGGCCGATGAACTTCGCGCCGAGATGATCTCTGCAGTGTCCCAGTCCGGCGGCCACTTGGGATCCGGCCTTGGCGTGGTCGAGTTGACGGTCGCCATCCACTATGTGTTCGACACGCCTGGCGACAAGCTGATCTGGGACGTCGGGCACCAATGTTATCCGCACAAGATTGTAACCGGCCGCCGCGATCGGATCCGTACCATCCGGCAGGGCGGGGGGCTGAGCGGCTTCACCAAGCGGTCCGAGAGCGAATATGACCCGTTCGGGGCTGCGCACAGCTCCACCAGCATCTCCGCCGCTCTGGGCTTCGCCATTTCCAACAAGCTTGCCATCAAGCCTGGCCGCGCCATCGCGGTGATCGGCGACGGAGCGATGAGCGCCGGCATGGCTTATGAGGCGATGAACAACGCCCATGAGGCCGGCAACCGGCTGGTCGTCATCCTGAACGATAATGACATGTCGATCGCCCCGCCGGTCGGCAGTTTGCGCAACAGCCTTGCCCGGCTGGTTTCATCGGGCAAATATCTGGGTCCGCGCAGGTTGGCCCAAAAGCTGGCTCGGGCGATGCCGGATCCGCTGCATCGAGCCGCGCGCAAGTTTGAGGAATATACCCGCGGTTGGGTGACGGGCGGCACCTTGTTCGAGGAGCTTGGCTTCTATTACGTCGGCCCGGTCGACGGGCATAATGTCGAAGCGCTGGTCGAGGTGCTGGAGAACGTCCGCGACGCCGAAGAAGGCCCGATCCTGATCCATGCGGTGACCAAGAAGGGCAAAGGCTATGCCCCGGCCGAAAATGCCGCCGACAAATATCACGGCGTGGTCAAGTTCGACATCGTCTCCGGCAAGCAGGACAAGGGACCGGGCGGCGGCCCGCCGGCCTATACGGCGGTGTTCGCCGAAGCGCTGAAGGGCGAAATGTCGCGCGACGAGAAGATCGTCGCCATCACTGCTGCGATGCCGTCGGGCACCGGCCTGGACAAGGTCGAAGCGGCCTTTCCCGACCGCACCTTCGACGTCGGAATTGCCGAACAGCATGCGGTAACCTTCGCCGGCGGCCTCGCCGCGCAAGGTCACCGGCCGTTCTGCGCAATTTATTCGACCTTCCTTCAGCGCGCCTACGACCAGGTCGTTCACGACATTGCCATCCAGAACTTGCCGGTGCGCTTCGCCATGGACCGTGCCGGGCTGGTCGGTGCCGACGGCTGTACCCATGCCGGCTCCTTCGACCTCGCTTACCTTTGTACCTTACCTAACTTCGTGGTGATGGCCGCTGCCGACGAGGTGGAGCTGGTGCACATGGTTCACACCATGGCTGTCCACGACAGCGGCCCGATCGCGGTGCGCTATCCGCGCGGCAATGGCCGCGGCCTCGCGCTGCCCACCGTCCCGCAGGCGCTGGAGATCGGCAAGGGCCGCATCATCCGGGAGGGCAAGACGGTCGCCATCCTGTCGCTCGGCACGCGCCTCGAAGAGGCGGAAAAAGCGGCCGATTTGCTTGAAGCCAAAGGCCTGTCGACCACCGTTGCCGACCTTCGTTTTGCCAAGCCGCTCGACGAGGAATTGATCCGTCGGCTGCTCACCACCCATGAGGTGGCAGTGACCGTCGAAGAGGCCTCGATCGGCGGGCTCGGCGCCCATGTCTTGACCATGGCCAGCGACGAAGGGCTGATCGACGCCGGCCTGAAGCTCCGCACCATGCGGCTTCCCGATGTTTTCCAGGATCAGGAGGCGCCGGCGAAGCAATATGACGAGGCCGGCCTCAACGCGCCGCACATCGTCGAGACGGTGTTGAAGGCGTTGCGCCGCAATGATGTCGGTGCGGATGCGGGAGCGATCGCCTGACCCTCGATTGGTGGATCGTCACCGGATTCGTCGGCCTGCTGGTCCTGTTTTTCGTGACCATGCCGATGTCGCGCCGCCGCCATGCCCGGCTTGCGAAGAAGCGCGGCCGGATTGAGGTCGAGCGCTTCGAGCGCGCCATGGCGAGGGCGTTCGTGTCGCCAACCACTACGCGCTTCCTATGGCGCGAGCTCACCGCATATTATCATGCGCCGTTGAAGCCACTCCCCGATGACCGGCTGGAAAGCCAGATCATGATCGATCGTCCCGAGATCGAGGGCCTCATCATCCATTTCTGGCGGTCGATGCGCGGCGGCGACCCGCTGCCGGCCTTCTCGCCGCTGAACGCTGATCCGACCGTTGCCGAACTGGGCCGCCATCTCGACCTGATGGCCGGCTGGACGGTGCGAAGCGCGGCGTGAGCAGCTGGCGGAAATGGGGAAGGCGGACGCTGGTTGCGCTCGCGATCTTCCTGGTCATTGTATCCATCCTGCCGATCTGGTGGACCGACCGCTGGTGGGTGCGCATGTGGGACTTCCCCCGGCTCCAAGTCGCAGGGCTACTGCTCATCGTTGGAATCGCCCTGTTCTTTGTTCGGCTCGGCCGTTGGCGCTGGCCCCTGTTGGCCGTGGCGACGGCGGCGCTCGTCTGGCAGATCAGCCATTTCCTGGCCTATTTCCCGCCCTATCCAAAGCAGGTCGCTAGCACTTCGAGTTGCCCGGCCGGACGGCAATTCTCGCTGCTCAACGCCAATATCTTGATGACCAATCGCGATTATTCAGCGCTGCTCCAATTGGTGGATCAGCGACGGCCGGACGTTCTGCTGTTGCTGGAAACCGATGAAGCCTGGGCGAGGGCCGTCGAACCCTTGCATGCGCGCTATCCCTACCGTCTTTCCGAAGCGATTCCAAATACATATGGCCTGATCTTGATGTCGCGCCTGCCAATGAGTGGTGAAATCCTGCATCGGCTCCAGCCCGGAATCCCATCGGCCGATGCGACCGTCAAATTGGGCGACGGCAGCGAAATCATGCTGCATGCCATCCATCCCGAGCCGCCGCTGCCAGGCGACGATAGCGGCGAGCGGGACGCAGAACTCGTGCTTGTTGGACGCGAGGTCCGCGACGAGGGGCGCGCCGCGATTGTCCTAGGAGATCTCAATGACGTGGCTTGGTCGCGCACATCTGGCCTGTTCAGACGCGTCGGTGGAATGAGCGACCCGAGGGTAGGCCGCGGCCTGTACCCGACCTTCAATGCCAAATATCCCTTGCTTCGCTGGCCGCTCGACCATCTTTTCGTCTCGCCGCACTTCGAAATGATGCAGATCGACCTTCTGCCGGACATTGGGTCAGACCATTTTCCGATCTATTTCCGGCTTTGCCTCAAGGAGAATCCATCGGAGCGGAAAGTGGCGCCATCGGCATCGCCGGCGACCGAGGGCGAGGCGCAGGACGAGTTGCAGCAAGGCAAGGCAGAAAGGAGGGAGGAAGCCATTGGGCGTTAAGGTCCGCGCCGACCAGCTGGTGGTTGCGCGGGGGCTGGCAGAGAGCCGGACCCGGGCGCAGGCCCTGATCCTCGCCGGAAACGTCTTCGTCGGCGAGAGGCGCGTGGGCAAGGCGGGCGACCTCTTGGCCGAAGATGCCGAGCTGAGCGTCAAGGGGCGTGACCATCCGTGGGTATCGCGCGGCGGCATCAAGCTGGACCATGGGCTGGCCCATTTCGGTTTCGATGTGACTGGCGCGGTCGCCCTGGACGTCGGTAGTTCGACCGGCGGCTTCACTGACGTGCTGCTGAGCCGCGGCGCGGCAAAGGTCTATGCGGTCGATGTCGGCACAAACCAGCTGGCGTGGAAGCTCAGAAGCGATCCCCGGGTCGTTGTCCATGAGCAGACCAATGCGCGCGACCTGACAACGGACATCATTCCCGAGGCGGTCGACATTGTCGTGTGCGACGCCAGCTTCATTGGGCTGGCCAAGGTCCTCGATGCCGCACTCGGCCTGGCAAGGCCGGGCGCCAACTTGGTTGCGCTGATCAAGCCGCAGTTCGAGGCGGGCCGGGACGAAGTCGGCAAGGGCGGGGTGGTGCGCGACGAAGCGGTTCGCCAGCGCGTTTGCGACGAAGCGGCCGATTGGGTACGCGCCAAAGGCTGGAGCGTTCTCGGCATCGAACGAAGCCCGATCACTGGCCCGGAGGGCAATGTCGAATTCCTGCTCGGCGCGGTGAAAGCGCCTCTGGCGAACGGCTGAGCCCCGTCCTATGTGACGGAGGGACAGGAGTAACTCATGCAGTCGCAAAACCGGATTTTCGACGATCTCGTAAAAATGATGAATGGTGTGGCCGGAACGATGGCCGGAGTAGGCCGCGAAGCCGAGGCCTCGATGCGCGAGAAAATGCGCGAATGGGTCGGCGGAATGGACTTCGTCAGCCGCGACGAGTTCGACGCCGTAAAAGCGATGGCGATCGCCGCCCGCGACGAAAATGAGGCGCTAAAGAAGCGGATCGAAGCTCTCGAGCTGGGCGTAAAGCCCGCCGCGGCCGCCGCAAAGGCCAAGCCGGCCAAGGGAGCCAAAAACTGACCGACCAGCCTGACACCGAAGAGCGCGACGACGGCGCGCCGATCGAGATCCTCGAGCAATATTTCGAAGCGCGCGGCTGGGCCTGCGAGCGTGCCGGCGAGGGCGAAATCATCGCTTCGGCGACCGGCAGCTGGGCGCAATATGAACTGCGCGGCGTGTGGCGGCAGGAAGACCAGGTGCTCCAGTTCCTGGCATTCCCCGACATCAAGGTTGGCATCGAGAAGCGCGCTGCCATTTACGAATCCATCGGGCTCATCAACGAGCAGCTGTGGCTCGGCCACTTCGAACTCTGGTCGGGATCGGGCCTGATCGTCTTCCGCCACGCGGCGATGGTCGGCGAGGGCGAGTCGATGAGCTTCGAGCAGGCCGAGGCGATCAGCGAGGCGGCAATCGAAGAGTGCGAGCGCTTTTACCCGGTGTTCCAGTTCGTGCTGTGGGGCGGCAAGTCGCCGACCGAGGCCATTTCCGCGGCACTGATCGATACTGCCGGAGAAGCCTGACATCATGATCTCGGCCTTCCCGACGCCGGCCTGGCTGGTCGGTTGCGGCAATATGGCCGGGGCGATGGTCGAAGGCTGGCGTGCCGGCGGGGCTGATTTTTCCGGAGTGACGGTGATCCGGCCGAGCGGAACGCAGGTCGATGGTGTCCGCACCGTCACCGACTATCCCGACGAGCAGCCGCGTTTCGTCATGCTCGGCTTCAAGCCGCAAAAGCTTGACGAGATCGCGCCAGGGCTAGCTCTCCACATCGGTCCCGGCACCATCCTGGTTTCGATGTTGGCAGGCTTGCCTGCAGCGAGCCTCAGGGAGCGGTTCCAGAGCGCGAAAGCCATCGTAAGGATCATGCCAAATCTGCCGGTCGCTCAGGTCCAGGGCGTCACTGCCATCTATTCCGACGACGGCGACATCAACCAGCTGGCTGAAGTGCGGCAACTAATGTCCTCGCTCGGCATGATCGCCTGGTGCGATACAGAGGAAGAACTCGGCGTAATCGGTGCCGTTGCTTCGGCCGGAATTGCCTATGTCGCGCGCTTTGCCGACGCACTTGGGAAATGCGGTGAGGCGCTGGGACTAAGACCGGGTTTGGCTCAGCAGGTCGCCGTCCAGACGCTGGTTGGTACATCCGCTTACGCCGCTGACACTGCCGCCCCAATGGCAGAGATTGCCCGCCGAGTAGCCAGCCCGAAAGGTACAACTGAGCAGGGTCTGGCTGTGCTTGACGCACCCGACGGATTGCAACCGCTTGTGCAGCGCACGCTCGAAGCCGCCATCCGACGAGGCAGGGAGCTGGCGGAGGAGGCCGCCGGCCGTAATTGACGGCTTGCGGGCGCTGGCCTAGGCGCGGCGCCAATCACGAGAGGATAGAGATGGCCGAGACCCGCAGCTTCGACGACCGCGACGGTTGGATCTGGATCGATGGCAAGATGGTCCCGTGGCGCGAAGCCGAGGTCCACGTGCTGACCCATGCGCTTCATTACGCATCCTCGGTGTTCGAAGGAGAGCGTGCCTATGGCGGCGTGATCTTCAAGCTTAGCGAGCACAGCGCGCGCCTCAGGAAATCGGCCGAACTGCTCGGGTTCGAGCTGCCCTGGACGGTCGAGGAAATTGACGAAGCGTGCAATGAGGTGGTCAAGGCCAACGGCCTGACCGACGCATATGTCCGCCCCGTTGCGTGGCTTGGGTCGGAGAAAATGGGCGTGTCGCCCAAGGGTACCAAGCCGCACATGGCCATCGCCGCCTGGGACTGGGGCAAATATTATGCGCCGGACATCGCTGCCAAGGGCCTCCGTCTCGATATCGCGCCGTGGCGCCGTCCGGCCCCATACACGGCGCCTGTGCATAGCAAGGCCGCTGGCCTCTACATGATCGCTTCCCTGTCCAAGAAGCATGCCGACGAGCGCGGTTATGACGATGCCCTGATGTTCGACTGGCGGGGACAGGTGGCCGAGGCGACGGGCGCCAACGCCTTTTTCGTGCGGAACGGCAATCTCTATACGCCGACCCCGGACTGCTTCCTCGATGGCATCACTCGCCGGACGGTGATCGATCTTGCCCGCCGCCGCGGCATTGAAGTGGAAGAGCGAGCGATCTGGCCGGACGAGCTCGAAAGCTTCGAGCAGATGTTCATCACCGGGTCGGCCGCAGAGGTAACCTTCGTCCAGTCGGTTGGCCCGTGGAATTTCGAAATTGGCGAACTGTCGCGGCAGATGGCCAAGGATTATGACGATTTGGTCAACCGCCGTCTCAATTACTGATTGATCGGCCATACCCGGCCATTCACTCTTTCTTCGCAATGTCCCGCTTAAGCCAGGCTTGCCGGATCTCATGGGGAAAAGCGGGCTAGGCACGAGTGGCGGGGGTTTTGGACAGGAAAGCGGATGATCGCCGCGCACAATCGCGCGGTTTGAGTTGCCGCGAGATGCTGTCGCTGGAAACACCGCGCGACCGTATTGGCCGTGCGGTACGCCAGTCCCAGATCGACGCGGTCGTAAGGCTCGTCCCGGCAACCGTCGCCATCCAGATTCTGACAGCGGCGGTGATTGTCGTCGGTTTTCGCGACACGACCGACAATTTTCAGCTTGGCCTATGGTTTGGCGCCGCCTTGCTGATCTGCTTCATGCGCGGCGTTCGGGCGGTCCGGCTTCGCCACGACCCCGAATATGCCGAACAGCATCCGGCTCGTACGGGAACGATCTGCCTGTTGGTTTCGACCTTGGCAGCGATGTGGACAATCCCGCCGATTATCTGGTTCGACACGGCCGAGCCGGCGCAGAAGATTTTCCTGTGCGTGGTCATGGCGGCCTTGATCAGCGCCGGCAGCATCACCCTTGTGTCCCTTCCACAGGCAGCGATCCTGTATGTCGGATTTCTGACCATCGGCTGCGTCACGCTCACGCTCAAGCTCGGTAGCCCGTCGATGTTCGGCCTGGTGATCGTCTACGCCGGCGTCCTCACCATCAATATCCTCAGCACCGCTCGCCAGTTCATCGCCCACAGCCGCGACCGGCTTGAGCTTCGCGAGCAGGGTGAAATCATCAAGCTGCTGCGTGAGCTGGAGACGACGGGGTCGGCCGGCCTGTGGGAGCTAGATGGGGACCTGCGCATTGCCAACATGTCGGGTGAGCTGCTTACCGCAATGCGGCTCCGGGAAGAGCAGGTCATCGGGCTTCACTACAAGACCTTCCTCGACCCGTTGGGGCAGATCGCAACCCTATCGAGCGGCATGCGCAGCCTGTTCGAAGACCTGGATAGCGGGACGCCCTTCCGCGACCGGGCCATTTTGTCTGCGGATCGCCAGAGCTGGTGGTCGATTTCGGCCAAGCCGATCCACGATGAGAAGGGCAATCTGGTCGGCTGGCGCGGGGTTGCCTCCGACATCACCGAAGCCCGGCTGTTCGGCGACGACGCGGTTCGGGCTGCGCGCACCGATCCGCTGACCGGACTGGCCAACCGCCTGCTGGTTCGCGAGTTGCTCGAGGAGGCGGCGCTGCGCCAATGGGCTGACAACAGCGGTTGCGCGCTCCTGCTGGTGGACCTCGACCGGTTCAAGCTCGTCAATGACACGCTCGGCCATGCGATCGGCGATCAGCTGTTGGTGGAGGTTGGTCGCCGCTTGCGCGAGGCGGTCGGCGATAATGGGGAGGTCGGGCGGATCGGAGGCGACGAGTTCGCCATCGTCTGGGGCGGCGATGCTGGTCCCGACTTTCTCTCCGCTGCAGCCGAGCGGATCATCGTCGAATTGTCGAAAAGCTTCACCATTGGCGCTGCGAACTTGCACGTCGGCGCAACTATCGGGGTCGCCATTTGCCCGCAGGACGGCGTGCTTGAAGAGCAGCTGATGCGGGCCGCGGATCTGGCACTCTATCGCGCCAAGGAAAACGGTCGTGGGGGTCATGCCTTTTTCGAGCGCTACATGTTCGAGCAGGCTGAAGACCATCGCCTGCTTGAGCAGGATGTCCGCGAGGCGCTGCGCGCCGATGGCCTGACACTGGCCTATCAACCCATCGTCGATGCAAAGAATGGGGAGGTCGTGGGGCGCGAAGCCTTGCTTCGCTGGCGCCATCCACGGCGCGGGGACATTCCGCCCGACCAGTTCATCCCGATCATCGAGGATAGTGGATTGATCCACCAGATCGGAGACTGGGTCATTCGCGAAGCTTGCGCAGAGGCGGCGCGCTGGGACGCCCGGATGCGGATCGCCGTCAATATCTCTGCCGCACAGCTGACCGGTGCCGGTCTCGCCCGGACGGTGCTGGGGGCGCTGGCTGCCAGCCGGCTGGAGCCAAGCAGGCTCGAGCTGGAAGTGACAGAAAGCGTTTTCCTCGGAGATGATGCGGCAACCCTATCGTCGCTCGAGCGGCTCCGAGCGCTTGGTGTGCGCCTGGTTCTCGACGACTTTGGCAAGGGCTACAGTTCGTTCGGCTATCTTAGCCGCGCTCATTTTTCGAAGATCAAGATCGATCAGTCCTTCGTCCGCGGGGCCGCCGACGGTGCGCAGGATTGCGTTGCGATCGTCCACGCGATTCTCGCCCTGTCCCGCGGGCTAGGCGTCGAGACAACCGCCGAGGGGGTGGAGACCGAAGAGCAGGCGGTTGTGATGCGGCAGCTTGGCTGTACCCAGCTGCAAGGCTTCCATTTCGGTCGACCGACGCCCGCAAGCGATTTGGCCGCGCCTTCGGCGGAGCCCGCCCGGCAAAGGGCCTAGCTGGCCGCGCCAATGCGTCGGTACCGATGACTTACGCTGGCGGAAGCGCATGAGTTTGCCGAAACGGACCCATTAATCACAAAGAATCAAACGTTTGGCGAAGCCTTGGATTTGGCCACAGGTTGCGCGGCATTTCAGCAACAGCTTCTTCCGCATCGCCCAAGACGTCGTTGGGCGCGCTCAACGCGACACTGCCGCGCCCAACGCTACCTTTAGTACGACGATCGGACCTCCCCCTGAGCAATCGCTGATTGCGTGACGTGTGACACCCGGCGCGCAAGTCGTCCGGCACGGATCACGATGAAGGGGAAATTTTGATGAAGCTCGATTTTCGTCAGCGGCTGCTCGGCACGACCCTATTGGTCGGCGCCAGCATGCTTGCTACCCCGGCGTTCGCACAAGATGCGCCGGCCGCCGACACCGCCGCCCAGCCAGCGCCGGCCCCTGAAGCCGCCCCGGAGGCCGCGGAGCCCACCAAGGACATCGTCGTCACCGGCACGCGCATTCCTTCGGCCAACCTGGAATCGGCTGCTCCGGTCACCGTCGTCAACGCCCAGGACCTGAAGCTCACCGGTACGACCCGCGTCGAAGATTTGCTGAACACGCTGCCATCGGTCGGCGCCGCTCAGGCCTCGGGCGTTTCCAACGCTTCGAATGGTACTGCTACCGTCGATCTTCGCTATTTGAGCGCAAAGCGCACCCTGGCGCTGATCAACGGCCGCCGCATGGTTCCGGGCGACCCGAACAGCACCGCCCAGGCCGCCGACCTTAACTTCATCCCGTCGTCGCTGGTCAAGCGAGCCGAAGTCCTGACCGGCGGCGCCTCGTCGGTGTACGGCGCCGACGCAGTCGCCGGCGTCGTCAACTTCATCATGGATACCAGCTTCACCGGTATCCGGTTCGACGGACAGTACAGCTTCTACCAGCACAACAACGGCGATCCGAAGGTCGGCACATGCTTCAACGCCCAGGCTAACGCGGGTTGTACCGCAGCTGGCCAGACGCAGCATATGAGCGATATCCTGGCGGGCCGCCACTACACCGCGCCGAAGGGTTCGGTTGCTGACGGCGGCGCTTTCGACGGTACCGTTTCGCTGGGCGTCAATTTCGACGACAATCGCGGTCACGCGGTTGCCTATTTCGGCTATCGCAACGTTAATCCGATTCTGCAGTCCCGGCGCGATTACAGCGCCTGCGTTATCCAGAACTCAACCCGCCAGGTCGGCCTTTATCCAAACGCGACGCTCGCGCCCCGCAACGTGCGGTGCGGCGGATCGGCCACGGCCAATCCCGGCAATGCCGTTTACTTCGTTTCGACGACGACGCCGACTGCCGCTGGCACTGCCACGATCATTACCTCGACCGCCGGTGGTCTCGGACCTGGCACGATCGGCGGCGTGGGCTCGAGCAATCTCTACAACTTCGCGCCGCTGAATTATTTCCAGCGTCCCGACGAGCGCTATATCGGCGGCGTCTTCGCGGACTATGAAATCTCGCCGGCGATCAAGCCGTACCTTGAGTTCATGTTCATGGACGACCACACGCTGGCGCAGATCGCTCCGTCGGGCGACTTCGGCAATACGCTGACGATCAATTGCGACAACCCGCTCCTGAGCGCCGCACAGTATGCAGCGCTGTGCGATCCGGCTGGGGGTGGTTCCCTGAACCTGATCAACGGCTTCCTCGGCAATTTCCCGCTTGCGCAAGGCGCCCCCTACAACCCGAATCCGGGCGCGGCGCCAATCGACTTCGTCAACACGGTGCCAGGCGGTGCGAGCTACAACCGGGCCTATTTCCAGCTGCTCCGCCGCAACACGGAAGGCGGCCCGCGCATTTCCGACCAAACGCACACCAGCTATCGGGGCGTGCTGGGTTCTAAGGGCGACTTGGGCAACGTCTGGTCCTACGACGCTTACTACCAATATGGCCGGACCAACTACTCGCTCGTTTACAAGAATGAATTCTCGATTGCTCGCCTGACCCGGGCGCTCGACATTGTCGACGATCCCAACCGGCCGGGAATCAACCCGGTTTGCCGTTCGGTTCTCGACGGTACGGACCCGACCTGCGTTCCCTATGACGTGCTGACCGGCACTTCACCGTCGCAGGCGGCGGTCAACTATCTCAACGTATTCGGCGTGGTGCAGGGCCGCACATCGGAACAGATCGCCCACGTCGACTTCACCGGCGCGCTTGGCGATTATGGTGTCAAATTCCCATGGGCTCAGGATGGAGTGGGAATCAACCTCGGCGCAGAGTATCGCAAGGAAAGCTTGGCCCTGAATCCGGACCAGTCGTACCAGGCCGGCGACCTCGCCGGCCAGGGCGCTCCGACCCTTCCTGTTAACGGCAGCTTCCGGGTGATCGAATTCTTCGGTGAATCACAACTACCTATCGTCCAAGATCAGGGCATTTACGACCTGACTTTGGGAGCTGGTTACCGCCGGTCCTACTATGAGCTGAGTAGCGGGCGTAAATACAACACCGACACCTACAAGCTGTCGGCCGAGATCGCCCCGATCAAGGACGTCCGGTTCCGCGCCGCCTATAACCGGGCAGTTCGTGCGCCGAACATCCAGGAGCTCTTTTCGCCGATTTACGTCGGGAACGACGGTACCAACGATCCGTGCGCCCACACCATCGTCGCAACCGACTATGGCTGCTTGGCACAGGGCCTGGTCGTCGGACAGAGCCCGGCACCGAACCCGGCCGGCCAGTATAACGGCCAGCTCGGCGGCAATCCGAACCTCAATCCGGAAACCGCCACGACCAAGACCTTGGGTGTGATCCTTCAGCCGACCAGCTTGTTGCCGGGCTTCGCTTTCACCATCGACTATTGGAACATCGAGGTGAAGGATGCCATCCAGGGCTTCGGCGCCGATGCGATCCTTTCTGCCTGCGTCAACCAGTCGACGGCGGCCTTCGAAGCGCCGGCTTGCGACCTCATCCACCGCGACCCGGCAGGATCGATATGGCTCACGCCAGGCGGCTACGTCGTCGACAACCCGAACAATGAAGGCAGGATCAGGACCGACGGATTCGACCTCAACGGCAGCTACAGCCACCGCCTCGGCGGCCTCGGCAATCTGTCGGCGTCGTTCAACGGTACCTGGCTGAAGCACTACAAGGTCGATAACGGCCTGACCGAGCCGTACGACTGCGCTGGTCTCTATGGGTCGGTTTGCTCTGGTGCGGTGGTCGCCAGCGCGGCGCCGATGCCGAAGTGGCGGCACAAGTTGCGCACCACGCTGAGCATGAAGAATGGCATTGGCGTCTCGCTGCAGTGGCGCATGGTCGGCAAGGTCAAGGCCGAAACGCTTGAAGATAATGAGACGGTTGGTGGTGAATGGCCGCTGGATCCTGGCCTGCACATCGGGGCGCAGCACTACTTCGACCTGGCGACCACCTACGCCATCGGCGACCATTACAATCTGCGCCTCGGCGTAAACAACATCCTGGACAATGATCCGCCGGTGGTCACCGGAGGAAACGCCGGTCTCGGAGGTTCCAACCTCTGCCCGACGGGTCCGTGTAACGGCAACACCTATCCGGGCACCTGGGATGCGCGCGGCCGGTACATCTACGCCGGCGTGACCCTGGATTTCTGAGCGGGATCCAAACTGTGAGCCTCGCGCGACATGGATCAGCAAATGAACCGTCGATCGGGGCCCATGGCTCTGCCGGGGCGGCAACGGGACCGTTGGGCCAGCGATGGCCCAACGTGCTTGCCCCGGATCGTGCACATGGCCGCACATCGCTCTAACGGCGTGCGGCCATGACAAAGACACCCCTGCACGAAAAAGGAGGGAGAAGGAGCGGGAGTCTACTTCCCTGATTCCCGCTTCTTCTTTCCTTTTCGGGACCCAAGCATAAGTTCGATCGACTGGTGTCGTCCAGCCCCTGCCGGGCCTGGTCTGCAGCACTCCGGATTACGGCTTTTCAACCGCCCCAATGCCACTATAAGCCGCCCCGCGAGCCAGCGCCCTCCTCCAGACGGGCGCAGATGCTGGGGCGTCGCCAAGTGGTAAGGCACCGGTTTTTGGTACCGGCATTCGCAGGTTCGAATCCTGCCGCCCCAGCCAACCGCTAAAAACCAGTCGATTGGCCGCTCTGTGCCCATTGATGGAAGAGCATTGGGCTGGCACGTTCTCTACCGAACCAAGGAGGGGGTCGTTGATGTTCCCGTTCGTTTTAGCTTTGGCCTTGCAAGCCGGCCAAGCTCCTGCCGCACCTCAGGCGGCCGCCGCCGCCATCAGCTGGCCGACGCGAGAGGGCGACGTCACGCTGGCCGAATTTGCATTCCGATCCGGGGAGTCGCTGCGCCGCCTTCGTATGCACTACACGACGCTTGGCTCGCCGCACCGCAACGCTGCGGGAGAGATCGACAATGCGGTCATGGTGCTCCACGGCACGGGAGGCAGCGGCCAACAGTTTCTTCGGCCCCAGTTCGCCGATGAACTCTATGGCCCTGGCCAGCCGCTCGATATCCGCCGCTACTGGATCATCCTTCCCGACAATATCGGCCATGGAAAGTCGTCGAAGCCGTCCGATGGGCTGAGGCTGCAATTCCCGAAATATGATTATGACGACATGGTCGAGGCCCAGCGGTTGATGCTGAAGGAGCTCGGCGTCACCCACCTTCGATTGATCATGGGCACATCGATGGGCTGCATGCACGCCTTTGTCTGGGGCGAAACGCATCCGAATTTCGCCAAGGCCCTGATGCCGATGGCTTGCGAGCCCGTGGAAATTGCCGGGCTGAATCGCATGTGGCGGCAGCTGGCGATCAATGGGATCAAGTTAGACCCGCAATGGCAGGGCGGAGCTTATGCCACAGAGCCCACCCAAGGCCTCAGGACCGCCCAATCCTTGTTGTTCGTGGCCGGTGCGGCACCGCTCAATTACCAGGCGCTATATGGCACGCGGGAAGCCGCCAGCGGCTATGCGGAAGAGCGGGTGTCAACCGCCATGCAATCCCTGGATGCCAACGATCTCATCTATCAGCTGGACTCTTCGCGCAATTACAATCCCTGGCCAAGGCTGGAGGCAATCACCGCGCCGATGATGTGGGTGAATTCGGCGGACGATTTCATCAATCCCAGGAATCTGGATTATCCGGCGATGGCGCTTCGGCGGATGCCCACCGCAAGGTTCCGGATGATCGAGGAGACTGGCGACACGCACGGCCATGGCACTCACACCTGGGCCAAATTCTGGAAGCAGGACCTGGTCGAACTATTGGCTAGGTCCAACTAGCGCCGCGCCTCGGTCCAGGGGGCCCAACACCTGGAGGTGAGCCGCCTCCAAAGCGCTCCATTGCTCAAATGAATTTGCCGCCAATCGCCGAACTGCGCGAATAAAACGGCCAGCCTCTGAAGTAGCGACCTAATTTTGCCAGACCATGAAGTTTAACAAACATCGTTGGTTATTGCTGGCGGCCGCAGCTCCCTCGATATGCGCTGCATCTTCCTCGGATGCGCATCGGCCCAAACCCGGCGATCGGTCGTCTCCCGACCGGGAGCTCGCTCGCGTCATCGAGGTCGAGCAGGACTTTGCATCGGCATCGTTAAGCCAGGGTATCAAGCGGTCGTTCCTCGCCTACTCGGCGCCGGACTCCGTGTTGTTTCGGCCCGGGCCGGTGGCTGGCGTGCCGGCATTGAAGAACGATCCTGATGACAATCACGGCCTGACGCTCGACTGGTGGCCAGCGATGGGCGCGATCGCCAATTCGGGTGATATGGCCCTTAGTGTCGGCCCTTGGGTGCTCGACGTGCCCGGTAAGACGAAGCGGCAGCTCTATGGCTATTATGCGACCATCTGGAAAAAGCAGCCGGACGGAAGCTGGAAGTTCGTCATCGACGGCGCCGGAGCAAAAATTGGGTCGAAGCCGGCGCGGCAAAGAGGAAGTACCGTCACGAAGCTGCCGGTATCGCAAGACCGGCGCGCGACAGGTTCGGCGGCGGCGTTGGAAGAGGTCAAGGCGAAGGATGTCTGGCTCGGTCAAGCGGCCATGCGCGACGCGCGGCGGGCAATTGCATCCTGCCTGTCCAGCGATGCGTGGGTTATTGGATCGGCGGCCGAACCCCAAGGCACGCCCAATGGCTGGCGCTCGGAAATGGTTAGCAGGCCGAGGCAACTGCGCTTCCAGTTCGTGAAGGGCGACGCTTCGTCTGGGGGAGACTTCGCCTACACCTATGGCCTGGTCGACTCACTCGATCCGTCAATGCCGATGCGCGCGACATATCTCCACGTGTGGCAGAGGCGTAAGGGCGATTGGCGCCTCATATTTCAGGGCATCAAACAAGGCGCTCCTCAATAGTTGCCTCGGCCGGGATCAGGTGATCAACGTGATTATGCGACAGTGGAGCGGCCGGGTGCGTACAGCGGACGCCGGCGCTTGCCTCGAATATTTGAGGGCCAACGTTTCCCGTGCCTTTGCCGCTGCGGAGGGCAATCTGGGCCATCAGTTTCTTGTCCGGTCGATCGAGCATGGGCTGACGGAGATTGTCGCGATCAGCTGGTGGGCGTCGTGGGGCGCGGTGGCATCCTTTGCCGGCTCCAAGCCCAAGCTGGCGCGACATTTTCCAGAAGCGGATCAATATCTCGTCGACCAGGCCGAGACCGCCGAACACTACAATGTAATGCACAATGATGGTGCCGTGGTGAACGGCGCGGTGCTCCTTTAGCGGGCGAAGCGATTGCGGTCGGGCCGCAATCGGCTCTAATCGGCGCCCATGACATTCCGCGCCACCGTCCTGACGCTCTATCCGGAGATGTTTCCCGGTCCTCTGGGCACCAGTCTTGCCGGTCGCGGTCTCGCCGACGGAATCTGGAGCCTGGAAGCGCGCAATATCCGCGATCATGCGATCGACAGGCATCGGACCGTGGACGACACGCCTGCCGGTGGCGGGTCGGGAATGGTCTTAAGGGTCGACGTGCTCGCCGCTGCGCTTGATGCGGTTGCGGACGGCCGGCCGATCTTGGCAATGACCCCTCGGGGCGCTCCATTGACCCAGGCTCGCGTCCGCCAATTGGCCGAAGGCGAGGGTGCGATCATCCTCTGTGGCCGGTTCGAGGGGTTCGACGAGCGGATCTTCGAGGCGAGGGCCGTCGAGCCGGTATCGATCGGCGATTATGTCCTGTCAGGGGGCGAAGTGGGGGCGATGGTGTTGCTTGACGCTTGCGTTCGGCTGCTTCCCGGGATAATGGGCGCGGCCTCCAGCGGAGAGGAGGAGAGCTTCGAAGAAGGGCTCCTGGAATATCCGCACTATACCCGACCTGCTGAATGGGAAGGGCGCACGATCCCTGAAGTGTTGCGATCGGGGGATCATGCGAAGATCGCGGCGTGGCGAAAGCAACGCGCGATCGACGATACACGGCTACGGCGGCCGGACCTGATCGAGCGCCATGGGGGTGCTCGGGAGGCACCGCCCTCTGGTGCGCAGCGAGAAGAACAAGGCAGTTAAGGCAATGAACCTTATCCAGATGCTTGAGGCGGAAACCGTTGCCGCGCTCAGCGAAGGCAAGAAGATTCCCGAGTTCCGCGCTGGCGATACGCTGCGCGTCGGCGTGAAAGTCGTCGAAGGCGACCGCAGCCGCGTCCAGATGTACGAGGGCGTGTGCATCGCGCGCTCGAACAAGGGCGTGAATTCGAACTTCACCGTCCGCAAGATTTCGTTCGGCGAGGGCGTCGAGCGCGTCTTCCCGCTCTATTCGCCGATCATCGATTCGATCGAGGTCGTGCGCCGTGGCGCCGTGCGCCGCGCCAAGCTCTATTATCTCCGCGGCCGCCGCGGCAAATCGGCGCGTATCGCCGAACGCCGCGAGCACCGCACCGAGAGCAAAGAGGGCTAAGCGCCCCTCAGGCTCGAAATGGCTTGAAACGCGGCCGGGCTTTCCAACATGGAGGGTCCGGCCGTCGCTTTTTGAAGGAATGAAGGAATGTCATCGGGCTATCGGGTTGTTGTGGTCGGAGCGACCGGGAATGTCGGCCGCGAAATCTTGAATGTCCTCGTTGAGCGCCAATTCCCCTTCTCTGAAGTGGCGGCGGTAGCCAGTTCGCGCTCGACCGGCGACATCATCGACCTCGGGGACAGCGGCAAGGAACTCAAGGTCCAGAACATCGATCATTTCGATTTCGAAGGGTGGGACATCGCTCTGTTCGCCGCCGGTTCTGACGTCAGCCGTGCCCACGCTCCTCGCGCCGCGGCGGCCGGCTGCACGGTGATCGACAATAGCTCGCTCTACCGGATGGACCCCGACGTTCCGCTGATCGTGCCCGAAGTGAATCCCGAAGCGATCTCCGGCTATCGCGCCAAGAACATCATCGCCAACCCCAATTGCTCGACCGCGCAGATGGTCGTGGCCTTGAAGCCACTGCATGACGCCGCGACGATCAAGCGCGTCGTCGTCGCCACCTACCAGTCGGTCTCGGGCGCCGGAAAGGCGGGCATGGACGAACTGTTCGAGCAGAGCCGCAACATCTTCGTCGGCGATTCCAACTCCCCGGTGAAGTTCACCAAGCAGATCGCCTTCAACGTCATCCCGCACATCGACAGCTTCCTCGACGACGGCTCGACCAAGGAAGAATGGAAAATGGTGGTCGAGACCAAGAAGATCCTCGATCCCTCGATCAAGGTCAGCGCGACCTGTGTCCGCGTGCCGGTGTTCGTCGGCCATTCCGAAGCCGTGAACATCGAGTTTGAGAATGAGCTGTCAGCGAAGGAGGCCCAGGCGATCCTGCGGGAGGCTCCGGGCGTGATGCTGGTCGATAAGCGCGAGGATGGCGGTTACGTCACGCCGGTCGAATGCGTTGGCGAATATGCCACCTACGTCAGCCGCGTCCGCGAAGACCCAACGGTCGACAATGGCCTCAGCATCTGGGTGGTCAGCGACAACCTCCGCAAGGGCGCGGCGCTGAACGCCGTGCAGATCGCCGAGTTGCTGGGGCGGAGGCATTTGCAAAAGGCGGCTTGACCATGGCTGATACGTTGACCGGCGGATGCGCCTGCGGGCGCGTGCGGTACGAGGCGGAAATTGCCGGTGACGAAGCCTATCTCTGCCATTGCCGCATGTGCCAGAAGGCCAGCGGCAACGTCTCGATCGCCTTCACCAATGTGAAGCAGGCCCAGGTGCGCTGGAGCCATGAGCCCGACTGGTATGAAAGCTCGGCCATCGCCGTGCGCCCCTACTGCCGGGAATGCGGCACTTCACTCGGCTTCAAATTCCGCGACGGCAGCGAAAATATGGACCTGACGGTAGCGAGCTTCGATGACCCGTCGCGGTTCAAGCCGCACCACCATTTCGGCGCGGAGAGCATGCATCGCGCATGGCTCAATACCGATGGCCTGCCGGAAATGCGCACCCAAGACTATCAGAAACTGGTCGACAAATGGGTGGCAGCGACTGGAAAAATGCCTGAATAACTTTGCACCCGCACCCATAAGACGCGCCGTTTACTTGGCGTTCAGTTAGGTTGAACTGAGCCGTTTCTGCGGGCGAGCCGGGCAACATGCTTCCTTCGAGGCCGTTAGTCAGCCTGAAGGAGAACAAGTCATGACCCGTAAGTATATCCTTGGCCTTGCCGCGGCCGCTGCCACTCTTGTGGCAATCGCCCCCGCTGGCGCCCAGCAGTGGCGTTGGAACGAGGGGGGCTGGCGCACAATTGGTTACACTCGCGTCGATGGCCGCGACAGCGACACGATCAACCTGCCGGGCCGCACGCGCCAATCCGAGATCCGTTTGTGCGCCATGAACCAGCCTTTGGCCCTGCGTGATTTCGACATCCGCTTCGAAAACGGCCGCAGGCAGGACGTCAACACCCGCGCAAGGCTTGCTGCCGGTCGCTGCACTCGCGATGTGGACTTGGTCGGAGGCCGCCGAGACATCGCCAGCGTCAGGCTGCGCTATGAGCCGATAACTCGCACTTGGCAGCGCCCGGTCGTGCGAGTCCAGGTCCGCGGCTAACGAGGTCGACTGGGGCAGGCGGTTCGGGCCTGCCCCGGTCCTTATTTCGTCAAACCTGGAAGTCCGAGTTGCAATTACGTTCGGTCGCCACTGAGGCGCTTTGCAACCTCTCCCTGCGCGAGAAAATCCGCCATCATCACCGAGACCTTGTCCTCGGATCCGAGCAGCACGCGCGGGCCTCTCCCATACCAGCTTGCCCAGACTTTCCCGTCGTCGAGGCTGAAGAGAACACCACCTGCCGATTCATCGGCGCCGCTTCGCTGAATAGCGACAAAGACGCGGCGGGCCACGGCCACCAGGCAGATCATGCCCGCCGATGCCGCGAGGAAAATCCCCGAACTCGACTGAAAACATGACGACGCTGCAAGCTCAGCTGGTGTGCCTATGAACGACAGGCCGAGGATGGGTACGGCGGCCAGCGCAACCATGCTCGCTTCCCACCACGGAAGGAGGATCGCGCAGAACACGACAAACGGCAGATAGGGCATGAACTCGCAGCCGGTCACGACCGGGTCGATCAGCGCTCGAATTAGCGTTGCAAGGCTAAGCGCAAGGATCGCAGACAGCAGCGCTATCCTGCCATTGAGCGGCGGCGCTGTAAGCCATCGCGCGAATCGGAAACGAAGCATGGATTTGACTGTGACCACCGAGCTGTATCCGCCCTCACTACGGCTGCTGCGAAAGGCTGAATATCGGGCTTACTACCTAGCTGATAGGCTCATTCGAACGGAAAATTCCGGCGAAGGCTCAGATCAGTCCGCAGAAAGGCGGAGCGTCCTTGCTGGAGCAGACGTCGGGCTTGGCGCGCATTGTCTTCCAATAGGTCATCAGGCCGAATTTCTGAGCGTATGAGGGGAAGGCAGGATCGCGGATTGCGCCGGCCATCGCGGGCATGAACAGCCATCCTGTCGCGTCGATCCTTCCGCGCTCCAGGTTTTGACTTACGAGCTGGAGAGCTTCGCGGTTTCCGCCAAGCGCAGCGACCAGCGTTGTGACGATTCGGCCCTGCGCCTCGGGCGGTAGCGCCGTCAGCTCTTGTACAGCCTGCGCCTTGGCCGTGGCATCGCCAGAAACCATTGCCTGAAAGCCGGCCTGCATGGCCGCCTTGACCCGTTCCGGAGTCTTGGTCTTCGGGCTATGCGCAGCCTTCAATGCGGCGGCATAGTCACCGGTGATGGCGGCCTGATGGATTATAATGTCTTCCCTGAAATCCGGCGCCGACGACAGATCGATCGCTGCATCGATATGAGGCCGGGCTTTGTCGGCCCTGCCCTGCTGGAGCAGCGCTTCAGCGAGGCCTAGCTGGGAGTCCGAGTCGAGAGCGAGCACATCGGTCGAGCGCTGAAATTCATCCGCCGCATCGGCGATCCGGCCGACCGATTGGAGCATGGTTCCGTAACTGTGATGCTCGCAGCCGCATGCCAAAGGCCGCGCCGCCAAGGCTGCCTTGAACAGCTTCTCCTGGCCGACGAAATCGCGATAGTCGACCATCAGGGCCCTCATGATGAGGGCTTCGCTATTGCTCTTGTCGAGATCGATCGCCTTGTCGGCGGCTGCGGCCGCCTGTTTTCTAAGCTCTGCTACTCTAGGATTAGTCGGGTCGGCCCAGGTGTTGCTCAATGCCGCAACCGAAACTGCCGACCATCCCCAGGAAAAGTCGGGTGCCGCGGCAACGATCTTGTTGGCCAGGTCGAGCGCTTTTCCAGGCTCGAACTGGACGAAGCCCTGATTGTGGCAATAGCTCAAATAGTCCGTGAGCACCGCATCGGGCATCGCCTTGCGGTAGGTGGACGCGCCGAACAGGCCGCAACGCACCATGTTCCCTGCGTCGACGGCGACGTGACGCGGGACACGCACTGCATCGTCATTTTCGTAGGTGAAAATGTTGGACCATAGGGTCGCACCGGACCGTTCGTTTGTCAGGCGGACGTTGACCTTGATCTTGTCGCCGTCGTGGCGAACCGTGCCGCCGAGCGCATAAGCGGGCGCGGTTCCGGGCGGCGGCGTGGCCGCCGTCGAAACGCCTACCACGCCGTCGTCATTGAAGGCGGCGATGATCTCGTCGCGGATCGCGTCAGGCATTCCCCCCGGCAGATCGGTTGATAGGGAAGAAAAGCCGGTCAATCGCACCATCATGCTGTGCGCGGCTGCAGGGGCAGGGCGAAGCAGCCACCATCCTCCAGCAATGATTGCCAGAAGGAGTACGGCCATCATGGCAATTAGCGCAGGTCGGCGCGACCCCGGAAGCGCGCGGCGGTGCTTGGTTCCGTGCTCCTCGGCGTCCTTGTGGCCAGGGCCTGTCGTCAACCGCTCGATGTGCTGAACGAGCGAATCGATCGACTTGTCCCAGCTGTCGAACGCGTCGATCCACTGGCGCGTCGAAAGCTCGTAAGCGAAGGCGTCGCTGGGTTCGACATCCTCGATCCGGAACGCCATCACCGGGACATGGTACCGGCTCGCGAGCGACAATTCTTTCTTGATCTCGTCGCTGTTGTTTGCGGCCTCGGAGAAAACCAAAACCA
>Ga0207706_10001233_pt1 | contig 25812 bp, 23 predicted proteins | sample KBSC53metaG_FD_184318 | JGI IMG/M metagenome (GOLD analysis project Ga0207706, IMG submission 184318) | Corn rhizosphere microbial communities from Kellogg Biological Station, Michigan, USA - KBS C5-3 metaG (SPAdes) (version 2) | ecosystem: Host-associated > Plants > Roots > Rhizosphere > Soil ... | reverse complement strand
CACCTCGCGGGCAAGTTCGCCGATCCCGCCGGGCGTCCCCATCAGCTGGGTGGCCTCGACCGGGAACAGGATGGTCTTCGCGTTGGGCGAGGTCGCGAACTTGCCCAGCGCCTCGACATATTTCTGGGCGACGAAATAATTGATCGCCTGGGCGCTTCCACCCTCGATTGCGTCGCTGACGACCTTAGTCGCGGCGGCCTCGGCCTGGGCGGCGCGCTCGCGGGCCTCGGCCTCGCGGAACACGCGTTCGCGATTGCCTTCGGCTTCGAGGATCTGCGACTGCTTCTGGCCTTCGGCGCGGAGGATTTCCGACTGGCGCTGTCCCTCGGCTTCGAGGATCACCGCGCGCTTCTCGCGCTCCGCCTTCATCTGCCGCGCCATCGCTTCGACGATATTGCTCGGCGGCCGGATATCGCGAACCTCGACTCGGGTGATCTTCACCCCCCACGGCTCGGTCGCCTGGTCGACTACCGAAAGAAGACGCGCATTGATCTCGTCGCGCCTCGACAAGGTCTCATCGAGGTCCATCGAGCCCATTACGGTCCTGAGGTTGGTTGTCGAAAGGGCCATGAGCGCCATGTAGAGATCGCTGACCTCGTAGGCGGCCTTGGCCGCGTCGAGGACCTGGAAGAAGACGACTCCGTCGACGGCGATCATCGCATTGTCCTTGGTGATGATCTCCTGGCCCGGGATGTCGAGAACCTGTTCCATCATGTTTATGCGGCGGCCGACACGATAGAAAAATGGAGGAACGAAATTGAACCCGGGCTCGGCCACGCGAGTAAATCGCCCGAAATGCTCGATGGTGAAGCGATAGCCCTGATGGACGATCTTGACGCTCATCATCACAAACAGCAGCGCGAGTACTGCGATCGCGCTCATGAAGGTGGTCAACATGTTTGTCCCCGCTCTAGTCTGCGGCCATGATGCTTCGTGCAGCATGCGAACGGAAGGAAAATCGAAGTGAGGCGCGCCCTCGACCTGGTCCGGTCGGTGCTGTTCCTTCCCGCGTCGAACCCGCGGGCGATCGGCCATGCCAGGGAATCCGCGGCGGATCTCGTCATCTTAGACCTCGAAGACGCGGTCAGGCCGGAGGACAAGGAGGATGCGCGATCGGCTGCGGTTGAGGCGGTTGCCGCTGACTGGCCGATGCCGGTGGCGATCCGGCTCAATGGCGTGGGAAGCGAATGGCATTCGCTGGACGTCGATGCCGTGGCCCGGTCTGACGCCGCGTTCGCGGTGCTTCCGCGCGCATCGTCCGCGCACCTCGTCCATGAGGTGGCGGAAGCGGTGTCGAAGCCGATGCTGGCGATGATCGAGACGGCGGGAGGGGTGCTTGCCGCGGCGCAGATCGCGCCGGAGTGCGCCGCCCTCATTGCCGGCACGAACGACCTGCGCGCCGAGCTGCGGGTTCCGACCGGCAAGGATCGCTCGGCGATCTCGACGGCGCTGCAGACGATCGTGCTCGCGGCGCGGGCAGCGGGCATCGCGGTGTTCGATGGTGTGTTCAACGACCTCGAGGACCTCGACGGGTTCGCCGCCGAATGCGCCGAAGGGCGGCGGCTCGGCTTCGACGGCAAGAGCCTTATCCACCCGAGGCAGATCGAGCCCTGCAACCGCGCCTTTTCGCCGGGCGAGGAGGAACTCGCCCGCGCTCGCCGGCTTGTCGAGGATTACGGCGGCGGCGCGGAGCGCTTCGAAGGGGAAATGATCGAGCGAATGCACCTCGAGGCCGCGAGGCGGTTGCTGGACCGCGCGTGAGCCGGGCTGCGGATCGCGCATTGAGGGTGGTTCTCACCGCGGCCCACTCGGTGCTCAGCGGCCTGTGGTTCCTGCAGCGGCCGGTCACCTACGGCGCGCATTCGGTTGCTTTGACTCCCGAAGGCAAGATCATTCTCGTGAAGTTGCGCTACGCCCGCGGATGGCGCCTTCCAGGTGGAGGCCGGTCGCAAGACGAAGACCCCGTCGAGGCGGCGCTTCGTGAGCTCCGCGAGGAGATCGGGCTGGTTTCCCACGGCAAAGCCGCGTTGGCGCGCGACTTCCTCGAGCGGGTCAATTTCAAGCGCGACAATGCCTCGCTCGTCCTCGTCCGCGACGTTCACTATCGCCCGCACCGCTGGAGTTGGGAGGTCGAGCAGGTCCGCGAGTCCAGCCTCGATTTCCTCCCGGATGACCTCTCGCCGATCACCGAGCGGTGGATCGAGGCGATTCGCCCGCTTCTGTAACGATCCGGCCGCTACGAAACCGAAGCGGGTTCCAAGCGCTATTGGTGCCATGGCAGTTTCCTGCGAGCGCTGGTGGACCGTCCAGAGCGGTCCGGGACCGATCGTGGCGACCGCGATTCATGATGGTCACGATCTCCGGCCGGAAGCCGCCGAATTGATTGCGCTGCCGGATTCGGAACGCCTGCGCGAAGAGGATCCGTTCACCGGACAGTCGGTGCTCGACATACCGACCCACGTCGTTGCGCACCGCTCCCGGTTTGAGTTCGACCTGAACCGTCCGCCGGAGTCCGCAGTGTATCGAACGCCGGACGAATCCTGGGGCCTCAAGGTTTGGAAGCGGGAGCTGGAGGAATCATTCGTCGAGCGCTCGCTGGCGATGCACTCGGACTATTACCGGATGCTCGGCCAGCTGCTCGACGGCGTCGCGAGCCGGCACCAGCGCTTCGTCCTCGTCGACGTGCACAGCTACAACCACCGCCGCGACGGCCCGGACTCCGATCCCACGCCCCAGGAAAAAGCGCCCGACATCAATATCGGCACCTTTTCGATGCCTCGCGATCATTGGGCGTTCCTGATCGATCCGCTCACGGATGCGCTCCGGGAATTCGAGTTCAACGGCCGCAAGCTCGACGTCCGGGAGAATGTAGCGTTCGAGGGGAGGGGCTACCAGGCGCGTTTCGTTCACGAACGCTATCCGCAGCGCGGCTGTGCGATCGCCTTCGAATTCAAGAAATTCTACATGGACGAGTGGACCGGCACCGGCGACGAAGCGGAGCTCACGGCCATGCGGCGTTTCGTCAACTTCACCGCCGCGAAATGCGATGAGCTGTTGCGATGAGCGGCCGGCCGAGCCGCAATGTCGCCAACGATCCGGGCGAGCTTCGCTTCGGCCCGCATGGCGAGCTTCGCGAGACATTCGCGACGGGCGGGCGCATTCACATCGATCGCTGGCTTCCGTTCCTGCTCCTCCACCGCGGGGACGGCGAAACCATCGGCAGGCGCGTGGCGGTGAACAGCGCGGCCTATCTGGTCTGGCCGCCGGAAGACGATGACGAGGCGGCAAGCGCGCTTCAGCTTGTCGTCGACCGGCTTCGTCAGGAGTTCGGCTTCGTCCTCCTGGTCGAGCTAACCGACACTCCTGCCCAGCCGAAGCGCGAAGATTCGCCGACGCTTCCCGCTTTGGAGATCGATATTTCCGCTTCGGATGGCAAGGCGGCGCAGGCTGCGGCCGAAGCGATGGCAAAAGCGGCTCACAACGTCGAAGTCGATTCGCACCGGGCCGTTGCCAGGCTGTGCGCGCTTCCGCGGCCCGCGATATACGCAAGCGGCGTGGAGCGCCTCGCTGTGGCGGTCCCGCAAATCCACCGCACGCCGGACGGCGGGGTTTATCCGCAGCTGACCCACGAACTGGTTGCCCAGATGATCGATTGCATCCTCTGCGCGGCCGCTGCTTTCATCGGACAATCGTCGAACGCCCCTCCGCCGCACTCCCGCTCGCTCGGCCGCAGCGCGTTCATCGCGGCTGCCCTGAATGCCGACAAGAAGCTCGACGCGCTCGCCAGAAGCTACGATTTCCTGCTTTCCATCTCACCGATCAACACCGCCGAGGCCCGGCAGTTCTTCTTCGATGGCGGCGAACAGCAGGCGCCAGAGTTCCGTTATCGTCCGCTGACCGTCGATCCGGACAGCGTGAAGCGGGACCTCTATGCGATCGACCTGTCGCTCCTTGAAGACCTGCTCCTCGAGAGCCTGCTTTGCCAGAAGCGCCGTGAGATCGACATGCAGCTAACGATGCTTGCGACGCGCAACACGGCGAGCTTCAGGCCGGCGTCGATGCTTCTGTACGGAGCCGTGACCGACGAGCTTCTCGCTTATGCGCGCACGATCCTCGGCAAAGTGAAGGGAAAGCGGACCTCGGCAGGACGGCATGACGCGGCCCAGGTGGCCGCCGCGGCGCGCGAACTCGTCGGCCGCTACCGCTCGATCGACGAGCGGTTCCAGGCCCGGATCGAGGTTCGCGACGACGTTTCGGGGCTGCTCGTTTCCGGCGACAGGCTCATGATCTCGAGCGATTCGAGCATCTCCGCGAACCGGCTCGACCCGCTGCTTGCGCATGAAGTCAGCGTCCATCTGCTTACCTATTTCAACGGCGCCGCGCAGGGGCTCACCATCTTCCGCACTGGACTTGCGGGATATGAGGGCGTGCAGGAGGGCCTGGGGGTCTTCGCCGAGTGGGCCGTGGGAGGACTCACTCCAGCCCGGCTGCGGCTGCTCGCCGGCCGGGTCGTCGCGGTCGACGCCATGATTCGAGGAGCGTCCTTCGTCGATGTCTACCGATCATTATGCGCCGATTATGGATTTGGGCGGAACGGCGCGTTCGACATTACGGCGAGAGTGTTCCGGTCAGGCGGGCTCGCGAAGGACGCGATCTATCTCGAGGGGTTCCTGGCGGTGACCGACCGCGTCGCAAGCGGCGCTTCGCTGGACCCGTTCTGGCTCGGGAAGATCGCTCCGGAGCATCTCGAGGCCGTCGAGGAGCTGCTCCAGCGCGGACTTCTCCATCCGCCCGTATTCGTTCCCGAGTTCCTTGCCCGGGAAGACGCCAAAATGCGCATTGCCTCCCTCGGCGGCGAAGATTTTTTCGACCGTCTCCTCGAACTGGAGTGACCGGATTTGCTGATCGCCTTCTTCGTCAACGACATCGAGCGTGAATATGAGAATTTCACGACGACCACGCTCGCCCATGCGGCGACCGATCGCGGCCACAAGGCCTGTTACATCACGCCATCGGACTTCGTCCTGAACCCTGACGACAGCCTGTCGATCCACGGGCGCTTCCTGCCCGTCAGGAAGTACAAGGACCGCTCGGAATTCTTCAAGGCACTGAAGAGCGACGACGAGTGCAAGATGCAGACCCTCGACGCCAGCGACATCGACATCCTGATGCTTCGCAATGACCCGTCGATCGACTTCGACCGACCGTGGGCGATGGAGGCCGGCATCCTGTTCGGGCGCGAAGCGGCCAGGCGCGGAGTCATCGTCCTAAACGATCCCGACAGCCTGTCGAAAGCCATCAACAAACTCTATTTCCAGAGCTTCCCGGCCGACGCACGCGCAGAAACGCTGATTACAAAGCACAGCGCCGACGTTCGCGCCTTCGCCAAGGCGCACAGGGGGAACATCATCCTGAAACCCCTGCAGGGTTCGGGTGGATCGGGCGTGTTCAAGGTCGACAAGGAGAACCAGGGCAACCTCAACCAGATGATGGAGGCGATCAGCCGCGACGGCTACATCATCGCCCAGGCTTATGTGCCGGCCGCCAAAAGAGGCGACATTCGCCTGTTCCTGATGAACGGCAAGCCGCTCCAGGTCGACGGGAAGTATGCGGCGCTCCGCCGGGTCGCCGCCAAGGATGATATCCGGTCCAACATCCATGCCGGCGCAAAAGCCGAGGCAGTCGAGATCGGGGAGGCCGAGCTGAGGGTGTCGGAAATGATACGGCCCAAGCTTATCGCCGACGGCATGTTCCTTGTCGGAGTCGACATCGTCGGTGACAAGATTCTGGAAGTGAATGTCTTTTCACCGGGCAACCTCGAAAGCTGCTCGAAGCTCGCGGGCGTCGATTTTACCGTGCCGGTGCTCGACGCGATGGAGCGCAAGGTGGCGATTGCGAGCCAATATGTGCATGCTTTCGACAACCGGCATCTGGCAATCCTTTAATCTTTCGACGATTGCACGTGCCCTTGGCGAATCGCGCATGCTCTGTCATGGGCCGATATGGCCGACCCGAATCCCTATCCCGATATCCCGCTGGGCCTGACGTTCGACGATGTCCTGCTGCAGCCGCTCGAATCTTCGGTCCTTCCGAGCCAGGCCGACACGAGAACCAGCCTCACCCGCGAGATTCCGCTCAATATCCCGATCCTTTCCTCGGCGATGGACACCGTCACCGAAGCTGACATGGCGATCGCGCTGGCTCAGCTCGGTGGAATCGGGGTTCTTCACCGCAACCTCTCGCTCGAGGAACAGGCAGCCGCGGTCCGGGCAGTGAAGCGCTTCGAGAGCGGGATGGTCGTCAACCCGATCACGATGCGCCCCGACCAGACGCTGGCGGAAGCGCTTGAGCTCATGAAGATCAACCGGATCAGCGGGATTCCGGTGGTAGAAAAATCGGGCAAGCTCGTCGGAATCGTCACCAACCGCGACGTGCGCTTCGCCGAAAATCCGAAGCAGCGGATCTCCGATCTGATGACGAAAGACAATCTGGCGAAGGTCGCGATCGGGACCAGCCAGGACGAGGCACGCAAGATTCTCCACCAGCGCCGGATTGAGAAGCTGCTGGTCGTCGACCGCGACGACCGTTGCGTCGGCCTCATCACCGTGAAGGACATCGAGAAAGCGGTTGCCGCTCCCCTCGCAACGAAAGACCCGGAGGGGCGCCTGCGCGTGGCCGCCGCCACCACCGTCGGCGACAAGGGGTTCGAACGCTCGGAAGCGCTGATCGATGCGGGATGCGACTGTATCGTCATCGACACCGCGCATGGCCACAACTTGGACGTCGGCCGCTCGGTCGAGCGGGTGAAGACGCTGTCCAACTCGGTGCAGGTGGTGGCCGGCAATGTCGCGACGGCGGATGCTGCAAAGGCGCTGATCGATTCGGGTGCCGACGCCATCAAGGTGGGGATTGGCCCGGGTTCGATCTGCACGACGCGTATCGTGGCCGGCGTCGGGGTTCCGCAATTGACCGCGGTCATGTCGGCTGCATCGGCTGCGCGGAAGTCCGGCGTGCCCGTGATCGCGGATGGCGGAATCCGAACCAGCGGCGACATCGCGAAGGCGCTCGCAGCCGGGGCGTCGACCGTGATGGTCGGATCGCTGCTGGCCGGAACCGAGGAAGCCCCGGGAGAGAGCTTCCTCTACCAGGGCCGATCCTACAAATCCTATCGCGGAATGGGCTCGGTCGGCGCGATGGCCAGAGGTTCGGCGGACCGTTATTTTCAGCAGGACATTTCGGACCAGCTCAAGCTGGTTCCGGAAGGGATCGAAGGCCAGGTCCCATACAAGGGCCCGGTGCGCGAGATCATCCACCAGCTCGTGGGCGGGGTGAAGGCCGCTATGGGCTACACCGGCTCCAAGACTATTGCCGAGCTGCAAAAACGAGCGAAGTTCGTCCGGATCACCAATGCCGGCCTCTCCGAAAGCCATGTCCACGACGTCGCGATCACGCGCGAGGCGCCCAACTATCCGACGCGCTAGGCCATGACCCCCGCGGCGCGCCTTCAGGCGGCGATCGAGATCCTCGACCTCGTCGTGGAATCCGCGCGGGAAGACGGGCCGCCGGCCGACGCGCTGGTCACTCGCTATTTCAAAACACGCCGCTACGCCGGCTCAAAGGACAGGCGAGCGGTCCGAGAGCTGGTCTTCAGGGCGATCCGACGGACAGCCGAGCGGCCGGAGACCGGACGAGCCGCGGTCGTCGGGCTTACCGCCGACGAGCCGCAGCTTCGCGAGTTGTTCGGGGAACCTCGCGGGCCGGAACCGCTGAGCGACGGCGAGGCAGGCAGTCCTGCGGGCACGGTCCCGGAATGGCTGGTCGCCGAACTGTCGCCGCTCGTCAGAGGCGATCAGTGGCCCGCGCTCCTTGAACGCGCCCCGCTCGATCTTCGGGTCAATGCCGCTCGATCCACGCGCGAAGCGATGGCCGATGCATTCCCGGGTGCCGAGCCGACGACGCTTAGCCCGTGGGGCTTGCGCCTGCCGCCCGACAGCAGGATCGACGACAGTGGGCCGTACCGCGACGGCCTCGTCGAGGTTCAGGACGAGGGGAGCCAGCTGATCGCGCTGGCTTGCAACCCACAGCCGGGACAACGAGTCCTCGACCTCTGCGCCGGGGCGGGAGGCAAGGCGCTGGCGATCGCGGCCGCTGCTCCCGGTGCATTAGTGCTGGCCACCGACTCGAACCGAGCCCGTCTCTCGAAGCTGCCGCCACGTTCCGAGCGCGCAGGGGGGAAGATCGAGACCCGGCTCCTGAATCCTCCGCGGGAGCTGGAAGAGCTCCACGACTGGCGCGGATCGGCGGACCTCGTCCTTGTCGACGCGCCATGTTCCGGGAGCGGGACCTGGCGGCGGAATCCCGAAGCGCGCTGGCGCCTGACGCCCGAGCGATTGGATCGCCTAATTGAGGTTCAACGCCGTCTTCTCGACATCGCTGCCGATCTCGTCAGGCCGGGCGGCTCGCTCGTCTATGCCGTCTGCTCGCTTCTGTCTCGCGAAGGAGCGGGGCAGATCGACAACTTCTTAGGCTCAGGTTCAGCTTGGTTCGCGCAGGATATTCTCGCGAATGTCGGGCGTTTGGACGGGAGCGGACGGCTGCTGACTCCGGGCCATGACTCGACCGACGGCTTTTTCATCGCGCGGCTCGGCAAGCCATGCTAGGAGCGCCAGGCGGTTAATGGAGAAGGTAATGGGAATTTCGCTTCGTTTTCTGGCGCTTGCAACGGTCGCAACGCTCGCCGCAAGCCCCGTCGTGGGACAGCAGCCGGACAACCAGATCCTTCCCAAGTCGGTCGAGCTTCAGAAGCAGGCCGAAGCGGAGCTCGTCGCGGGCAAGCTTTCCGAAGCCGCAGACCTTCTCGAAACTTCCGTTGTCGTGGATCCGCGCAACAGGTCGGCGTTCGTCGATCTCGCGCGCATCGCCACGAAGCAGAAGCTGTTTGGAAAGGCGATCCGCCTGACCAACGAAGCGTTGCAGCTGGAGCCGAATGATCTCGACGCGATCGAAGTTCAGGGCGAAGCGATGGTCGAGCTTGGCGCGATCCCTCGGGCGAAGGAAAATCTCGCGAAATTGCAGAAGCTTTGCTCAAACACTTGCCGCCAGGTCGCGGAGCTTTCAAGTGCGATTTCGCGCGGTCCGACGGTCGCTTCGGTGAATACTCCGGACGTGTCGAAGAAGGACTAGGACAGGGCGCGGGCCAGCGCGACATAATCACTGACCTCGAGAGTTTCCGCGCGTCTCTGCGGATCGATTCCAAGCTCGTGCAGCGCATCGAGCGCGCCCGGCACGCCTTTCAGGCTCGACCTCAGCATCTTGCGGCGCTGGCCGAAGGCAGCGGCGGTGAGCTGCTCGATTTTCCCTGCATCGACCCCCGCCGGGGCCACTCCCGGTTCGATTTGAACGACGGCCGAAGCCACTTTGGGCGGCGGGGTGAAGGCCGAGCGGCTTAGGGTCATCGCGATTCGGGCGCTCGATCGCCATTGGGAGAGGATCGACAGCCGGCCGTAGGCGCTGCTTCCCGTGTGGGCGACGATCCGCTCGGCAACCTCCTTCTGGAACATCAAGGTCAGAGACTTCCACCAAGGGGGCCAATCGACGCTCATCCAGCGAAGCAGGAGCGCCGTTCCGACATTGTACGGCAGGTTGGCGACGACGCGCGCGCCCCGTCCAACGCGCGCTGGTTCGTCGACAGCCAACGCATCCGCATTCACGACATCGAGCTTCCGGGGAAACTGGTCACCAAGGTCCGACAGGGCCGGCAGGAAGCGCCGGTCGCGTTCCACTGCGATTACGTTCGCGCCCAGATCGAGCAGCGCCCTGGTCAAACCTCCCGGCCCCGGCCCAACCTCATAGACCGTCTCACCGGCCATCTCGCCGGGGATGGCCGCGATCCGGGCCAGCAGCTGGCGATCGAGTATGAAATTCTGTCCGAGCGCCTTGCTTGCGTGAAGCCCGTGCCGGGCGATGACGTCGCGAAGCGGCTCCGGCCCTTCGGTCACGCGGCGGAACGGTGCAGTGCGCACTTCGCCGCCAGCCGAAGCGCGGCCGCCATCGGACGGGGATCGGCGCGGTCTTCCCCGGCGATATCGAAGGCCGTGCCGTGGTCGGGGGCGGTCCGGACGATGGGAAGTCCGAGCGTAATGTTCACCGCATCGGTGAAATGCAGCGCCTTGACCGGAATCAGAGCCTGGTCGTGGTACATGCAAAGGGCCGCGTCGTAGCGGCCGCGAGCAGTCTCGTGAAACATGGTGTCGGCCGGGTGAGGGCCGCTGACCCGCCAACCCTCCGCGCGCAAGGCCGCGATTGCCGGCTCGATCACTTCAATCTCGGCCCGGCCGAGGAGTCCGCCTTCGCCGGCATGCGGGTTGAGGCCGCTGACCGCAAGGCGCGGTTCCGCGATCCCGAAACTGCGCTGGAGGCCGCGAAGCGCGGTACGCCCGCGGGACTCGATCAGGCCTGCCGTCAGCATGTCCGGTACGTCCCTGACCGGAATGTGGGTTGTTACCGGTACGGTGCGAAGCGTGGGGCCGGCGAGCATCATCACGACATTGCCGGCTGCGATCCCGCACCTTTCCGCGACGAATTCGGTCTGGCCGGGGTGCCGAAAGCCGATCGAGTAGAGCTGTTCCTTCGAGACCGGGCCGGTGACGACTGCGGCGGCCGAGCCGGAGCGCGCGAGTCCGACGGCGATCTCCAGCGCATCCAGGGAGCAATGCGCTCCGGCGACGCTCGGATGGCCGGGCCGGTCCTCCTCGGGTGACGGAATTGAGATCAGCGGAAGGCCGACGTCGAAAGCGGCATCGGCCTCCCGCGGATCGTCGATGGTTGCGATTGGGCCGTCCCACACCGCGCTTACCGAGCGCACGTCGCCGATCGCGACGAAGGGCGAGAGCTCGAAACGGTCGCGGTTATCCCAGCATTTGGCGAGAACCTCGGGACCGATTCCCGCTGGGTCGCCTAATGAGACCGCAAGTGCGCCGAGCGGGCTTGCCATCTCCCCCGGGCTCTAACGGAATTCGATGATCGCATCCCGCCGCAGGTCTCGAAGGTAGCGGCGGGAGCGTAGGTTCACGCGTTCCTCGTTGAGCTGGGCATAGACCTGGTCGAAGCTCGGGGCCGAGGGGTCGACCTCGTCACGGCCACAGATCACGAGGATTCGAACGCCTTCTTCCAGCGACCCGAACGGGCGGGTCGCCTGTCCGACCTGCATCGGAAGCATGATCTCCTGAAGCGCCGGCGGGAGGTCGCGAAGCTTCACGTCGTCGCTCGAAACGACCTCTCCATTGAATTCGCTGGCAATCTTGTCGGTACCGCCGCAGCCGCCGATGTTCTGTGCCGCAGAGGCGAACTTCGCCACGACCGGCTCCGCTTGTGCGCGGCTAGTTCCCTTCGGGAAATTCACGGTCACCTGCTTAAGGCTGAGAACTGCATTGCGCGGGTCCGGGGCGAGCACTTTGCGCTCGTCCTGCACGGCCACGATCGACACACCGCCGGGAACGGCGATCGGGTTGCTGACCTGGCCCGGACGCATCTGCTGGACCGCAGCCGCGATTGGCGCCGGAAGCTGCGCCGGACGAACCCAGCCGAGATCGCCTCCGACCGCCGCCGTCGACGCCTCGGAATATTGACGCGCATATCCGGCGAAGGACGCGCCGTTCTTGAGTTGCTCGAGAATCTGGTTGGCGGTGGCGGTCGCCTTGGCCACGTCTCCGCCCGGCGCCGAGAGATAGATTTCACCGACGCGATATTCCTCGGTGCCCTTGGCCGCGTTCAGCTTGTCGAGAACCGCCTTCACCTCGTCGTCGCCGACGCTGATGGTGCTTTCTATCCGCTTCTGCTGCAGCCGGGTCCAGGCGATTTCACCCTGGATCTGCCGACGGATCGACTTGATCGAGGAGCCGTGGGACTGGAGATAGTCCGCGAGCTGCTCGGGCGTCTGGCTGTTCTGGCCGGCGACCCGCTCCACGGTCTTGTCGATGTCCTTGTCGGAAACGACGATCTTGTCCGCTGCGGCCGCCTGGATTTGCAGCGTTTCGTCGATGAGGTTCCGCAGAACCTGCTGGCGGAGCGCTTCCATCTGGTCAGTCGGTATCCGGCCGCTCTGGGCAATGGCCAGCAGCGCGAGCCGCTGGTCGATGTCCGACTGGGTGATGATTTCGCCGTTTACGATAGCCGTGGCCTTGACGACGGACGGCATGGTCGTTCCGAACAGCTGCGGATTTTCGGGCAGATCGAGCGGGCGATTGCCGGGGCCTGCCGCATCCGGCGCTTGCGTATCGGTACTCTGCGCGATCGCGACGGTCGCGGCGCCGAGCATCAGGGCCGCAAGTCCGGCCCGGGCGCGAGCCCGCAGACTAGGAGTAGCTGAGATCACAGAATATATTCCTTGTTGCCCAAACAAATCCGCAACTTACCCCTTGGCCACGCCCGCTGAACGCAGGCTTAGCGGCCAAGACCTTTCAATCCGATCTGGAGCGCGAAGGTGCTGCCTTTGCGGAACTCCCCGAGGCGCTCATAGTCGCGCCGCCAGGTAAGTCCAAGCTCTACGCAATCATCTTCATAGGCGATGCCCAGGCGGTTGCGCACGGGCTCATATCCGTCGGCAAGCGAGAAGGGGTCTTCGTCATTGCCGGTGAGGTCGATGACGGTCGCCCCGAATATCGACCAGTAGCGTGCGAACTTGACCCGGCCCGCAAGCCGCAGCTCCTCGCGGTCGCGCAGGTCCTCGATCAAAGGGTCAATGTCCCGATTCAGCCGCAGATAGCCGATCTGCGCATACGTCTGGTCGCTTCCGACGGTGAGATCGAGCTCATTCCTGCGGAAGGTGAGATTGTCCTTGTCCAGCCGGAAGCGGTGGGTGAGGTCGATGAACCTGCCGTAGCGGATGCGCGTCCGGCCGACGATGTCGGACAAGCGGTCGGTAAGGCCGGTGCCTTCGGGGAAAATCCCCTCGCGGCGGTTAAGGCGATAGCTCTGGCCGACCGTCGTGCTGATCGACAGGTTCGGGCGGTCGTAATACCAGTCGACGCCATATGTGACCCGCGACGAGTCCTCCCAGCGGTCGTAGCCGGGAAAGCGGTTGAGGGCGAAGAGGTTGCTGTCCTCCAGGTCGACCGACCTTGCATCCTCATTGGGTATGTCGAGGTTCTGGGTCGGAGGCGTCGCGACGAGCTGAACTCGCGGGACGACCCGCTGTATTCCGCCGAACAGCGGCCCGATCAGCGGCCATTGCAGGTCGGCGGCGAGCGCGGCGATAGCGCGCGAATGCCAGCCGTCCGTGCCGCGATAGATGGGCACGATCGTCTCTTCGGCGTTCTCCGTGTGATAAACGTCGCCGCGAAGATAGCCCGTGAGCGTCAGCTGCTGGCCCCAATTCGTGAACCGCCTCAGGTCCCAGCGCGCGCTTGCGAAGGCCCGCTGGGTATCTTGTCCCTCGATCCGGATGATCGAGAGGCTGTTCGCCTGAAGCTGGACCTTGCCGCCGATCACCGGCGGGTCGAGGTTGAACCGTGCGTCGATGGCGGGAAGCGCGATCGGAATATGGTCCTGGATGTCGTCGACGCGAAGCCCCTGGAAGGCCCAGCCGGCGATGCTGATGTAGGAATTGGGGCTGATCCGCTCGGCATTGACGAAATTGCGAAGCCGGTCGTCGCGGGTGATGTCGTACCGGCGCGTGACCGTCTTGTCGGTCGCGACCCGGAAGAATCCGGTGACGCTCCAAAGCGGGTCCAGCTGGGCCTTTCCGTTCGCCTCGAAATAGCCGCGAAGCTGGCGCCCGGTGTCGGTGCTTGGAGTGAAGTCGGCGTTGTCGACATGGCTATAGGCGAGGAAGCCTCCCACCTGGAACGCACCGAGGCTGTTCAGCTCACGGTACCTCGCTTCGATCGCCGGAAGGGTACCGGTGAAGAGATGCGGAATGATGGCGAGGTCGCGGTTCGGCGCCAGATGCCAGTAGTAAGGAAGGGCGACCTCAAAGCCATTCTTGTTCGAAATCTTGAGTTGCGGCACCAGGAAGCCGCTTGCGCCTTCACCGCCGGTACCGACGCTGAAGATCGGTAGAAGCGGAAGCGTTACTCCGAACAGCTGCAGCCGTCCGCCCTTGAACTTCACGCGCCCGGTGGCGGGATCGTAGATCACTCGCCCGGCGGTGATCATCCAGCTCGGGTGCTTTGGGCATCCGCTTTCGGTTGTGACGGGGCAGGGCGAATACGCCGCATTCTCGAGCGTGACGATATTGTTGGAGCGGCTGCCCCGCTCAGCCGCGATCCGGCCTCCGCTCTCCAGAACCACGAGCAGATTGTCGACGACGCCTTCGCGCATGGTGTCCGTAAGCGCGACGCTTTCGCCGATCAGCTTGTCTCCCTGCGGGTCGACAACGACGACATTCCCCTCGGCGAGGACCTGGCCCGTCTTCCGGTTCCAGGTGACCTTGTCGGCGGCGAGATAATTGCCCTCGCGCGACATGCGCACCTGGCCTGTGGCCGAGACCACGTCGATATCGCTGTCGTAGGTGATCCGGTCGGCGCTGAACTCGATGACAGTCTCGCCGGGCGATTCGGCCGGAGGCTGTGCGTCGCCCGGCGGTTGCACATCGACGGGCGGCTGCGTCTCGGCCTGAGCTGCCGGCGCTGCTGCTGGTAACGCTACGAGCGGAAGAGCCGCCCACCAGATTAATCGCCGACGATTCAGATTGCGCAAACGCTCGCCTTCCGCCCGCTTTTCGCCTTCCCCTTCCCGCGCCTATCGCACCTTGGGCACCGCCTGCAATCGCCTTCGCAAGGAACGGTCACGCCGGGCAATCGTCTCGTCGGCGGCAGGCCCTTTGCCATCGCCGCTGAGCCGTCCTAAAGCGCCGCAGCCTCAGCCTTACCTCATTCCAGGGACTTTGACTTGAAGATGCAGATTGAATTCGCCGCTTCCCGGCCAAGTGGAGACTATGCGCTGGTGATCCCCTCGGCTGGAGGGACTCGCCCGGGTGTCGATTCCGCAGCCGACAAGGCCGCGATCGAAGGCGCTCTGAAGCACCAGCGGTTCGAAGGCGATTCCGGAAGCGCGGCCGAAGTCTTCATCGACGAAGGCGGGAAATCGCGCCGCCTTCTCGTTGTCGGTACGGGCAATGACAGTCTTCCTTCCGGGTCCGCTGAGAAACTCGGCGGGACGGCAGCGGGACGGCTGCTGAAGTCCGGCGAAACTCGCGCGGTGATCGACCTCACGGGGCTCGGTTACGATGCCGACTCCGCCGCCCGCGTCGCGCTGGGCGCGGCACTCCGCTCGTGGCGGTACGACCGCTACCACACCAAGCTGAAGGAAAAGCAGAAGGCCACCCTTAGCGCCGTCACCGTCGTGGGCGGCGGAGAGGGCGCTGCGGATCGCTGGAGGCAGCGCTGGGAGCCTGTCCTCGAGGGAGTCGACCTCACCCGTTCGCTCGTCACCGAACCGGCGAACGTCATCTATCCGGAAAGCTTCGTCGACCGCTGCCGCGAACTCTCGAAGCTCGGAATCGAGATGGACGTGCTGGACGGCAAGCAGATGAAGGAGCTCAGCATGGGCGCGCTGCTCGGCGTTGCCCAGGGATCGGTACGCGACCCGCGGCTGCTCGTTCTTCGCTGGAACGGCGGCAAGGAAGGCGCCGCGCCGGTCGCTTTCGTCGGCAAAGGCGTGACCTTCGACACCGGCGGCATCTCGATCAAGCCGGCCGCCGGCATGGAAGCGATGAAGTGGGACATGGGGGGTGCCGGTGCCGTCGTCGGAGCGATGAAGGCCCTCGCGCTTCGCAAGGCGAAGGCGAACATCGTCGGCGTCTGCGGGCTCGTCGAAAACATGCCCGGCGGCAATGCGCAGCGCCCAGGCGACGTGGTCACCACCATGTCGGGCCAGACCGTCGAGGTGATCAACACGGACGCCGAGGGGCGTCTCGTCCTCGCGGATGCGATTGCCTACGTTCAGCGCAAATACCAGCCGTCGACGATCGTCGACCTCGCGACTCTCACCGGGGCCATACTCGTCAGCCTCGCGCATGAGTTCGCCGGCCTCTTCACGCCCGACGACGAGCTCGCGTCGAAGCTGATGAAGGCCGCGGAGGAGAGCGGCGACAAATTGTGGCGGATGCCGCTCGGCGAGCCCTTCGACCGGATGATCGATTCCGACATCGCCGACATGAAGAATGTCGGCCCCCGCGAGGGCGGTTCGATCACGGCCGCGCAGTTCATCAAGCGGTTCATCAACGATGACGTTAAATGGGCGCATCTCGACATTGCGGGCATGGCCTGGTCCGACAAGCCGGCGCCGACCTACGGCAAGGGTGCGACCGGTTATGGCGTTCGGTTGCTCGACCAGTTCGTCGCCGACAATCTCGAGGGCTGAGCCTCGAGCGTGCGCGTCGACTTCTACCAGCTCGGATCCGCGCCTCTCGACCAGGTCGTTGCGAGCATATCGGAAAAGTTGGTCGGGCAGGGCGAGCGCCTCGTCGTCGTGGCCGCTGAAGAGGCGTCGCTGGCGCGCCTCGACCGAATGCTGTGGGACCAGGGAGCCGCCAGCTTTCTTCCCCATGCCATTTCCGGCGGAAGCGAGGACGCGCGCCAGCCGATCCTGCTTTCGACCACGGCCGACGCCGCGAACCGGGCGCGCAACCTCTTGATCGCAGACGGCACATGGCGCGATTCCGCGCTGGCGTTCGCCCGCGCCTTCTATCTGTTCGATTCCGATACGCTCGAGGAGGCGCGCTCGGCATGGCGTTCGTTAGCCGGACGGGACCAGCTCGAGCGGCATTATTGGGCGAACGACAACGGCCGCTGGGTCGAAAAGTCCGCTTCCTAGCAAGGGTCATACGTAAACCCGCGGGATACCTGGCCCTCCGTCGGGCGTTGGCCAAACGCGGCTCGTCGTTAACAAGGGGTCTGTGGTTTACCTTGCGCTCGCCTCCGCAGGGCCGGCCAGACACAAGCCTCACAACGCAGGTGCGGAGGAGTGGGAATGCGAAGGGTCGTGCTTGCAATTGCGGGGGTCACGCTCGCGGTACCGTCGGTACCGGATGCCGCCCTTGCGCGCACTTCCCACCACAGCAGCGAGTATAAAGGAAAGGTCTGGCGCGATTCCCACGGCCGGCTTCGCTGCAAGCGGTCCGACGGGACGACAGGCCTGATCGTCGGAGCCGCGGGCGGAGCTCTCCTCGGCAGGGCAATCGATACTCATGGAGAAAGGGCGACAGGGACAATTCTCGGAGCGGCGGCGGGCGCACTCATCGGTCGAAGTATCGAGCGCTCGCACGTGCATTGCCGCTAACGGGACGGCCGGCACTTCGTAGATTCCAACTCCCCCGTCGGAGTGCCGGCCAACCTCTACGCTGTATTGACACACTAATACACTGCGCGTAGTTTCGCCCCGAAAGGGGTGCTTTCGATGTATAGCCAGAACGATTTGGATGACGCTGTCGCGGCCGGCGCAATCACAGCCGAATCCGCTGCCGCACTGCGCGATTTCATCGAGGTGCAGAGGGCTCAGCCCGCGGTCGATGAAGAACAGTTCCGGCTGCTCACCGGCTTCAACGACATTTTCGTTTCGATCGCGGCGGTCATCCTGCTGGTCGCGGTCGGCTGGATCGGCCAGTGGATCGGCACTGCGGCTGGCACCACGATCGAAGTGAACGGACCGTCGTTCCTCGCACCCGCGGCCGTCGCTGCCACGAGCTGGCTGCTGGCCTTGTTCTTCACCGCCAGGCGACGAATGGCGCTTCCGTCTATCCTTTTGCTCCTTGCCTTCGTAGGCTCGGTTTTCGTGGCAGCGGCATTCGCGCTCGTCCTCGCAATCGGCTCCGATGTGCTCAACGACAACAACCAGTTGCAAGGCGTCGTCGCCGCGGCTTCCGGAGCGATTGCGGCCGGAGCGGCGTGGCTGCACTGGAGGACGTTCAGGGTGCCGATCACCGTCGCCGCCGGAGCTGCCGCGGTTTCGGCGATTGCAATCGGCCTACTGCTGGCCGCGCTCGGCGAGAATTTCCAGCAGGCGCAGAACCTCGTGCTCGGCTTCGTGCTGCTTCTCGGGATCGGCGTATTTCTCTTCGCGATGCGCTGGGATTCCTCCGATCCGGCGCGCATCACCCGAAGGTCCGACGTGGCCTTCTGGCTTCACCTGCTGGCCGCTCCGATGATCGTCCACCCGGTTTTCACCTTGCTCGGCCTGAACGACGGGAATGCGACGATCACCGAGGGCCTGGTCGTGATTTTGCTGTACATCCTGATTGGCCTGACGGCGCTGGCGATCGACCGCCGCGCGCTTCTGGTTTCGGCGCTGGCCTACGTGCTCTTCGCTCTCAACGCGCTGTTCAAGCAGTTCGGCGCGATCGAGCTCAACGTCGCACTGACCGCGCTCGTCATCGGCTCGGCGCTGCTTCTGCTGTCGGCCTTCTGGCACCAGGCGCGGCAGGCGGTGGTGACGCCGCTTCCCGACGGGTTGAGGGCGAAGCTTCCGCTGGTCGATCGAAGCTCCGCGGTCAGCCAACCAGCCGCATGAACCGCCGCTCGAGCGGGGCCATCACGCCGGAAAGGTCGTGGCCCCGCTTGAGCACCACCCCGTGCTCGCCCACGAGCGCGAACGCCCCTTGCTTCATGCGGAGCTCGGGGCGTTTCTCTATTCGGATCGCGGGCCGTTCGGAGTGGCGGCGAAAGGCCGCGAAGACGGCGATATCGGGATGGTGGCCGAGCGCATAATCGCGCCAGTGCCCTGCGGCGACCATCCGGCCGTACAGATCCATGATCCGCATCAGCTCGAGACGGTCGAAGCTCGTGACCGGGCGCCGGTCCCTTGGCTTCGGGAACGGCGCGATGACGCTCAAGCGCGCTTGCTCCGCGAAGAAACGCCGGGCGCTGTCTCCTTCGCCTTAACCTGGTCGCGCAGGGCGACGATCTCCCGCTCGAGCTCGCAGATGCGCGCGAGCGTCGGGTCGGCGATTTCATTGCACGGCGTTCCGTAGGGCAGGAACTCCCTGGGCTCGGCCTGCGAGACGTCGACGGGAACGGGCTTGGCCGGAATCCCGATTACGGTCGCCCCCGCCGCCACATCCTTCGTGACCACTGCGTTGGCGCCCACCCGCGCGCCTTCGCCGACCTCGATCGGTCCGAGCACCTGCGCTCCGGAGCCGATGACGACATTGCTTCGGATCGTCGGATGGCGCTTCCCGGCAGCCCCCTCGTGCGGGTTGGTCCCGCCTAGGGTCACGTTCTGGTAAATGGTGACGTCGTCGCCGATCTGGGCGGTCTCGCCGATCACGGTGAAGCCATGGTCGATGAAGAAGCGTTTCCCGATGACTGCGCCAGGATGGATGTCGATCGCGGTCAGGAAGCGCGAGAAATGGTTCACGCAGCGCGCGAGGAAAAACAGCTCCCCGCCATAAAGCCAATGAGCGACTCGGTGCAGCGCCAGCGCCCATGCGCCCGGATAGATCAGGACCTCCCAATGCGAGCGCGCTGCCGGATCGCGGGCTGCGACCGATTCCAGATATTCGAGAAGCCCTGAAAACAAATGCGCGTCCTTCAATTGCCCGGCCTCAATTTATGGCCGAGGCGAACCGATTGCCAGAGGGGCCGAAATGGGGGTCCGCCTGTGGCTTAAATCGGATTCGTTGATTATACGACAGAAACTGATTGGATCAGCCGATTAAATGACCGTCCACGTTCCTACGCTCAAGCAGCTCCACTACCTGGTGACCCTCCGGAAGCATGGTCACTTCGGGAAGTCGGCGGACGCCTGCTTCGTAAGCCAGTCGACCCTGTCGGCCGGCATTCGGGAGCTGGAGAGCCTGCTCGGGGTGACTTTGGTCGAGCGGACCAGAAGGGTCGTTCGCTTCACCGCTCTCGGGGAGAAAATCGCCGACAAGGCGGTGCTGGTCGTGCGTGAGGCGGAAGAGCTTGCGGAGGTCGCGCGCTCGGAGGGCAAGCCGCTTCACGGCGAGCTCAGGCTTGGGGTCATCCCGACCATCGCGCCGTTCCTGCTTCCGGCGATGCTTCCGCGCCTCCGCGAGCAGTGGCCGGACCTCAAGCTCTACCTACGCGAAGAGACCAGCCAGGCCGCCTGTGAGGCGCTTCACCGCGGCCAGCTCGACTGCGTCCTCCTGGCGCTTCCCTATGCCTGCGGCGACGTGGAGTCGGCTCAGCTGCTCGACGACAGGCTGTTCGTCGCCTTCCCGAGCGGGGAAGCGCCGAACGGGTCGATGATCGACGTCGACGAAATCGACGAGAAGCGAATGCTCCTGCTGGAGGACGGTCACTGCCTGAAGGACCACGCTTTATCCGCCTGCAACCGGCCGGAGCTTCGCGCCCATGCAGCGATGATGGGCACGTCGCTGCACACCTTGGTGCAGATGGTCGATAACGGGCTCGGGCTGACCTTCATCCCGGCGATGGCGATCGAATCCGGGATTCTCGACGGGACCCGGGTCGACGCGAAGCCGCTTCGGTCCGAACATGGATTTCGGCGCGTCGCCCTGATCTGGCGCCGGTCGAGCCCGCGCGAGGCGGAATTTCAGCTGCTCGCGACGGCGCTCCGCCGGATCATCCGCGAGCGCGTCCCCGAACCAGCGAGTGGCGAGCAGGCCGAACCCGCGCTCGACGAAGTCTGCGGCTAGCCTTCTCGAAAGGAGTTGCCGCGGCGCCAGGGGCTGGGGAGGGGAGGCGCCGCGGCAGAGGGATTATTTCGCGGTGACGGGCTCCGCAGTTCCGATTCCCGCACCGCTGACCTTTGTCGTCCATTCGTCCGACTTGCGTGCAAGGTCGAAGCGGTCGGCGTTCATCACCTTCGTCCACGCCGTGACGAAGTCCTCCAAGAATTTCTCTTGTCCGTCATTGGCGGCATAGACTTCGGAAATGGCCCGAAGCTGCGAGTTGGAGCCGAACAGGAGGTCGACCCGCGACGCAGTCCACCTTTTCTGGTCCGTTCCGCGGTCGCTGCCGATGAAGACATGATCGCTCTCGGGTTTCCAGGCCGTGCCCATGTCGAGCAGGTTGACGAAGAAATCGTTGGTGAGCTGTCCGGGCCGGTCGGTGAGGACACCGTGCTTTTCCCCGCCGAAATTGGCCCCAAGCACCCTCAACCCGCCCACGAGAACGGTCATCTGCGGCACCGTCAGCCGAAGCAGCGAGGACCGGTCGATCAGCAGTTCTTCCGTTGGCACGGGATAGTGGACGTCCGTCCGCAGATAGTTGCGGAATCCGTCGGCCTGCGGTTCGAGGTATGACATTCCCTCGACGTCGGTTTGCTCCTGGCTGGCGTCGGTCCGCCCCGGGGTGAACGTCACCTCGATGTCGTGGCCCGCGTCTCTCGCGGCTTTCTCGATTGCAGCGGAGCCGCCTAGGATGACCAGGTCAGCGATGGAGACCTTCTTTCCGCCGCTCGCACTGGAATCGAAGTCGCTCTTGATGCCCTCGTAAACCTTGAGGACCCGGCCAAGCTCTTCGGGTTCGTTCACTTCCCAGCTGCGCTGCGGCTCCAGGCGGATTCGTCCGCCGTTGGCGCCGCCGCGAAAGTCGGATCCGCGGAAGGTCGATGCCGAGGCCCAGGCCGCCTTGACCAGCTCGGACACGCTCAGGCCCGACTGAAGGATCTTCTGCTTGAGGTTGCGGATGTCGCCGCCATCGATCGCGGCATAGTCGGCCTTGGGAACGGGATCCTGCCAGATCAGGTCCTCCTCCGGCACTTCGGGGCCGAGGTAACGGGACTTGGGGCCCATGTCGCGATGGCACAGCTTGAACCATGCGCGAGCAAAGACGTCCGCGAAATAGTCGGGGTCGTCGCGGAAGCGCTCCGACGCCCTGCGGAACTCGGGATCGACCTTGAACGCCATGTCGGCGGTGGTCATCATCGTCGGCACGCGCTTGCCCGGTGTATGTGCAGCCGGCGCCAGGTCTTCCGGCTTCGGGTCGATCGGCTGCCACTGCTTGGCGCCGGCGGGACTGCGGACCAGCTCGTACTCATAGTCCAGCAGCATGTGCCAATAATCCATTCCCCACTTCGTGGGATGGGGAGTCCAGGCGCCTTCGAGGCCGCTCGTGATCGTATCGTCGGCCATTCCGGAGCCGTGCTCGTTGGTCCAGCCAAGCCCCATTTGAGCAATGTCCGAACCTTCGGGCTCGGCTCCCACCTTGGAGGCGTCTCCAGCGCCGTGGCACTTGCCGAACGTGTGGCCGCCCGCGGTGAGAGCGACGGTCTCCTCGTCGGTCATGCCCATGTTGCGGAACGTCGTGCGGATCTCCTTGGCCGAAGCGAGCGCATCGGCGCTTCCGCCCGGACCTTCGGGATTGACGTAGATGAGGCCCATCTGGACTGCGGCCAGCGGGTTCTCGAGCGCCTTGCCGGCGTCGTCGCCCATACGCGGCGTCGCTCCCTGGCCGACCCACTGCTCCTCCGTGCCCCAGTAAACGTCGCGCTCGGGCTCGTAGACGTCGGCCCGTCCGCCGCCGAAGCCGAACACCGGCGCTCCCATGGATTCGAAAGCGACGTTGCCGGCCAGGATCATCAGGTCGGCCCAGCTGAGGTTGCGGCCGTATTTCTGCTTGATGGGCCACAGCAGCCGCCGTGCCTTGTCGAGATTGCCGTTATCCGGCCAGCTGTTCAGCGGAGCGAAGCGCTGCTGGCCCGAATTCCCGCCGCCGCGCCCATCGGCGATCCGGTAGGTGCCGGCGCTGTGCCAAGCCATCCGGATGAAGAAGGGTCCGTAATGTCCATAGTCGGCTGGCCACCATGGCTGGCTGTCGGTCATCAGCGCGGTGAGGTCGCGCTTTACGGCCTGGTAGTCGAGCTTCTGGAATGCTTCGGCATAGTCGAAATCGTCGCCCATCGGGTTGCTTGGGGTGGGCAGGACCTCCAGCGACAGCTGGTTCGGCCACCAATCGCGGTTGGTTCGTCCAAGGAGCGAGCGGAGCGCCGCGCCTTCCTCGCTCGGGCTGCCGTGCAGCGGGTCGCCGGTTTTCGCGTCCATTATTCCAGAATCCTCCTCAGCTTGAGCAGGGGGCTTAGGCTTCTGACGGGAATGACGGAAACGACTTAAGTTCGTCAGTGATAGCTGGAAAATCGATTATTCTCGTGGACCCAGCCCCTCAATCCATATGCTTGAGGCCCATCCTCAGATAGTCGTAGCCGGTGATGAGGGTGAGGCCGGCCGCAGCCCACAGGCTGGCCAGGCCGACCAGGTGGATCCAGTGCTGCGCGGGAATCGCGCCGCCGAGGATCAACGCGCCCAGAGAGACCAGCTGGAAGGTCGTCTTCCACTTGGCGAGATGGCTGACCGGCATCGAAACGCGAAGCTCGGCCAGGAATTCGCGGAGGCCGGACACGATGATCTCGCGAAGAAGGATGATCAGCGCCGGGATGATATGCACGTCCTGCAGGATCGGCGGGTTTCCGTCCGCCTTGCGCGACGCCATCAGCATGATGATGACCGCCGCGACCATGATCTTGTCCGCGATCGGGTCGAGGAACTGGCCGAGCTTCGAAATCTGCCCCTGGGCGCGCGCCAGGTAGCCGTCGAAATAGTCGGTAAGCCCGACGATGCAGTAGAGGACGAAGGTGATCGCATAGTCGAACGGCCGAGGCTGCCAGAGCAGGAAGACCAGCAGAGGCACCGCAAGGATACGCGACAGGGTCAGCAGGTTGGGAAGAGTCAGCATCGCCTGGAGGAGTTATAGAGTTTGGCGGCATGCGCAAAGCTGGCTATGCCATCGTTCCAGTCCATCGTAGCCGACGCGCCCCCGCTTTGATCCAGAACGTTCGACATCTTCTGAGTGCGCGGCGCTTCCTGCCCTTGTTCTCGACGCAATTCCTCGGCGCGTTCAACGACAGCCTGTTCAAGCAGGCGGTCGTCCTTTTCGTCACCTACCAGCTCTATTCGAACGCCGCGAAGGAGTTCCAGTTCAGCGCCATCGCGCAGGCGCTCTTCATCCTTCCCTTCTTCCTTCTGTCGGCGCTCGCCGGGCAGCTCGCCGACGATCACGACAAGGCGCGGCTGATCCGCATCATCAAGCTCGCCGAGATCGGTATCATGATCGCCGGCGGGGCAGGGATCGTCTTTGCCAGCATTCCGCTGATGCTCGCCGCGGTCTTCGCGATGGGCGTCCATTCGACCTTCTTCGGCCCGATCAAATACGCAATCCTCCCGCAGCATTTGAACAAGGACGAGGTGCTCGGCGGGACCGGGCTCGTCGAGGCCGGAACCTATGTCGCGATCCTGCTTGGGACGATCCTCGCCGGCGTGCTGGCGACCCGGCCGCAGTGGGCGGCGATCGCAGTCTTCGGCTTCGCGGTGCTCGGTTATATCGCCGGGCGCCAGGTCCCGCCGGCGCCTCCGGCCGCTGAACGGCTGCCGATCACCTGGCACATCGTCCATGCGTCGATCCAATTGGTCAGTGCGACGATGCACATACGGCGTCTGTTCCTCGCAATCCTGGCGATCAGCTTCTTCTGGACGATCGGCGCCGTACTCATCATCATCTTCCCGCCGCTGGTGAAGAACGTGCTCGGAGCGAACGAGCAGGTGGCGAGCCTGTTCATCGCCATCTTCTCGATCGGGATCGCTATCGGTTCGATCGCGATCAACCGGCTTTTGAAGAGCGAGGTGTCGGCGCGGTTCGCTCCCGCCTCCGTCATCGCGATGGGAGTCTTCGTCATCCTCCTGCATTTCGTGGCGCTCGCCTGGGGAAAGCACGGCCCGGAGCTGACCACGCTGGGCAACTTCCTTTTGAACCCGATGGCCGGCCTGATGATCGTCGCGCTCCTCGGAGTCTCGATCACCGGCGGCATGTTTGTGGTCCCGCTCTACGCCTTCCTGACGACGACGGTGCCCAAGACTGAGACGGCGCGCACGGTCGCCGCGAACAACATCGTCAATTCGGGCGCGATGGTGATCGGCGCCTTGCTGGCCTTCGCTCTCAGCAGCGCAGGGGTAGGGCCCGTCGGCCAGCTTCTCCTGGTCGCGTCCATGTGCCTGGTCGCAGCCTGGCTGGGCTGGAAGCTTCACCTTGCCTGCGACTGAGCCTCGCTAGCGAGCGCTCGCTACTTCAGCTCCAGCACTACGGGCCCGGATACAGGATCCGTTATCCCGACATCGCCTGGCAACTCGACGAGCATGTCACGGAAGGTGTCCAGGGTCTTGATCATGTTCGGCCGCGCCGCAGCGAGGCTGTCCATGTCCTCCCATTCGCCGATGATGCAATAATCGTGATCGCCGGTCTTGCAGAGATTGACGTGGCGAAGCCCGGGCCAGTCCCGGTCGACGCTTCGATGCGCTTCGATGAACTCTTCGTCGCGGCCGGGCGCGACCTTGAAACGCACTGCGTTGAACGCTGTCATGACGTTTCTCCCGTTGGTTCGACGGAAGTGCGGCAATACTGCTGAACGCGACCGGGAGAAAGTGCTCGCTGTCAGGCGATAAGAATGGAGACGAACAGGAAGCCTGCCGCGAAGGTCGTGGCGAAGGCGATTCAGAAAGCGCTGAAAGCGGTGGTGCCGTTCTATTACCTCACCGACGTAACCCGTCTTCACGACCTCACATCGAGCGCGGCGGTTCTTGGCTGGGCGGCCATCCGGCCGACCAACGACATCCGCATCGACGGCGATCAGATCGCCTTCGACATCGGCAAACGTGTGTTCTGGGACCATGTCGAGCCCGAGAACCGCCGGGCGATGCTGCACAACGCGATTACCAAGCAAAACCTGCTGGCGATGCTGCCTCCGCTTCGTCTGCGGCTCGAGGAAGCGGGCATGCCGCGCGGCGGCAAGACCCAGCTGTTCGACGGCATGCTGGGTGACCCGTTCGAACAGGAAGTGACA